>ENA-OQAS01000454-OQAS01000454.1-human-gut-metagenome-genome-assembly--contig:-NODE-454-length-21391-cov-2.772761_pt1 | contig 21391 bp, 22 predicted proteins | sample MGYA00242733_ERZ504523 | MGnify/ENA primary metagenome ERZ504523 (study PRJEB26092, sample SAMD00036239) | human gut metagenome | host: Homo sapiens | study: EMG produced TPA metagenomics assembly of...
CGGATTTCGGATTTTGAATAAAGGATGTAGGAGCCGATAGAATAGAATGGCATGCATACCCAAAACACACACAGTCCCACTATTCCCATCTGTTTCCATACATCTACCAGACTGGAGTCTGAAGGACAGATGGAAACGAAATAATATTTGTTATGGGGAGGAACTACCCCGTCTATGGCTCCCATGCCTATGCCGAAGGGCATTTCATCCATGTAGGCATTCAGTGCTTTCTGGTTCTCGAAACGAGCCATCATCGATTGATCCTCTGTGTCAAAGACAGTACGCATACGACGGATCAACTTATTGTTCTCTCCGATCTTGGTATATTTCAGCATTCCTATCCCTCCGGCAAGCAGGATAAAGGAGATGATGCCTATTTTCCAACTTTTAGACAGGAACAGAAAGAGCCCCAGCCCTGCAATGGGTACAGCTATGGCCGATCGGGTTCCCGATATTAACAGACCATAAAATCCTGCCATACCCACTATTAAATAGAAGAGTCTGAGAAATAGGTTCTTTGTATAGAAAAAAGTAAGCGTGAAAACAGTGCAGGATAATCCATACTGGCACCGAAAAGACCGCGTCAGTGAAAAATGAGAAATAGCGGATGCCGGAATGGATAAAATGGGTACGTGCTCCGTAGGCCCACAACCAGCTTAGCTCGGTACTGTCAAAACCTTTGTTCTTTTGCCAATATCCTTTTGCGGCAGCCAGTAGGGTCATGATACCCCATAGTATTAAAAAATAATGGATAAAAGTGTAGCGATTGCAGTGTATGGATAGAATAATACAGGTCAGAATAGGGTATAAGGCCCAGGGTCTTAAAATACGAAGCCATGCTTCCATGTAAAATTCACCGGTTATACCATTACCTATGTTGATGATACAATATAGCAGCCAGACCAATGTGATGCAGGTATAGACGTTTAGTATTTTCCTGAAATGATGATTGCTTTGCAACTGTTTCAGAAGAATAAGGGCCAACATGATGCCGTAGAGCAAATCAAAGATATTGGTAATGGCAATAGGGATGGAATGATATCTGTTAATTCCCATTATCAGGTAATTCAGCATAAAGGTGATGGCCAGCAGAATGACGGGTCTGTTTATGCATATGAAGATAAAAAGCGTGGCAAAAGGTATGAACCCTATTGCAACTCCTATGGAGGGCTTCATGTTGAGGGCTGTCCATAGGCATAAGCACAGTCCGATAATGAAGCTGGCCAGAATTTGACCTGTATGGGTTATATTTATTTCTTTTGCTATCATTATCTATTTTCCTTTGTATTCAATGGCGGTCAGTCCGAGTTGGAACAGCTGTATTCCATATTCTTAAAGTTCGTGTAAGGAGGTAATTGTCCTGTAAAGTCTTCCACTGTATTTCTGTCTGCTTGTGTCAGATAGAAAAGGAGGGGTACTTCTTTTTGTTTAACTTGTAACAAATGCTCATACAGTGCCTGATCCGTATTTTTCCAAGTACGGTTGGCACGGACAACCAGCAGATTGATGGATGCTTCATTTAACAAAGCCGGAGGCAGAGGATTGCTTTTCAGGACCGGGTGCTCGATTAGAAGTATTTCATCCTTTTCCAGATCGGGACATAGTTCTTTCAAATTGTTTGCCTGTACATATTGGCTGTCTTCGCTTAGAAAATCTTCATCGTATGTAATGCGGCGGACGTTTAGGCCGATGCTGCTCCAATATTCCTCTATCAGGCGGGCGACATGGGTCTTTCCGTCTTTCTCTTCTGTACTTAACAGATTGATGACCCGCTGTTCCTGTGTATTTAGATGAGGCAGTAAAGCGGTGCTGAGTTGCCTGACGGCCATCTTGTTTATGGCTTTATTATAACGTCTGTATCTTAACTTGCTTTCTCTAGGATATGCGCCGATAACTGTTCCTCCGGTGATTCGTTCTGCACGTATTTTGTCTCTGAGGGTACGGTCCAGTATTTCTATAATCAGAAAATAGCCAATGATGAAAAGTAAAGTCCCCAGTATGGATGCAAGTATAATCATGCGTGCATTGGTGGGGGAGGAGGTCAGTGGAAACAGGGGCGGATTCATGATTTTTAATGAAGCCGAGGTCATTTCCAGGTTCTTTTGTCGCAAGATGGCTGCATTCAAGGCTCCCATGGTAGACATATAGTTGCTTTCCACAAAGCCGATATGCCTTTCTTTCCGGCCCAGGTAGCGCCGATGGGGGAGAAATAAAGGAAATCTTCATTTAAATTCTCTCTCATTATATCTCGTGCTTCCATTTGGGCTTTAGTTTTTTCGGCAAGGACTATTTGGTCAAGCCACTGGCTGATGAGTGTCTCATAAGATACATTGTTTGTACTTGCGGCTTCAGCACTTAGTTTCAGGGCGAGATCGTTGATGTTTTGTTCGGCGTTACTTAACATGTTTTTTTGTTCTTCCAGCTTTTTCCGGTTCTTTTCGTCCGGAGTGATTTCCATGGTTGAGATCTGGGTGTTCAATTGGGACATTTGATGGAGTTTGTCCATAAACTCATTGTTGGTACGGATCAATTTGGCCACATCACCTAATTTATATTCATAGAAATCGATCAACGCCTTACTGGTGGAGTAATTGACAAGCAAATCATTGTCCATCATCCGGTAAGTAGCGTCCATGCTTGCCACCTGTTTGGTTTGTTCTCCGTAGTTGATGATGCGGTTTTCTATATTGTACTCGATTAAAGAATCCTTCGGCGGCAGTCAGCATTTTGCCCAGTCTGGCCAGTTCTTCTTGAAAGAACTTGATCACATTGTTTGTTTCTCCATAGCGTAGTTCATGGTATTGTTTGACAAACTCTTCATTCAGAATCTCAAGTGTGTTATAAGCTATTCCCGGATCGTTGGCACTATAAGCAATCTCGATCATATCACTGTTTCCCAACCTGGCTACTTTTATATGTTGTGAGAGTAGAGGTACGCTGAAATAAGGGTGGGTATAATTGAGTAGTTGGTAGATGAAATTATTGACGGACGGGCGTTCAAAAGCTACCAGATTATGATAGGTCTTCTCTTCGTTTTGCTTGTCTATCAATGCCTGTAACTCTCGTGGAATACCGGAAACCAGCTGCTGGTAATGTATGGCTGAAATATAACTGGTATTTCTTTCGGCATCTCCATAAACCAGACAGCGGGCAAGCAGTTTCAGAGATACTATTTTCAGTGTGCGTTCCGTTGTAATGATATTCATTAAATTACTCATGTGCACGGTGGCGTTTCGGGTATCGGTGGCATCTACGTTGTATCCGGAGATGATTCCTGTAAAGATGGTGGTTTTCACATCATACGTTTTTTCCAGATTTCTGGTAAGAAACCATGCTATGATACCGGCTATACATGGAAATATAACCATCCACCAACGGATGCGGTAGATAAACTTGACTATGTATTTAAATAATTCCATGCTTCTTATTCCTTTTTGTCTTTTTTCTTACTTTGCTTCTTGTTTTCTTCCTGTTCCTGTATCGTTGTTTCTTGAACGTCCTTTTCTCCTTGTATGGTCAGGATGGGGGTGTGGGAGATTATTTCGAGGGTCAGCAGCTGGTCGTTAATAGTAGAGCGTAGTAAGGCAAAGTCTTGATTAGCGGCAAATTCCTGTTCTTTAGTCTTGGCCACATCATGAATAGAGGTACGTCTGTTTCTATATTCCTGTTCTGCAACAGCCGATGCACCTTTATATAAAGCTATATTTTCAGCTGATCTTTGCAATGTTTCTATATTGGATAAAATCTGGACATATAAATGAGCTATTTGTATTTTAAGGGTTTCGTATGCTTCCTGTTTTCTTAACTCGGCAATATCCACCTGGATTCGCTGGCGCTTGATTCCTCCCCGGAGGTCGAACAGCTTTTCAAAAGGAATACTGATGCCGCCTCCCACATTCCACGAAGTCTGTTCTGTACCTACATACCTGTAAATAAGTGGGGTGTTGACATCCGTATTGCTGGCCACATTGTCTGCTATACCGTAAGAAGCACTTCCGCCGGCATGGATAAACCCCAGCCAGTTCCTTTTCTCTTTCGATAGTAGCTTTTTCTGTAACTGTTTCTCCTTCTCTAAAATCTGTAAGCTTGGGGTGCTGCGTGCATTCTCATAAAGGACACTTAACGGAGGCAGCTTTATCTTTGCATAATCCACATTCATATTCCCCAATATATCATCCTGTGTCACAAGAGGTTGTTGTACCGGTTGTGTTTGCTGCTCTTCCTGTTGTGCGCTTAAATGGTGGATAGAACAATACATACAGATGACAAAAAGACATACTTACCCATATAATAAATCCCCTTTTTATTCCTAAAACAAATTATTTAAACATCTCCTTTTTGGACAAAAGCTGTCAAAGTCTTGAACAGGATTTTCATATCCAGGAAAAAGGAGAATTCTCTACCGTATTTCAAATCTAATTCTTTGCGTTCTTTAGCGGATAATTTTCCGGCATCCCCCGTTTTTCCACCTGCCACAAGCCGGTCAGCCCGGCAGGCGCCATGAAGCGTTCGATACTTTCATCGTTTGTCAGGCGTTCGGCTTCATAGAGTGGAAGAGGACGGTTCCCCACCACAGACATGTCGCCTTTCAAGATGTTGACCAGTTGAGGTAACTCATCCAGGCTGTATTTTCGTAAAACGCGTCCTACCTTGGTAACCCGCGGGTCTTTTTCTATTTTTATGAAAGGACTTTCATCCAGTGCGTTTTGTCTGGAAATAAACTCTTCTTCCGGAATGATGAAGTCATCGGAAACCAGCATTCCGCCATTATCTATAACACCGTCATCTCCAAACATCAGTCCTCCTAATTCTTCCATCGAGAAATCTTTGGCAATCTCCGGAGTGCCTTCCGGCTGGTACTGGTTCTGACCGGCAAGGTCTTTCAGCTTTTTATCGGCGTCCGTATACATGGAACGGAATTTCAGGAAATTAAAAATGGTATAATTCGTTCTACCCGTTTGGATTTGTAAATAACAGGTCCTTTGCTTTCCATACGTATGGCTATGGCAATCAGCAGAAAGACTGGGGACAGGAAGACTAACGCTGCACCGGAGAAAAGGATATCGAAGCAGCGCTTCCATTGGGGAAGGATAAAATGCCTCACGTCTTTTTTCTTCCGGTTATGTGCATATAGCAGTTCCTGCCGTTTATTGATGATGTCTATTTTCTGCCTTAGCCGGGCGGTGGTGATGTGCAAACTGACGGTATCGTTTATTCCGCTGTTCAGATAGACTTTGCTGGCTTCGGGAGTCAGCCTGTCCGTAATGAGTACGACATATGCCTGATAGAACTTTTTCCTGAAAGCACCGACCTGCTCAATATCTCCGTTCATCTCCTTGTTCGTGAAGGACAATGATGTTCTCACGTACTTCAGTCTGATACAAATTGTAATGGCATCCTGGTAGTTTTGGGCATAAATCATCTGGACATTTTCGAGCTTGCTGAATTTGCGCAAAAATCCTTGTTCTTTCCTATATAAAGCAGAAAGGTCATGCTGATTTACTCAATGATTTTCTTAATTCTTACTTTTAACTCCATGGGATTGAAAGGTTTGACAATATAGTCTTCCGCGCCTTCTTGTAACAGGCGGATGCGTTCTGTGGTACTGTCTTCGCTGCTTAGCATAACCACCGGAATGTGTTTGAATAACTGATTGGATTTTATCCATTCCAGAAACTCGTCTCCACGCATTTCGGGCATACGGATATCTGATATAATCAAATCTGGTATGTTACCTTCCTGAAGCCATTTTACCCCTTCGATGCCATTCGGTAACCAAATACAATCATAATCACTGGCCAGATAGATTGAAAGGACTTTTGCAATTGCTATTTTGTCGTCCAAGACCAAAATTTTCTTTCTCATAGAGTAATCTTTAGATTTTAATGGGCAAAAGTAAAGAAAATTATTGTGAATAAACAACTTTATTCTATTAATTTTTTGGCGTAAAGATTGCTTTTCCTTAACCAAGTGTCTGAAATAGGGGGTTGAATGGAATAAAAGTCCTTTGGAAAAAGGGAAAAAAGAAGACGGGACAACTCCTGTACATTATATATTGTAGTGTATATGATAAGATTAAGATGTGATATTGTATGATGGATGATATTTATTATATTGAAAAATAGTGTTTTGGAACATAATAAAAATAAATATATTGTTTTGTGTAATTCGAAAAATAGTATTTATCTTTGCTGCCGGAAATGATAAAAGCCATATTACTATGTCGGAAATAAACCAGACGATTAATTTACATGTATCTGTGGACTGTGTGCTGATTGGGTTTGATGGAGAGCAGTTCCGTGTCCTGTTGGTAAGGCAGGTGGGGAAACAGTCCGAGGACGGATATAATAACATGAAGTTGCCGGGCAGCCTTATCTATGACGATGAGGATCTGGATGAGGCGGCCAAGCGGGTGTTGAATGAGTTGACGGGCCTGAAGAATGTGAAGCTTACCCAGTTTAAGGCGTATGGATCGAAAGACCGTACCCGTAACCCTAAGGATGTGCTGTGGCTGGAACGTTTTCATCGTTTGGACGAGAAGAAAATAGACCGCATTGTGACTATCGCTTACCTGACACTGGTGAAGATTGACAGACGGTTCGAACAGCTGTCTGATAAATACGATGCTTGCTGGACACCTGTGACGGAGGTGAAAAGCCTGGCGTTCGACCATTTCCAGATTTTGCAGGATGCATTGGTGCATATACGCCATTATGTGGAATATGTTCCTTCCGCAATGTTCGACTTGCTTCCCCGGAAGTTTACGGCGGCCCAGTTGCGGACTGTCTATCAGTTGATTTATGATAAGGTGTTTGACGTAAGGAACTTCCATAAGAAGATAGCGTTGATGCCATATGTAGTACCTTTGGAAGAAAAACAGGTAGGTGTATGCCACAGGGCGGCACGCTTCTATAAGTTCGACCGTTCAATATATAATAAGTCGGGAACGAAGTGATAACAGACAGATAACTTTAGCCTTGTTGTGATTGCTGTGAGAATACTCCGCCTGGTCGTTTCGGGGAATCGGTATATGCTTTGGGATTCTTCACCGGCCTTTCCTTGGAAGGATAATGCTGATAAGCATCGGGACAGAGACTATTATTTTAAAATTCTTAATTTTCAATTAAATGTACCTATTAGGTTATGATATTGGCAGTTCGTCGGTAAAGGCGAGTTTGGTAAATGCAGAGACCGGAAAGTGTGTTTCTTCTGCATTCTTCCCTAAAACAGAGGCTGCTATTATGGCTGCCCGCCCCGGATGGGCTGAGCAGGATCCGCAAAATTGGTGGGAAAATCTGAAATTGTCAACTCAGGCTGTCATGGCCGGGAGTGGGATCGGTCCGGATGGAATTGCCGCTATCGGTATCTCTTATCAGATGCACGGACTGGTTTGTGTGGATAAAGGGCAAAATGTATTACGTCCGGCTATTATATGGTGTGACTCACGGGCGGTTCCATACGGGCAGAAAGCGTTTGAGGCATTGGGGGAAACGCAATGTCTTTCTCATCTGCTGAACTCTCCGGGGAATTTTACCGCTTCCAAACTGGCATGGATTAAAGAGAATGAGCCTGCTGTATACGAACGTATTTATAAAATAATGCTGCCCGGCGATTATATCGCTATGAAACTGACGAGGGATATTTGTACCACGGTGTCCGGTTTGTCCGAAGGGATGTTCTGGGATTTTCAGGCAAATGATGTCGCGGGCTTCCTGATGGATTATTATGGATTCGACCGTTCGCTGATAGCTGATATCAAACCGACTTTTGGCGAGCAGGGGCGTGTAAATGCATGGGCTGCCAAAGAATTGGGCCTGAAAGAGGGAATTCCTGTAACCTATCGCGCCGGAGACCAGCCTAATAATGCTTTGTCGCTCAATGTGTTCAATCCGGGAGAGATTGCTTCTACGGCAGGAACATCGGGAGTGGTATATGGCGTGAACGGTGAGGTGAATTATGATCCGAAATCCCGGGTGAATACTTTTGCCCATGTAAATCATACTGCCGAGCAGACCCGTCTGGGAGTGTTGTTGTGTATCAATGGTACCGGTATATTGAATTCGTGGGTGAAACGTAATGTGGCTCCCGAAGGTATTTCTTACAGTGATATGAACAGGCTGGCGGCACAGGCTCCTGTCGGCAGTGCCGGAGTAAGTATTCTTCCTTTTGGCAACGGGGCGGAGCGTATGCTGGAAAATAAAGAGACAGGATGCTCTATATGTGGAGTTAATTTTAACCTGCATGGAAAGCAGCATATTGTTCGTGCCGCACAGGAAGGGATCGTGTTCTCGTTTAAATACGGCATTGATATCATGGAGCAGATGGGTATCCCTGTACAGAAGATTCATGCCGGACATGCCAATATGTTTCTCAGTCCTATCTTCCGCGAAACGTTGGCGGGAGTGACAGGGGCTGTAATCGAACTGTATGACACGGATGGATCGGTGGGCGCCGCCAAGGGGGCCGGCATAGGCGCGGGTGTTTATAAAGATAACAACGAGGCATTTGCCACATTGGAAAAACTGGAGGTGATAGAGCCTGATGTGGCACAGCGCACTGCTTACGATGATGCGTATGCCCGCTGGAAATCCAATCTGGAGAGAGCGATGGCTGCCTTTTAAGGACCTTCGGATAAAGAAATGGCTATCCGCCTGCGTGTTGAAAAAGATAGTAGATAAATTAGAACAAGTTATTAAAATAAGTAAAGAATTATGGCTACAAAAGAGTATTTTCCCGGTATAGGAAAGATTAAATTTGAAGGTAAGGAAAGTAAGAACCCGATGGCGTTCCGTTATTATGATGCTGAAAAGGTAATTAACGGAAAGAAGATGAAAGACTGGTTGAAGTTTGCTATGGCATGGTGGCATACGTTGTGTGCCGAGGGCGGTGACCAGTTTGGCGGCGGAACAAAGAAATTCCCTTGGAACGGTGATGCCGATAAGGTGCAGGCTGCCAAGAATAAGATGGATGCCGGCTTTGAATTCATGCAGAAAATGGGAATCGAATATTATTGTTTCCATGATGTGGACTTGTGTGAGGAAGCCGATACAATCGAGGAATATGAAGCGAATCTGAAAGAGATAGTTGCTTATGCCAAACAGAAACAGGCTGAAACCGGAATCAAATTGTTATGGGGTACGGCAAATGTTTTTGGTCATGCACGCTATATGAACGGGGCTGCTACAAACCCCGAATTTGATGTGGTTGCCCGCGCTGCTGTCCAGATAAAGAACGCTATTGACGCTACCATCGAACTGGGTGGCTCCAATTACGTGTTCTGGGGTGGACGTGAAGTATATGTCTTTATTGAATACAGATCAGAAGCGTGAGAAAGAACATCTGGCTCAGATGTTGACCATCGCCCGCGATTATGCCCGGAGCAAAGGGTTTACAGGTACTTTCCTGATTGAACCCAAACCGATGGAGCCGACTAAGCATCAATATGATGTGGATACCGAAACTGTGGTAGGGTTCTTGAAAACTCACGGACTGGACAAGGATTTCAAGGTGAACATTGAAGTGAATCATGCTACGTTGGCTGGTCATACATTTGAGCATGAACTGGCTGTTGCGGTAGATAACGGAATGTTGGGATCTATTGACGCTAACCGTGGCGATTATCAGAACGGATGGGATACAGACCAGTTCCCTATCGACAATTACGAACTGACCCAGGCCATGATGCAGATTATCCGCAACGGCGGTTTGGGTAATGGCGGTACCAACTTTGATGCCAAGACACGTCGTAACTCTACTGATCTGGAAGATATCTTTATCGCCCATATTGCAGGTATGGACGCTATGGCGCGTGCATTGGAAAGTGCTGCTGCTTTGCTTAATGAATCTCCTTACTGCAAGATGTTGTCAGACCGCTATGCTTCATTCGACAGTGGCAAAGGCAAAGAATTTGAAGAAGGCAAGCTGACACTGGAAGACGTAGTGGCTTATGCTAAGCAGAATGGTGAGCCCAAGCAAGTAAGCGGTAAGCAGGAATTGTACGAAGCCATCGTAAATATGTATTGCTGATCCGGCCGGAATGGTATTGCACAAGTTTTACCCTTGCAGACCTTTTTTAAGAAGGAGGGCTGTGCAATGAAGTCTGAATGAATTCTGCTAACGGATTATTAAAGAATAAACGGCTGTACACCGTCAGGTGGCAGCGTTTTTATATTTGTTAGAGGGATATTTATGAAATAATACTCGCCTATATCGAAAATAATATCTACCTTTGCGGCTGCTAAATTACTAAGTTTATTGAATTTATATGATAAAAAACTATTATCCGTACTGGTCTTAGTTTTTGCCCTCTCGGTTCTGTGCTTGCACAGCAATCTATGAGTGACCAACAGGTGTTGGAATATGTGAAGACGGGCATGCAACAAGGAAAAGACCAACGTCAGATTGCTACAGAGTTAGCCCGTAGAGGAGTGACACAAGAACAGGCTAAGCGTGTAAAGAAACTTTATGAACAGCAAAATGGGTCTGCTGATAAAGACGCAAATGCAACGATGCAAAATCGGAACCGTTTGCGTGAAAAGACAAAGACGCAGGAAGATATCTATGTAACAGAGAATTTTACTTTCGACCACGTCCGGTTGCGGGCGGAGTGGTAGGGAAGAACTTGTCGGACAGTGTTTCTGCCAATCGCTATTACGAGGGGATGGGCATGGGCGATATGGAAGAAATGCAGAAGGATAAGGTGTACGGACGGGACATTTTTGAAACCAGAAACCTTACATTCGAGCCGAGTGTGAATCTGGCTACTCCTCCTAATTACCGTCTGGGGCCGGGTGATGAGGTAATCATTGATATCTGGGGTACAAACCAGGCCACCATCCGCGATAATGTATCTCCGGACGGATCTATCACGATCCCCGATTTGGGATTGATTTATCTGAACGGCATGACTATTGCCGAAGCCAACCAATATTTGCGTAAAGAACTGAATAAGATTTATGCAGGGCTTGATAATGAACAGAACCCGTCCTCACAAATCAAGGTTACTTTGGGAAACAGCCGGACGATCCAGGTGAACGTGATGGGGGAAGTGTTCCAACCGGGAACTTATGCATTGTCTTCTTTCTCTACCGTGTTTCATGCACTGTACCGTGCCGGTGGCGTGAGCGATATCGGTAGCTTGCGCAATATACAAGTAGTGCGCGGAGGACAGAAAATCGCTACCGTAGATGTGTACGATTTTATTATGAAAGGTAAAATCAATGATGATATCCGCTTGCAGGAAGGCGATGTGATCATCGTTCCTCCATACGAGGCGTTGGTTAGCATAGAGGGTAATGTGAAACGCCCCATGAAATACGAGATGAAAACAACGAAAGTGTTGCCACGTTGTTGAAGTATGCCGGTGGATTTTCGGGGGATGCCTATACCCGTTCTCTCCGCATGATTCGTCAAAACGGAAAGGAGTATCAGATTTATACGATTGATGATATTGATTATTCCGTATTCCAGGTAAAAGATGGTGATGCGCTGACTGCTGAAGCTATTCTGGACCGTTTTGAGAACAAGCTTGAAATCAAGGGGGCTGTCTATCGTCCGGGCATTTATCAGTTCGGAGGAACCTTGAATACAGTCCGCCAACTGGTGGAAAAGGCTGAAGGCCTTATGGGTGATGCCTTTACAGGACGTGCGGTGTTGCATCGCGAGCGCGAGAATCTGAAGAAAGAGGTTATTCAAGTAGATATAAAAGGCATCATGGACGGTACTGCACCCGATGTACCTTTGCAGCGTAATGATGTGCTTTATATTCCCAGTATTCATGACTTGGAGGATGTGGGAAGCGTCATGGTGTATGGTGAGGTTGCCCGTCCGGGTGAGTTCGCTTTTGCCGACAATACGACTTTGGAGGATATTATAATCCAGGCTGGCGGATTGATGGAGTCGGCTTCTACCGTCCGTGTGGATGTTTCCCGCCGTATCAAGGATAGCAAAGGTACGGAAGCGGTTTCCACCATAGGACAAATGTACTCGTTTTCTCTGAAAGACGGTTTTGTGATAGACGGAGAACCGGGTTTTGTGTTGCAGCCATACGATCAGGTATATGTGCGTAAGAGCCCTGCTTATCAGGAACAGGTGAATGTGCAGGTGACCGGTGAGGTTTTGTATGAAGGTGATTATGCGCTGACAGAGAAGAGCGAACGTCTTTCCGATTTGATCAAGAAGCAGGTGGAGTGACTCCGTTTGCTTATATCAAAGGGCCCGTTTAAGCCGTCGTATCAATGCCGATGAACGCAAACGTATGGAAATGGTTCTGGATATGGCCAAGACTGGAAAGGACTCCATTGATGTCAACCGGCTGGATTTGGGAGATATCTATTATGTGGGCATCGATTTGGAAAAAGCGATGCTTAAACCCGGCTCCAGTGCGGATATCGTATTGCGTGAGGGGGATGTGATTGAAATTCCCGAATACAACAACACGGTACGTATCAGCGGGGCTGTGATGTATCCCAATACCGTTTCATTTGAAGATGGCAAGACGTTGAAATATTATATAGAGCAGGCCGGAGGTTACGGTTTCCGTGCGAAGAAGAGCAAGGCGTATATTGTATATATGAACGGTCAGGTGAAGAGAGCGAAGAAGGGTAGCCGTGAGCTGATCCAGCCGGGCTGTGAGGTGATTGTTCCGGTGAAGGAAAAGAGCAACTGGTCTTTGCAGAACACCTTGTCCATAGCAACCACCAGTGCGTCGTTGGCTACTATGATTGCATCTATTGCTAATATCTTAAAATAGAAACAGTATGGCGGAAGATAAGAATTATACGAATAATACGGAAAGACCACGGGAAGACGAGGAGTTGGAAATTGATTTGATGGAGTATGTCCGTAAGTTGTGGGCTGCCCGAAAGATGCTGCTGAAGGTTGCCGGAATAGGTGCTATTGTAGGGTGATTATCGCTCTGAGTATTCCCAAGCAATATACGGTGGAAGTGACATTGTCTCCCGAATCCGGCAAAAGCGGCGGGGGGAGCCTGTCGGGAATGGCTGCCATGCTGGGGATCGGCGGCATGAGTCTGGGCAGTGAGGCGGATGCGTTGAACGTATCTCTTTTCCCGGATATAGTAGCGTCTACTCCTTTCATTCTGGAACTGTTTAATGCACATGTCACTACGTTGGACGGTGAGGTGGATACTACTTTTGTAGCTTATCTCGATGAGCAGAAAGCTCCGTGGTGGGGTGCTGTTATGGGATTGCCCGGGGCGGCTATAGGCGGGGTGAAATCTCTCTTCTCCGATAAGGAAGAGGAAGAAGGGAACAGGCTGGATCCTTTCCACCTGACAGAAGATCAGGCGAAGAAAGTGGAAGCCATGCGTAAGGCGATTACTGCTGATGTGGATAAGAAACCGGCATCACCACAGTGACGGTGACTTTGCAGGACCCGATGGTTACGGCCGCCATTACAGACACGGTAGTGTGAAGCTTCAGGAGTATATCACAGCGTACAGGGTCTCCAAAGCCCAGCAGGATTGTGCTTATCTGGAACAATTGTATAAGGAACGCCAGCAGGAGTATTATGTAGCCCAGCAGAATTATGCCAATTACATGGATGCCAACAAGGGGGTTGTCCTTCAAAGTGCTTTGACGGAGAGAGAACGGTTGCAGAATGATATGAATCTGGCATATCAGGTGTATAGCCAGGTGGCTACCAATTGCAGGTGGCACGGGCCAAAGTACAGGAGGCCAAACCTGTATTTGCCGTTGTGGAACCTGCCAGTGTGCCGTTGCTGCCTTCGGGAACCAGCAAGAAGGTGATTCTTGTCGGATTTATTTTCCTGGCAGTGGCGGGTGCTTCCGCATGGATCTTGTTCGGACGTGAATTCTTTGAAAATCTGAAGGCAGGACTTAATGCTCCTCAGGAGGGGATGGAGAAGAAGTGATATAAAGATATTGACCTATAAAACAGGGTGCATCTCTTTCGTAGGAGGTGCACCCTGTTTTTATAGGTCAATCTTCGGAAATGTTGTCCTGAACGTTACGATAGTCCGGTGTGCAGTTTTCGGCTTCTTTAATTTCACTGGCAAAACCGGACAAACGCAGAATCAAAACAGCCTTTAATATAAACTTTGATTAAAGTCGAAATCCGTTTGATAGTCTTTCAATCTCGGATGTTTCTTGTCCTTGTCGGACAAAATAACCTTATCGGCCGGAAGTCGCCAGTCTATGCCTAGATCGGGGTCGTCCCATGCGATTCCTCCTTCGCTTTGCGGAGCATAATAATGGTCACACTTGTATTGGAACAACACCTCGTCACTTAGTACCGCAAAGCCGTGTGCGAATCCGCGGGGGATAAAAAACTGCCGGTGATTCTCTCCGGTCAATTCTACAGCCACATGCTTTCCGAAAGTAGGAGAACCTTTCCGGATATCTACAGCCACATCCAGTACCGCTCCCTTGATCACACGCACCAGCTTGCTTTGTGTGAAAGGAGGTTTCTGGAAATGCAGGCCGCGTAATACACCATAAGTGGAGAAACTCTCATTATCCTGTACAAATGTAGTCCTGCATACTTTTTCTTCAAATTCACGTCCCGAGAAGCTTTCAAAGAAATACCCTCTTGCATCATTAAAAATACGGGGTTCCAAAATGAAAACCCCGTCTATTGCTGTTTTTATAACTTCCATTATTCTAATCCCAGTTCTTTTATAACTTTCAGTAAATATTGTCCGTATTGGTTTTTAAGCATCGGCTGGGCCAGTTCCTGCATCTTTTCCGGGGTAATCCAGCCTTTTCTCAAAGCTATGCCCTCAAGGACGCCACTTTCAGCCCCTGGCGCTTTTCAATGACTTCGATGTAGGTACTTGCCTCGGCCAGCGAGTCGTGAGTACCGGTATCCAGCCATGCGAAACCTCTGCCCAATGTCTGTACTTTCAATTCCTTGTCCTGAAGAAATTGCTGGTTTACGGTGGTGATTTCCAGTTCTCCCCGTGCCGAAGGCTTGATATTCTTGGCTACTTCCACCACCTTGTTGGGATAGAAATAGAGTCCCACCACGGCATAGTTGGACTTAGGTTGGGCAGGTTTTTCTTCAATAGAGAGGCAGTTGCCTTCCTTGTCGAATTCCGCTACGCCATATCTTTCGGGGTCACTGACCCAATAACCGAATACCGTTGCTTTCTTGTCCTCTTCGGCAGCACGTACGGATTCTCTCAACATGGCGGACAGGCCGTTGCCGTGGAATATGTTATCACCCAGTACAAGGCAGACGGAATCATTTCCGATGAATTTCTCGCCGATGATGAAAGCCTGAGCCAGTCCGTCGGGCGAAGGCTGTTCCGCATATTCAAAGCGTACTCCGAAATCGCTTCCGTCTCCTAACAGTCTTTTGAAGCTCGGTAAGTCGTATGGGGTGGAGATAATGAGTATTTCCCGTATGCCGGCCAGCATAAGTACCGATATAGGATAATAAATCATGGGTTTGTCGAAGACAGGGAGCAACTGTTTGGATACTCCTTTGGTAATAGGATAGAGGCGCGTGCCCGAACCTCCGGCTAGTACAATACCTTTCATATCTTTTTATTTTTTATATGTCCCTTACGATTTGGATTAATAGGCGTTTTTCTCGCCCCGGAACATGTTGGTTACTGTTTTTATCATGATGCGGATGTCGAGCAGGAAAGTCCAGTTCTCAATATACCACAAGTCTCTTCTTACCCTGCCTTCCATTTGGGAAAGTTCTTTGGTTTCTCCCCGGTAGCCGGTGACTTGCGCCCATCCGGTAATTCCGGGTTTGACAAGGTGGCGCATCATGTATTTGTTAATCAGTTGGGAATATTCCTCTGTATGTTTCAGCATATGGGGTCTGGGACCTACAATGGACATCTCTCCTTTGAATACATTAATGAATTGCGGCAGTTCGTCCAGATTGCTTTTACGCAGGAAGTTGCCGAACTTGGTCTTGCGGGGATCATTCTTGGTAGCCTGCAATGAATCGGACAATGCGTTCACTTTCATGGAACGGAACTTATAGCATTTAAAGATTTTCCCGTTTTCCCCGTTTCTCTCCTGTTTGAAGAATATGGGACCAGGTGAGGTAATTTTAATAATAAGACCTACAATCAGGTATATAAATGGAAAAATTGTAAGTAAAAACAGAGAGGAAAATGTCAAATCAAATAACCGTTTTGCCAGTCTGTTTACCGGGTTCTGCAACGGCTCGGTACGGATGGACAATACAGGAACTTCACCCAATAATTCCAGTTGCAGCTGACGCTTTATGTAATTACGTACATGAGGTACGCTATAGAAGCGGATCAGATTGTTCTCGCAATAGTTCATGATGGCCAGAATATCATCCTTTCTGCTGGATGGCAGACCACAGTACAGTTCGTGCACGGTGTTATGGGACAACCATTCAAATAATTGGTTTACAGGACCTTTAAAGGGAATCCCTTCGGGGTAATTAGAGTCCTTCTCATCATAGAAAATGCCTAAAACCCTGTATCCGTAAGTCAAATCGTTCAACGTATGGTACAGCTCCACCATATTGTCCCCGTCGCCTATCAGTACAGTGGTGTGCAGGTTCCTGCCACTGCGGCGGAACATTTTCACAAAGAACCGCAATGTCAGTCGCCATCCTATAGCTAAAGGTATGAAAGACAGATAGAAAGCAAGCAGATAGATGCGTGAGAAGTTATCTACCTTAATAATGGCCAGCACCGTGAGGAAGATGACTACATGCAAGCTGATTGTTCCTAACAGGCGGCCTACAATCTGTTCCGGACGCACTATGCGGTTGTGCAGTATGACCCCAAAGATGGATATGCAGGGAATATAGCACAGGTTGGAAGTCAGCAGGTAGGTTTTCAATGAAATATGGCTATGGCCTGTGAATCTATTCCTTTCAGAATAAAAAACACAAGTATCATAGAAAGGTTCAACAAGGCAAAATCACCTAATATCGCTACTAGTTTAATTATATCAGAGTTTTCAGTTGTCGGTTGTTTCATGACAAAAAAAATGTTAGTCGTATGCAAATATAGGACATATAAATTAAAACGCAATACTTTTTTTAAAAAATAATACTTATCTTTGCGGTCATACAACGTAAAAAATGAATCATATGAACATCAAGAATAATCACCTCGTTATAATGGCCGGAGGTGTTGGAAGCCGTTTCTGGCCGATGAGTACTCCTGATTATCCTAAGCAATTTATTGATGTACTGGGTTGCGGCCGTACATTGATCCAACTTACGGCTGACCGTTTTCAGGGGATCTGTCCTCCGGAAAATATTTGGGTGGTGACATCAGAGAAGTATGCGGATACTGTAAAGGAGCAGTTGCCCGATATTGCTGATGATCATATCCTGCGTGAGCCTTGCCGTCGCAATACGGCTCCTTGTATAGCATACGTCAGTTGGAAAATAAAGGCACGTAATCCTAAGGCCAATATGGTGGTGACCCCCAGCGACCACATTGTGATGAATATCGCGGAGTTTCAGCGGGTGATTAATTCGGCGATGAATTTTACGGCCGATTCGGACGCTATCCTTACCCTGGGCATGAAACCTACCCGTCCTGAGACGGGCTACGGTTACATTGAAGCTGATCTCAGTGTACCTTCTACCGCCAATAAGGAGGTATTCCGGGTGTATTCTTTTAAAGAGAAACCCGATCTGGAAACAGCCCGGCGCTATATTCAAAAAAATAATTTCTTCTGGAATGCCGGTATTTTTGTGTGGAATGTAAATACGGTGGTGAACGCCCTGCGCGTATATCAGCCTGCCATTTCGAAGGTGTTCGAGCGTTTGCTTCCTTATTATTATACGGACAAGGAGCAGGAAATGATTGACCGGAATTTCCCTTTGTGCGAGAACATTTCGGTGGATTATGCCATTATGGAGAAGCGGATGAGATTTTTGTCCTTCCTGCCAGCTTTGGGTGGAGTGATCTGGGTACTTGGGGATCATTGCACGAGAATTTGCCGAAAGATGCCCATAATAATACGCAGATAGGTGAGAATATAAAGTTGTATGAAACCCGTAACTGTGTGATTCACACTACACAGGAAAAGAGGGTGGTGGTACAGGGACTGGACGGATATATCGTTGCTGAGAAGAATAACACATTGCTGATCTGCCGGTTGAGCGAGGAACAGCGCATCAAAGAATTTTCGGCGGAGTAAATATTCTTTCTTGTATATATTTTATTTCTGCATACATGGAGTGTATGCTGTCTGTCATCTGCCGTTCTGTTTGGTCATTCCGCCCTTTGCCATGCCGAAAGGCAGATAGCAGTAGATAGCTATGTGATATGAAATAACCAAGAGGGCTTGCATAAGGCCATTTACAATAAACGAAATGAAAAAAGTAGCTTTAATTTCAGGTATTACAGGTCAGGACGGTTCATTCCTGGCAGAGTTTTTGATTGAAAAGGGATATGAGGTTCACGGTATTCTGCGCCGTTCTTCTTCATTCAATACCGGTCGTATAGAACATCTTTATCTGGACGAGTGGGTTCGTGATATGCAAAAGACCCGTCTGGTGAATCTGCATTGGGGGGATATGACCGACAGTAGTTCGCTGATACGTATCATTCAGGCTGTACAGCCCGATGAAATCTATAATCTGGCTGCTCAGAGCCATGTGAAAGTAAGTTTCGATGTACCCGAGTACACAGCGGAAGCGGATGCGGTAGGCACGCTGCGTATGTTGGAAGCGGTCCGTATTCTGGGCCTGGAAAAGAAGACCAAGATTTATCAGGCATCGACTTCCGAATTGTTCGGACTGGTACAGGAAGTGCCTCAGAAGGAAACGACTCCCTTCTATCCCCGTTCTCCGTATGGGGTGGCCAAGCAGTATGGTTTCTGGATTACCAAGAACTATCGTGAAAGTTACGGTATGTTTGCCGTGAACGGCATCCTGTTCAACCATGAGAGTGAACGCCGTGGTGAAAATTTCGTAACACGCAAGATACTTTGGCTGCCGCACGTATAGCCCAGGGATATCAGGACAAACTGTATCTGGGAAATCTGGATTCTTTGCGCGACTGGGGCTATGCCAAGGATTATGTGGAGTGTATGTGGATGATTCTTCAGCATGATACTCCCGAAGATTTTGTCATTGCGACCGGCGAATACCATACGGTGCGCGAGTTCTGTACCTTGGCCTTCAAGGAAGTGGGCATTGAATTGCGCTGGGAAGGCAAAGGGGTGGATGAAAGAGGTATCGATGTGGCGACAGGCAAGGAACTGGTTGCCGTCGATCCTAAGTATTTCCGTCCCGCCGAAGTGGAGCAGTTGTTGGGTGATCCCACTAAAGCCAAAACGTTGCTGGGCTGGAATCCCCGTAAGACTTCTTTCCCCGAACTGGTGAAAATCATGGTGAAGCATGATATGAAGTTCGTGAAGAAACTGTATTTAAAGGCTCAAATAGCAGAATAATGGAAAAAACAGCCAAGATATATGTAGCAGGCCACCACGGACTGGTGGGGTCTGCTATATGGAATAATTTGCAGCAAAAGGGATATACCAATCTGGTAGGCCGTTCTCACAAAGAACTGGATTTGCTGGACGGGCAGGCTGTGAAGAAGTTTTTTGATGAAGAGCAGCCCCAGTATGTCATTCTGGCAGCGGCACATGTGGGCGGCATCATGGCGAACAGTCTTTACCGTGCCGATTTTATTTATCAGAACTTGCAGATTCAGCAGAATGTGATAGGGGAGAGTTTCCGCCATGATGTAAAGAAACTCTTGTTTTTGGGAAGCACTTGCATTTATCCTCGTGATGCCGTACAACCCATGAAGGAAGATGTGTTACTGACTTCTCCCTTGGAATATACCAACGAACCGTATGCTATTGCGAAGATTGCCGGGTTGAAGATGTGCGAAAGCTTTAACTTGCAATATGGAACCAATTACATAGCCGTGATGCCTACGAACCTTTACGGTCCCAATGATAATTTCCATTTGGAGAACAGCCATGTGCTGCCTGCCATGATTCGTAAGATTCATTTGGGAAAATGCCTGAATGAAGGGGACTGGGACGCGGTGCGTAAAGATATGAATCTTCGTCCCGTAGAGGGATAGACGGTTCGCATACGGATGAGGAGATTCTCTCCATTCTGAAAAAGTATGGCATAACCGGGCAGGAAGTAACTTTGTGGGGAACAGGCAAGCCGTTGCGTGAGTTCTTATGGAGTGAGGAGATGGCTGATGCCAGTGTCTATATCATGGAGCATGTGGACTTTAAGGATACATACACACCCGGTTCCAAGGATATCCGTAACTGTCATATCAATATCGGTACGGGGAAAGAAATCACCATTGCCCAACTGGCGGACAAGATTGTCAAGGAGGTGGTTATCAGGGCAAACCGACTTTTGACGCTACGAAACCGGACGGCACTATGCGTAAGCTGACGGATGTAAGCAAATTGCATAGTCTGGGATGGCAGCATAAGATTGATATAGAAGAGGGAGTACACCGAATGTACCAATGGTACTTGTCTAAAGGATGAAGATGTAAGATTATAGATCTTGCGGGCATAAGATTATAAATCTTTCACATGCAAGATTATAGATCTTTCAAGCATGACATATAAAAATTTCCGGCATAACTTTCAAGAAGCTATGCGGAAACTACCCTAAAAACTATGCGGATAGATTGTAAAAATCTTCTGCCGTTTTCTTTATTCTTTCGGGAAGCACTTTTTATTTTACCGCTTTCAGTGCGGCCTCATAATTCGGTTCCTGGGTTATTTCGGGAACAAGTTCGGTATAAACCACTTTTCCTTCCGGGTCAATCACTACAACCGAGCGTGCCAATAATCCTGCCAAAGGACCATCAGTCATCAATACACCATACTTTCAGCGAAATCGGAAGTATAGCGATAATCAGACAAAGGAATAACGTTGGTGATGCCTTCAGTAGTGCAGAAGCGTCCCTGGGCGAATGGCAGGTCTTTAGAGATTGCCAACACCACCGTATTGGCTGGTTTGCAGCCAGCTGGTTGAACTTGCGTACGGAAGTAGCGCACACGCCGGTATCCATACTGGGGAAAATGTTCAGAATCAGATATTTGCCCTTCCCGTCTTTTAATGTATAATTGCTCAAATCTCCTTTTACCAATGTAAATTCCGGAGCTGAGGTTCCTGCTTTCACAAATTCTCCGGCTAGTGTTACCGGTGTTCCTTTAAATGCTGTTTTTGCCATAATTTTATTATATTTTAGTTCGATACTGTAATGATAACAAATTTAAATGGAAAAAAGTTCATTCTTTTTTATTTTCTTCCTTTATAAATTAGGAAACCTACTATTAAAAACGCCGATAGCTATAAAGCAATATCCTAACTCGTGGCTGTATTCGGTGACGGTACTCAATAACTGCTCTTCGGGAACCACTGATTGCAGATAGTAACCGATGGCTGCAGGATGGCA
>ENA-OQAS01000455-OQAS01000455.1-human-gut-metagenome-genome-assembly--contig:-NODE-455-length-21349-cov-8.837904_pt1 | contig 21349 bp, 24 predicted proteins | sample MGYA00242733_ERZ504523 | MGnify/ENA primary metagenome ERZ504523 (study PRJEB26092, sample SAMD00036239) | human gut metagenome | host: Homo sapiens | study: EMG produced TPA metagenomics assembly of...
TCCCGTTCCGAACCCGGAAGCTAAGCCCCATCGCGCCGAGAGTACTGCGGGGTCAGCCCGTGGGAGGCCAGGGCGCCGCTGACCGGTGGACGGCACCGAGCCGCCATTGGGAATGTAGAAGGGGGAGGCCTCGCGGCTCCCCCTTTTTTGCGTTATATACAAGCTGTCCCTTGTGAACGGGCCCTTCTTTTGACTCTCTTACTGTTTGGCTGTTTTTTGAACTGTCGCTTTGTATTTGCGCGATAATATCTCGCATTGACGTTAGGGAGGGCTTGATGTTTACCGTTTTTGTTTTGGGCAATATTGCTTCGGGTAAATCGACTGCCTGCCGCTATCTGGAATCTCGCGGAGCCCTGCTTATCGATTTAGACGTTCTTGCCAAATCGCTGTACGTGCCGGGGTCGGATATCGTCAATGCTCTTGCTGAAGAGTTTGGCTGGGATATTTTGGACGAGGAGGGCGGCGTTCGAAGTAACATCCTCGCTTCTCGAGCTTTTGCCTCTCCTGATGCGGTTGCAAGGCTCAATAGCATTGTGCACCCCGTTCTCATTGAGCAGCTTTCGCTGAGGATTCTCGATCCTCTCTGCTGTACGGTTTCGACTCCTCGCTATCCCTTTGCGGCGGTCGAAGTATCTGCTCCAGCTGGCTTTGAGGACGCCTTTGGCCTTGCGGATGAAATTATGGTTGTTAGCGCTCCTTTGGAGGTCCGTCGCGAACGCGCTATTCACCGTGGTATGGAGGCATCCGATTTTGATGCTCGCTGTGCTTGCCAGCCCGATGAGTCTTCGCTTTGCAGTCTAGCCACTACCGTGATTGATAACGCGGCGGGCGATAGCTCGCTCTTTGTACAACTGGACGCATGGCTTGCCCGCCATGGCCTTATGGACGCTACGGATAAGGGGACGACAGATGCCTAAGACGCGCTTCTTTACGTGGTATCGCCTTGTGCCCCTGACTGTCGTTTTCGTCTTTGGCCTTATCTCGCTCGTTTACTCGTGTGCTCCCGCCGCTTTCTTTAAACCGTTCTATCCGATTGACTATGAGGCGTATGTAAAGCAGTCCAGCATTTCGCATAATCTCGATCCGTATCTGGTATGTGCCGTCATCAAGTCGGAATCAAACTGGGATCCCGAGGCGGAATCAAACCAGGGCGCCCAAGGTCTCATGCAACTTATGCCCGAAACCGCTCAGGATATGATCGCCAAGGGCCTTGTCGACGGGGACGAGTATTCTGCCGATAACCTGAATGACCCCGCTTCGAATATTGAATTTGGGTGCGCATATCTCTCGTACCTGCTGACATATTTCAATGGCTCGACGGATAGCGCTATTGCTGCTTACAATGCCGGAATGGGCAATGTCGATGGGTGGGCGCAGCAAAACACATCGCTCCATAACGCGATTACCTTCCCCGAGACGCAAGCTTATTTGATTCGTGTCAATAATGCCTGGGTTCGCTATAAGACCCTCTATCCCGACCGGTTCGTATAGGACTATGCCTGCCGCCTGCGTATACTGCAGATGTATGAGTTAGGAGTATCCATGGCGGATTTTGAAGTTGAGCGTGTTGGCGGAGAGCTCAAACGCTTTGGCGTTGAGGCTCTGAGGTGCCGTTTGAGGTCGTGTCTCCCTATGAGCCTGCAGGTTCCCAGCCAAAGGCCATTGAGTCGCTTGTGCAGGGTGTGAGGGACGGAGACCGCTATCAGGTTTTGCTGGGCGTAACCGGCTCGGGCAAGACCTTTACCATGGCCAAGACCATCGAAGCTCTCGGTAAGCAACGCTGGTCATGGCCCCCAACAAAACCCTCGCCGCCCAGCTCGCGAGCGAGCTCAAAGAATTCTTTCCCAACAACGCCGTGGTCTACTTCGTCTCGTACTACGACTACTATCAGCCCGAGGCATATGTACCGCAGAGTGATACGTATATCGAGAAAGACTCCTCGATTAACGAGGAGGTCGAGATGCTGCGCCATCAGGCGACGGCATCGCTGCTTTCTGACGGGATGTGATTGTCGTCGCATCGGTCTCGTGCATCTATGGCATCGGTTCTCCCGAGGACTATGCGGGCCTGGCGCCGAACGTCGATAAGAAGGTGCCGCTCGAGCGCGACGACTTCATCCATGCGCTCATTGACATTCAATACGACCGCAATGACTATGACCTGGCACGTGGCACCTTCCGCGTGCGCGGCGATGTTGTCGACGTATATCCGCCCTATGCCGAGCATCCGTTGCGCTTTGAGTTCTTTGGCGACGAGGTCGAGCTGATTGCCGAGATCGATGAGGTCACCGGCGAAATGCTACGTGAGTACGAAGCGATTCCCGTGTGGCCGGCTTCGCACTACGTGACCGAGAAGCCAAAGGTCAAGGCGGCCCTGAAATCAATCAGCGAAGAGTGCGAGAAGCGCGTGGCGGAGCTCAAGGCGACCGACAAGTTGCTCGAGGCGCAACGTCTGCAGCAGCGGACCGATTATGACCTCGAGATGCTCGAGACGATGGCTTTTGCAACGGCATCGAAAACTACTCGCGCCATCTGGATGGACGTAAGCCGGGTGAACCGCCGTTTACCTTGATTGACTACTTCCCCAAGGATATGCTTTGCATCATCGACGAGAGCCATGTGACGGTGCCGCAGATTCGCGGTATGCACGAAGGCGACCGTTCGCGCAAAGTTACGCTTGTTGAGCATGGTTTTCGTCTTCCGTCGGCGCTCGATAACCGCCCGCTTCGTTTCGATGAGTTTGAGGCGAGGATTCCGCAGTTCATTTACGTCTCGGCCACGCCAGGCGACTATGAGTTGCGTGTGAGTCAAAACGATGTTGAACAGATCATTCGACCGACCGGCCTGCTCGATCCCAAAATCGACGTTCGTCCGGTCCGAGGCCAGATTGACGATCTTGAGGACGAGATTCGCGAGCGCGTGGCCCGTAAGGAGCGCGTGCTGGTGACCACGCTGACCAAGCGCATGGCCGAGGATCTGACCGATCACCTGCTCGATGCCGGCATTAAGGTCAACTACATGCACTCCGATACAGCGACGATGGACCGTGTCGAGATCCTGCGAACGCTGCGCGAGGGAAAGATTGATGTTCTCGTTGGCATCAACCTGCTCCGCGAGGGTCTGGATCTCCCCGAGGTCTCGCTGGTGGCAATTCTCGACGCTGACAAGGAAGGCTTCTTGCGCAATCGCCGTTCGTTGATTCAGACGATTGGCCGTGCGGCCCGTAATGCCGACGGCGAGGTCATCATGTATGCAGACGTTGTGACCGATTCGATGAAAGAAGCCATCGAGGAGACGCAGCGCCGTCGCGAGATTCAGATGGCATATAACGAAGAGCATGGCATTGTGCCCAAGACGGTCCGCAAGGCCATTAACGACATTTCGAGCTTTATTGCCGAGGCCGAAAAGACTGTGGGTTCCAAGGGGCGCTCGAAGGGCGACTCCCTTGGCCATGGCGCATTCTATACGCGATGAGTCGGGCGAGGGCGGCGTGCCGGAAACGGTGGCACCCGAGCAGACACTTGCGGAGCAGTTGGAAGAACTGCCGCATGACGAGCTTGTGCGGATCGTCGAAACCATGGAAGAGGATATGCGCAACGCTTCTGCCGCCATGGACTTTGAGGAGGCGGCGCGCCTGCGCGATGCTGTCGTTCAGATTCGGGCGATGCTCGAGGGTGCGTCTGAGGACGAGACGATCGAGCGCTTACGTTCGCAGGCCCGCAAGTTCCACGTTCGCATCGGGCAGAAAACGCCAGGGTGCACGGTTTAAGAAATAGCGAACAGGCCCCGAGTTCCCTGTGGAGCTCGGGGCCTGTGTCTTTTGCGTGCTGGAATTCGTGCGCTAGAGGTCTGCGATCAGGGCTTCGGCGCAACGGATGCCATCGGTAGCTGCGCTCATGATTCCTCCGGCATATCCGGCCCCCTCGCCGCAAGGTAGAGCCCCGGGGTCGATACAGCGTGGCATTGACGGTCTCGAGTAACGGTGACCGGAGAGCTCGAGCGTGTCTCAACACCGGTGAGGACGGCATCGGGATGGTCGTAGCCACGCAGTTTTTTGCCGAGTAAGGGAATTCCCAGACGAAGCGACTCGATGATATGTTGCGGCAATGACTCATCGATTGCTGTCCAAGTCACGCCGAGCGGATAGGTGGGCTCTACCTTGCCGCATGTCGTGCTGGCGCGTTCTGCAAGGAAATCGCCGACGAGCTGTGCCGGTGCGTTCCAGTTGGAGCCGCCAAGGCGATAGGCAGCCCGCTCGCAAATGCGCTGGAGTTCTACGCCTGCAAGAGGATCGTCGCTGGGGAGATCGTCGGGCGTGACGTTAACGAGGAGAGCGGCGTTTGCGTTGCGGCCGGCGCGGGCGTGAGACTGGCGCCGTTGACGCACAGATGGCCGGGCTCTGAAGAGGCTGCGACAACCTGTCCGCCAGGACACATGCAGAATGAGAATACGCTGCGGCCGTTGGGAAGATGGGTAACGAGCTTATAGGGGGCTGCTCCGAGCGCGGGATGACCCGCCGCGGGGCCATATTGCGCCCGATCGATATCACACTGCGGGTGTTCGATGCGAACGCCCATGGCAAACGTCTTTTGAGCGAGGGCGACATCATGGGTTTTGAGAACCTCGAATACGTCGCGGGCAGAATGACCGCAAGCAAGGATGAGATGCTTTGTGTTGATTGACTCGCTTGTCGCGTCGTGGGACGACTGGATGTCGATACCGACAATGGCGCCAGATGTGTCAGTGTGAATGTCAACGAGTTTCGTTCGATAGCGAACGGTTCCTCCGAGCTGTTCAATGCGCTGGGAGATGCTGGTAACGACGGCGGGGAGGATGTCGGAGCCAATATGCGGTTTTGCATCCCATAGAATATCGCGGGGAGCGCCCGCTTCGACGAAGGTCTCGAGGATAAGGCGATGGGCGGGATTTTTGGTTCCCGTATTGAGCTTGCCGTCCGAGAAGGTCCCCGCGCCGCCCAGACCAAACTGGATATTGCTCTCGGGGTCGAGGATGCGCTCCTTTAGAAAGAGGTCGATCGCATGTGAGCGGCGAAATGCCGGGTCGCCGCGCTCGATGAGCAGGGGTTTAAGGCCCGCTTCGGCAAGGGTCAGGGCGGCGAAGAGACCGGCGCAACCGGCGCCGACAACGACGGGACGCCCCTTGGGTGCATTCGGGACGGGGTTGGGGAATGAAGGAGCCTCGCCGTCAACCATGCGGATGCGCGAGCGGTTGCGCTCGGCGACGCGGTCGACCACTTCCTGTTCGAGTCGGGAGCTTGTCAGCTCAACTCGAAAGCTCAAAATAAAATGAACATCTCGCTTTTTACGGGCGTCGATTGACTTGCGATGGAGCTCAATGGCTTTAATCTGGGAATCCTCGCATCGCAGGGCTCGTTTGACGGCGCGTCTGCCAATAGCAAGGCAGGCGTTTTCGTCGCCGGCCTCATCGAGCGTCGCGTTGACTTGGGTGATTTCGATCATCGAGGTCTCCTTAGAGGCAAGAAAGAGGCCGTCCGGTATCCCAGACGGCCCGAATGCGTTTTTGATTATAGACTGCGCGGCTACAGGCTGCTTGCAGCGCGAATACCCGAGATCCAGGCCCACGCAAGGTTAAAGCCTCCGCAATCGGCGTCGATGTCGAGCGCTTCTCCGCAGACGTAAAGCGGGGCGCTGTGGTGCTGTTCACGTAAAGATTGGGTGTCGAGACGCACTCGATAGATATGCCGCCACGCGTGACCTGTGCTGAGCGCTCCTCTGCCGTCCCTTCGACGGACAGTTTAAAGTGCTTGAGGATTGAGACCAGGTGGATGACATCGCGCGAGCCGGGATGGCACCGCTCGAATGCCGTACAGACGACGTGTGAGAGCTGCGGGGCGAGCATGCCGTCAAGCCAGTGGGAGTTTCGGGGCGAAAAATCGCCGAGCACGTTGACACGCTGCTCGAGCGTATCGAGCAGCTCATCTTTGGAGAAATCTGGAAAGAAGTCGATCAGAACAGTGTCGCCCTGGTTGATACGGCGAGAGAGATTGAAGGCGGCGACGCCTGAGATGCCGAAGGCACGGAACAGCACTTCGCCATCTTCTCGCCAGAGCTCTTCGTGGCTGCGCGAGAGCGTTAAGCGGCTCGGACGCGCAGACCATCCAGAGTTCCGAGTGCGTCCGGTCGCCGACGACTGATGCCGATACGGGGCACAGGACGGGGCGCAGGGGCGTCAAGGGAAGGCTAAACACCTCGGCGATGCCGGTGGGGTTGCCGCCCGTAGCGATAACCACGGCCCTTGCCTGCAGGGCATCGCTCGTGCGAGGAGTATCGGCTAACGCCTTTCGAAGCGAACGGAGCTCCGTCTTTCGGTCGCCGTGCTTTTTGGGTTTGAGTACATGAGCGGGACGGTCGATCTGAAGCGTCCAGCCTTCGGAAGCCTTATGAGCCGCAATGACGTTAGTTCCGCAGAGTAGGGTGATGCCCAAACGCTCGCATGCATTGAGGAGTGCATCGCGAACCGACTCGGCGCGAAGGGAGCGCGGGTATAGGCGGCCTTCCTCACGGATCGTCATGATGCCCAGCGAGGAGAAAAAACTCTCGAGATCTTGCTCGGGTTGGGGGCCCATGATGGATTCGACAAAGGCGGGGCGGTTATATCGCCGAATGTCGATGGATTCGTTTGAGAGGTTGCAGCGGCCGTTTCCGGTTGCGAGCAGCTTGAGACCGCAGGCGACGTCGCGCTCGACGACGCAGACCCTTTTGTCGACACGCGCCGCCGTAATGGCGGCGGCGAGGCCCGAGGCCCCGCCGCCGATCACCAAGACGTCATAGAAGGCGCTTGCGTTCACTTAGGCCTCGTCTGTCTTGTGCGGGGCGATGGCCTCAACGGCGGAGACGGCCTTGGGCAGCATGTCATCGGGCAGTGCGGTCTCGACTTCACCCTTATCGCAGGCCTCGGCGAGTGACGGATTGATGGGAAGCTGACCCAAGATGTCGAGGTTGTAGCGCTCGGCGACTTCGGGGAGCTTGCTCTTACCAAAGACCTCGATCTTCTTGCCGCAGTCGGGGCACTCGATATAGCTCATGTTCTCGACAATGCCCAGAATAGGGACGTTCATCTTCTCGGCCATGTTGACTGCCTTGGCGACGATCATCGAGACCAAGTCTTGCGGGCTCGTGACGATGACGATGCCATCGACGGGCAGCGATTGGAAAACGGTGAGCGCGACGTCACCCGTTCCCGGAGCATATCGACCAGCAGGTAGTCGATGGGGCCACGAGGTCTCGCTCCAGAATTGCCTGATGGCGCCCGCGATAACCGGGCACGCCAAAGGACGGGATCGGTTTCGTTTTGGAGCAACAGGTTGGAGCTCATGACCTTGACGCCGTGCTCGGAGATCTCGGGCAGCATGAGGTTGCCGAGGGCATGGACATGGCGTCCGCTCATGCCGAACATTTTGGGGATGGAGGGGCCGGTGATGTCGGCGTCGAGAATGCCAACCTTGTTGCCGCGGCGGGCGAGCTCGGTTGCGATGGCGCCCGTCACAAACGACTTGCCGACGCCTCCCTTGCCGGAAAGCACAGCGATAACGCGCTTGACCTCCGACAGCGTATTCTCTTCAAATTGCGACGGCGTTGATTGTCCGCCGGCTGCTTGTGCGTGCTCGCAACCCATGTATGACTCCTTTGTATATGTTGGGGCCGGAGCCCCGCGGTGTGACACGAGCGTCATTGTACCCTCGTTTGCGAGCGGGAGTCATTTGCGATGCATTTGGGCCGAGCGTGCTTGCAATACGATGGTCCAAGCGAATGGGCGGGCTTACTGAACTTTGCTGGCGAACTCGAGGTATTGCATGCGCTGCAGCTTGTCGATCGTCGAGGCGTATGGGCTGTCTTCAGATTCCAAGTCGTAGCGCAGCCCGTCGGCACCAATATAGCCGGCGACATTGATGGTGGGCACATCTGACCTTGTTGCAAGCAGGGCCTTTTGATAGTCAGTGAGCGGGGCGCCGATCTTATTAAGGGTAATAGCTGCAATCTCGTTTGCCCCGACGGTGTCGTAGACGTTGAGCTCGGTATTGCCGGCGATTTCATAGTTGGCCCAGACGAAATAGGTCGACTGATAGATACGGAAAGCGTGGCTTGCCGTATCTTCCTGAGGGTACAGCTCGTCGTTGAGAGTCGTTGCGGCGCTCGGCTGATGGTCGCCAAAAAAGACAAGAACAACCGGTCTGCCGATATTGCGGAGCTCATTGATAAAGTACTCGAGGTCCCGGTCGGATGCATTGATGCAGGTGAGATAGGTATTGAGCGCGCTATTGGCGCCCTCGCTGGCTCCCTCGACCAATAGTTTGTCAGCTCTTCGGCGGGAACGGTGCCATAGTCGTAGCCGCCGTGATTTTGCATCGTGACGTCAAAGATGAACTGCGGGGCTTCGTCGGTTCTGAGCAGGTCGAGTATCTTGTCGTAGGTGGCGTAGTCGCATACGCCGGCATGGTAATAGGGCGCACCTTCGAAATCGCCGATTGAAAGAAAGTCTCCAAAACCCAGCTGCTGATAGATTTTATCTCGATGGTAGTTGACGGGGTTTTGCGGGTGCATAGCAGTAGTAGTATACCCAAGCTCTTTAAGGTCCTTTGCCAGGCTGTTGACACTATTCATCTGATACAGCTGATAGGGGATTTTGCCTAATCCGACAAAGGCCGTTGTCGCTCCGGTCAAAAATTCGAATTCGGAGTTCGCCGTTCCGCCACCGGTGACCGAAGCGAGCATGGTGCCGCGAACAAGTGTGTCGGGAAGCGAGTTGTAGAATGCGGGACCGGTGTACCCGGCCGCCTGGAGCTGCTCAAAGCACGAAAGGTCGCTAAAACTCTCGTTCATGACGGCAACAATCGTCGGCTTGATTTCATTGAACTGGGCAACGGCCGCCGCGCGCTGCTCGCTCGAGCCATACGTGCTGTCGTAGGCGGCGGCGAGCTCCTGTTCGATGCTCTGCGCCTCATCGGGCGTATAGTCTTCGGGCTTTTCAATGGGCAACTCGTTGACCATTTCGGTGAACGAAGTGATAAAACCCTGAGACGCATACGTGGTGATGGGCTGCCAACGGTCAAATCCAAAATCCAGCGACTGCTCCAAGTCGATGTTGGAAAAGCCCAAGAGCCCCACAACGGTCACTAGCAGAAAAGCGCAGAGGTTAGCGGCGATTGCGGGGAAGACATGGGCGGGCGTACGGAGCTTTCGCGGTCGGATAAGCGAAAGAAGCCCAGGGAAATCTCCAGCAGGGCGAGTGAGGTTACGATTCCTGCAGTGAAGGTGAACTCATATCCCTCACTTACTTCCATTGCGGTGCCCAATGCCAAAATGTCGCTCGGCAGGATGGCCTCGCCTTTAAACGTTATGACGAAGTGCTCGGCAATGCCAAGGGTGCAACAGACGACGGGCACGAGGGCCATGACGCCTCCATGACGCTGTCCCAGCAAATAAAGGGAGAGCAGAACCGTCGCGAGCAGCCCAACGGAAAACCCGAATGAGTTGGCGGGAATGCGATAGAACGTTTCGTTGCAGGCAATTTCGAGTGAAACGAACGAGAGCGCTGAAACAGCGGCGACGACAAGGATGTCGCGGCAAATACAGGCAACCGTTCCCGTCGCAAGATCGGTTTGGTCGATAAGTCCCGAAACCAAGGGCTCGACAAGAAGTATGACGGCGGCAGCACCGAGCGCCGAATAAGAAAGGACCCATAGGGAACAGTCCTCATTTACGAGCAATTGATTCGTAATCCATGCAGCTACCATGCCGAGCGGGATGAGGAGCATCGCGCACCAAAAGACGCGGGCAATGGGCGGTTTTTCGTTGTGTCTGATTGAAAAATACACGCGCACGACGACGGCGGCCACGATAAGGACGGCGATGAATATGGGCAGATTGGCCATGCCACTCGAAGTGATTTCAAGGGGGATATCTTCGGTCATGGACGTTCCTCTGTTACAGCAAATTAAGTTCAGTTTTAGATTACTCTAACCTTTCCACGGCATTTCGAGAAACAAAGCACCCGACACGCAAAGCAAAAGGTCTGCGAATCTTGTATTACGAACATCTGTGCGCGTTGAGTGCGTTAAACTCATCGACAGTGTGATTTGAGGTTATAGGAGGCAAGGAGCTTCCATGTCTGATTCTTCTATCGTTATCCGTGGTGCGCGCGAACACAACCTGCGCAATATCGATGTTTCCATCCCGCGCGACGAGCTCGTGGTCATTACCGGTCTTTCGGGCTCGGGCAAGAGCTCGCTGGCGTTTGACACGATCTATGCCGAGGGTCAGCGTCGCTACGTGGAAAGCCTGTCGAGTTATGCGCGCCAGTTTTTAGGCCAGATGGACAAGCCCGATCTAGACTCGATCGACGGCCTTTCGCCGGCCGTCTCGATCGATCAGAAGACGACGTCCAAGAATCCGCGCTCGACGGTGGGTACTGTAACTGAGATTTATGACTACCTTCGCTTGCTTTTTGCACGCTGGGCACGCCACACTGCCCCGAGTGCGGTCGCGTTATCGAACGCCAGACCACCGACCAGGTCGCCGATAAGGTCCTGGCAGCGGGAGAGGGTCGTCGTGCGTTTTGTGCTGGCACCGGTGGTGCGCGGGCGCAAAGGCGAGTACGCAAAATTGTTCGAGGATCTTCGGGCTGAGGCTTTAGCCGCGTGCGTGTCGACGGCGAAGTACGCTCGCTCGACGACCCCATCGATCTGGACAAAAAGTTCAAGCACGATATCGAGGTCGTAGTCGACCGCATCGTGATTCGGGAAAACTCTCTGGGCCGTATCGCCGAGTCGGTTGAACAGGCGACTGCCTTGGCACACGGCAATGTGAACGTGTACATGCTGCCCGATCGCGATGCTCCCGAGGGAACCGAGGGCGAGCTGCTGGAGTATTCGTTGGCTCTGGCGTGCCCGGAGCACGGGCACTCCATCGACGACCTACAACCCCGCGACTTTTCGTTCAACGCGCCCTATGGTGCGTGTCCCGAGTGCGATGGTCTGGGCTTTAAGAAAACGGTCGATGCCGAGGCGCTGATTGAGGACCCGTCGAAGTCGATTGCCGATGGGGTCTTTGGAAGCCTGTTCGGCAATTCGAACTACTACCCCCAGATCTTCGCCGCGGTCTGTAAGCACTTTAAGGTGAGCGCGGATACACCGTGGGAAGACCTACCTCCGCGAGTGCGCCGTGCATTTTTGGATGGCATGGGCGACAAGAAGATTTCGGTGGACTATCAAAAGCTCGACGGTCGTCGCAGCCAGTGGGACACCAAGTTTTCGGGCGTGCGCAATATCCTGTACGAGCGCTATACCGAGACGACCAACGAGAACACTAAGGCGCGCCTGGAGAAGTACATTCGCGAGGAGCCGTGTTCGAGCTGCCATGGTGCTCGCCTGCGCCCCGAGATGCTCGCCGTCACCGTGGGCGGCAAGTCCATTTATGAGGTTTGTTGCCTGTCGTGCCGCGAGTCGCTCGAGTTTTTTGAGGACCTTGAGCTCACCGAGCGTCAACAATTCATCGGCGGTCGTATCGTCAAGGAAATCCTGGAACGCTTGCGTTTTCTGGTTGATGTCGGCCTTGATTATCTGACGCTCGATCGTGCTTCGGCGACGCTTTCCGGCGGTGAGGCGCAGCGCATTCGCCTGGCTACGCAGATCGGTGCGGGCCTCATGGGCGTTCTCTATATTCTGGACGAGCCTTCGATTGGTCTTCACCAGCGCGACAACGAGCGGCTGATTAAGACACTCGAGCGCCTGCGCGATATCGGCAACACCGTTATCGTCGTTGAACACGATGAGGACACGATTCGCGCTGCCGACTATGTGATCGATATGGGGCCAGGCGCGGGCGTCAACGGCGGGCACGTGGTCGCCGCGGGAACGCCTGCCGATATCATGGCGTGCCCCGATTCCATGACGGGTGCTTATTTGACCGGCAAGCGGATGATCCGCGTGCCAGACGAGCGCCGCAAGCCCGGCCGCGGCTGCCTTAAGATCACGGGCGCCCGCGCCAACAACCTCAAAAACGTTACCGCCAAGATTGAGTTCGGTACGCTCACAGTCGTTACCGGTGTTTCGGGATCGGGCAAGAGCTCCCTGGTCACCGATACGATTGCGCCCGCGCTTACGAATGCCATCCACCGTTCGACGCGTCCCGTGGGTCCGTACAAGAAGATTGAGGGCATCGAGTGCATCGATAAGGTGATCGACATTGACCAGTCGCCGATCGGTCGCACGCCGCGTTCGAACCCTGCGACCTATATTGGCCTGTGGATGATCTGCGCGCGCTGTTTGCGAGCACGCCGGAGTCGAAGGCGCGTGGCTACTCGCCGGGACGCTTCTCCTTTAATGTGAGCGGCGGACGCTGCGAGGCGTGCAAGGGCGACGGCCAGATCAAGATTGAGATGCACTTTCTTCCCGATATTTATGTTCCCTGCGAGGCTTGTGGCGGCAAGCGCTATAACCGCGAGACGCTCGAGGTTACCTATCGTGGCAAGACTATCTCGGACGTACTTGACATGAGCGTGGCCGAGGCACTGGCTTTCTTTGGGAATATTCCGCAGATCAAGCGAAAGCTTCAAACCCTGTATGACGTCGGCCTAGGTTATGTGAGCTTGGGCCAGCCCGCCACGACGCTCTCGGGTGGTGAGGCGCAGCGCGTAAAGCTCGCCAAGGAGCTTCATCGCCGTCAGACGGGTAAGACGTTCTATATTTTGGACGAGCCTACGACCGGTCTTCATTTTGAGGACGTTCGCCAGTTACTTGATGTGTTGCAGCGTCTAGTCGATGCGGGCAATACGGTGTTGGTGATCGAGCACAACCTCGATGTCATCAAGGTCGCCGACCGTCTGATCGATATGGGTCCCGAGGGTGGCAACGGTGGCGGAACTGTCGTGGTCTCGGGTACGCCAGAGCAGGTTGCGGCATGCCCGCAGAGCTATACCGGCAAGTTCTTGGCGCCGTTGCTCAAACGCGATAAGGAGCGTCAAGCGCAACTCGATGCCTAATACATAGGTGTTTTTGAAACATGAGCGCCGCCGATTCCTTGCGATTCGGTGGCGCTCTCTTTGTCGAGATAGCGTATGCCGCGCAAATGGACATATACTTAAAACTTGCGTTCTTATATGAGGGAAAGGATATGCCATGCCGAAGGCCGTGAAGACGCCAAAGACCAACGCCATGCGTGAGCTGGAAAGCGCCGGCATCCCCTATGTTCTCCATACGTACGAAGACGATGACGACGAATCGTCGGGGCTGGGCGTCGCGATTTCCGAGCAGCTTGGCGAGGAGCCCGGTCAGGGATTTAAGACCCTGGTCTGCACGACGCCGTCCAACGACCATGTCGTGTGCTGCATTCCCGTTGCCGACGAGCTCGACCTCAAGGCCGCCGCGCGCGCCGCAGGCGAAAAGTCGCTGACCATGATGCATGTCAAAGATTTGCTTGCCGCGACGGGGTATGTCCGCGGCGGTTGCAGTCCGGTCGGTATGAAAAAACGCTTCCGGACTCTGATCGATGAGACATGCGTCCTTTGGGATACCATTTTTATCTCGGGTGGCAAGCGCGGCTATCAGCTTGAGCTTGCTCCCGATGACTTAGTTGCATTTTGCGGGGCGACGGTTGCCCCGATCACGAGAGAGGACTGAGCGATGCCGCAGGAAGAATCAAAGCGCGGAGCTCACTTTGCAAAAGGGTCGGCTCCTCAGACGCCCGCGCCCGAGGCCGCTTCGTTCGATAACGAGATTCGAAACGCCTGGTCCGCTGCCGCTGACCCGGGCGAGACGGCCGTGTACTTGCGTGCCGCCGGTGCCGGCACGGCACTTCCCCGTACGGTTCTTTCTTCGGCTCGTCCCGATGAGACGGCTGTCTTTTTGGCCGCCGCTCAATCGAGCGCCAGCGTGATGCCGATCGCCTCCGAGGCTCCTCGTGAGCCGCGTCCCGATGAGACGGCGGTGTTTTTGATGGCAGCCCAGGGAAAGAGCACACCGCAGAGCGCTCCTGCCGCTCATTCCGCCAAGCCCACGGCTCATGATGATGGCGAACCGCTTCTTTCGGATGACGAATGGTCGCCGCTTGGTTCGACCGATCCCGTCGAGGGCGTGGCCATCGACGGTGATGACGACTGGGACCCTCTGTCGTTTTCTGCCCGAACCGTCGCCGCCAATGAAGTTGACACGGTGTTTGGCGACCATGCCATATTCGATGATGATGCCGTATCCGGTAACAACATGCCGAACAGCGATGACGCCGCACCTGCTGATGACGCGTTTTGGTTGACGATCCCTTTGCGATGACCGGCTCCTTTGCGTCGTGGACGATTTGCCGCCACAAGATGAGGTTTATGAGGACTCTCAGGACGACGTAGACGATATGGGTTCGTCGGACTACTCCACGGTTGGTCGTTCTGCTGGCCTTATGACCGTGCTGACCATCGTGTCGCGTGTCACCGGGTTTATCCGCACGTGGGCCATGGCGGCCGCCATCGGTATGTCGCTGCTCTCGTCCTCCTATCAGGTTGCCAACAACCTGCCCAACATGCTCTACGAGCTCGTGATGGGCGGCATGCTCGTTACGGCGTTTTTGCCGGTGTATATGGGTGTGAGGCGCGAGCAGGGTCGCGAGGCATCGAACGAGTATGTCGGCAACCTGCTTGGTATTCTGCTTCTGCTGCTGGGCGGTATCTCGCTGCTGGGCACCGTGTTTGCTCCCGGCTTTATTTGGACGCAGTCGTTCCTTTCGGGCGATGGCGGCAGCATGGATACCGCTGCGTTCATGTTCCGCTTCTTTGCTATTCAAATTCTGTTTTATGGCTTGGGCTCGGTGTTCTCGGGCGTTCTCAACGCACACCGCGACTATTTCTGGTCGACGTTTGCCCCGGTTCTCAACAATGTCATCGTCATCGCCAGCTTTATGGGCTTTGCTCCCGTGTCTGCACAATTTGGCGAGCAGGCCGGTATTATCTTGATCGCAGTTGGTACGACCCTCGGCGTCTTTGTCCAGATGGCCTGCCAGATTCCCGCGCTTGGCAAGCATGGCGTGCATCCTCATATCCATATCGACTTAAGGATCCCGCGCTGCGACAGACGATCGCGCTTGGTATCCCGACGCTGCTCGCCACGGTGTGCATGTTTGTCTCGACCTCCATTACCAATGCCGCCGCGCTGGTGGTGCAGCCCGAGACCGGCCCTTCCGTCATCGCATATGCGCGCCTGTGGTACACATTGCCCTATGCGCTGATCGCCGCCTCGCTTTCGACGGCACTCTATACCGAACTCTCTCACGATGCGCAGGAGAAGGATTACGACAGCGTCCGCACGGGCATTTCGCGCGGTGTCGCCCAGATGCTCTTCTTCCTGATTCCGTTTGCGATGTATCTGATCGTCTTCGCCCGTCCGCTCAACATGATCTACTGCGCCGGCAAGTTCGATGAATCCGGTGTGGCGCTGGTGTCGGAGTTCCTTATCTATCTGGCACTTTCCCTGCCGCTCTACGGCGTGGTCGTGCTGATGCAGAAGAGCTTCTCGGCCCTGCTCGATATGAAACCTTATAGCCGCTATTGCCTGTACTCCGCTATCGGCCAGGCCGGTTCTGTGCTGCTGTTTGGCGTGGTGCTGGGCTACGGTATGCCGGCAATTGCGCTTTCGTACGTCGTTGATACGTGGTCTTGGTCGGATGCTCACTGTGGTGGCTGCGCCGTCGTCTGCATGGCCTTCAGGTCAAGTCTATCCTGCATGGCGGTTTCTTCGGCCTACTGTTCGGTGGCTTGGGCGCTGCCGCGGGCGCCGGCGTCATGTGGGCACTTGAGCACTTTGTCGGAGCGCTTGGCAGCTCGATCCTCATTACCCTGGGCTACGTTTGTGTTGCAGGCGTCGTCTCGCTCGCTGTAACTTTTGGTCTTGCCTTCGTCTTTAAGATGCCCGAGGTCTCGGCGCTGCTTCGTCGCAAGTAGGTGCGCGTGGCAGGTCACGACAACATTCCAACACTTGCCGAGCAGGTTTCGCGCGTTCCCACGCAACCCGGCTGCTACCTTTGGAAAGATGCCAAGGGTGATGTCATCTATGTGGGCAAGGCAAAAAACCTGCGTGCCCGTATGCGTCAATACGTGACGCTGCAGGACGAGCGTCAAAAGATCCCGCTCATGATGCAGCTGGTGGCGAGCTTCGACTATATCGTGGTGGAGACCGAGCACGAGGCATTGGTGCTCGAGCGCAATCTGATTGGCCAGTACCATCCGTACTTTAACGTCGATCTCAAAGACGATAAAAGCTATCCCTTTATCGCCATTACCAAGAGCGACTTGTTTCCGGCTATTAAATACACGCGAGAGCGTCATAAACCGGGAACGCGCTATTTTGGCCCCTATACCGATAGCCGTGCGGCGCGTGAGACCATCGATACGCTACGCAAGGTTATTCCTATTTGCTCGGCATCCTGTGCGGAATGGCGCCGCTGCCGCCGCATCGTCGAATCTCATAAGGGCGAAGAAGACATCGTCAATATGATTTGCGCGCAAAACGGGCGTCCCTGCTTTGACTACCATGTCGGGCGCGGGCCGGGCGCATGCATCGGCGCGATTTCCCCTGCCGACTATGCCAAGAACGTCAAACGTGTCGAACGTTTCTTGTCGGGCCATCGCAAGGATGTCGTTGACGAGCTTACGTCCGAGATGACGGAGGCAGCCGAGACGCTCGATTTTGAGCGTGCGGCGCGCGTCAAGCGTCGCCTGGAAGTCATTAGGGGCCTGGACGATCGCCAACAGGTCGTTTTTCCATCGAGCGTCGATATCGACGTCATCGGCTTCTATCGCGAAGAGACTATCTCTGCCGCCTGTGTCTTTGTCGTTCGCGAGGGCCGAACGGTTCGAACTTGTGAGTTCATCCTCGATAAAGGCCTGGATGTCGACGAGGAAGAGCTTCAATCGGGCTTTCTTAAGCGCTATTACGACGAGACGGCTGATATTCCAGCCGAGATCAATCTCTCTGTCGAGCTTGAGGACGCCGAAGCGTTGGGGGAGTGGCTTGCGGGCAAGCGCGAACGCTCTTGCCATCTCCATAGGCCGCAGCGCGGCGAAAAGCACCGCCTGCTCGATATGGCTTCCAAAAATGCGCGCCATGCCCTCATGCGCTACATGATGCGCACGGGGTATGCTGACGATCGCACTAATCAGGCGCTCCTGGAGCTCGAAAGCGCGCTGGCGCTGCCTGCGCCGCCGTTGCGCATCGAGTGCTTCGATATCTCGACGTTGCACGGCACCTTTACCGTCGCTTCGATGGTGGTATTTACCAACGGCCGTGCCGACAAGGGCCAGTATCGTCGCTTTAAAATTCAGGCCGAATTGGACGAGGCGAACGACTTCGTATCGATGTCCGAGGTTCTGGGGCGTCGCTATGCTCCCGAGCGCATGGCGGACGAGCGCTTTGGCTCGCGCCCCGATTTGCTCGTTGTCGATGGCGGCAAACCGCAATTGACCGCTGCAATTAAGCAACTTGAGGCGCTTGGCCTCGATATACCAGTTGTGGCTTGGCAAAGGCCGATGAGGAAGTTTTCGTGCCGTGGGACGAGACCCCCGTCGTGCTGCCGACCGGCTCCGCTTCGCTTTATCTGATCAAGCAGGTTCGCGATGAATCCCACCGATTTGCGATTACGTTCCATCGCGAGTTGCGCGATAAGGCTATGACGGTTTCGGTGCTTGACGACGTTCCGGGCGTGGGACCCACCAGAAAACGTGCCATTATGCGCCATTTTGGCTCGATGAAGCGTTTGCGCGCGGCAAGCGAGCAGGAGATTGCGGAAGTTCGAGGCGTTCCGGCCGATGTCGCCAAAGCGGTCCACGAGGCACTTGTTGCATGGAATGCCGAGCGCGCCCAAGCATCGGCCAGCCGTTCCGAAAACTAAACGCGCTTCTAAACAACTGATATACATGATTGGCTGATTTTCAATCATTTATTTCGCGGCGATTACCTGCTGATTTCGGGTTTTATTAACGCTAAAACGTTTGACTAGCCATGGTGAATAACCCTGCTATCCTGCGGGTTGACGAAGACTGATATCTCACCTCGTCGATACATACTGTCTGTCGAATCGTTTGTCAATGAATTCGGTGAACGGTAGTAAATACCGTTCAAGCGTATGTATGTATCGGTCGCCGAGCGCGGCACCCAAGTTGGGTTTGTCGGTAGGTAAGGTATATATCGTCCGCAAGTTGCGCGGGGGCAAGTCTAGGTGCTCCCGGGTAAGATTCTCTATTGATAGGAGAAGACATGGCCATCATCAACAAGGGTATGTCCAGGCGTTCGTTCCTCGGCCTCACCGGCAGCGTCGCTGCTGTCGCAGGGCTTGGTCTCACCGGCTGCGGTGGCAGCTCTAGCGACGAGGGTTCCGCTTCCGGTTCCACCGATTCCGCCAACCGTGGCGGCGGCGTGATCACCGCTGGTTCCGCTTACGCTCCGTCCAGCTTCGACCCCGCCAGCACCGGCTCCGCTGTGGGCCTGGGTGCTAACTGGCACGTCGTCGAGGGCCTCTACGGCATCGATTACCACGACTACAGCACCTTCAACGAGCTCGCCACCGACGACCCCAAGTCTGTGGACGACACCACTTTCGAGGTTACCATCCGCAAGGGCGCCAAGTTCTCCGATGGCACCGAGGTCACCGCTGACGATGTCGTTGCCTCCTACACCGCTTGCGCCGCTTCCGCTACCTATGCTCCGTTCTTCCAGCCCTTCGAGTCCATCGAGGCTAAGGACGCCAGCACCGTGACGGTCAAGACCAAGGTCCCCAACTTCTCTCTGCTCAAGGATCGTCTTGCCATCATCCGCGTTACCCCGGCCACCCAGACCGAGGAGGATCGCGCCAAGCAGCCGATCGGCTCCGGCCCCTGGATGTACGACTCTATCTCCGATACCGAGATCACCCTGGTTCCCAACCCCGAGTACAACGGTGAGTATGCTGCCGAGGATAAGAAGATCCAGTACAGCATCCTGACCGACCCCACCGCTCGCGTTACCGCTCAGCAGGAGGGCTCCACGCTCGTTATGGAGCTCGTTACCGCTGACGCCGTCGACCAGCTCGAGAGCGCCGGCTGCAAGATCGATAACGTTCAGGGTTTCGGCACCCGCTTCATCATGTTCAACGTCGCCAAGGAGCCTTGGAACAACGTCAAGGTCCGTCAGGCTGTCATGTATGCGCTCGACACCGAGAAGATGGTCAGCAACACCTTTGCCGGCCTTGCCACCGCTGCCAGCTGCTACCTGCCCAAGAGCTTCACCAATTATCATGAGGCTTCCACGGTGTACAAGACCGACGCAAGAAGGCTAAGAAGCTCATCGAGGAGTCCGGCATCACCCCGGGTGCCATCACCCTGCGCACCACCGACAACGAGCAGATCAAGGGCATGGCCGCCCAGGTCAAGAACGACCTCGACGCTCTCGGCTTTGAGGTGACCATCCAGACCGATACCTCGCCGGCCACCTACGCTGCCATCGACGGCGGCGAGGCCTACGATATCCTCCTTGCCCCTGGCGATCCTTCCTGCTTCGGCGCTGACCCCGACCTGCTGCTCAACTGGTGGTATGGCGACAACGTCTGGATGCAGACCCGTTGCCCGTGGAAGGAGTCCGCTGAGTGGCAGAAGCTTCACGGTCTCATGGACGAGGCTCTTGCCGCCGAGGGCGACGAGCAGCAGAAGAAGTGGAACGAGTGCTTCGACATCATCGCCGACAACGCCGTTCTGTACCCCGTTGTCCACGTCAAGACCGTCTCCGCTTCCTGGGACGATCCGTCCACCGCGCCCAACGGCGAGGCTCTCGACGGCTTCAAGGGCATCGGCACGACGAGCATGTCCTTCAGGGGCGTTGCGACCGTCAAGGCGTAAGACTCGCTTGAGTCTGTATGCAGGATGTCGGCCGTTGGGACCGTATCCTCATAGTTGAAACAAGACCCGGGCGGCAACGATGTCGCTCGGGTCTTGTAATGAGTATCCGTACTCATATACCAGTTGGTCCTACCGACAAAAGAAAGGGGAGAGAACGTGAACAACTTGCTACGTTTGATTGGAAGGCGTCTTGTGGCGCTGCCGATCATGGCATTGGGCGTCACCGTCCTGGTGTTCTTCCTTATGTCGTTCTCCAAGACCGACCCCGCCTACACGGCGTTGGGTGACGGTGCCTCGCCCGAGGCGGTTGCCGAGTACCATGAGAAGTATGGTCTGGACGACCCCTGGCCTGTGCGCTACGTGCGCTATATGGGCGATTTGATTCATGGCGACATGGTACCTACGGCGCTGCCCGCAACTCCGTTGCCAAGCGCATCTCCACGGCCCTGCCCGTCACGATGCAGCTGACCTTCATCGGTCTTGCCATCGGTGCGGTCGTTTCGTTTTTGCTCGGCGTCATCGCGGCACTGTATCGCGACAAATGGCCGGACCAAGTGATCCGCGTCTTTTCCATCGCCGGCTTGGCAACCCCGTCGTTCTGGCTTGCCGTTCTGTTGATCCTGCTGTTCTCTTCCTACCTTAAGGTGCTCCCGGCATCGGGTGCTCTGCCTCACTTCACCACGAATCCGGTTGGCTATCTGGGACGTATGATCATGCCCGCTATCGCCTTGGCATTTCCGCTGACGGGCCAGATGACTCGTATCGTGCGTACCGCCATGGTCGAGGAGCTCGACAAGGACTATGTCCGTATGGCTCGTGGCGCCGGCGTTCCCGAGAAGGTCGTCGTCGGCATCAACGTTCTTCGCAATGCGCTGATCACCCCGGTCACCACCCTCGGTCTTAAGATCGGCTACCTCATGGGCGGCGCGTCGTCATCGAGGTTATCTTCAACCTCCCCGGCATGGCACTGCGATTCTGCAGGGCGTTCAGGGCAACGAGGCGAATCTGGTTCAGGGCGTCGTTATCGTCGTTGCTCTTGCTTCATCATCATCAACATCGTGGTTGACATGCTCTACCTGCTCATCAACCCGCGCATCAGGACGGTGTAGATTATGGTAAAGATTCGAGAGAAGCAAACCGAGCAGCTCGAGAAGGCTGCCTCCAAGGGGCTCAAGCTCGGTGGCTGGAAGAAGATGACGCTGTCTTCTAAGATTGCCGCCGTCGTGCTGGTGCTGGTCGCCCTGACTGCGATTTTGGCGCCCCTTCTTGCCCCCTATAGCCCGGTCGAGATCTTTACGGCTCGCCAGGCTCCCGGCAACGGATTATCTTCGGTACCGACGATAAGGGTCGCGACATTCTGTCGCGCATGCTCTACGGCGGACGTACTCGCTGATTATCGGCTTTGGTGCTACCGCCATGGCTTTGGTCTGTGGTTCCGTTGTCGGCGCTCTTGCAGCGGTTTCGCG
>ENA-OQAS01000456-OQAS01000456.1-human-gut-metagenome-genome-assembly--contig:-NODE-456-length-21278-cov-1.759066_pt1 | contig 21278 bp, 27 predicted proteins | sample MGYA00242733_ERZ504523 | MGnify/ENA primary metagenome ERZ504523 (study PRJEB26092, sample SAMD00036239) | human gut metagenome | host: Homo sapiens | study: EMG produced TPA metagenomics assembly of...
TTCCGGCATGGCACTGGGCGACCTACCCGGCGGCGTTCCCACGGCCTGCTGGGTGTTCACCAACGCCGAAAGCGTGCGGCTGTACCGCGGCAACGACTACATTGCCGAGTTCACGCCTGACCGGCACCTCACGCATCTTCTGTAGTTGGTCGGCGGGCATCTCACCTTCGCCTTTCCATGTGAAGAAATCGGAGTAATTATCGCTTATGACCGGAGCGAGGGAAGCAGGGATGCCCTGTCCCAGATCCTTTATTTGTCCGTCGAGGAAGGTGAAGCGGCTGTTCTCTTTCGGCAGCTGTTCTTCGGACGGTCGCCGGAAAGGAAGAAGAGGACGGCACCTTCTTTATATTCGCCGTTATCGACGGAACAGAAATATTCCTTGTAAGGTTCCATCTGTTTCTTTAATAGCTTGTACATCTCTTCGCCTTGTGCCTTGCAATCCACCATCAGGTAGAAAGGACGATCGCTACCGGGATAGACCTTACCTCCATTCGCTTGTATGCGGGCCACGAGCGGCTTGAGGTATAGGTTCTCGAAGGTAATTGCCGGATTGGGTTCCGGGCGGTCATGGGAAACGTATAGCTCGTCATCGATCAGCCACAGATCGGCCTCCACGCAGTTGAAGCGGAAGGACAAGGCGTCCAGCAGAGGTCTCTCCCGCCAGTAATCATTGTGCGAGAAGGCGTTGTAATGAATTGCGGAGGAGGCTTTCTGAATCGTCTGCTCCGTGGTTGTCTCCGCCACTTGAACTGTGTCCGATCTCGGGGAGGAGCAAGCCGTACAGAGGGCGAGGGAGGTGATAAATAAGGATAGAATCTGTTTCATATACTAATTGTTTTTGAGTCTAGTTGTAGAGACGGGGCGTGCCCCGTCTCTACAACTGGATGTTTGATGGATTTACTGTTTTATACGGTTTGCGTGCCGGGTTTTACGTTAGCCGTCTTCTGTTTGTCGCCCCAAAGGACGGTTAGTTCCAAGGGGACGTCGCTGGTAATTTCTACCTGCGGCTCTTGGGTAGCGGAAGAACGGGACTTGACTTTGATCGCTACCAGACCGTCGAGGCCGAAAGGATAACGGTCGATACCATAAGCCTCCGTCAAGTTCACGTCTACGGTCAATTTCTTCTCGTACACATTGGAGCGGATGCCGAAGATTTGCTCGATCAAGCCGGAGATCGGTGCCAGTCCGCCCCAGCCCACGAAATTCGGGCGAGCCATGAAGCCCGGCTCCTCATGTTCCGGAGCGTAGTATTCCCAGAACGTACCGGTATTCTTATACACCTTTAGGACGTTATCGTAATGGTTGCGTGCGATCTCGTAAGCCAATTTACGATAGCCTTGTTGCAATAGGCCGGTAATCACCATATAGTTCGCTCCCGGCCATACGCCACCCTGCCAGTAGCGGCCGTTATCCTTGTATTTAGGATGGTTGGCGGCAAGGGAAGGGACGCGGTGCAGGCGGTTGAATGTCTCCTTGTTATCCAGCTCGGCCACGAAAGCATCCATGCGTTCCTTGGACAGGACATCGGTCAATAAGGCCCAGTACGCGTAGATTCCCTTGGTGGAGGAAAGGCTTCCGTCGGCGTATTGATCGAAAAGGAAATGCTCCTTCTCGTCCCATAGGTTCTCGTTGATATACTTCTTTAGCATCTTCTGCTCGTCCTCGAACTCCTCGATCTCCTGCCAACGCTCCAGATAGAAACCCATCTCAAGCAGATGCCCGGCGGTGAAGTATTGTTGCAAGCAAACGTCCAGCCAGATCATATGGCCGTGGCTGTATATCGGATTGTATTTCGGTTCCACCCGGGGCATGTTGTCCATGCCGGTACCCCAACCGCAGGTCCAATACGTACCGTTACGCCACGTATGGTTTAGCTTCAACCATTTATAATAAGCGCAAAGGGCGGGGAATATCTTGTGTAGGCGGTCTATATCGCCGAACTGCTTATAATAGACGATCTCGCTCCAAGGGAGGATGTTCGGTCCGGTACTGGTCGGGTCGTAACGCTCGAAACAATCCGCTCCGTCCGCCTTGATCTCCCGGCAGATGAAACCGTCCGGATGTTGTTTGGCGTAGAAATTATCTAACGTACGCTGGAAAGGGAAGAAACGGGTACCGAAACGGGCGAACATCATCATGAAGGCGGAGTCCACATGAAGATATTGCGTTGTAGGCGACATCGAGGTAACTGCATACGAAACCGGAATCCGGTTCCGGGGCCTTGATGTTGCCGATGCCGATTTGCCAAGCCTTCCAGTACATCTCGATTTCCTTCTCGTGTCCGCTCCAAGTCGGGTCCGGGAGGATTTGCTTGGCCTCCTCGAAGGTTCCGGGCGTGATGGTCTCCGGTTTCGCTGTCCGGAACTCGTTCTCGGTCACGAAGGGTTCCTTCAGGTAGGTGTTCTTGTAAGGAAGATTGTACTTGGGTCGTTTCTCTTCCATTTTCTCTTGCGCTAAAAGGTTCCCGGCGGGAACGGAGGCCGCGCCTGCCGCAAGAAGGGATTGCTTTAAGAAGTTTCGTCTTGTTGTCATTCTTTATGATATTTATTGGGGGAGAGAGGGAGAAGGTGCGTCTCAGTCGGTGAACACAGTCCTCCCAGTCGGGTACCGTAGTACTGCTAGTCAAGTACTGCTGTCCTGCTAGTCAAGTACCGCTGTCCTCTCAGCAAAGTACTGCGGTACTTGGGCAGGGGTACTGCGGTACTTGACTAGCGGGATAGCGGTCTGTTATACTCTCCATCGGATGAATACTGTTTGATTATAGATTCAGGAGCTTTTTGATCTTCCAGAAGATATCCGTATTCTCGAAAATACCCGTGAAGTTCTCGCACCCGGGCCGAAAGCGTAAACGGGAACCATCACGCCGCTATGCCTCCGGTGGAGAATTTACAAACGATACGGCCCTCGTTCAGATCCCCGTCCACCAAGGTAAGGCCACCGGTCTCGTGATCGGCGGTTACGACAACCAATGTCTCACCGTCTTGGGCGGCCCATTCGAAGATACGTCCGATCGTACGGTCGAAATCATGTGTCTCTTGCATCAACAGGTCGATATCGTTGAAATGCCCGTAATCATCCAATTGGGAACCTTCTACCATCAGGAAGAAACCTTCCGGGTTTTGTCCCAGCAGATCGATCGCTTTCATTGAGGCACGAGCCAAGAGATCGCCTCGCTCGGCGGGAAGCGGGGTGTCTACGGTATCGGTAACGCAGAATACCTTGCCTTTTTGAATCTTCGCCAGTTCCTCCCAGCTACGGGGAGTTTGGTAACCTTTCTCCCTTAATTCCTTGAACAAATCGCGACCGTCCGCACGGTTCTCGAATAGCTTGGAGCCGCCGCCGAATACGTAATCGACGCCACAGTTCACGTAATCCGCTACGATCTCGGCCTCGGCGTCGCGATCCGTATTGTGGCAGCAGAAGTCGGCGGGCGTAGCGTCCCATAGGCGACAGGTAACGGCGATGCCGCTTGACAGGCCTTTCTTATTCGCCAAGGTAGCCAAAGATTCCAAGGGCTTGCCTTCCGGATCTACGCCTACCATATGGTAGTTCGTTTATGGCCGGTGGCCAGTGCGGTACCTCCGGCTCCGGAGTCGGTGATGAGGCGGTTGGCGCAATAGGTTTTCGAGAGGCCGGTGTATTGGGAGTTGTCCAGCCAGAGCTTGCCCCGGTTGGCGGTCCAAGCGGAATACATGTGCATAAGGCTCATGCCGTCGCCGATCATGAGGATCACGTTCTTTATTTTCTTTCCGGTAGGGGGGACTAGTTTCTTGACCTCGTAAGGTTTCTCTAATACATACGTTTGTTCTTTGTCTCGGCGACTTTGTGCCGCAGCCTCTGGAACGATCATGCCGGATAGCAGGATGGCTAAGGCGGATAGCACGGATAGAGTTGTTCTTCTCATATGATTCAGTATTTAATATTATCAATTTATATAAAGGTTCTCTGTTGGGATCGCGTCTAGTTTGGACATGCTTGGCGTACGCCAGCTCCAGCCTAGGTACTCACCCTCGTAATCCTCGAAATAATGCAAGGCGAAGGTGGTAGCCTTTTTGTAAGGGGATGCGTCCCATCGCGTCGATGGCGGCGTGGGAGGCATCATTGTCCACTACCTTTTCTTTGCCGATATAGAGGACGCTACCGTCATCCGAGCGGGTACTGAACTCATAGACTCCATCTTCCGGGGCGTATATATATCCGGTGAAGATATAACCGAAATGATCCGGCAATTTAGCGTTCAGGATAGAAGGCTCAGGTATTGTTCCGCTCTCGACCTCCTTCGCCTTTTGCAGATCGGCTACCCATTGGAACTCTCCTTCGTAATAAGTATAAGCTACCCCATGCTTCGTAGGCTGTATGGATAACGCGGGGCGTAATACGGCTTTTGTCGCTTGGATCGAGTACGTACGGCTGGGTACGAATCCCTTTTTATATCCTTTGGCCTTGATAATCGTGGTCTCTTTTAAGACGAATGGCTCGCTGTATACCGGAGCGTTCTCATCCGGTTCCGATCCGTCAAGCGTGTAATGGATAACCGCCTCGGGTGTCGTGGATTTTAGTTCCGCCGTAATCTCTCCTTCAAATAAATCCAGATCATTCGCTATGTAAGGGATAGAGACGGTAGGTTGCTCCGTATAGGAATAGGGAGCGTACTCGGGAGCGGTTCCCCAACGCTTGTCCGGTGTCGCCGAGAGCGTAAAGTCCAGTGTGCCTCCTTGCATCAACTGGTCGTAGGTGATGTAGCAATGCGATATCTCCTCGCCGTTTAAGGTAACCTTCGTGATATACTTGTTCTTATCCGGCTGGTTGGCGGTAATGACCAATGTCTTGCCATTGCCCAGCTTCATGTTCGCCTTATCGAACAACGGGGTCGTTAGGATAAACTGGTTGCTACCCGGACATACGGAGTAGAAGCCGAGGCTGCTCAAGATATACCAAGCGGACATCTGGCCGCAATCCTCATTGCCGATGATACCTTCCGGCGTGGCTGGTACATCTCGTCCAGCAAGCGACGGGTCCATTCCTGTGTCTTCCAGGGCTGGCCCACATAGCTATATAGGTAAGCCATGTGGTGGCTAGGCTCGTTGCCATGCGCATATTGACCAACCAATCCTGTAACGTCTACCAGATCGCCGACTACCTCGGAGGTAACCATAAATAAGCTATCCAGATCAGCGATGAACGCCTCCCGGCCTCCGGACAACTGGGTCAATCCATATACGTCATGCGGGGTAAAGAAACGATATTGCCAGGCCGTAGCTCCGTATAGGAACGTCCGATGGCGAATGGATCGAAAGGAGTCTCCCAATTCCCATCCTCCGTTTGCCCCGGAAGAACCGGGTACTACCGTCGAATACGTTGATAAAATTCTGGGAGCGCTTGATGAACGTCTCATAATCATCCATATGTCCTAAAGCTTTCGCCATTTGTGCGATACACCAATCATCGTAGGCAAATTCCAATAGGCAGGAAACCGATTCTTTCTTGATATTCGTCGGGATGAAGCTTCCTTTATATAATAATCCGCTCCTTTCTTATTCTTCTCCGCTGAGATTTTCATCGCTTCGAGAGCGTGTTCCGCATCATATCCGCGAATACCTTTCAAATAAGCGTCCGCTATAATCGATGTGGAGTGATAACCGATCATGGTCCCGGTCTCGCCTGCCGATAAGGGCCATAACGGAAGCTCGCCGCTGGCGTCGTACATATCCAAGAGAGACTGTACCATATCATTCACCAAGGTAGTATCCAACAGAGTCATCATCGGATGCCAGGCCCGGAAGGTGTCCCAAGTGGAAAAGGTGGAGAATTGGCGGCGACCTGCCGGGATCGTCGCTACGCTCATGTCGTGACGGCGGTATTGTCCGTTCACGTCGCTCGCTATATTCGGGATGATCTTGCTATGGTATAGCGCCGTATAGAAATTCGTGCGCTCGGCTTCGGTGCCTCCTTCTACCGTGATAACGTCCAGTTCTTTTTCCCAATTGGAGCGTGTCGCTTGATGGATGGCGTCGAAATCAAAGCCATAGGAATCCGTCTCTTGCTCAAGGTTCAGACGGGCGTTCTCCTCATTTACGATCGATACCCCGACTTTGCAGACGATGGGCTTTCCGGTAGTCGTATCGAAGGTAAGTACGGCTTGCCGTTCGGAAGGCTGTTCCATGGAAGAGAAGGGTTGCGAGAATTGCGCTACAAAGAAGACATACTGATTGTCTACCCAGCCCCGGGTACGCCGCATACCGGTAAGCTCATTCTCCCCGGTTTGCTTAACCCAGCCTTCGTATATATATTCGTTATCCAATAAATGGTCCATATCGACCACCAACGTAGACTCTATCCCTTTTTTATAGGTATATCGGTGTATCCCGACATGCGGGGTCGTGGTAAGTTCCGCTAATACACCTGCCTCCCTGAGATTCACCGAGTAGTAACCCGGGGAAGCCTTCTCGTCCGAGTGCGAGAACGCTAGAGGTGTCTGGAGTGACGGACGGAATAGGATATCGCCAAGGTCGATACATCCCGTACCGCTTAAATGGGTATGGGAAAAACCCATTAAGGTAGAATCGCTGTAATGATAACCGGAACAAGCGTCCCAATTCCCTTTCCGGGTGTCCGGACTGAGTTGGACCGCTCCGTAAGGAGCGTGGCCCCGGGATACGTGTGTCCGTGAAATCCCGTGCCGATAAACGGATTCACGGAATCGATGGGGGATTGTGGTGCTTGGCTACAGGCCGTGAATAAGGCTATTATCCCTGTACACAAGCAAGAAGAAAGAGTTTGAATTAATCTCATGGTGTATCTTTTGTTTACTATATTATACAATTGGCAAAGGTAAACTACCTATTGAGATATGCGTTTTTACCCGGTAGAAAATAACACGGGCTGTTTCATTTTCTGAGACAGCCCGTAATTGAATCTTATTCGTTCCTTGATCGGTTTAAAGGAGCCGGTTAATATCCCTCGTTCTGCTTCAGTTGACCATTCGATTTAGTAATCTCTTCACTTGGATACGGGAATACCATCATATGTGCTTGATAGGCGTTTTTGTTGGTGTAATCTTCGTAACCAATAATCGTGAACGCGGATTCCGGATTCGCCCGGTCTTCATATCTGCGGATACGTGGATGTGCGTTCAACTCTTTATCGGCCAATGTCTTTATGTCGGCATTGGAAGAACGGTTCCAACGCTTTAAGTCGAATAGATGGTCTGTAAACTCAAAAGCCAATTCACAACGGCGTTCGTGATATAGATCCTTCATCGTGGCGGTGCCGGCAAGCGGTACCAAGTTGGAGCGTAGGCGGATACGGTTGATATCTGCGGTTGCTTTATCGGCTTGGCCTGTCATTAAATATGCCTCGGCACGGAACAATAACATTTCTGCGAAACGGATGATCGGGAAATTGACACGGACCGTAGGCCAGTCTCCGTTAGCACTCACGGCTCCTTCACCTACAGGGTCTGAGTATTTGAACGCGTCCATGTATTTATTGATCATGAAACCAGCTTCAAGATCGGAGGTAGACCAGAACTTGCGTGTCTCGCCGAAGAACGGGAACTCTTGGTTGTATTCCAAGATTGAGCGTACTAAACGGTCATTACCTTTACCATCTTTCGCCATTTCTTCGTAGATGTCGTAAGAGGGCTTCATCTGCCCCCAACCATTATATTTGCCCCAGCCTTTGTTCTCAAGGATAATACCCGGGAATTCGGTACCGCCCGGTAGTGCGCCACCGATACTCGGAATAGTCCAGAGATATTCGGCGTTCCAATAATCTTTCAAGTCAGACGAGAATAGTTCCGCAAATGTGGGAGCTAGATCTCGATTGTAGTTGTTCTCTAATTGATTGACCATCTCGATGACGTTGTTCCATTGGTAGCATCCCAAGTAGCCCAGTAAGCATAAGTTTTCGCTTTGAACGCCACGGCAGCAGCCTGATGTGCCGGCCCCGGTTGTCAGCGTCATAGGATTCGAAGTTTGGAAGGTAGGCGATTGCTTTGTCCATATCTTCGATGATCAGTTATAATTGTCCATAACGGTAGCTTGCTGAGGCGGTATGGAGTTGTCGTAATCGTCGGGGAAGTCCTCGTAACGTACGAAAGGCACTCCTTGTTTATCCGTACCGTACCGATAAGCGATCAGATAATGTGCCCAACCGCGACTGAAGTAAGCTTCGCCCAAGCTGCGTTTCTCGACGGCGGTCAGCGTCGTTCCCTTTTCTTTCTTCACTAATTCTTGGATGATCCAATTCGCACGGGACATAGTAGAATACATACGGCTGAATACATCTCTTAGAGGAGATTCATCACCGGTATAGGCTAAGGTCGCCAAAGAGTTATAACCGCGCGTACGTCCCCAAACAATGTCGCATGCGGCTCCCTGTTCCCAGAATAACTCACGGCCGTAACAACCCTCTTGATGGAATCTTTCATATAATCCGTCAATGGCATCAATGGCCTGTTGATCATTCAAGAAATAGGAGGTTGTAGTTGCGTTTCCTTCCGGCTGAACGTCGAGGAAGTCGCTACAAGAACTACAAACCAATGCGGATAATGCTAATACTGTAATATATCTTTTCATTTTGATCCTTTGTTAATATGAATATCTTTTAAAACACCCGATTAGTATGTCAATTTGACTCCGACAGAGAATACGCGTGAAACCGGATACTTCAAGGCATCCCAACCGCCGGTTTCCGGGTCCATTCCTGAGTAGTTCGTGATCGTGAAGAGGTTCTCACCGCTAAGGTAAACCGACATCATGCTGTTGCGTTCTTGCAGGTGAGCGCATTTCCTGATAACATCACTCAAGTCATAGGATACGGTGAAGTTCTTCAAACGCAAGTAAGAAGCATTCTCCAGATACCAATCAGACGGTGTGCTAAAGTTGCTATTCGGGTCGTTTTTCGATAAGCGTGGAATATTCGACCTGTATTCGACGGACTCCAAGCGTTCATGATCTCTTTTGAGCGGTTGAAGTTTCCTTCTACATCACTTAAGGCCATATATTTACCTACATATAAAGCTTGTGCTCCACCTACGCCTTGGAACATAGCGCTTACGGAAAGCTTCTTCCAAGTGAATCCTCCGGAGAATGAGAATGTAGTTTTAGGTGTAGCGCTACCGCAGTATTGACGGTCTTCATCATTGATGACTCCATCACCATTGGCATCGACGAATTTCAAATCGCCGGCTACAGCGTCCGGTTGGATTCGTTTTCCGTCTTTGTTTACATAAGCGGCTGCCTCTGCGTCGCTTTGAAAAATGCCGTCAGTCTTGATCAGATAGAAAGAGGCCAGCGGTTCTCCTTCGGCTGTTTGATACATATATGGAAGGTTACGATAACTTCCATCGAAATAGGCATTGTCCTTGGTGATACCTGTCCAGACACCCGGGGTTCCGTCTGCGTTCTTTACCCCAATATCAGAAACCCAGTTCTTTAGATAAGAGAAGTTTCCGGAAACGAAGTACGACCAATCTTTATTTACCTGTTGGTTCCAATTGATTTGCGCCTCAAAACCTCGGTTGCGGACTTCACCTTGATTGACTAACATGGCATCGATACCGATCGTTCCCGGCCAGTTCATCGTTTGCGACTGGATCAAGTTGAACGTGCGTTTGTCGAAATAGTCGAATGCCATGCTCAAGCGATTGTCGAACATGTTCACATCTAGACCTAAGTCCCATTGCTCGGAAGTTTCCCATGTTAAGTTGGGATTTAATGCGGTAGAGTTATAGACGAAGTTTCCCCAAATCTTGTTCGATTCTACGCCGTACTGTGCCTGCTCCGACCAATAATTCTTACCTAATAAAGCTGATTTGTAATTATAACCGATAGATCCTAGATTACCGACACGTCCCCAAGAAGCACGGATCTTCAATAAATTCAGTGTCTCGCTCTTCGGGAAGAAAGATTCATTAGAGATTTTCCATCCGGCTGTTACGGCAGGAAAGTCGCCATAGTTATTATCTTTAGGTAGACGGCCTGCGTAATCACGACGCCAAGAGGCTGTAACGAAGTAACGATCGTTGAAGGAATAAGCCAGACGGGCGATCAAGGATACGTTTGCGTCAGGACCGGTCAAATAATCGGTTGCGGAAACGGAATTCGCATAGGATAGATATTGTAAATAAGCGGATTCGTCAGATAAATCTTTTCCATTAACCTCTAATCCTCGCTTGCTGTAATGATCGGCCGTAGTGGATAGTAAGACACCCACGGTGTGCATGTCATTAAACGTATTGTCGTAGGTCAATGTGTTTTCCGTTTTCCATGCGTCTGCACGGTAAGTCGTTTCATCCAGATTATTTGTCAAGGAGGGTTTTCCCACCTCGTCACGGATCGGGCTGAAGTTCTTATATAGATTATTCTTCAGGTTGTAAGTGAAACGGCTCGTGAACTTCAAGCCGGTAACGATATTAGCTAGTTCCAGACTGGTCGTACTCCAGATGTCGCTGGTTCGGTCATAGCGGTTTTCCGCTTCCAGCAAGCGAACCGGATTGACAGCGTCTCCGTGGATATCCGCGAAGTTGGAGCCATATTTGGCGATGTAATCCGGGTCTTCGGTCGTTGTTCCACCGTAAGTACCATCCAGCGGATTGTAAACCGTAGCGCTGGCAGGCATATACATAGCCGCCGCGACAACTCCCGTATAACCACTGTCGGTATCTTTTGAACGGCTTTCGTTGTTTTTCCAAACCACGTCTTCGGTGATAGTCACCCATTTGTTCAGTTTGAATTTACCGTTGTAACGAAGTGAAAGGTCTTGTTGAAAGTATTGATCAATACACCTTCATCGTTATCGTAAGCAAATGAAACACGGTTGGAGGCATTCTCGGAACCAACATTCAAGGCTACGTTATGGCGTTGGTAGAAAGCGGTGCGGAAGATCTCGTCCATCCAGTTGGTACGTGTGGTACCTACCCATGGGTTCTTGGTCAAATCCCAACCGGTCGGCAATGTAAGCCCCGCGTTTGCGTAAGACAGTTTTCGCATCTCGAGTTGCTCTTCCGCATTTAACGGCTCGATTACGTTGCTAGCTTTACGAACACCGAAAGTCGCGTCATAGCTCAACGAGGTCTTGCCCTCTTTCGCCTTCTTGGTGGTTACCAAGATAACACCGCCGGCTCCGGATTGCGCTCCATAGATAGCGGCAGAGGCAGCATCTTTTAAGACGACAATCGTCTCGATATCATTCATAGAGGCGATGGGTGCGCCGGGAACACCGTCAACAACCCATAATACGTTATCGCCATTCTGTGAGCCTGTCCACGAATCACGATCGAGGGTGTAGCCGTCGGGTCTCCACCGTTCGCTTGTACGGTAACACCCGCTAACTGCCCTTGCAACATACTTTCGGTAGAGGTAACCGGACGGGCCACCAAGTCTTCCGTGTTGTTCAGCACGCCCACGGAAGCGGAGAGATCTTGTTTGCGTTGCCCCGCTCCATAACCGAGTACGACTACCTCATCCAATTTCTGCGTATCTTCTTCTAGGATGATGTTGAAGGTCGTTTTCCCGTTTATCGGGATACTTTGCGTCATATAACCGATATAACTGATCTCTAAGGTAGCGTTTTCCGGAACTTCCAGTAGGAAATCTCCATCGAGCCCGGTGATTACTCCGTTTGTCGTCCCTTTTACGATCACGTTCGCGCCAATTACGGGAATCCCCGCCTGGTCTTTGACGATACCGGAAATCTGTTTCGTACTTTGTTGGTAGATGCTGGGACTCAGATGTTCTAAGCCCGATGATTGCCCGAAGACGGGAGAAGCTTGAGCGGTTTGGGTACCTGCCACTATGCCACATAAAGACATCCCTACGCATAGATGCTTGACAGGGATGAAATCATAAAGCCGTTGTTTCATGTTTGCGTATTTTAGTGTTTATCTAAATCTGCCGCAAAAGTAGGCGTAATATGTGCGAGTATAGTGGAAGGTCTTATGAAGCGTTTGTGAATAAAATGTTGCAAAGCTGTTGCAGCCTTACTGCAACGCACGTGCAGTGTTACTGCGACAGGCGTGCAGTAACACTGCAATGCGGGTTGCAGTAATCAGAAATCAAAGTATCGTTTAGCGTTGTTGTAACTGATGTCCTCCACCATCTGTCCAATGAAGGAAAGCTCGGAGGCAGGCAATAAGCCTTTCTCTATCTCATTGCCTAGCATATTACAAAGGATCCGGCGGAAATACTCATGACGGGGATATGACAGGAAGCTACGGGAATCTGTCAGCATACCGACGAAACGGCTTAAAAGACCGAGGCTGGAAAGCGCATTTAATTGATCTTCCATACCTTTGATCTGATCGAGGAACCACCAAGCCGCTCCATATTGCATCTTCCGGGTACACTGCCGTCGTTGAAATTGTAGGCATTGGCTACCATCAACTCGGTGTCGCGGGGGTCAGGTTGTAAACGATCGTTTTCGCTAACAGCCCTTCTTGATCTAAACGACTGAAAAAGCGGTTCATGGATACGGAGATCGGCTGATCGTCGATAGCGTCGAAACCCGTGTCCGGTCCTAATAACTTGAACATCCGTTTGTTATTATTTCGGTTAGCGCCGATATGGAATTGTTGTACCCATCCACTCCGGGCATCCATCGCCGCCAATTCGTATAGCAATGCCGAACGGTATTTGCGAACTTCCTGCTCCGTGAGCGATTTACCCATACGAGCCTTGAGGAAAATCACCTCAATCTCCTGCTCGGTATAAGGTCGGCATAGAAGTATCCAACCCGTGGTCCGATAACCGGCACCCTTGGGCGGCGAAGAAATCATGCCGCTTTTGTAATGCCTCCAATAAATGCTTGTAGGTGAGGATGGTCTTATCGGCGGCGGCCTCCAGCTTGGACAAATAGTCATTTAGCGCCTTGAAATTATCGATAGCGAGTACCTTGTCCGGTCGCCATGCCGGATATACACGGGTGTGGCATCCGCTTGAACGTATTTTTGATGGAATTCCAATGAGTCTATAGGATCGTCGGTCGTACAAACAACCTCTACGTTCATCCGTTTCATGATGGCTTGCGCACGATATTCGGGAGTACGCAGTTTATCCGTACAAGTTGCGTAGATTTCCTCGGCGGAAGCCGGATTCAAGACTTTATGGATTCCGAATATACGGCTAAGTTCCAGATGTGTCCAATGATAAAGCGGGTTTCGCATCGTGTAAGGCATCGTCTCTGCCCATTTAAGGAATTTCTCGTAAGGGGCTTATCTCCGGTGATATATTCTTCGGGAATACCGTTCGCTCTCATCGCCCGCCATTTGTAATGGTCTCCGCCCAGCCATATCTCCGTAAGATCCTCGAATTGATGATTCTCCGCTATTTGCCGGGGATCCAGATGGCAATGGTAATCAATGATGGGCATCTTCGCCGCATGCTCGTGATATAACTCACGGGCCGTGTCGGTTTGGAGCAAGAAATCTTGATCTAAAAAAGTTTTTCATACTTGGCGATACTTTTGAATGATAGATAAGGCGTCGCGGCATAAATCTGTAATGGATTGCCAATCGTTTCCCGCTATCGCTTCTTTGGGGAAGAGTTTGGATCCCATTCCTACGCAGGTCACGCCGGCCTTGAACCAAGCGGATAGATTCTCCTCTGTCGGCTCCACGGCACCGGTAGCATGATTAGGTCCATGGCATGGGGGCCTTTATGTTCTTGACAAATGAGGGACCTCCTACATTTCCGGCGGGGAATATCTTGCAAAGGTCGCAACCTGTTTCTTGGGCAAAGCGATCTCGGATACGGAACCGCAGCCGGGCGTATAAGGATGAGGCGACGGTTACATATCTTCGCTATCTCCGGGTTAAACAGCGGGCCGACTACGAAGTTTGCCCCTAGCTGTATGAATAAGGCGGCTGTGGCCGGGTCTACGATAGAACCTACGCCCAATACTAATTCCGGACATTCCTTGGCGGCGTATTTTACCAGCTCGCCAAATACCTCGTGGGCGAAATCTCCCCGGTTAGTAAACTCGAAGGCTCTGACGCCTCCCTCGTAACAGGCTTTTACAACTTGTTTTGCGATCTCTACCTCTTTATTATAATAGACGGGCACCATTCCGGTTTGGATGATAGCCTGTAATGTTTGTATTTTATTGAATCGAGCCATATTGGGAATTAAAAATTGAAAATTGAGAATTGAAAATTAGCGGGAGACACGGCCGGAGGTGTCGCCGGACATGAGTTTTTCTACTTCCTCTACGGTTACTTGGTTGAAGTCTCCGTAGATCGTGTGTTTCAGGCAGGAAGCCGCTACCGCGAAGTCCAAGGCTTTCTGGTCGTCACCGGGGTAGGAGAGCAAACCGTAAATAAGACCTCCCATAAAAGAATCGCCTCCACCTACACGATCTACGATATGGGTGATGTCATACCGGCGGGATTCGTACAACCGGTTGTCGGCGTATAGCACTTCCGCCCCATGTGTTATGATTGGCATTGATGGAGCCTCTTAGCGTGATGATAACTTTCCGGGCACGTGGGAAGTGAGCCATTAATTGGGTACATACCGACTGGAAAGAAGCGGCGTGTACCTCGCCTTCCGTGGCGGCGGCGTCGAAACCTTCGGGCTTGATACCGAAGACTTTCTCGGCATCTTCCTCGTTTCCTAGGATGATATCGCATCCGGCTACTAGTTCCGGCATGACCTCATGGGCTGTCTTACCGTATTTCCAGAGATTTTTCCGGTAGTTGAGGTCGCAGGATACCGTGATGCCCAATCGGTTTGCCGCCTGTATCGCTTCCAAGCATACGTTGGCGGCACCTTCGGATATGGCTGGCGTGATACCTGTCCAGTGAAACCAAGAGGCATCCTTGAATACCTCGTCCCAATCGATCATCCCCGGTCGGATCTCGGCGATGGAAGAATGAGCCCGGTCATATACCACCTTGCTGGCACGAGCGACCGCTCCGGTCTCCAGAAAATAAATGCCTAACCGTTCCCCTCCGTAAATGATCTTGGAAGTTCCGATACCTGTTTGCGTAATTCCATAACGCAGGCACGGGCGATGTCATTTTGGGGTAAACGGGTTACAAACTCAGTCTCTATGCCATAGTTGGCGAGTGAGGCGGCGACATTCGCTTCCCCTCCGCCGAAGTAGCGTTGAACTGATTGGCTTGGCAAAAGCGTAAATAGTCCGGAGTAGCCAGCCTAAGCATGATCTCTCCGAAAGTTATGACTTTCTTACTCATGGTGGTATAGTATTATGTTTTTCGCAAATGTAAGGGTTTATTTCGAATAATGTATAGCGTGTGTGCGAAAACATAGGCTTTTTATTCCACCTCCCGGACAAAACGCCTGATTTCGAAAGGAGTCTTTGGGGCGCTAACACTGGTGTAGAAAAGAAGCAGGTATTTGACAAAGCCTTCTTCTACCTCTAAATTGGGAAATCCTACTTTATAGATACCAAAGCGAGAATCATAATCCTTGATCGAATCTTCTCGAAGTTCTGTATACCGATGGGATAAATAGTCTGGTTCATAGTGCCAAGTATTTAATGTGACCTATTGACAAAGATACGATAAGTTTCTTGATTTAGGATATAGAGTCCGGAAAAACAAAAAAGCCGCTAGTCCCAATATGGATGCGGCTTTTTTGCTCCTCAATGAAACAATCTCACGATTCCCCCCTTGCAAAGACTTGTTAACCTTAGATCTAAAATACTATGAAAAAAACTCGATGCAAATATAAGGGGTTTTATAATATGCGTCAATAGTATTTGTAACATTTTATTGTAAAAATATCGCAAATAGGTTTCAATTTGATATATATCAAGCTTGTTATTCTAGAATTCCGTACTTTTTAGGAATATTATTCATAATTTCGAATAATTCGTTAACAGTCTCCGCACGTAGCATGGCGATCCGTGTTTGCTTGAAATCGGTAATACCTTTGAAGAGCGGAGTAGCTGCCAGATGACGGCGAATATGTAAGATTCCCCTACGCTCGTCCAATCGTTCCACGCTTTGCTCCACTTGTTTTTTAGGATATCCAGATACCAAGAGAAAGGCTCTTGTGGCAATAATTTCCCGGTCGTAAGATAGTGTTTTATCTCCCGGAAGATCCAAGGGCGGCCTATGCTAGCCCTACCGATCATTACGCGTCTACGCCATAGTCCTCGAAACGCTGCTTGCATATCTCGGCGGAAGTCACGTCGCCATTCCCGATGATAGGGATTTGCATGCGAGGGTTATTTTTTACGGCACCGATCAAGGTCCAATCCGCCTCGCCCGTGTACATTTGCGCCCGTGTACGTCCGTGGATGGAGAGGGCGGCGATACCGCAGTCCTGTAGTTGCTCGGCCAGATCCACGATAACGCGGTTGTCGGCATCCCATCCCAAACGGGTTTTCACGGTGACGGGGATGTTCACGGCTTTCACCACCTCTCTCGTGATCTCCAGCATCAACGGGATATTGCGTAGCATGCCGGCCCCGGCTCCCTTGCCTGCTACTTTCTTTACGGGGCAACCAAAGTTTATATCTAAAATATCCGGATGAGCTTCCTCGCAAATACGTGCGGCCTCTACCATCGAGCTACGTCCTTACCGTAAATCTGGATAGCGACCGGACGCTCATCATCGGAGACATTTAGTTTTTGCTGTGTTTTGTTCACACTGCGGATCAACGCGTCGCTCGATACGAACTCCGTATATACCATGTCCGCCCCCGAAGCGTTTGCACATCAAACGAAACGAGATATCCGTCACGTCCTCCATAGGCGCCAAGAATACCGGACGCTCCCCTAAATCTATTGAACCAATCTTCATACCTTCTGTTTGCTAACTAAATAGAGATTACAAAAGTACTTCTTTTTGGGGAATAATTTTTACATCTCGTAAGATGATCGGTGGATGGAACAGGTGTTTTTAATAATCCGGATCATTTATGATATATTGATAGAGTTCGGATTGCCCCGCTTTATTTAGGATCTTGTGCTTCTCCAACTGGAACTATTCTTTCATGATGGGATGGAGAGTTTGTGCTTATAAGAAATCTTCTCAAATATTATTCGTACCTTTGCTACCGTAATATTAAAATATATAACCTTGAAAGAGAAGGATTTTGAAATAATGGCGCCTGTCGGTTCCTATGAATCGTTGATGGCTGCTATACAAGGAGGGGCCGACTCCATTTATTTCGGTATCGAAGGATTGAATATGCGTTCTCGCTCGTCGAATAATTTCACGACGGAGGATTTGCGCAAGATCGTGCTATTTGCGGGGAACATGGTATCAAGAGTTATCTCACGGTTAATACGGTTATTTATGGTGAGGATCTTCCGTTGATGAGGGAGATCATAGACGCCGCTAAGGATGCGGGTGTCTCCGCCATTATCGCCGCCGATGTAGCCGCTATGAGTTACGCGAATAGCATCGGGCAAGAGGTGCACTTATCCACGCAATTGAATATCTCGAACGTGGAGGCGTTGAAGTTTTACGCCCGCTTCGCCGATGTGGTCGTATTGGCTCGCGAATTGAACTTAAAGCAGGTGCATGAGATTTATCAGGAGATCGTGAAGCAGCAGATCAAGGGCCCGAAAGGGGAATTGATCCGCATAGAGATGTTCGCTCACGGGGCTTTGTGCATGGCCGTGTCCGGTAAATGCTATTTGAGTTTGCATGAGATGAACGCTTCCGCCAACCGGGGGGGCTTGCATGCAAATTTGTCGTCGTGCCTATACCGGTGCATGATAAGGATAGCCAGATCGAGCTGGATGTGGAGAATCAGTATATCATGTCGCCAAAGGACTTGAAGACGATTCATTTTCATGAATAGATGATGGATGCCGGCGTACGTGTGTTCAAGCTGGAGGGGCGTGCGCGGGCCGGGAGTATGTGCGTCTCGTGACCGAATGTTATAAAGAGGCGGTCAAGGCTTATTGCGAAGGTACCTTCGATGAGGAAAAGATAGCGGTTTGGGACGAGCGTCTGCGCAGGGTCTTTAATCGCGGTTTCTGGGATGGCTACTATCTGGGACAACGGTTGGGTGAATGGAGCAGTAAATATGGCTCCGGTGCTACCCGTAAGAAAGTGTACGTGGCACGGGGTATCAAATACTTCAGCGGAATCGGTGTCGCCGAGTTTGAGATGGAGTCCGGTTCCTTGAGAGTAGGCGATGAGATCTTGGTAACGGGTCCCACGACCGGAGCCGTTATGCAGACCGTCGATGAGATCCGGGTAGACCTGAAACCGGTGGAGGAGACCGTGAAAGGGGAACGCTTCTCGATAAAGATGTCCGAGAAGATCCGCCCGTCCGATCGTCTTTATAAAATGGAGAAAGTACAAATCGAAAAAGAACTACGATAATGAAGGAATATATTTTTAAACTGACAGACAAGGTTCGCGATTACGAGTGCGATTTGCAAGGCGTGGTGAATAACTCCAATTACCAGCATTATATGGAGCATACCCGGCATGAGTTTCTAGAGTCGTTGGGTGAGAACTTCGGCGCCATGCATGAGAAGGGCATCGATGCTTTTGTGGCCCGTGTGGATATCCAGTTCAAGAACTCCTTGCGGAGCGGCGATCGGTATACTTCTTGCCTGAATGTATATAAGAAAGGGGTGAAACTGGTGTTCGAGCAAGATATTTACCGGGAATCCGATGGGGCGCTGGCTACTAAAGGAGTCGTGGAATCCGTTGTCGTAGAGAATGGCAAATTAACCAGAGGAGAATATTTCGATGAGATGCTAAAGCGAATAGAATCAAAACAAGCATAAATGACAGACAAACAGATTTACCAAATTGGCCTTACTATGATTAATGGGGTGGGAGATATCCTAGCCCGCCATCTTCTGGAAGCGTTGGGAGATGCGGAGGCGTGTTTACGGAAAGCGCCAGTCGCTAGAGAAGATATCGGGTATCGGCGATTCGATTATCGCCGAGATTAAGCGGGCGGATGTGCTTTTACGGGCAGAGAAAGAATTGGCTTTTGCCCAAAAGAACGGTATCTCTATCTATTTCTTGAAAGATATGAATTATCCGGAACGTCTGCGGGAATGCCCGGACGCTCCGGTTTTATTTTATTTCAAGGGGAACGCGGATTTAAACGCCGCCCATATCATCAGCGTTGTGGGTACTCGTAGGGCCTCCGCTTATGGGCAGGAAGTGACCGAGCGTTTATTGCGGGATTTGTCCGTGATTTTCCCGGATCTATTGGTCGTTAGCGGACTCGCATATGGCATCGATATTTGCGCTCATCGGAATGCGTTGAAGAACCAATTGCCCACGGTGGGCGTATTGGCGCATGGTTTGGATCGTATCTATCCTCGTGCATCGCTCTACGGCGGTCGAGATGTTGGAGCGGGGAGGTTTATTGACCGACTTTCCTAGCGGGACGAATCCGGATCGGCAGAACTTTATCCGGCGAAACCGGATCGTAGCCGGTCTGGCGGATGCCACGATCGTTATTGAATCGGCGGAGAAAGGAGGCTCTTTGATCACGGCGGATATCGCTTTCTCGTATGGCCGGGATGTCTATGCCTTTCCGGGCCGGGTAACGGATATCAACTCTAAAGGATGTAATGGCTTAATCCGGCAGAATAAAGGAGGCTTGATCACTTGCGCTGACGATTTAATCATGGCGATGCGTTGGGATGTCGCTCAAAAGACAGATGCGTTACCGGTCCAAACCCAATTATTATTCCTGAGAACGAGGAGAGTGAACGGATCTTGTCGTTCTTGGAAATGCGAAAGGAATCTCATATCAATGAATTGTCCGTAGCCTTGAATCTTCCGGTACATCAATTATCTTCTCTGCTCTTTGAGTTGGAATTGGATGGAAAGATAAAATCGATGCCGGGAAGCATCTATAAACGAATGAAACCCCTATAAATAATTAAAGCCTGTCTCACGACAAGCCCTAACCAAACTTTGTTAACCTTAAATCTAATACTATTATGAAAAAACCACAATGCAAAGATAAGCTTGTAAAGCCCCTTTGTCAAGGGTTTTGAGTATAACTTGTGTTAAACAACATGTCTGCCCGGTATAAAAAATGTTTTTGAATTTGAAACTATACAGAATAGGCATAAAATCTTCTAAAATTAACAGTTTGGATGTTGTTTGTAATCCTTGATCTTCACAGTGCTTGTATATATGGAGGAGGTTTATCCATACTAAAAAATCCTTGTAAGCGAACTTACAAGGATTTCTGGATTTGTGCGGCTGAAGGGACTCCGAACCCCCACGCCGTGAAGCATCAGATCCTAAGTCTGACGTGGCTACCAATTACACCACAGCCGCATTGGAATCGTGTGCAAAGGTAATGCTTTTTTATAAACTTGCAAATATTTGCGTTGTTTTTTTAGCGAAACCTTATTTCTTCTCGGTCTCGGACAAGAGGTGGGTGATCGCCGCCTCGATAATCGTATCTTTACCTTTCTCGATATCTTCTTGGGTCATAGAAACCTTATATGTAGGATCGATACCGAATTCCGTATGCTGTTTGTTTACATCTAGCATGGGAGACGCGGAGAAACGGACACCCCAGCCGTTGGGCAACTCGGAGTTAAAGGGGAAGCCACTACCGCCTCCGGTGCGATCTCCCATCGTCGTTACATAAGGCATCATGCGTACTTTCTGCACGAAATCGTTGGCGGCGCTGTAGCAATGACGATTCGTTAAGACCACGACAGGGCGTAACCAGCGGATACGCTCGGAAGGTGAGAGATAAAGGGATAAGGTTCGGAAAGTCATCGTGCCCTTTACCCGTCTTATGTTGGATATAGCCGGTCAGTATCTTTTCCTCCAAGAAACGGGAAGCGATGCGATCGGCGTTTGATAACATGCCACCGCCATTATCCCGGATATCGAAGATCAAACCTTTGCAATCCTTGAATTGATAGAATATGTGATCCAAACCGCTTTCGCCGGCCGAACTGGAAAAGCTACCGTAGTAAATATACCCGATCTGCCCGTCACTCAATGTCGTGTATTTAAGTCCTCCGGCGATCGAGTAGTTCCTTCCGAGATAATTCTCTTGTATGTCCGAGTCGAAATTATCCGGATAATCGAGATACCAATCCCAATAGCGGGACATATTGAAGGTGGATATCAATTGGTATGCCCGTCTTTCAGCTCGTTTAGCATATCGCCTAATACGTCAAATAGGACGTATTGGTTCATCGTATCGCTTATCTGCGTCTTATAACGGTCGTGAACCTCGTTCCAATCAATGTCCTTGTATTCGAAGAAGCAGTAATTCTCATCCAATATTTTCCAAAGCGCCTCAAAGTTCTCCTGTGGGGAGGCCACGTATTCGTCCGATTTCTC
>ENA-OQAS01000457-OQAS01000457.1-human-gut-metagenome-genome-assembly--contig:-NODE-457-length-21205-cov-7.689724_pt1 | contig 21205 bp, 30 predicted proteins | sample MGYA00242733_ERZ504523 | MGnify/ENA primary metagenome ERZ504523 (study PRJEB26092, sample SAMD00036239) | human gut metagenome | host: Homo sapiens | study: EMG produced TPA metagenomics assembly of...
CTCGAGAAGGCTGCCTCCAAGGGGCTCAAGCTCGGTGGCTGGAAGAAGATGACGCTGTCTTCTAAGATTGCCGCCGTCGTGCTGGTGCTGGTCGCCTGACTGCGATTTGGCGCCCTTCTTGCCCCCTATAGCCCGGTCGAGATCTTTACGGCTCGCCAGGCTCCCGGCAACGGATTTATCTTCGGTACCGACGATAAGGGTCGCGACATTCTGTCGCGCATGCTCTACGGCGGACGTTACTCGCTGATTATCGGCTTTGGTGCTACCGCCATGGCTTTGGTCTGTGGTTCCGTTGTCGGCGCTCTTGCAGCGGTTTCGCGCAAGTCTATCTCTGAGGCGATCATGCGTATCCTGGACATCATCATGTCCATCCGGGTATCGCCCTCGCAGCCGTTTTCGTTTCCATCCTGGGCAATTCCGTGCCGTCGATCATCTTTGCGATCGGCTTTATGTACACCCCGCAGATCGCCCGTATCGTGCGCGCCAACATCGTGTCCGAGTACGGTGAGGACTATGTCCGCGCGGTCATCGTGTCCGGCGCCAAGCTCCGTGGATTCTGATCAAGCATGTTCTGCGTAACTGCATCGCTCCGATTATGGTCTTCACCGTTACCCTGGTCGCCGACGCCATTATCTTCGAGGCCTCGCTGACCTTCATCGCGCCGGCATCCAGGAGCCCACCGCTACCTGGGGCAACATTCTCGCCGACGCACGCGGTGGCGTGCTCGCTGGCCGTTGGTGGCAGGCACTGTTCCCGGGCCTGGCCATCATGATCACCTGCCTGGCGCTCAACATCCTCTCCGAGGGCATTACCGACGCCATGGCCGCTGCTCCCTCCGCCGCCCTGGATCCGACCGATTCCTCCAAGCGCCGCGAGGCCGACCTGCTGGTTTCCGACCCCGTTCGTGCCTACAAGGAGCAGGCTCAGTCCCTGTCCGCCCGTCTTGGCGCACTGCGCGATGTCGAGCTCAAGCGTAACGACCGCCATGTGCCCGATGAGTCCGTTGAGCCGATCCTTTCGGTCCGCGATTTCTGCATCCAGTTTGAGCACCACGGTGATATCAACGTCGTCGACCACGTTAACTTTGACGTCCGTCCCGGCCAGACCATGGGCTGGTAGGCGAGTCCGGCTGCGGTAAGTCCATCACCACGCTGGCCATCATGGGCCTGACCGACGATGACGAGCATCTTTCCGGCGAGGTTCTCTGGGAGGGCCGCGACCTGCTCAAGATGAGCAAGAAGGAGTGGTTCGGCCTGCGCGGTACCGATATCGCCATGGTCTATCAGGACGCCCTGTCCTCGCTCAACCCCTCCATGCTCATCTCTGCCCAGATGAAGCAGCTCACCAAGCGCGGCGGCACCCGTAGCGCCGAGGAACTCCTGGAGCTCGTGGGCCTCGACCCCAAGCGTACGCTCGAGAGCTATCCGCACGAGCTTTCCGGTGGTCAGCGTCAGCGCGTTCTGATCGCTATGGCCCTTACCCGCGACCCCAAGCTGGTTATCTGCGACGAGCCCACGACCGCTCTGGACGTTACGGTCCAGAAGCAGGTCATCAAGCTGCTCAACGACCTTCAGGCCAAGCTCGGCTTTGCATGATCTTCGTTTCGCACGACCTGGCGCTGGTCGCCGAGGTCGCCCACAACATCACGGTTATGTACGCCGGCCAGGTTATTGAGCAGGCGCCCACCAAGGAGCTGCTCACCAACCCGATTCACGAGTACACCCGCGGCCTTCTGGGTTCCGTCCTGTCCATCGAGAGCGGTTCGGGCCGCCTGCACCAGGTGCCCGGCGCCGTTCCGAGCCCGCGCGATTTCCCCAAGGGCGATCGCTTCGCGCCCCGCTCGAGCCATCCGCGCATTGGCCTGGACACCCGTCCGGTCTTCAAGCGCGTGCCCGGCACCGAGCACTTCTATTCCGAGCTCCCCGACGAGGTGCTCAAGGCAAATGGTTTGACCCCTCACGCGGAGGTGATGTAGATGAGCGAGACCGCAGTCAACGGCGTCGAGCCGATCATCTTCCTTGATGACGTCCACGTCACCTTTAGGACCCGTACCGGCTCGATTCTGCACCCCAACCTGGTTCACGCCGTCCAGGGTGTAACGATTAAGCTCATGCCCGGACAGACCATCGGCATCGTCGGCGAGTCCGGTTGCGGAAAGTCCACCACGGCTAACGTCATGTGCGGCCTGCAGGCCCCCACGAGCGGCAAGGTCTACTTTAAGGCAAGGACGTCACCAAGCGTACCGCGAGGACCGTCGCCACATGGGTCGCGTCATCTCGGTCGTGTTCCAGAACCCGGCCACGGCGCTCAACCCCCGCATGGTCGTTCGCGAGCAACTGCTCGACCCCATGCGCGTCCACAACCTGGGTACCGAGGCCGAGCAGGAGAAGCGCGTCAAGGAGCTCTTGGAGCTCACCGGTCTGCCCTCCTCCGCCGCCGAGGTTCTTCCCGGCCAGCTTTCGGGCGGCCAGCGCCAGCGCGTCGCAATTGCCCGTGCCCTGTCGCTGAACCCCGATGCCATCATCGCCGACGAGCCCACCTCGGCTCTGGACGTTTCGGTCCGCGCGCAGATTCTCAACCTGCTGACCGACCTTAAGAAGGAACTCGGCCTGGCTATGGTGTTCATCAGCCATGACATCCAGACGGTCCGCTATATTTCCGACGACATCATCGTCATGAATGGCGGCAAGATCGTCGAGCAGGGCGAGGCCAAGCAGGTTTTCCAGCATCCTCGAGACCCCTACACTAAGATGCTGCTCGGCGCTGCGCCGTCGCTGCTGCATCCCAAGCTCGGCGAGTAACTTCGCTTTCCCTCCCGTGCGCCCGGTTCCCTTGCCGGGCGCACCTCCGTTGCGATTTCGAAAGGTTGGGTTCACGAGCCATGCCAAGTGCTCAGGAGCTACAACATCAATTTGGTGAATATCGAGGCGCTATGTCCCGTCCATCAGATTTCGATCTCTTTTGGAAGGATCGCATGGCCGAGGCTGACGCCGTCGGGCTTGACTATGCGATCGAGGCGGCATCGGTCACCGATGCCGTGACCTGCCAGCTTTTCGATCTCTGGTATACCGGCATGTGCGGCGCTCGCCTGCACGCAAGTACCTTAAACCTGTCTCGGACGAGCCCGTGCCATTGGTACTTCAGTTCCATGGGTATCCGGGTGCAAGCCGCAGCTGGTTTGAGCAGGCGTCGTTTGCGGGCATGGGCATGGCACTCATCGCCCTCGACTGCCCCGGCCAAGGAGGTCCCTCCGAGGACATTGGTGGATTTGAGGGCACGACGGTCGCGGGCCATATCGTCGCCGGTATCGACGGCGACCCGGCCAACCTCTACTATGTCCGCTTGCACCAAGATATCCGCATTCTTTGCCGTATTGTTCGTGAGCTCGAGGCATCGATCTTGCCCGTGTATTTGTGAACGGCGCATCGCAGGGCGGCGGTTTGGGCATTGCGACCTGTGCGCTTAACAGCGAGCTTATCAATCGCGCCGCCATCCTCTATCCCTTCCTGTCGGATTTCCGCCTGGTCTGGGATTTGGATGCCGACGACATTGCTACGAGGGTCTGCGCTATTGGTCTCGCTGGTTTGACGAGGACTCGACTCGTATTGACGAGGCCTATGCCAAGCTGGCGTACTTCGATTCCAAGAACTTTGCCCCCATAGTCAAATGCCCCGTGCTGTTTGGCACGGGCACAGCCGATATCGTCTGTCCTCCGGCGACGCAGTTTGCAGTCTACAACAACCTGACCTGTGAAAAGCGTCATGAGTTCTTTGAAGGCTTCGGTCACGAGGAGATTCAGGATTTTGACGATCTGATCATTCCATTTTTCTGCAAGGGAGGGGAGGCTCATGTCTAAGTGCGAGAGCAATATCGATGAGCTGATTGTCCCCGAGCTTGCGGGAATTGCTGGGACGGTTTCGTCAAGGCTCTCTGATTTCCGGGATTGGCGCGGCGATGCTTCTGCGGATGTTTCCGAGTTGGAGACAGCCGCTTCGGACCTTGAGGTTTGCGGGCTGACCGTTACGGCGATTGATTTCGCCAATCCGTGCGCGCGCTACTCCGAGGTTTCCTTTGAGCTCGGCGGGTATGTCGTGCACGGCCGTTTGATTGAGCCTCTGGTTGCGCCCGAAGATCCGAGCTTGTTCCGCTGTGTCTGATGTTCCATGACATCGACCGACCGTGCGGGGATGGCATCACATGACGCGGTTTGCCGCCATGGGATATGCCGTGCTTGCGCTGGACGATGAGACTATTGGATCCAGCGATCTGCAGCAGGGGATTACCTCGCCTGCTTTTGTCGAGCGTGTCCGTTGGGGCTGCGCGTTGGCGAAGGTTGCGCGCAACCTTGATGGCATGGATCCCGACCGCATCTTTGCATGGGGCGAGGGCTTGGCGGCGGTGTCGCGCTGGCGGTTTCTGCTCTGGACGAGCGGGGCCTTGCCTGCACGGCGCTTGCCAATCCGCTTCCCAGCGGTCTCGAGACGCTGTCGCCTCGGGTTCGTGGCTCGGTGCTCATGGGCACATCGCTCATGGATACCGTGAGTGATCCCAAGGGCCAGTTTGCCGTATTCAACGGTCTTGAGTGTGACCGGAGGCATATCATCTATGCCAAATACGCTCACGAGCGCATCAATGCGTTCGAAAACGAAGTCGTCGACTTCTTTAACCAAACGTTCTATTCGTGTTCTTTGGCCTAGACGGCCTGGACACCGCCAACAAGAGTGGGCGGCATAGGCTGCCCGCCAGACAACTAAGGAGATTCTTGTGGCAACTCAGAAATTCACCGGCGTTATCCCTCCCGTCGTTGTTCCCGATACCGAAGACCACCAGCTCGACGTTGCCTCCTTTGAGCGCAGCATCAACCGCATGATCGATGCCGGCGTCGATGGCCTGTTCTTCCTGGGCTCCTCGGGCGAGGTCGTCTTCTCCACCGACGAGCGCCGTCGCCAGATTGTCGCAGAGGCCGTCCGTATCGTCGACCACCGCGTTCCCGTTCTGGTCGGCATCATCGACACCGAGACCGAGCGCATGATCGAGCACGGCAAGGTCGCTCAGGAGCTGGGCGCCGATGCGCTCGTCGCCACCTGCCCGTTCTATGCCCTGCAGGGCATGACCGAGGTCGAGGAGCACTTCCGCATCCTTCACGAGGAACTCGACCTGCCCATCTTCGCCTACGACATCCCCGTGTGCGTCCACACCAAGCTCCCCTGGAAGCTCCTTGCTAAGCTCGGCGCCGAGGGCGTCCTGGCTGGCGTCAAGGATTCCTCGGGCGATGACATCTCGTTCCGCTACCTCATTCAGGAGAACGAGAAGAACGGCCATCCGATGAGCATCCTTACCGGCCATGAGGTCGTCGTCGACGGTGCCTATCTCGGTGGCGCCGACGGTTCCGTTCCGGGCCTCGCCAACGTTGAGCCCGAGGGCTACGTTCGTCAGTGGAAGGCCGCTCAGGCTGGTGACTGGGCTACCGTCAAGGCCGAGCAGGATCGCCTCAATGAGATTTCGCACATCTGGGATGTCACCTCGGGCGTCCAGGCTATGCCGGTGGCGTCGGCGCCTTCAAGACCGCTATGAACCTCATGGGCATCTTCGACAGCCCGACCATGCCGCGCCCGGTGAAGGCCATGACCGGTGAGAACGTCGAGGCGATTCGCAAGGTCCTCCAGGACAACGGTCTCCTTTAAAGCTTTCCCAGGCACCCGACCTCGCCGTTCAACCGTGCGGCCATGACCCATTAGGCCAATGGCCGCACGGTTTCTCGGCGATCTCGGGCACCTGGAAAACCTTTACCGCGCTGTGACGGCTAGCCTGACGGCGCATTTCCTGTAGTTGTTTTGTCTCCGAAGGAGAACGACATGGAGAACAAGTACGTCTGCTCTGTCGATATCGGCGGAACTAAGATCGCGACTGCATCATGGAGTACCCGGCTGACGGCGGTGTGCCCCATCCCGTTTTTGAGGCTGAGGTTCCCACCGAGGCCCAGGAGGGTGGCGAAGCGGTCTTCCAGCGCATCGAGGCGTCTATCAAGGCAGCTCTTGAGGCAAATCCCGATGTCGAGGTCCTCGGAGTTGGCATCGGCGCTGCCGGTGTCGTCGACCCCAAGACGGGCGCCATCGCGTATGCCAATGAGATTATGCCCGGCTGGTCCGGCGTTCAGTTGGGGCCGCGTCTGCGCGAGGACCTCGGCCTTCCCGTTGCCGTTGTAGGCGACGTGCAGGCTCATGCTCTGGGCGAGGCCCACTGGGGCGTCGGCAAGGGCAAGTTCTCCGTCTTGTGTTTGGGCATCGGTACGGGCATCGGCGGCGCATATGTCGAGAACGGCCGCGTGATGCAGGGCTTCCATGGTGCTGCCGGCCATATGGGCCACATCGAGTGCTCGGCTGCCGCCGGCATTCCCTGCGCCTGCGGGCGTTCCGGCCATCTGGAGTCGGTTGCTTCCGGAACATCAATCGGGCGCATGTACGATGAGCGTTTTGGCCGCGTCGACCCCAGCCGTCCTTCGGTCGGCCGTGACGTGAACGACCTGTGCCGCGCAGGCGACGCAAAGGCGACCGAGGTCATTCATGACGCCGGCTTTGCGCTGGCGCCAGCCTGGGCTCGCTCGCTAACATCCTGGACCCTGAGGTCATCGTGCTTTCGGGCGGCGTGATTCACCAAGGTCCCGATTGGCGTTCACAGACGTGGAAGGACTCGGTGCACGAGGGCTATGCCAGCCAGGCGCTCGACCCGCTTCAGGACACGCCGATTCTCATCGCTCTCTGGAGGGCGACGCGCCGCTCATCGGTGCCGCCGAACACCTTCTTGCATCGTTGAAGTAAACATAACTACCAAGTGCGCCTTCTGAGGTGCCGCAGATTGACGTGAAAGAGGAGCGAAGCGTACTTCGGTACGCGAGCGACGGTTTGAACGTCAAGGTGCGGTGTCTCAGAAGGCTGTTTTGAGAAAGGTTGAGTCGAACATGACCGTTGATCCTTTGATCCAGTCCCTGAAGGGCAAGCTCGTCGTGAGCGTTCAGGCGTATATGGGCGAGCCGCTTCGTACGCCCGAGACCATGGCTCAAATGTCTCGCGCTTGCGAGCTTGGCGGCGCCGCCGCCATTCGCTGCCAGGGCCTTGCCGACATTGCCGCCATTAAGGGTCGCTGTGAGGTTCCCGTCATCGGTCTGTGGAAGGACGGACACGAGGCGTTTACATCACGCCGACGCTGCGTCACGCTCGTGCCTGCGTTGCTGCGGGTGCCGATATCGTGGCGATCGACGCCACCGATCGTCCGCGTCCCGATGGCAAGTCGGTCGAGGATACCTTCCGCCCGCTGCACGAGGAGGGTGTGCTCCTGATGGCGGATTGTGCCACCATCGAGGACATTCGCCGTGCGGTTGATATGGGCTTCGACCTGGTATCCACCACACTCTCTCACGGTGTCGCCGCCATCGACTGCACCATGCCGATGGCCCCGACCTGCCGCTCCTGCGTCAGGCGACCGAGGAATTTCCCGGCCTTCCCATCATTTGCGAGGGTCGCGTGCATACGCCCGAGGAGGCTCGCGCTGCAATCGACGCCGGCGCGTGGGCCGTTGTCGTCGGCACCGCTATCACGCACCCCACGAGTATTACAAGTTGGTTCAAGGCTGCGCTTGAGGCGTAAGACGGGCCTTGTATCCGCTTGGGGCGGTATACTCAATAAAGGCAATTGATCGCGCGGGATCCGCTGGCCGGGTCCCGCGCTTATTTTAGGAGGCACACATGCAAAAGGGAGATGCCATGGATGCGGCGGAGCGCTCGGAGCGTATCCCCGATATCGTTATCATCACCGGAATGTCCGGCTCGGGCCGAACGCAAGCCATGCATGTGTTTGAGGACATGGGCTATTTTTGTATCGACAACCTGCCCCCACGCCTGATTGCCCAGCTTGCTGAGCTCGTTGGCATCAATACGGGCGTGGCAGGCACCTTGCCGTTACCTGCGACCTGCGTAGCCAGGGCTTGTTCGATGAACTGCTCGATGCTGTTGCCGCACTGGAAGAGCGCGAGATGAGCTGCGACATTGTGTTTCTCGAGGCGTCTGACGAGGTGCTGATTCGCCGGTATAGCGAAAACCGTCGTCGCCATCCCATTGCAAAGCCGGGGGAGACCACGGCCGACGCTATTCAGCGTGAACGTCTGCAGCTGCAGGGCGTTCGCGATCGAGCCGATATGATTATCGACACGAGCCGCTTGCGCACTTCTGCCTTGCGCAACAAGCTGCGCATGGCTTTTTCCGAGCTGTCCGACCAGCAGCTTATGGATGTCCACGTGTTCTCGTTTGGCTTTAAGCATGGCATGCCCATCGAGGCGGATATCATGATCGATGTTCGCTTCTTGCCCAATCCTTCTACGATCCGAGATGCGCACCATGACCGGTCTCGATAAGAAGGTCTCCGATTTTGCTTGGACCACCCCAAGACCCAGGAGTTCTGGAAGGCCTGGACTCAGCTGCTCGATACGGTCATGCCGGGTTATATCGCAGAGGGCAAGCCGCAGCTTTCCATTGCTATCGGCTGCACAGGCGGACAGCACCGTAGCGTCGCCATTGCCGAGGCCACGGCCCGCTACCTGGAGGGTGCTCAGTATCATGTGAGCATCTCCCACCGTGACCTGTCGCGTGCCAACACGAAGGCATAGGTTTACATGTCGTTTACCGCTGAGGTGCGTGACGAGCTTGCGCGCTGCGAACCAGAATGCGAATACTGCGATTTGTCGACGCTTGCTGCGCTAACGCGTGTGAGCGGCACGCTTTCGCTGGCGGGCTCGGGACGGTACCGCTTGACGGTCGCGACCGAGACGGGTGCTGTGGCGCGCACGATGATTGCGCTGACGCATCGTATCCTTAAGCTCAAGACCGAATTCACGGTTCGTAAGTCGGTCCTGCACAAGGTACGAAACTATCTCATCACCTTGCCCGATCAGCCCGATTTGGATAAGGCTCTGGTGCTGCTGGGCATTCTCGACCGTAGGGGAGGGCTCGTCGCGGGTGTGCCGCGCCACATCGTCGCCCGTCCTTGCTGCAGGCTCGCCTATATTCGCGGTGCGCTGATTGCCGGAGGCTTTGTTGCCGACCCGCGTGGCGATTTTCATTTGGAGATCGCGGTTCAGGGCGAGGAGTATGCAAAGGGACTTTGCGACCTTCTGGAGCAGATTGGAGTTCACGCCCGCGTCAATGCGCGTCGCGGCTCGTATGCCGTGTACATCAAGAGTGCCGAGGAGATTAAACGTCTGTTACAGCTGATTGGCGCCAAGCGCAGCGTTGCCGAGATTGAAGAGGCCCGCGCGGTTAAGCTGGTGAAGAACGACGTGAATCGTCGCGTGAACGCAGAGCTTGCCAACCAGACCAGAAGTGCCGGTGCCGCCCAACATCAGCTTGCGCTCATCGATGAGCTTGATCGGCGCGGTTTGCGCGAAACGCTGCCGGACGCTCTGGCAGTTTTTTGTGACTTACGCGAGCGTTACCCCGATCTCTCACTGCGAGATTTGGGGGAAATGGCCGACCCTCCTTTGTCGAAGTCGGCCTTGTATCACCGTGTTTTGCGCCTTGAAAAGCTCATTGAAGCAAGCGGGTAGTTTAACGCAATAGCTTTTATGGTGGTTTAACTGCTGTTTTATACGTTAAAGCGTTTTAACGCAAATTTGATTTTCAATTTCGAGCATTCTCGTGAAATTCAAGCCAAAAAAAAGGTATATTAGGCGAGTGGTTAGTTTGTGGGCCTCAACGGCAGGCGCTGTAGCTTGCGGGGGCCTTACGAAAGGAGACACAATGGCAGTAAAGGTTGCTATTAACGGCTTCGGTCGCATCGGTCGTCTGGCCTTCCGCCAGATGTTCGGTCATGAGGGCTCCGAGATCGTCGCTATCAACGACCTCACCTCTCCCGATATGCTCGCTTACCTGCTGAAGTACGACTCCACGCAGGGCAACTATGCTCGCGATCACGAGGTCGTCGCTGGCGAGGATTCCATCACCGTTGACGGCAAGGAGATCAAGATCTACAAGGAGGCCGACGCCAACAACCTGCCTTGGGGCGACCTCGACGTCGACGTCGTTCTCGAGTGCACCGGCTTCTACACCAGCAAGGCTAAGGCTCAGGCCCACATCAACGCTGGCGCCAAGAAGGTCGTCATCTCCGCTCCGGCCGGCAGCGATCTGCCCACCATCGTGTACAACGTCAACCATGAGACGCTGACCGCTGAGGACAACATCATCTCCGCTGCTTCCTGCACCACCAACTGCCTCGCCCCGATGGCCAAGGGCCTGAACGACTTCGCTCCCATCGTCTCCGGCATCATGACCACCATCCACGCCTTCACCGGCGACCAGATGCCGCTCGACGGCCCGCAGCGCAAGGGCAACTTCCGTCGCTCCCGCGCCTGCTCCGAGAACATCGTCCCGAACACCACGGGCGCTGCCAAGGCCATCGGCCTGGTTCTCCCCGAGCTCAACGGCAAGCTCATCGGTGCCGCCCAGCGCGTCCCGACGCCGACCGGCTCGCTGACCAACCTCTACGCCGTCGTTGACAAGAAGGTCACCGTCGACGAGGTCAACGCTGCCATGAAGGCCTACGCCGAGACCATCCCCGATACCTTCGCCTACAACGAGGACCAGATCGTCTCCCGCGACATCGTCGGCGAGACCCACGGCTCCATCTTCGACGCCACTCAGACCATGTGCTCTGATCTCGGCAACGGCCAGACCCTCGTTCAGGTCACCTCTTGGTACGACAACGAGAACTCCTACACCTCTCAGATGGTCCGCACCATCAAGTACTTCGAGAAGTTCGTTGCTTAATTTAGCTTTTAGCGAATAGCTCGTTGAGCGTCTAAAGAAGGGCGCGGCCTCATAGGCTTACACCCTAGGGTCGCGCCCTTTTTATAGGAAATCTCTGCCGTAATGGGAGGCAGACACGTACGAAAGGTAGAAGCAAACATGGCCTTTACCAAGAAGACCGTCCGCGACATCGATGTCGACGGCAAGCGCGTTCTCGTCCGCGTTGACTTCAACGTGCCTATCAAGGATGGCGTCGTTGGCGACACCACCCGTATCAAGGCTGCCCTGCCCACCATCAACTACCTCGTTGAGCACAACGCTCGCGTCATCCTCATGAGCCACCTCGGCCGTCCTGAGGGCACTGGCTTCCAGCCCGAGCTTTCCCTCGAGCCTGTCGCCAAGAAGCTCGCTGAGCTCTCTGGCCTTGACGTTGCTTTTGTTGCCGACACGTATGGCGAGAAGGCCGCCGAGGCTGTCGCCGCCGTCGAGCCGGGCAAGGTCCTCGTTCTCGAGAACGTCCGTTTTGACAAGCGTGAGAAGAAGAACGATCCCGAGATCGCCAAGAAGCTCGCTTCCTATGGTGACGTCTTCGTTCTCGATGCCTTCGGCACCGCACACCGCGCCCAGGGTTCCGTCGTGGGCCCCGCCGCTTACCTGCCTGCCGTCGCCGGCTTCCTGCTCGAGAAGGAGGTCGACACGCTGACCGGCATCTTCGCCGAGCCCGAGCGCCCCTTCGTCGCCATCGTCGGCGGTTCCAAGGTTTCCTCCAAGATCGGCGTTCTCGATCACCTCATCGACTCCGCTGATACCCTGATCATCGGTGGCGGCATGGCCTACACCTTCTTCCTGGCTCAGGGCCTGTCCGTCGGTCAGTCCCTCAAGGAAGAGGACTGGGTCGAGCGCGCCGGTGAGATGCTCAAGAAGGCCGAGGAGAAGGGCGTCAAGATCCTGCTCCCCATCGACAACCGCGTTGCTGATCACTTTGGCGAGGATGCTGTCCCCGAGGTTGTCGCTTCCGACGCTATCCCCGACGACCGTGAGGGTATGGACATCGGCCCCAAGACCGAGGAGCTCTACGCCGAGCTGTCAAGGGTGCCAAGACTGTGTTCTGGAATGGCCCCATGGGCGTCTTCGAGTTCGATAACTTCGCTCACGGCACCCAGGCTATCGCCGAGGCTGTCGCCGAGCTGATTGCACCTCGATCATCGGTGGTGGCGACTCTGTCGCAGCCGTCAACAAGTTCAACCTGGCCGACAAGATGAGCTGGATCTCTACCGGTGGTGGCGCTTCCATGGAGCTCGTCGAGGGTAAGGCCCTGCCCGGAGTGGAGGCGCTTCTCGATGCCTAATCGCACCCTTCTTATCGCTGGTAACTGGAAGATGAACAACGACGTCGCCGAGGCCGCCAAGCTCGCCGACGAGCTGGCTCAGGCTCTGCCCGAGGTTCCGGCTGGCGTCGAGGTGCTCGTCTGCCCTCCGACCATCGACATCACCACGGTTCATGACCGTATTCAGGCTGCCCCCATCGCCCTCGGTGCACAGAACGTGTACTGGGAGGCCAAGGGTGCCTTCACCGGTGAGTCTTCTTGCGACATGCTCAAGTCCGCTGGCTGCACCTACTGCATCATCGGTCACTCCGAGCGTCGTGATTACTTCCACGAGACCGACGAGGATCAGAACAAGAAGGCCAAGGCCCTCGTTGCCGCCGGTCTTGTTCCTGTCTTCTGCTGCGGCGAGTCCCTTGAGGTCCGCGAGGCCGGCACCTATGTCGAGCACGTCGTGAACCAGGTCAAGGCTGGTCTCGAGGGTCTCGAGATCACTTGCCCCAAGCAGGTCGTCGTCGCCTACGAGCATCTGGGCCATCGGCACCGGCAAGACCGCTACCGCCGAGGACGCTCAGGAGGTCTGCGGCGCTATCCGTGAGACCCTCAAGGAGATGTTCGGTGAGGAGCTCGCCGACGGCATCCGCGTTCTCTATGGTGCTCTGCCAAGCCCGGCAACATCGCCGAGCTCGTCGCCAAGCCCGACGTCGACGGCGCCTCGTGGGCGGCGCTTCGCTCAAGGCTGCCGACTTCGCCTCTATGGTCGTCAAGGCAGGCGAGTAGGACATATGGCACAGCGTCATCTTCCTGCACTCCTGATCATCATGGATGGTTGCGGCCTGGCTCCGGCCGATGGCGAGAACGCCGTCGCCGCTGCCAAGACGCCCTTCCTCGATAGCCTGTACGAGAAGTACCCCCACACCACGCTCGGCGCTTCGGGCGAGGACGTGGGTCTTCCCGATGGCCAGATGGGCAACTCCGAGGTGGGTCACCTCAACATCGGTGCCGGCCGCATCGTGTTCCAGGAGCTTTCGCGCATCAACAATGCCATCAAGGACGGCTCCATCGCCAAGAACGAGGTCTTCGTCAAGGCTATGGACGACGTCAAGGCTGACGGCAAGACTCTCCACCTCATGGGCCTTATGAGCCTGGCGGTGTTCATTCTCATATGAGCCACGTCGAGGCTCTGGTCAAGATGGCTGCCGAGCACGGTGTCAAGACCGTTCGCGTCCACGCTTCATGGATGGTCGCGACGTTGACCCGCAGTCCGGTGCCGGTTACATGAGTGAGTTCTGCGCCTTCCTGGCTAAGATCTCCGAGGAGACCGGTTGCGACGCTCGCGTTGCCACCGTCTCGGGCCGTTATTGGGCCATGGACCGCGACAACCGTTGGGAGCGCATCCAGCGCGCCTACGATGTCATGGTCAACGCATCCGATGCCGATACCGACCCTGTTGCCGGTATCAAGGCCTACTACGAGAAGGATCCGCGCGGCGACGAGTTCGTCGAGCCCTTCGCTGCCCACAACGAGGGCATCCACGAGGGCGACGCGGCCATCTTCTTCAACTTCCGTCCCGACCGCGCTCGTCAGATGACTCGCGTGTTCACGGACAAGGAGTTCGACGGCTTTGAGCGCGAGCAGATCAAGCTTTCGCACTTTGTGACGATGACCGAGTACGACCCGACGTTTGACGTCGAGGTCGCCTTCCCCAAGACGTTCCCCGAGAACGTTCTGGCCGACGTTATCGCCGCCAATGGCCTGAAGCAGCTGCACACCGCCGAGACCGAGAAGTACGCCCACGTGACGTTCTTCCTCAACGGCGGCATCGAGGAGCCCAAGGAGGGCGAGGAGCGCGTGCTCGTCGCTTCTCCCAAGGTCGCTACCTACGACCTGCAACCTGAGATGAGCGCTCCCGAGGTTACCGAGAAGCTTGTCGCCGCCATCAACGAGGATCGCGCTGATTTCTACATCGTGAACTTCGCAAACTGCGACATGGTTGGTCACACCGGTGTCTTCGACGCTGCCGTTAAGGCGTCGAGGCTGTTGACGATGCCCTGTCCAAGGTTGTCCCGGCGATTCTCGCTAAGGGCGGCTTTGCGCTGATTACCGCCGATCACGGCAACGCCGATCACATGTTTGACGTTGCTTCCGACGGTTCCAAGCATCCGTTCACGGCTCACACCACCAACCGCGTGCCGTTCATCATCGTTGATGAGAAGGCACAGCTCACCGGTATCGAGGACGGCCGTCTTTCCGATATCGCTCCGACCATGCTCACCATGCTGGTATTGAGCCTTCCGCCGAGATGACGGGTCGCGTACTCGCCACCGAGGCCTAATAGAAAACAAATACCGTTTTCTAGTAAGGGGGTTGTCCACAACCGGACAACCCTCTTTTTTTGCGCTATTTCTACCTCGTCACCAAATGGCTGATGGGGGAGTGCTGGGGGTTGTGGTACAGTACTGGAGTTTGAATTGTTCTATTAAGGAGCTTATCTATGGGTCCGTTTCAGATTCTTCTGTTTGTCGTTTGGGCTGTCTCTGCCGTGGCGCTGACGATTCTCGTCCTGATGCACTCTGGTAAGGCACCGGCGTTTCGGATATGATCGCTAGCTCGCTGTATAACTCCAGCTCTGCCACGGGCGTCATGGAGCAGAACCTCGATCGCCTGACGGTAATTATGGCCGTCGTTTTTGCCGTGTGTGTCGTCCTGTGCATGTTCTTCTTCCCGCAGTATCGTCGGCTACTAAGCACGAGCCGCATAAATACTTGAAAAGGGTTCCGCAAGTGCGGGACCCTTTTTGTTTACATATTTGTAACAGAGCCAAAATATCCCCACATACTTCGCCCAACTAAAGAAATTCTCGACCGTTGACCGGAATTAGCCCCAAATCGTGCATAAAATGCGCTACTGTATTGAGAAACGTTGGTTCGTTGTGCATAACCAGCCATAGCAACGGGCGGCGTTTTGATGGTTCGGATCGGATTGTCTCGACATGTGTCCGACTGAACATTTCTTTGTCCTATCTCATAAGGAGGATGGCATGGCTGATTCTATGTTCCACCAGCCCGTTATGGGTCGTCGCGCCTTTGTCGGCGGTACCCTTGCTGCGAGCTCCATGGCTTTTCTTGCCGCATGCGGCAAGAAGGGCGGCGACGCTTCCGGTTCTGAGTCCGGTTCGAAGCTGAACTTCTACATCAACAACCCGGTCTGCATCGACCCCTACAATGTCCAGGAGGACCAGGGCACTCAGGTCGAGTACCAGCTCTTTGATGCTCTGACCTCTTATGACGCCGAGAAGGGCGAGATCGTTCCGCTGGCTTGCGAGTCCTTCGAGGCCAACGACGACGCCACCGAGTTCACCTTCAAGATCAAGAAGGCCAAGTTCCACAACGGTGACGACGTTACCTCCAAGTCCTTCAAGCTCGGTTGGGAGCGTCTGGTCAACACCAAGTCGGCTGTCGCTACCGAGTACGGCCCTTCCGAGGTCTCCTATCACCTTTCCATGGTCGAGGGCTATGACGATCTGCTTGCCGGTAACGCTACCGAGCTCAGCGGTGTTACCTGCCCCGACGATGAGACCCTCGTCGTCAAGCTGGCTTCCGCTTACGCCGACTTCCCCTTCGTCGCCTCTCACCCGGCTCTGGCCCCGGTTCCCGAGTGCGCCGAGTCCGATGTCAAGAGCTTCTACCTCGCCCCGGTCGGTAACGGCCCGTTCATGATGGACGGCAAGTGGGAGGATGGCCAGGAGATCAACGTCAAGAAGTTCGACGATTACTATGCGACAAGGCCAAGATCGATGGCATCCACTTCCAGGTCATCAAGGACATGGAGACCGCCTACAAGGAGTTCCAGGCCGGTAACCTCGATGTCTGCGACGTTCCCGTCGCTCAGATCGACGCCGCCAAGAAGGATCGCGGCGTGTCCAAGGACGGCTACACCATGGGTGACGGCGAGCGCATGCTGCTCGGCGCCGAGCCTTCCACGTACTATCTGACCTGCAACACCACGGCCGAGCCGTTCAGCAACGCCGACCTGCGCAGGGGTATCTCCCTGGCCATCAACCGTGAGGCCATCTGCAAGACCATCTTCAAGGTACCCGTACTCCTGCCGACGGCATTGTTCCTCCGGGCATCGATGGCTACAAGGAGGGCGCATGGGAGTTCTGCGCCTACGATGTCGACAAGGCTAACGAGTACCTCGACAAGGTTGCTCCCGCTGGCGCTAACGGGGATCGTGGCATTAGCGTGACCCTGTCCTACAACCAGGACGGCGGTCACAAGGAGATCATGGAGTCCATCATCGGTGACCTCGCCAAGGTTGGCGTTACCGCTGTCTCCGATACCCCTGAGTGGTCTGCCCTGCTCGAGCAGTATCAGAACTTTAACTATCAGTTCGGTCGTCTGGGTTGGATTGCCGACTACCCGATCATGGACAACTTCCTGTATCCGCTGTTCCACTCCGACTCCCTCGGTGGCGACAACCGCTCCGGTTACAACAACCCCGAGTTCGACGCCAAGGTCGACGAGCTCGTACTATTGTTGACGACGAGGAGCGCGTCGCTAAGATGCAGGAGGCCGACGCAATGGTCGCTGCCGACTGCCCGGTCATCCCGATTATGTTCTACACGCACACCATCGCCGGCTCCGATCGCATTAAGCACCTCTATGTCGATCCGCAGAAGCACGCCGATCTGGGTACCGCTGAGCTCGCCTAAGAGTTTGCAGCTTCCGTGAGGGTCAAGTATTTACGTAGACCTCATGGGAAACATACAGTTCTCCCTAACCTGGGGTAAACTGGCTGATGGTAATTTTGGGATGCCGGTCTGGCGATCGGCATCCCATTTAGGTTAATCTAGATAGGGGAGTGGTATGGGTAAGTACATCGTTAAACGTGTGCTTCAGTTCATCGGTGTTTTGGGCGTTACGCTGATTCTGTTCGCCCTCCAGAATATCGTGCCGGGAGATCCGATCAAGCTGATCGGTGGAGACAAGGCTCTGTCCCCCGAGGTGGAGCTTCAGCTTCGCGTTCGCTATCACCTGGTCCAGACGGACGATGACGGCAACGCGATCCTTGACGAGAACGGCGACCCCGTTCAAACGTCGCTCGTGGACCGTTACTTGTATTACATGAACGGCCTGCTTCATGGCGATCTGGGCAATTCGTATCAGCGCAAGCTGCCGGTTACGGAAATCTTTGCCCAGAAGTATCCGTATACGGTCAAACTTGCCGCGTGCGCCATCGTGCTCGAGGCAATTATGGGTATCGGTGCGGGTATCATTTCGGCGGTAAAGCGTTATTCCTTCTGGGATATTTTGGTAACGCTCACCACGTCGATCCTCGTTGCGGTCCCGGCCTTCTGGCTCGGTATGTTGCTGCAGCTGTTCTTTGGCGTCATCCTCAAGGACGCCACGGGCGGTGCAATCTCCATGCCGATCTCAGGTGCCGGCGGTTCCAGCTCTCAGTATCAGGATTGGATGCACTATGTGCTTCCGACCATTACGCTGGCTTCGGTTTCGACCGCTTATGCTGCGCGCATTATGCGCTCGCAGCTGCTTGACGTCATGAACCAGGATTACATCCGTACGGCAAAGGCCAAGGGTCTCTCCAATCGTGCGATCATCGTCAAGCATGCGCTTAAGAATGCACTCATCCCCGTCGTTACCTATATTGGTGTCGACTTTGGCGGCATGCTTTCGGGCGCCATCCTGACCGAGACGGTCTTCAACTGGCCCGGTATCGGCTATGAGGTCTATCGCGCCATTAGCATGCGTGACTGGCCCATCGTTATGGGCGGCGTTACGCTCATCGTTGTCGTCGTCATGGTGATCAACCTGCTCGTCGACATTAGCTATGCATTCCTCGACCGCGCATCCGCTTGGCGGTCCGTCGGATAAGGCCTAAGGGAGGTACGTCTCATGCAGGAAACTGATTCTCAGTCTCAGGAGCAGCTACCGCCACCAAGTCGCATCTGCTCCCGCCAAGTCCCGCACGCTGTGGGGCGACGCTTTTAAGCGTCTTCGTAAGAACAAGCTCGCCGTTATCGGTGTCTGCTGGATCATCATCGTCGTTGTGGTTGCCCTGACCGCAGATCTGTGGGCTAAGCCCTGGCTCGGTTCGCCGACGGCTTCCGATTCGACCACCATGGCCGAGACATCGCTACTGGCTCCGTGTGCCGAGCACCCGTTTGGCACCGATGCCCTCGGTCGCGACATTCTCGTCCGCGTTATCTACGGTGCACGCGTTTCGCTTTCTGTCGGTATCATGGCCACCGCCATCTCCACATTGATCGGCCTGGTCATGGGCGCCCTGGCCGGTTTCTACGGCGGCATTTGGGATACGATCATCATGCGCTGTGCGGACATCTTCCTGGCGTTCCCGTACGTGCTGTTCGTTGTCGCCATGATCGCCGTTATCGGCCGTGGTCTTCAGAACGTCTTTATCGCCATCGGCATTCTTGGCTGGCCTTCGATTGCGCGCGTCTTCCGCTCTGCAATCTTGACGGTCAAGGAAAACGACTATGTTGATGCAGCGCGCGCGATGGGTGCATCTGATGCTCGTATCGTCGTGCGTCACATCTTCCCGAACTCCGTCGCCTCCATCGTGGTCTACGCGACCATGAACATTGGTGGCGCCATTCTGACCGAGTCCGCTCTGTCCTTCCTCGGCATGGGCGTTATTCCGCCTACGCCTTCGTGGGGCTCCATGATTCAGGACGTCAGCAGTATCTTCTGACCGCTCCCTGGATGATGATCATGCCCGGTCTGGCAATTCTCTCGACGGTGCTCGCCTTCACCCTGCTGGGTGACGGTCTGCGCGACGCCCTCGACGTCAAGATGAAGGACGCATAAGGATGAAGAAGAACAAGAACTATGTGGACCTGAAGGATCAGCCGGTTCCTGAGGGCCAGCATCTGCTCGAGGTCGATGACCTTAAGATGTATTTCCACACCGAGGATGGCGTTGTTCGCGCTGTCGACGGTGTCTCCTACACGCTCGATCGCGGCGAAACCCTGGCGTCGTCGGTGAGTCCGGCTCCGGTAAGTCCGTGACCGCCATGACCATCATGGGCCTCATCTCGATGCCTCCGGGAAAGATCGAGGGCGGTGACGTTCGCTATCGCGGCCGCTCCATCCTCGAAATGACCGAGGAAGAGATGCAGCACATTCGCGGCAACGATATCGCGATGATCTTCCAGGATCCTATGACCTCCTTGAACCCGGTCTATAAGATCGGCAGGCAGGTGGGCGAGGGTCTTCGTCTGCACCGTGGCTACTCCAAGCAGGAGGCGCTCAAGCGTGCCACCGAGCTTTTGGACCTCGTGGGTATCCCCGAGCCCGAGAAGCGCGTCAATGAGTATCCGCACCAGTTCTCTGGCGGTATGCGTCAGCGAGTCATGATTGCCATGGCCCTTGCCTGCGATCCCGATATTCTGATTGCCGACGAGCCCACGACTGCCCTGGACGTTACCATCCAGGCTCAGATTATCGAGCTCATGCAGGAGATGCAGGAGAAGAACGGCAACGCCATCATCATGATTACCCATGACCTGGGTGTTGTCGCCGATATGGCCGATAAGATCATGGTTATGTACGCCGGCCGCCCCGTTGAGTTCGGTACTGCTGAGGAAATCTTCTACGAGAGCCGCCACCCCTACACCTGGGGTCTTATCCGCTCCATCCCGGAGCAGGCAATCGAAGAGAAGAAGCCGCTGACGCCGATTCACGGCAACCCGCCTTCGCTCATGAACCTGCCTGAGGCTGCGTCTTCTCTCCTCGTTGCCCCTACTCGACGGACAAGTGCCGCAAGCAGCGCCCTGAGCGCGTTGTCACCGAGTCCGGTCACTATTCTGCGTGCCACTATTCCGGTGACCCCGAGTTCCTCAAGAACGCTCCTGAGACGTCCCGTACGCGCAAGGATTCCAAGAAGGGAGGCGAGGCGTAAATGGCAGACAATAACGAGCGCACTCCACTGCTGAAGGTCGAGCACCTCTCCAAGGAGTTTCCCGCAGAGTCCGGCATGTTCGCCAAGCGTTTTTCCAAGCGCGTCGTCTCTGCTGTAAACGACATCTCTTTTGAGATTTATCCTGGCGAGACCTTTGGTCTGGTTGGCGAGTCTGGTTGCGGTAAATCCACCACGGGCCGCACTATCATGCGTCTGACCAAGCCGACCGCCGGCAAGGTGTTCTTCCAGGGCAAAGATGTTGCCGAGATGAGCAAGCATGAGATCAAGGACATGCGTCGTGAGATGCAGTTTATCTTCCAGGATCCTTATGCTTCGCTCAACCCTCGTATGACCATCGGTGAGATTGTCTCCGAGCCCATGACCATTCATGGTGTGGGTACCAAGGAGGAGCGCATTGAGCGCGTCCGTGAGCTTCTCGACGTCGTTGGACTGAACCCCGAGCACATCAACCGCTATCCGCATGAGTTCTCGGGCGGCCAGCGTCAGCGTGTCGGTATTGCCCGCGCTTTTGCGCTGAAGCCCAAGCTGATTATCTGTGACGAGCCGGTATCCGCTCTGGATGTGTCCATTCAGGCCCAGGTTCTGAACCTGCTCAAGGAACTGCAGGACAAGTTCGGTACCGCGTATCTGTTTATCGCACACGACCTGTCCGTCGTACAGCACATCTCCGATCGCGTTGCCGTTATGTATCTGGGTAAGATGGTCGAGGTTTCGGACTGGAAGACGCTCTATAGCGAGCCTCACCATCCGTACACGCAGTCGCTGCTGTCTGCCGTGCCGGTTCCCGATCCTGATATCCAGAAGACCCGCAAGCGCATCATCCTCGCTGGCGATCCGCCGTCGCCGCTGGATCCGCCGACCGGCTGCCGTTTCCACACGCGTTGCCCGATCGCGCAGGGTATCTGCTCCGAGAAGCTCCCCGAGTTTAAGGAAGTTGCACCGGGTCACTGCTGCGCCTGTCACTTCGCGGAGCCGTTCCCGATCAAGGAATCGCACATCGACCTGTAGTTGTTTGTTCTCGTCCGGGCCCGCCCTGGTGTTACTTTTCAGAACGTCCTCGGACATGCAAGAAACCCCCGCTGCGCACTTCGTGCGGCGGGGGTTTCTTGTCCTGCGGAGTGTTCTGAA
>ENA-OQAS01000458-OQAS01000458.1-human-gut-metagenome-genome-assembly--contig:-NODE-458-length-21201-cov-2.407137_pt1 | contig 21201 bp, 27 predicted proteins | sample MGYA00242733_ERZ504523 | MGnify/ENA primary metagenome ERZ504523 (study PRJEB26092, sample SAMD00036239) | human gut metagenome | host: Homo sapiens | study: EMG produced TPA metagenomics assembly of...
CACAGAAGCAGAGCAGTCAGAATCGAAAGAGAAAGAAGAACGACCGGCACGTGGTTCTATCCATGAGAAATTGCAGATTTATAAAGAAAAAAAGCCAGCGGGAAAGCGAGAATGGCAGGGAAGATAGAAAAAGGGACTTCGGTCTGGAATAAGAAAACAGGAAAGATGGCATAATTTGGTAGAAAGAATGTTCTGCCGGTTATGCACTTTTGGGAATACAGGAGGAACTTATATGGCGAGAAACATGATAACAGGAATAGAAACGCAGAAAATGCAGGAATATACACAGGAACAAATAGACCGTGCAGAACACATGGGAATAGCAATTCCAGCGGACGTAAAGGAACAGATTTTTGAATATGCAAATCTGGTTGGCGAAGAAGAGAAAGTAAGGACGCTGGTAAGAAATCTGGCAGATGCAGTCAATCGGTCAGATGAAGATAGAGTAGAGGAACTTCTGGATGATGCCCAAATGGATATTCAGGACTTACCAGATCCAACCATAGGCAAGCTGGAACTTCGGGATTATGGATATACAGCAGAGGATATGGTGCCGCTTAGAAAAGCAGCAGCCCTGGATTATCACAGAATGGGTTCTAAAATCTATTGCCTGGGTAGTGATGGCAGCAAGGGAGAGTATGCAAGTAAAGAAATGATACAGGCACATGAAGGGCTGTTTGGCATGGAATCACAGATGTGGGAACGGATAAGGGATCAGGATCTGGATTATGCAGATGAAGATTTTGGAGCATTTCAGGAGCCGATGAATGTGATTGGACAGGAAGAAGCTCTGAATTATATGATGCCGGAGCAGATATCTATCTGATTACCAATTTTTCATCACCAATCTATGTTACAGAGCGAATGGAGATTGAACGAGGTCCGGAGCATTATCAGATGTCTACAGAAGAACTGGAACGATTCCGCAATTTGGAATGGGAGATGCAGAAATATCCGCAGATTCAGTCTTTGAAAGAGGCAAATCTGCTATTAGGGACAAGACGAACATTCGGTATTTATCAAATAAGAGATGGTTTGCCAGGTGAAAACTATGCGTTTATGAATATGAGCTTCATTGAAAGTCACGGGATGCAGATTAAAAAAGAAGACTATGAACTGGTCTATGTGGGAGAATTATTTGGAAATATGTCGCTAGATGATATATTTGAACGATTCAACATCGACAGACCAGAAGACTTTCGAGGACATTCCCTGTCTGTCAGTGATATCGTAGTTCTGAATGAGGGGGAAGGTAACCGCTCATTTTGTAGACAGTATCAGTTTTGAACAGCTGGATTCTTTCCTGAATCTGGAAGAACAGGTTCTTAGTGAACTGGCATATGAGGTAGGAGAACGTTACTTTGCTATTCAGAGAACAGAAGAAGGATATGATTATTCGTTTTACGATGAAGATTTTCGTCTGATGGATGGTGGCGTCTATGAAAATGATCAAATTTCTATTGAAGAAGCGGCAGAGGAACTTCTGGAAGACGAAGGCTGGACTGGAGAACGCATCCGTGGAGATTATGATCAGTTGATGGAAAAAGTAGAAGAAATGGATGAAGTTGTAATGGCAGAGATTCAGAAAAGCCAGGGCGAATATAAGCCTTTGGCAAAGGTGGAGGAACTGGAAGAGGCGAATTATAACATGATTGATAACGTCCTTAATAATATGCCACCGAAGAAAGAGCCTTATCTGGAATATTTCGCCACAGAATGTGATGAGTTCCATGATATGGGAGCTTATGAAAAAAGTACCGATGTTAATCAGATTGCTGCGGTCTATGAAAAATATAGGGAGAATCCTAAAACTGCGTATCTGGGATGCTCAATGGGAATTATTTATCGTGATCCGGAAGACAGTTACTATGATGAAGCCGAATTTGCGATCGTTAAAGGGAATACCGTATTCGGAAATCTGATGGATGATGTTCGATTTTATGGAGAACTTGCACTGGTACGGGAAGGGATCGAGAAAATTCATGAAGCATTGCCGGACTACAAGTATGTACCGATGAGGGATGTTCGAGAAGCAATGTATCCTGAGAAAATGACCACAGAACAGCTGGCAGAGGCACTGGATGAGATTGCAGAAGCTTTTGATCCGTATGAGTATCGAGATAATGTGGAGAGGGGAGAAAATACGGTGCAGGAAGTAATGCTGGATTTGAGAAGTGGAAATATTCATTCCTATATTTCATATCTGAAGGATATTGTAGACGAAGAATGCGATCTGTCTGTTCGTGCAGGAGTATTGATTGAAAGACTGAAAGCCTATGAACCTGAACTTCTAAAGGATATGGAACCAATGGTGTATGTAAACTATTGTGAAGAAAGTGATCTCATGAATCCAAGATGTCAGAAGCTGTCTGAGCTGGATGCAAAAACAGCAGAAATGGATAAAGAATGGTATGCAAAACGTGATCCGAAGACAGAGGAACCTACAAAAATTGCAAAGATATATGTGACTGTATATTATGCGGAAAAAGGTGAACAGATGCTGCATCATTTTAAGAAGTCAATGGATATTGGAAATGGACATGGCGGTATTGTGAGTCAGTTGAAGTATGATAATGAAATGAAGCTTACAGATGAGTATTGGATCAATTACCAGAAAGGCAAAGGAAGTGAAGAGTTCCAAAAGTATATGGAAGATCTGACAGACATGCAGAATCATGTGCTTCCGTATCTGCAGAGTTTTTGCAATCTGGAGGAAAAAGGTGTGAAGGAGAGACGAGAACAGCAGATAGCAGAAAGATATGAAGGAAGAGCAGATGAGAGGGTAACAAGTACCGAAGCGAATGAAGTTGTTAAGGATGTAGGAAAAACAGATAGAAAACCGGCACAGCAGAAGCAGGCGGTAGATGGAAAAGATAAGAAATTATCCATTCATGAACGGCTTGAGATCAATAAGAGGATTATTCAAGAAAAGCAGGGAAAAGATAAAACGGAGAGAGGAGTTGATTTGGGTGTAAGGACAGTGTAGAATAAGCAGAACGAGTCGGAGGTCGTGGATGATAACGTGGCTTCCGGCTTTATTGCGTATTGTCGGAAGAATTATAAATGGTATAATGAATGTAAATGCGATAAAAGAATGTCGCCTGTTATGCGACTTCCAAATGAGAAAAGTGTGTTATTCTGAGATCAAACAAGAGGCTAATAGAGTCAGGAGGGTGACATTATGAGTAAAAAAGGATATAGCAGACCAGGATTCTTTGGATCCATAAACCATTATGATGCAAACGGAAAAAAGTAGGCGAGAGCAGACCAGGATTCTTTGGTGGTATGAACGACTATGATGCAAATGGAAAGAAAATCGGACATAGTTCGCCTTCCTTTTTGGTGGTATGAATCATTATGACAATAACGGGCATAAAGTAGGTGAGAGTCGACCAGGATTCTTTGGCGGTTTAAACCATTATGATGACAAGGGGCATAAGCGGGGGCATAGCAATCCAGGATTTTTAGGTGGATTCAATCATTACGGTTAAAACTGCACAGAGAGCAGCACAAGCGGCAAGGGCTGCGGCAAAAGCCGCCGTGGTTACGGTAAAGGCGATTGCCAAAGCGACCGCACTTGCCATTAAAGCGATTATTGCCGGAACGAAAGCCTTGATTGCCGCTATCGCCGCAGGCGGCTGGGTGGCGGTTTTGGTTATTATCGTGATTTGCCTGATTGGTATGATCCTCGGCTCAGTATTTGGCATTTTCTTCTCAGACGAAGATTCCGGCACTGGAATGAGTATGCAGACCGTTGTGCAGGAAATCAATACCGAATACGATACCAAGCTGCAAGAGGAAAAGAACTCGGTATCCTATGATGTTCTTGAAATGAGTGGCAGCAGAGCCGTTTGGAAAGAGGTGCTTGCCGTTTACTCTGTAAAAACGAATACGGATCAAGATAACCCCCAAGAGGTTGCCACAATGGACGATGGCAAAAAGCAACTCTTAAAAGACATCTTTTGGGAGATGAATCAAATATCTTCCCGAACAGAGAGCAAGACCGAAACAGTTATTACCGAAACCGATGACGGACACGGTAATATCGTGGAAACTGAAAGCACGGTCACACAAACCTATCTGTATATTACCGTCAGCCACAAGACTGCCGAGGAAATGGCGGCGCAATATGGTTTTAACGAAGAACAGAAAGGCTACCTCGCTGAACTGCTTGCAGATGAAAACAATTACCTTTGGTCACAGGTGCTTTACGGCATTACAGGCGGCGACGGACAGATCGTGACCGTTGCACTCTCTCTGGTTGGCAATGTGGGCGGTCAGCCGTATTGGTCGTGGTACGGTTTTAACTCCCGTGTAGAATGGTGTGCTTGCTTTGTATCTTGGTGTGCCAACGAGTGCGGCTATATCGACGCTGGAGTTATCCCAAAATATGCAGGCTGTGTCAACGGAGTACAATGGTTTAAGGATCGTGGACAATGGCTGGATGGCAGCGCCGAGCCTGCCCCCGGAATGATTATTTTCTTCGATTGGGCAGACGAAAGTGGTCAGGATGGATTATCCGACCATACGGGTATTGTTCAAAAGGTCGAAAACGGCAAGGTTTATACGGTCGAGGGCAACTCCGGCGACAGTTGCCGAGTCAATGAGTATTCTATCGGTTATTACGAGATTCTTGGCTACGGCGCACCTGCCTATTAAAATACACAAGCCGCCTGCATTTTGCAGGCGGTTGGATTACATATCAGAAAGATATTGTGCCGGTTTGAAAACTAAAAGTCTCAAAATACAGACTTAATAATTGCGATTTCACTCTCAAAGTGCTATAATACAAACTATATTTGGGTGGAGGTGCGGAAATGAAAGTACGGTACAACAAACTTGGAAACTTCTGATTGACAAGGGAATGAAAAAGAGTCAATTACGAGAAGCGGTCGGGGCAAGCAAAAGTACATTTGCGAAACTCGGAAAAAATGAAAATGTTACCCTTCCCGTGCTGTTGAATATATGCGAATACTTAGAGTGTGATTTTGGCGACATAATGGAAGCCGTACCCGAAAATGAGGTGTAGGATCAATGAACAAGAAGATTTTAATTGTGGATGACGAAAAAGAAATCGTTGATCTGCTTGAAGTGTATTTGAGTAACGATGGTTATTCAGTATATAAATGTTATAATGGGTTAGAGGCGATGAAATGTATCAAACAGTCGCAGATTGATTTAGCGATACTTGATATTATGCTGCCGGATATTGATGGTTTTCGACTTGCCAAAAAATTCGGGAAAAGTTTTACTTCCCTATTATTATGCTTACCGCCAAAATTGAGGATAGCGACAAGATTATGGGGCTTACGATTGGTGCGGATGATTATATAACGAAACCGTTTAATCCTTTAGAGGTTGTGGCAAGAGTAAAGACGCAATTAAGGCGTTATCAGAGCTATAACAGTCCTAATTTGAGCCAATCCGAAGAAAAAGACGAGTATGACATCAGAGGTCTACTGATAAACAGAGTCAGCCACAAGTGCTACTTGTATGGCAAAGAAATAGCCTTGACTCCGTTGGAGTTTTCTATTCTGTGGTATCTGTGCGAACATCAGGGTAAAGTTGTCGCCTCGGAGGAATTATTTGAAGCCGTGTGGAAAGAAAAGTATCTTCGCAACAGTAACAATACGGTAATGGCGCACATTGGGCGGCTTCGGGAAAAATTGAATGAACCTTCAAAAAATCCGAAGTTCATTAAAACTGTTTGGGGGTAGGTATGAAATTGAATAAAAAAGAAAAAAACTATCTGCTCTCTACCTTGTTCAAAGGGTATGTAATTCAATGTGCGATTTGCTCTGTGCTTATTTTTGGCGGTACTTTTCTTTTAGGAATTATGGCAGAGGAAATTCTCCGCAAGTATGTTTTGTATTATTACTTGTATTACAGAACAGTATATCTTTATATAGTGGCTGTAATCGTGTGGGGTGGCTGTATTATATACTTGACATACCTACTTTTGAAAAAAGTAGTCGCCTATGTGTACGAGGTACAGGCTGCGACAGGAAAAATGTTCGATCAGAATGTCAGTTACATTGAAATGTCCCCGGAGTTGAGTGAAATCGCCGCTAACATCAATCAGTTAAAACAAGAGGCTGAAGTAATGCAAGGCTTGCAAAGAAAATGAGCAGCGAAAAATGACCTGATTATGTATCTTGCACACGATTTGAAAACACCGCTTTCTTCTGTAATCGGGTATCTTACTTTACTGCGTGATGAGTCGCAAATCTCAAAGGAACTTCGAGAAAGTACCTTTCAATCACTCTTGGTAAGGCAGAACGGTTAGAGGATCTGATTAACGAGTTTTCGAGATAACACGATTCAATATATACGATATTACATTACAATACACGAAAATCAATTTAACTCGCCTGCTGGAGCAACTTGTATATGAATTTAAGCCTATGCTCAAATCAAAGAATTTGCAATGTAATCTTTGTGTTGATGATGATATAATGCTTCGATGTGACGCAGACAAAATTCAGCGTGTTTTTGATAACCTTTTGAGAAATGCGGTTATCTACAGTTTTGAAAATACGGATATCACGATCAGCGCACAATGTCATGAAGATACGGTCAGCATTATTTTTTGTAACCACGGCGATACTCTGCCGGAAGAAAAGTTAAACAGGATTTTCGAGCAGTTTTATCGGCTTGACGCAGCGAGAAGTACAAGCAGTGGAGGAGCTGGATTAGGTTTGGCGATTGCAAAGCAGATTGTTGAACTACACAATGGTACAATCGTTGCAGAGAGCCAAGAGGATCAAAACAAGTTTTCAATTACTTTGCCGTTGGCGTAGGAAAATTGTAAGAATTTGCATAGAAAAAAAGAGGAATATCTTACGAGCAATCAAGAAAATACGGGCTTCTGTTTTGGTACAATAAAAGTATCAAGATAGAGGCTCGTATTTTTTGTGATACAGCATAAGGAGGAATGATGAAGTTGCTAAGAAAACAAATGCTGCTATGTTCTATTTTGTTTCTTGTATTTACGCTATCTGCCTGCTCTGCAATTTGGGCAGACAGACGAAAACAATCTTACAGATAGCGCAACATCCGCAGAAAAACGGTATCAGTTGTACGAGGGACAATTACTCCAACCGTTTCAACGCAAACGACTATTGTTCCGGCAGTACCGTTTATTATTTCCTCACCCGAAAATGGCATATTTAATACAGCGGTAGAATTAGAAGAAAAAATCACTGCCGGGCAAATTATTGGAACTGTGAACGGCAAAGAATTGAAATCTCCGGTGGATGGTACAATTACCTCTATTGCCCCATCCAATGAAAGCGTACCGAGTAATTATCCCGTAGCGATAGTGCATTATACAGGATTTGCCCTCAATGTAGAGGCAGATAATTTTTGAGTACCTTACCGGAGTATGCAGAGTTGAAAGCAAAATTTCAAGTATATGATGGTGTAGGACCAACCGATATGATTGCCGTGGTGTCGCCTGCCGCAGATGAAAATGCGTTTACGGGAATCGTGCCGCAAGAGGGCATTCTGCAATGCTTGATCAGTCAAACAGTCGATGTGAAATCGGGGCAAAGTGCAACGGTAGTCATAACGGCGACAACGAGAAATGATGTCCTTATATTGCCGCTGTCGGTAATAGCGGGTAGACAAGGGACGGGATTGGTTACTGTAATTACTCCGAATGGAGAAAGAGTGGAAACAAAAGTGACATTGGGTGTGACAGACGGAGCCAATATAGAAATACTGTCCGGCTTAGAGGAGGGCGATGTGGTTTCTGCTACTCCGCCAAACCTTGATCCGAGGGGGATTTGATAAAATGAAAGGAATTTCCGAAAAGACTTTAATCAAAATAAAGGATTTGAAAGCAAGCGTCAAATTGAATAATGGCGATAGGCTGACAACAGTAACCAACGCTAATATGGAGTTGCAACGAGGGCGCAGTTATGCCATTGTCGGAAAGTCCGGCTCAGGCAAAACAAGCCTTATATCCATTATTGGCTTGTTAAATCGGGAATATGAGGGCGAGTACCTTTATGATGGTATATCTATTTCTGCTTTGAAAGACCGTGATCTGTCTATACTGCGAGCCAATAATATCGGATTTGTATTTCAGAACTACTCTCTGATTAAGCACTTGCGGGTATGGGAAAATATCGAATTACCCCTACTCTATGCCAAAAAGTCGTTTACCGCCAAACAGCGTCACGAGATAATTACAGGCTTGCTAAAAAGTGTCGGCTTAGAAAGCAAGGAAAATGATTACCCAATCAATTTGTCCGGCGGTGAACAACAAAGAGTTGCAATCGCAAGGGCGCTTGCAGTATCTCCGGAAGCCATTTTATGTGATGAGCCTACGGGAGCGTTGGATAAAAAGACGGGAACGCAGATTATGGAACTGTTGCACAGCGTCGTAAAAGAAAATGGAATTATGCTGCTGTTGGTTACGCACGATCCTGATATTGCAGATACCTGTGATACGATTTTTGAAATGGATGGAGGGAGGATAACTTGTGCTAAAAATGATACTTAAAGACCTTCGTCTGTTTCCACTTAGAAGTATTCTGACAAGTGTTTCAATGCTTGTAGGCATTATCGCAATGCTTGGATCGGTATTAGTTGGTACGCTTGGACGGGAGTATTTGATTTTCGTAAACGCACAGGTATATGGCTGGTCACCTACTTACTCATTCGTGATAACGGAATCCGATTTTCACGATAGAAATAAAATGGAACAATTATTCCAGAGATTTGAAGCCATTGATGATGTAGCCGCTGTTACTTTTTCTATGGGAGAAGATATTCGATTTGCACCAATGAAAGATTTAACGCCAATACCGCCGAATGATGTTTACCAAAACCTGATGGCTTTTGATTTAGTTTGCACCACGGAGGCATATAGTCAAGTCTATAATCTTCCAATGACATCCGGTAGATGGTTAGAGCCTTCGAGTGAGGGCGGCTCGCTTGAAGTGGTCATAAACAAAGAAGCTAAAAACTATTTTAATGATTCGCCCTATGCTGCAGGAAATGTAAAAAGCACACTTTCGTTAACCCCATTCAATATTGTCGGAGTAGTAAACGATGGCAGGGATTTTCCGACTATCTATGCGGATTCTGCGGCGATCCTCAATTTTGCGCCAGCAATGTGGCAAGTACAAAATGCAAATGTGTATTGGCATCCCACAACAGGACTGACAATCGAACAGATACATTCTGCCCTTGGCGACATTTTGACTGATACCATTGGCGGTTACTGGGAAAGTGTTGGGCGTAGTGATATTGGAGATACCTATGATTCGGTATTGTCCATACTGCAATTAGGGCTTTTGGTTACTTCGCTTTTGTTGCTGTTTGTTTCCGTATTAGGCAGATCAATATCGGACTATCTTCATTGGAACAGCGCACACATGAGTTGCTGATCCGCAGAGCGATAGGTGCTTCACGAACAAATATTGTGGCATTGGTTTTAGGCTCACAGTTGATTTTATCAATATTCGTTTGCCTTGCAGCTATTTTGATTTCGCTGATTTTGGTGCATTGTATTGGAGCGTTGCTCCCTGTGGATTCCCCGGTGGGAACACCGAGTTATCCAATCAGCGTTGCTGTTGTTGCAGTTGCTGTGTCTGTGCTTACAGCATTATTGGGCGGATTATTACCAGCATTGAAAGCAGCAAAATTAGAGCCTGCATTGGCTCTTAGATAATAAAACTCAATTCAAGGAGGAAACAAAATGAAACGAACAATCTCAAAATCCGAAAGACCGTACAGACTGTTATTGTGTGTTATGATTTCTTTGCTGGTGATTATGCTGGCAGGCTGCTCCACTTCTTCGGACTCCGACACAAACGAAAGAGGTTTCACGGACTTTGCTACCATTGAAGAAGAATACCTAACGACCATTGAGAGTTGAATTGGCCGGAGGGCGTTACTCCGCCTGATGCTTTGGAAGGCGAAGATACGGGAGCGTCTTTTCAGATAGGATATGGCGATACAAGAGCATCTAACCTTTGGGAATATTCTTGGATGCAGGAATGGCTTGATACTTACAATACGAATTCGGAAAGGGCGGCAAAAGCCTTAGCTGAACTCGAAAAAGCCTTTGATATGCCTTATATGGGAACAGATCGCTGTGATGACGCCACACGCAAATATCTTCGTGATAATATTGATAAAGCTAAGTTGGGAGATCCGTCTGGATTTACAGAGTGTATTCAGGCAAATTATGCCGATTAAAAATGGCACATAGGAGTTTTTGGTGTTGGGAGGTGAGCACATATATGCAGAGAAAACGCCGTAAGAAAAAACGATTTGGAGTATTTTTGTTTTTGCTTGTAGTTTGTATCGGCATAGGTATAATGTTTGTGCCGTGGGCAATGCAGCCGGAAAATTTCAGAGAGGTAAAGAATAAAATAAATGGTTTTCTCTACAAAGAAGATTTTCCTGACTCTTATAATGCAAAATCGCTGATTTTGGTGGATTGTTCTGATGATGAAATATTTGTTTCAAAAAACGAGAACGAGCCACAAATTCCTGCAAGTTTAGCCAAGCTGTTTGTTATTGAGTATGCGTCAACTTTAGCAGACCTTGATAGTATCGTTGTTGCAGACTATGGTGCTATTTCACTCACGAAACCTGGCTCGTCTGTTGCTCAAATCAAGGAAAAAGAATACTTTTTACACAATCTATTTGCGGCAATGTTAGTACCGTCAGGGAATGACGCAGCTTATGTGGTTGCTGATTATTGTGGAGGATTACTTTCGCCGCAAGCAGAAAGCTGTCAAGAGCGTGTGAGGATTTTCATGGAGAACTTAAACCTGCATTTGCAACAGCAGGGGTACTTAGACACAGTTTTATATGATCCGAGTGGTTTTGATATGGAGGCACTTACCACCACTTAGATTTGAAAGAAGTAGTATATCGGTTGTTGGAATACTCGTGGTTTAGAGAAATTGTATCTCAAAACACTTATACGGCAACACTGCCTGATGGCAGTACACAAATATGGCAGAATACAAACGCCTTCCTTGATCCGACATCCGAATATTACAACGAAAATGTATGCGGAATTAAGACTGGCTCTCTGTCTGACGACTATAACTTGATTGTGCTTTATCAGCAGCACAGGCGATTGCTACTTGTGATGAGCAGAATTATCAAGAGGGGATCAGGTGCAGTTCCAGAGGTTTGACACGATCAAAAAGAAACACTGGAGCCCTACGACAGTATCGGCAATCGTCCGGGATGAGATTTATATTGGAACCAGAATCTGGGGCAAAACACGTTGCAGTATGCATACGGGCCATAAAGCAGTTCTGAATGATGAAACAGAATGGGTTCGCCTGGAAAATCATCATACGGCAATTATAGACAGGGAATTGTTTGAAAAAGCAAATGAAATGCATCCGAAAAAGAAGAGAAGTGTTGCAGAATCACGCACCAATTTTACTCTGGAAAGACGTAAAAAACAGCCGGCCTTGCTGATATGTGCCAACTGTGGGCATTCTCTGTTAAAAGAAACAGAGCATCTACTGAAATGTTCAGATGCCAGAACCAATGGTGATCCAGTGTGCCGAAGTCTGGTGATTCGTAGGGAACCGATGGAGGAGAATATCCTTGGGCTTGTCCGTCAGTATGCAGCGTCAATGTTGAAAAAAAGGAAAGAAGTATCTTCCAAAAGACAATGTGAATACAAAGAGATCAATACTACAGAATTGCAAAAACAGAGCCGACAGTTGACCTCGGAAAAGATGAAACTCTATGATGATTACAAAGATGGTCGTATAGATCGTGATTCGTATAAGCAGAGAGCTGAAAAGATAAGTGTACAGCTGGATGAAATAAAACGAAAGATAGAAGATGCGAAGAATAGTAAAAAGCTTCTTGAACAAAATGAACTTTCTGATAAAATAAAACTAAAAGATTTCTTGGGAATTCAGAAGTTCGATACAGAGAAGCTGCGTGAGGTTATCAAGGTGATCCGTGTTCATAGTCAGGATGAAATTGAAATCGAATGGAATTTTGACGATATTTTTTCAGAACAGAGATAACTTGAGCAGGACAAGAATGATTTATCAGAAGATAATAAAGGTGCTGGGACTACCTGATGGAAACGTCAGATAGTCTTCGGCAGAAAAATAAAATTTTTTTGTCCTATACTTGACACATCCACATATGCTGAGGCATACGTTTTGCACCAGATGTGCAGAAGCTGGCCTAGATATCAAAGTTTTACAAATGATTATGGGACATAGTGACATAAGCATTACAATGAACATATACAATCACGTAGATGCTGCAAGAGTACAGAATGAAATAAAAAAGCTTGAAAATATAATGTAATAATCAGAGCCATTCCCTTTATCGGGCGTGGCTCTTTTATGACAATTTTTGTGACAAATAAAAGAAAATAGACGCAATCAGACGAAATATTGTTTTTCATGGAAATGCTGAAAATCCTTGTAAACAAAGTGTTCTTGATATATGATGAAACAAGTCGAAGCCCGTTGTTGCTTTATGTGGCGGAAAGCGGTGGATCAAAAATCCTGGTATAAATAATATAATAAGAAGAAACGGTAAAGCAGAAAATCTTCCTGACGGACTTGTGCTTACCGTTTTTTTTATTTCTGTCGTTCCCATACCTGGCCGATCGGGAAGGACGGAGTGGATTCTGCAAGAAAGTCTTCCAGTGCATTTTCGAAGAATTCCACGGCACGTTTGCTAGTGGACTTTGGATATTTATGCTTGATCTTATAGCAGACACGGTTTGGCGGTGTGTTTTTCAGTTCACTGATAAAAAGAGGCCGGTAATGGGAAAGCTCCAGGATCACAGACTGTGGTGCGACCATCCAGTTTCCCGGTTTTTTCCAGAGACGGTCCAAAAGTGTGATGGTATCTGCGCAATGTGAGGCCTGGAAGCGGAGGAAAGCCAGCGGTCATGCCAGATCTGATAATTGTCATCCCAACTTAAAAACAGCTCCAGGGATGGATCCAGCTCATCGGTATGTATTGCCGGAGCCGGAATCACTGGCTGATCCGATTGTATCAGATAAAGTTTTTCTTCGAAGATTTTCTCTGTTATGATATTCTTGTAATGCAATTTGTGGTAGACAAATCCGATATCAATGCTGTGTTCTCCAAGAAGACCGTAGAGCTCTGAAGAGTGATGGGACTCGATGTTCAGGTCCAGCTTGGTCTGCTCATTTAAGATCCTGTCATACAGTGGTGCGAAAACAGCTACGTTCAGGCTGTCTGTACAGCCGATGGTAAGCAGCAGGGAATCCTGATTGCGCTGCAGCTCCATAGTTTCCTTCCAGAGAGACATCCAGCGTTCCGCAAGGATGATAAATCCGTTCCCTTGGCAGTCAGTTCCACCTGCTTGTGGCCTTTCTGACGGATCACAAGGGGAAAACCCAGTTCGTTCTCCAGAGATGTGAGCCGGTGGCTGACAGTAGGCTGGGAAAGAAAAAGAAGATCCGCTGTACGGGTGATGCTCTTGGTATTTACAATGGTGAGAAAGGTTTCGATTTCAGCAAGATTCATATGAACAGCTCCTTTTCTTTGGTGTTGTCTATAGGGTGGTTTAAGCTTTGATAATATAAAAATTATTTATATTATACAGAGAAATTATTCGTTATTCAATAGTAAGCTTGTATGATATGATAAATACAATTAAAAAAGAAAATCAAAAGAAGAGAGGTTTTCATATGGCATTAGGATGTAGGATCAGACGAAATTTTGAAAGACCGTCAAAAGAATTAGTAGAAGCCTTCCGTGGGATTCCGGTTGCAAATATTGATGATAACTGTGGAAGGATCGCTGCCGTAGATTCCAGTATTTTCCCGCTGAACCCGAAGGCAAGACTTCTGGGAACTGCATTTACAGTAAATGCACCGGCAGGAGATAATCTTCTGTTTCATAAAGCACTGGATATGGCTCAGCCGGGAGATGTTATCGTTCTTGCAAACAAAGGAAGCCTGAGCAGAGCACTTTGCGGTGAGATCATGAGCAACTACGCAAAATCCAGAGGAATCGCAGGAATCGCTATCAATCCTGGTGATATCATTGTAGGAGACTCAGACGGACTTCTGGCGATCGGACCGGATGAGCATACAGCAGAGCGGTACTCAGATCATTGGCCAGGATGCTCTTGGTCTTCTTCTTGAGATCTGCTCTCACTATGGCCATCATGATGAGACTGTTAAGGCCGGTAAATGGGAGAATAATGATGACTGGTGCTACTGGGATTATCCGATGATCGAGCTTTACGGAAAGACTGCCGGTATCATTGGTCTTGGAAGGATCGGTCAGGCTACTGCTAAGCTGCTTAATGCTTTGGATATGAAGGTTCTTGCTTATGATGTTTATTAGAGTGAGGCTGGTGCCAAGCTTGCGGAGTATGTTTCTCTTGATGAGCTGTTTGCACAGTCTGATGTGATCTTCCTTCACTGCCCGCTTTTCCCGGAGACAGAGGGTATGATTAATAAAGAGAATATTGCGAAGATGAAGGAAGGAGTTATCCTTATCAACAACAGCCGTGGTCAGCTTGTTGTTGAGCAGGATCTGGCAGATGCTCTGAATAGTGGGACGGTTTATGCTGCTGGTCTTGATGTTGTTTCTACTGAGCCAATCAAGGGGGATAATCCGCTTCTCAAGGCTAAAAACTGCATCATCACTCCGCATATCTCCTGGGCTGCGCAGGCTTCCAGACAGAGGATCATGGATATTACGGTTGATAATATCAAGGCTTTTCTGGATGGTAATACGGTTAACAGAGTTAACAAATAGATTTTTTTCGGTGTTTCGATTTCCTATGTATGATGTGTGAGGAAAGGACGGCTGTCTCGTTTTTTGGGGTGGCCGTCTTTTTCTTTGTGTGGTGGGATGAACCGCACAGGTTGTTATTTTCAATCCTTTATTGTGGTGGATGGAATGAACCGTACGCCGGGGATGTGGCAGCGGTACGGGCAGGGCTCCGTCGGCGGATACTGATAAGGCTCCGGAAATCGGCTAAAAACATTGAGACAGGGGCAGAACTCGCCTCTGGCTCAGACAGCAGCCCCTGTCTCAATAACGCCGATCCCCGCAGCCTAAGCAGTATCACACCTCCTCCGCAGCAGCCCATACCGCTGCCACATCCCCGGCTGAAAATTCAACCGCAGAGAACAGAGAATAGAAGCGAATGTACATCCTGCCCAGTGACAAAAAAACACAACATATAAGAAAAAATCGGCACAACGCTCCACAACCAATACCGAAGCATACAGGAACCAGATCGGCACAGCATCCCACAACCAACACCGAAGCATACAGGAACCAGATCGGCACAGCGTCCCACATCCAATATCCAAGCATACAGACACAAGTCAACACCCTCCCCTCATCCACAACCAAGAACTCCTTAAAAAAAGCCCGAGGGGTGTGCAGAGGGGCCGCGGCTTTGCGGCCCCTTTGCGGTTTTCCTTTTTTCCTCAAAAAATACTGTGCGTCATTCGCCAAAAAAGCAAACGCCACACAGTATTTAAAAAAAAGTATTTCTAACCTCTTGTTCCTTTACTTAACAACACGCACCCTGTACATTCCCTCAATCTCCTTGAGTTCATCCAACGCCTTAGCAGACGCCGCACTCTCAAGATCAATAAGAGTATAAGCAAACTCCCCTTTACTCTTATTCGTCATATCCGCAATATTCAGTCCCTCAGATCCAAGGATCTTGGTAACCTGACTGATCATATTCGGTGTGTTGCTGTGCGCAAGAGAGATTCTTCCGACAGCCACACAGGTACCCATATCACAGTTCGGATAATTAACTGAATTTTTGATATTACCATTCTCAAGGTAATCGCGGATCTCCTTTACAGCCATCTCTGCACAGTTTTCTTCAGATTCCTCTGTAGACGCACCAAGATGCGGAGTTACCAGAATACCCTCGCGTCCTGCAACTGTCTCATTTGCAAAGTCAGTTACATACTTCTTAACCTTGCCACTCTCAACAGCCTCGATCAGCGCATCCTCATCAACAAGAAGATCTCTTGCAAAATTCAGAAGAACTACGCCGTCCTTCATCTTATCGAAAGCTTCTTTGTTGATCATCTTCTTAGTGCTGTCAAGAAGCGGCACATGAATGGTGATATAATCGCACTGGCTGTAGATCTCATCCAGGCTCTTGCTGTGCTTGATGGTTCTGGACAGGTTCCATGCCGCATCAATAGAAAGATATGGGTCATAGCCATATACTTCCATGCCAAGACCGCATGCTGCGTTTGCCACCATGGCTCCAATGCTCCAAGACCGATGATACCAAGTTTTTTGCCGCTGATCTCGCATCCTGCGAACTGTTTTTTCTGCTTCTCGCAAGCTTGCCGATGTGCTCTTTATCTTTCTCCTGTGCAACCCACTCGATACCTCCTACGATATCTCTGGATGCAAGGAGCATACCTGCAAGTACCAGCTCTTTTACGCCGTTTGCGTTAGCTCCAGGCGTGTTGAATACAACAACACCCTTCTCTGCATACTCCTTAACCGGAATATTATTGACGCCTGCACCTGCACGTGCAACTGCGCAAACGCTCTTCGGCAGCTCCATGTCGTGCATTTTTGCACTTCTTACAAGGATTGCATCACACTGGTCAGCGGTCTCTGTTTTTTTATAATTATCGCCAAAAAGTTTCAGACCTTTTTCAGCGATAGGATTCAGGCAATGATACTGGAACATTATGCATTCTCCTCCTCGAATTTTTTCATGAATGCAACCAGTGCCTCTACGCCGGCCTTTGGCATGGCATTGTAGATGCTGGCACGCATTCCGCCAACAGTACGGTGTCCTTTCAGGTTTACAAGTCCTGCTTCAGTTGCCTCTTTAACAAACTTGGCATCCATCTCCTTGTCACCGGTTACGAACGGTACATTCATAAGAGATCTGTCTTCCGGAACTACAGTTCCTTTGAACAGCTTGCTGGAATCCAGGTAATCATAAAGGATTTTTGCTTTTTCCTCATTGCGCTGTTTCATCACTTCCAGACCGCCCATCTTCTTCAGCCATTTAAATACTTTTCCGCATACATAGATGCAGTAAGCATTCGGCGTATTGTAAAGAGAGCTGCGTCTGCATGTGTCTTATAAGTAAGCATGGTTGGGGTTCCCGGAAGAACATCCTCTGTGATCAGGTCCTCACGGATGATCACGATAACCATGCTGCCGGTCCGATGTTCTTCTGAACACCGCCATAGATAATACCATATTTGCTTACATCCACCGGCTCAGACAGGAAGCAGGAGGATACATCTGCTACCAGAGTCTTACCTTTTGTGTTTGGAAGTTTTTTGAATTTTGTGCCGTAAATGGTGTTGTTCTCACAGATGTATACGTAGTCTGCATCCGGCTGATCGGCAGATCACTGCAGTCCGGGATATAGCTGAAGGTTTTATCTTCAGAAGATGCGATCTTGTTTGCTTTTCCGTATTTCTGAGCTTCCTGATAAGCTTTCTTTGCCCACTGTCCTGTTACGATATATCTGCGACCTTGTTTTTCATGAGGTTCATCGGGATCATGGCAAACTGCTGGGATGCTCCTCCCTGAAGGAAAAGTACCTTGTAGTTATCCGGAATGTTCATAAGCTCGCGAAGATCTTTCTCTGCAGTATCAATGATCTCCTGAAAAGCTGCACTTCTGTGGCTCATTTCCATAACAGACATTCCTGTGCCGTTATAATCCATCATCTCATCCGCTACTTCTTTGAGTACTTCCTCTGGAAGCACTGCCGGTCCGGCAGAAAAATTATACACTCTACTCATGTTTCTTCATATCCTCCTCGTCAAATACATCATCAAGGTTCGCACCAGCCGGTACCATCGGGAACACACTCAGATCCTGATCGATCCAGCAATCCAGAACGACAGGTCCTCTGCTGCCAGTGCCATCTTAAGTGCAGGCTCCACATCCTCCATCTTTGTCACACGAATGGCTTTTGCACCCAGCGCCTCTGATAATTTCACAAAATCAACGGCGTCATCCAGTACTGTGGAAGAGTACCTCTTTCCATAGAAAAGCGTCTGCCACTGACGCACCATTCCCAGTACATGATTGTTCATAACAATCTGGATCAGCTGTCTGCACAGCGTGCAGCTGTTGCCAGCTCATTCATATTCATACGGAAGCATCCGTCACCTGCTATATTTACAACTGTTTTTTCCGGTCTGCCCATCTTCGCGCCAATTGCAGCGCCAAGGCCGTAGCCCATGGTTCCAAGGCCGCCGGAAGTAAGAAGAGTTCTCGCTCTTTGTATTTATAATACTGCGCCGCCCACATCTGATGCTGTCCAACATCTGTGGAGATAATCGCATCACCGTTGGTCAACTCATAAAGCTTCTCTATAATATACGGACCTGTAAGCTGTGTGTGATCATAATTCAGCGGATATTTTGATTTCAATTCCTGATATGTGCGATCCACTCCGGATGTTCTTTCTTCGGAATTTCCTCCAGAAGGCGTTTCAGCACTTCCTTCACATCACCGATCACACTGGCATCCACTTTGATATTTTTATTGATCTCCGCAGCATCCACATCGATCTGAAGGATTTGCATTATGTGCAAAAGTTTTGGTATTTCCTGTTACACGGTCACTGAAGCGTGCACCGAGAACAATAAGAAGATCGCACTCTGTTACGCCAAGATCGGAAGTCTTGGTTCCGTGCATACCTACCATACCTGTATAGAGAGGATCTTCTCCCGGGAAGGTACCCTTGCCCATCAGAGTATCGCAGACAGGAGCCTGGATCCTGCGAGCCAGCTCACGTACTTCCTGGTCAGCACCGGAGATCACACATCCGCCGCCAACAAAAATAAACGGTTTCTCTGCCTCTCTGATCATTTCCAGTGCCTGATCAATATCTTCTTTACGGATACTTTTGATCTCACGGTTAACCATAGCCGGATGGCATGGCTCATATTCATATTTCATTCCTGTGATATCCTTCGGGACATCCACAAGCACCGGGCCGGGTCTTCCGCTTTTTGCAATATAAAATGCTCTTCTTAACGTATCTGCAAGATCTTCGATATTCTTTACGATGAAACTGTATTTTGTTACAGGCATTACGATACCTGCGATATCAACCTCCTGGAAAGAATCTCTTCCCAGGAGTGGTCTTCCTACGTTTGCAGTAATGGCTACCATCGGTACGGAATCCATGTATGCAGTCGCGATCCCTGTTACCAGGTTAGTTGCTCCTGGACCGGAGGTTGCCAGGCAGACACCTACCTTTCCGGTCGCTCTTGCATAACCGTCAGCAGCATGGGATGCACCCTGCTCGTGGGAGGTCAGTACATGTGTGATCTCATCTTTGTATTCATATAAGGCATCGTAAACATTCAGGATCGCGCCGCCCGGATATCCAAATACGGTATCAACGCCCTGTTCCTTCAGACATTCTACGATGATCTCTGCACCTGTAAGCTGCATATCTTTCGTTCCTCCTTATTTTGCTTTCGGTACTTCCAGGATCGCACCACGGTTTCCGGATGTTACCATGGAAGCGTATCTTGCCAGATATCCGGTTGTCACCTTCGGCTCTCTTGGCTGCCATTTTTCTCTTCTAGCCTGCATCTCTTCATCTGAAACCTTGATCTCCAGTTTCAGCTCCGGAATATTGATGCTGATGATATCGCCTTCCTCAACCAGTGCGATCGGGCCGCCTACTGCTGCCTCCGGTGATACGTGTCCGATAGCGGCTCCTCTAGATGCACCGCTGAAACGTCCGTCGGTGATCAGGCTACGGAAGAACCAAGTCCCATTCCCACGATGGCAGATGTAGGGTTCAGCATCTCTCTCATTCCAGGGCCACCCTTTGGTCCCTCATAGCGGATAACCACAACATCCCCCTCTACGATCTTACCGCTCTTGATGGCAACAATTGCGTCATCCTCGCTGTCAAATACACGTGCAGGACTCATGTACCAGCATCTCCGGTACAACAGCAGAACGTTTTACAACACCACCATCCGGTGCAAGGTTTCCTTTCAGTACGGCAAGTCCGCCTGTCTTTGTATACGGATTGTCGATCGGGCGGATAACCTCCGGATTCAGGTTTACACAGTTTTTGATATTCTCACCTACTGTTTTTCCGGTTACTGTCATACACTCTGTATGGAGAAGTCCCAGCTTGTTCAGCTCATTCATGACCGCATAGACACCACCGGCCTCATTAAGATCTTCCATGTAGGTCGGGCCTGCCGGTGCAAGGTGGCAAAGGTTCGGGGTCTTCTCACTGATCTCATTTGCAAAGCTGATATCAAAATCCATTCCGATTTCATGTGCGATAGCCGGAAGATGAAGCATACTGTTTGTGGAGCATCCAAGTGCATATCTACTGTAAGTGCATTTAAAACTGCCTCTTTTGTCATAATGTCTCTTGGGCGGATGTTCCTTCTGTACATTTCCATTACCTGCATTCCTGCATGCTTTGCAAGACGGATACGTTCAGAGTATACTGCCGGGATGGTACCGTTTCCTTTCAGTCCCATACCGAGAACCTCTGTCAGGCAGTTCATGCTGTTCGCAGTGTACATACCGGAACATGATCCGCAGGTCGGGCAGGTTTTGTTCTCGAATTCTTCCAGATCATCTGCTGTGATGGTTCCTGCTGCATAGGATCCTACTGCCTCAAACATACTGGAAAGACTGGTTTTGTGTCCTTTTACATGGCCGGCAAGCATCGGACCGCCGCTTACGAATACAGTAGGAACGTTGATCCTTGCCGCTGCCATCAGAAGGCCAGGTACGTTTTTGTCACAGTTGGGAACCATGACCAGAGCATCGAACTGATGAGCCAGTGCCATGGCCTCTGTGGAATCTGCGATCAGGTCACGTGTTACAAGGGAATATTTCATTCCAACGTGTCCCATTGCGATTCCGTCACATACTGCGATCGCCGGAAATACAACCGGTGTGCCGCCAGCCATTGCAACGCCGAGCTTTACAGCATTTACAATTTTGTCAAGGTTCATATGTCCCGGTACGATCTCGTTATAAGAACTTACGATTCCTACCAGTGGTTTGTCCATTTCTTCCTTTGTCATTCCAAGGGCATTGAACAGGGAACGATGTGGTGCCTGCTGTGTGCCTTTTCTTACGGTATCACTTTTCATTTTAAGGTCTCTCCTTTTTATTCTTTACGATAGGATCCGGTATCTGTTTATAGACTTCCTCTTCCAGGTACCGGTTTTT
>ENA-OQAS01000459-OQAS01000459.1-human-gut-metagenome-genome-assembly--contig:-NODE-459-length-21162-cov-5.196720_pt1 | contig 21162 bp, 36 predicted proteins | sample MGYA00242733_ERZ504523 | MGnify/ENA primary metagenome ERZ504523 (study PRJEB26092, sample SAMD00036239) | human gut metagenome | host: Homo sapiens | study: EMG produced TPA metagenomics assembly of...
GAACAGCATCTTCCGACAGGCGGCATCGAAAGTGATCTTGCGGTTGTTGTGGCGGCTGAGGGGCTTGCCCGGAGCAGGCAGTTCAAAACCCAACGCTTCCAGCGCCTTTTCCTGCTGGGGTGCCACCTCACCATACTTGTTCTCACAGTCGAACACATGGCGCTCATGGATGTGGGGCGTGCTTTCATCCAGATGCAGTGCCCAGTCCAGCACATGAACATGGTCGCCATACTTGGCTTTGAACGCTCGATGAACTCGGTGACGATGTTCAGCAAGTCCTCTGCCGAAGCGTGTTCATCCAGCGTTCCAAGTTGATAGATGGTCTTCTTCCGGACAGGTCTTGCGGCTGGACAGCAGGTCAGGAATGGAGCGGTTGCGCTCCGTGTGCCGGATCTTGGCGTTGCGTTCGTTCTGGCTTTCAACAAGGCCGTGTAGTGGGTTTCGTAGACTGCCGTTCCACATCCGAGAAGTCGCAGCCAGATCATCCGGGTCTTGTGGGTCGAGAGCCGAACGGAAACCGTGAAGCAGTCCCAGTAGATGTTGCCCTTGGCTCGTTCCGGTCGATGTGCTCACTGTTGGCAAGGTTGAAACTGCGGTCATTGTGCTTGGGGTTGTAAGTGCCGTGTGCTCCGGCTCGTCCGTTGTGTCGTGTCAGTTTCAGATAGACATCCCTCCGTTTCAACAGCTTGGTGGGGAGAACGCAGCAGCGAAGCTGCTGGATCTGCCGCCGTTTTGCGCCAGATAATACCCAGTAGGATATGACGCACAGCATCATATCACTGGGGCAAAGAGCTGCGCTCTCTGCACTCTTGCTCCGGGCAAGCTGACAGGCAAAGATTTGCGAATCCCTGCCCGCAGCTCGTCCGGCTTTTTCAGTTGGCCAATTGACCAACTGATTTTGCCTGTTCCCAAAATGGTAACAGGCAGATAGACGGTCTGATAACGGCCATCCCACCCTGATTCCCATTTTGGGGAATTGGGTAGGAGCTGGTAAGTACCGTTTCCCGTCACTTACCACTCTTGCAAACTGTCAACCTGACACTTTGCCACCCCCCTATAAAGGAGAACTTTGGCGTTTTGCTGCGTACGTGCGTACGCAACAGGCGGCTTTCTTTGTACGCACGTACGCAGCGAAAGACCGAAAACGCACCATATAGGGGGATCAAAAGCGGGTCATGCCCGCCAGCTATTGGGGGTGAGGTCGGGCTGCACAAGGGCTTCGATGCCCACAAAGCCCCGGACACGCCGCCCGGACGAGTTGACGATGTTGTTGGTGGATTCCAGATTATACCTGCGCTGGTTGGCGATCAGCGCATCGCTGAACCTCGTGCCTTGATCGCATTCAGGCTGTTCTCCTCGCACCACATCTTGTAGACCTCATACAGCTCTTTCGAGCTGGTGCAGGCATCCGCCTTCAGGCGGATGTAGCCCTCGGATTCGAGGAAATCGAACACATTGTTGTTGTCCCGCTTCACCAGTTCCCGGTTGCGCTTGGCACGGTCACTCTCGGTGAACTGGAAGCCATTCTTCACCAGCCGCTGCAAGCCCTCAAATGCCCACAGCAGGATGCCCTCGACCTCTGCCGCCATCTTCTCGGCAATGTCCGGGTCGTCCACACGAGACAGGGGCTTGTCCTTGGTGGTCAGGATGAGCTGACGGCGATAGAAACCGTCCGAGCGGTCATACAATGCCTGCAAATCGCCATTGCTAAACGCCAGCAGGCGGGCGTACATCCAACCTGATAACTCTGCTTGCCCTTGCGCTCCAAGTCCATCTGCCCCTGTACGGTCACGATGGACTTGACATAGTTGGTCTGGCGCAGGGCTTCCATCCGCATATCATCGTCACGCAGAGCAGGGTGTGTTCGAGGTCGGCACGGGCAAAGCGGTTCTCCGAGATCTTGCCGATGCTGCCATCCTTCATGTTGCAGCCGAACAGCCGGGACAGCACCACGCCGATCTGCGACTTGCCCTCACCGCCGCTGCCCTTGATGACCATCATGCGCTGACCCTTGTTGCTGGGGATCAGGCAGTAGCCGATGAACTCCTGCACCGTGGGAACGTCCTCCGGGTAGAGCAGGTCGGACAGGAACCGCAGCCAATGGGTGGGCTGTGCAGCTTTCGGGTCATATTTGACCGGGAGCCGGTTGCGGACGATCTCCGGCTTGCCCTCCTGAAAGGTGCCGTCCAGATACAGGGTTCCGTTTGCCAGCGCAATGCGGTCGGTGACAGGTGGAAAGTCCTCCACCTGTGCCGCCAGTTTCAGCACATCCACCACATTGGTGACCTTCTTGGCAAGGTTTGCCCCGACATATTCACGCATCATCTCGAAAATCTCGCAGCGCAGGGGCATGGTATCGGTCATGCGGCCATCCGGGGTGAAAAATGCGCCATTCGAGTAAAGCAGCTGGTGGGTACTCAGAAAATCGTCACAGAACAGGGATTCGTTGAAAAAACCTTTCTTGAACCATGCAGGGGTAAAATTACTCATAGGCATTCCGTCCTTTCTTGGCGTTACGGAAAAACGATGTGATCATTTTGATCACATCGTTTTACTCCGCAACTGGGAAATCAACGTCCTGCCGTTCTCCCTGCATGGCTTTCCTGCCCCCCCTTCCGGCGGCGTTTTCCGGCTCTCCTTCTCAGGGTCATCGCCGGGTATCCCATGCAGACGGTCATGTGGTTTTCAAGGTGCAACGGGCAAAACGGCAACAAAAAAGCCGTCACAAAACAGACCAGCCCTGCCTTCGCTTTTTCTGGAAGGTCATGCTAGTCGGTTATGTAACGGCTGAAAGCCAAAATGTTCAGCCCCGCAGCCAGAACGAATATGTAAAAATATGTTATATTCAATTGTTGGGATAGATTACCACAAAAATCGAGCCGTGTCAACAAAAAGTTTTGAGAACACGTCACTTTCGGCAGTGTGCAAGAAAAAACGAGGGAAACTTTGGCAAAAAGAGAGAGGGCTGGACAGTGCCAGCCCTCTTGACAAGCAGATTTATATAGTTTGAAGGCGATTTTTCAATGCTATGATATTTTGATGGATCTGCATGATCACATCCTTAAACGCAGCATCATCTTTTCCAGTCGGGTCTTCCAATCCCCAGTTATCATCAAATGGTCTACCAATAAAAGGACATCCCACATTGCAGCCCATGGAGATGGCGATATCCGGTTCTGGAATATCCGAAATCAGCTTAGAATACTGCGTCTGCTCCATGTCGATGCCATAAAGCTTCTTCATCAACCGCACGGCATCCTGATTGATTTGCGGCTTGGTTTCCGTTCCGGCAGAATAGCTTTCAAACACGTCGGACGCCAGTGCTTTGCCCAATGCCTCCGCAATCTGGCTGCGGCAGGAGTTATGGACACAGATAAATGCAACTTTTGGTTTGGTCATGCGGGAAACCTGCCTTTCGTTTTGTTTGCGATTTTTACGAGGAAAAGCATCACAGGCACTTCGGTCAATACACCAACCGTTGTGGCAAGTGCGGCAGGAGAAGTCGTTCCGAATAGAGCGACAGCTACCGCAACCGCCAATTCAAAGAAGTTGGATGTGTTACGTTCGTTCATGCTCTTACCTTCTTCAAAATAACGATGACTTCATCCTTTTTCAGCACCTTGCCATAGGACACCACCTGACCGTCCACCACCAAAGCGGGGGTGGTCATCACACCATAGGCGGCGATCTTTTCAAAGTCCCGCACATGGTCAATGGTCGTATCCATCCCAAGCTCCCGCAGTGCGTCTACAGTTGCCGCTTCCAGCGCATTACACTTGGCACAGCCGCCCCCAAGAATTTTGATCCCGGACTCCTTCTTTTCAGCTTCTGCCGCCTGCATTGCTTCCGGCGTACAGCTCCCGCCGCAGCAGCAAGGCTGCTTTTGTTCTTCTTTTTTCTTACCAAATCCGAAAATTGACATTTTGATACCCTCCAATTATAAAATGAACCCCTGAAACAGGTTGAATAAGTAGCCTACAACGATAATGCCCAAAGCGCAGATAGCGATAAAAACACCCAGCAGCTTCGGCTTAACTGCCTTGCGCAGCATGATCATTGACGGCAGGGACAGCGTAGTGACGCCCATCATAAAGGCAAGCACCGTACCAAGCTGTGCGCCTTTTCCAAGCAAAGCCTCAGCAATGGGAATCGTTCCGAAAATATCGGCATACATAGGAATGCCGATGATGGTTGCTAATATTACGCCGAAGGGTTATGGCTGCCAAGAACCGCCACAACCCAGCTTTCGGGAATCCAGTTGTGAATGACAGCCCCGATGCCTACGCCGATGAGAATGTACGGAAAGACCTTCTTGAAGGTTTCCGCTACCTGATCCTTGGCATAAACCAGCCGTTCCTTCTGCGTCAGTGTTGGGGAGGCAATGTCCACGGCAGATGCCCTGCGGATAAATTCCTCCACCTGATTTTCCATGTGCAGCTTTTCAATCAGCGTACCGCCAGCCACAGCAATCACAAGCCCCAGCACCACATAGAGAATCGCAACCTTTGCCCCGAAAATACTCATCAGAAGAACAAGACTTCCCAAGTCCACCATAGGCGATGAAATCAGGAATGAGAAGGTCACACCCAGCGGCAGTCCGGCACTGGTAAATCCGATAAACAGTGGAATGGACGAGCAGGAGCAGAACGGTGTTACCGTGCCGAGCAGGGCTGCGATGCAGTTTGCCCAGATACCGTGAAACCGCCCCATAATTTTCTTACTGCGTTCCGGCGGAAAATAACTCTGAATGTAGGAGATCAGATAAATCAGCACACAGAGCAGCACGGTGATCTTAATCACATCATAGAGGAAGAACTGAATGCTCCCACCGATTCGGCTTGTTGCGTCCAATCCCAATGTGCCGAGTAGATTTCCAATCAGCGTATTCAGCCACTTCATGCCGAGGATTTGATCGGTGATAAACTTGCCCATCAGGAGCAGCACCCCCCTTCGCTATTAGAGCCGCAGCCGCAGCAGGTCAGTCCCTCTATAAATTCTTTGAACTGGGTCAGGGTTTCGCAGTTCAGGGAGTAGTGCTGCCACTTGCCATCCTTGCGGGCATTCACTAGTCCGCACTCCATCAGAATCTTCATGTGGTGAGAGAGGGTCGGCTGGGTAATTTCAAACCGTTCCAGCAGCTTACAGCCGCACTTCTCACGTCCGACAGCATCTTTACGATTTCCAGCCGGTTCGCATCGCCCAGCGCCTTGCAGATCAAAGCCACATCCATAGCATTCATAGAAACACCTCACATTGATAATCGTCTATGCGTATAGTGTAGCATATACATAGATGATTGTCAATACATTTGTGCAAATAAAAGCAGGTACACCGCATTTCTACAGTGTACCTGCTTTTCATCATATTGTGGGTAGTTTGTCTACTACACCAATCCGCCTATTCACTTGTTACACCACACCGCTTTGTAAGGCTCCTTTTCGGGAAAACGTCCCAAAATTGGTGTAGTTGTGGTGTAGTACCGCAGATGCCGCTTGAATTTTGTCCGAAATTTCATCGTATCTGCGTTTTAATTTTGCGTTTTACTGCTCAATCGGCTTCATCGTGGGGAACAACAGCACATCGCGGATGGAGGCGCTGTCGGTGAGCAGCATGACCAGACGGTCCACGCCGAAGCCCAGACCGCCCGTGGGGGGCAGACCGTACTCCAGTGCGTTCACGTAGTCGTAGTCCACCTGTGCCTTGCAGTCGGGCTCGATGGCCTTGCGCTCGGCCACCTGACGCTCGAAGCGGCCCTTCTGGTCGATGGGGTCGTTCAGCTCGCTGAAGGCGTTGCCGTACTCGGTGCAGTCGATGAAATACTCAAAGCGCTCGGTGAAGGCGGGGTCGTCCGGCTTGCGCTTTGCCAGCGGACTGATCTCCACGGGGTAGTCGTAGATGAAGGTGGGCTGGATGAGCTTGTCCTCCACGAAGCATCGAAGAACTCAGCCAGAATGGAACCTTGGTGGGCACCTCGGGCAGCTCCACATGGTGCTCCTTGGCGGCGGCGATGGCATCCTCGTCGGACTTCCAGTCGTTGAAGTCCACGCCGGAATACTTCTTGACGGCCTCGATCATGGTCAGGCGCTCCCAGTGGCCCATGTCGATCTGCTTGCCTGATAGGGGATGACCATGCTGCCGCAGATCTTCTGGGCAAGGCGCTTGTACAGCTCCTCCACCAGATCCATCATGCCGTGGAAGTCGGTGAAGGCCTGATACAGCTCGATGCTGGTGAACTCCGGGTTGTGCTTGGGGTCCATGCCCTCGTTGCGGAAGATGCGGCCCACCTCGTACACGCGGTCCATGCCGCCCACGATCAGGCGCTTGAGGTACAGCTCGGTCTCAATGCGCAGCACCATGTCCATGTTCAGGCTGTTGTGATGGGTGTAGAAGGGGCGTGCGGATGCGCCGATCTCGAAGGGGGTCAGGATGGGGGTGTCCACCTCCAGGAAGCCCTTCTCGTCCAGATAGGCGCGGATCTCCTTCAGGATCTGGCTGCGCTTCACGAAGGTGTCCTTCACCTCGGGGTTTGCAATCAGGTCCACGTAGCGCTGACGGTAACGCATCTCGGTGTCGGTCAGGCCGTGGAACTTCTCGGGCAGGGGACGCAGGCTCTTGGCCAGCAGGGTCAGCTCGGTGGCGCGCACGCTCAGTTCGCCGGTCTTGGTGCGGAACACCTCGCCCTTCACGCCGATGATATCGCCCACGTCCAGCTTCTTGAAGGCGGCGTAAGGCTCTTCGCCCAGCTCATCGCGGCGGACGTACAGCTGAATGTCGCCCTTATCGTCCCGCAGGTGGGCAAAGCTTGCCTTGCCCATTACGCGCTTGGACATCATACGGCCAGCCAGCGCCACGGTCTTGCCGCTGTCGGTCTCGTTGGGCAGGTCGGCAAACTCGGCCTCAGGTCGGCAGAGTAGGCATCCTGCGGGTACTTGGTCAGGGTGAAAGGGTCGTGGCCTGCAGCCTGCAGGTCGGCCAGCTTCTGGCGGCGCACCTGCACCTGCTCGCTCTCGGACAGGCCTGCGCCGGGTTCTTCTTTTGTTCTTCCATGGTTTCTCCTATTCGTTTGGCCTGCTCAGCCTGCAGCGTGGGTAATGTTCAGCACGGTGTACTCCACGGTGTGGCCGGTGGGCAGCAGCACTTCGGCTTGTCGCCCACAGCCTTGCCCAGCAGAGCGTGGCCCACGGGGCTTTCGTCGCTGATCTTGCCGTTCAGGGGTCGCTTCGGTGCGGCCCACAATGTCGTACTCCTCGTTCTCGTCCTCGCCGGTCATGAGGATGGTGACGTGGGTGCCACAGAGACATTGTCCACGCTCAGCTCGCTCTCATCAATGATGACGGCGTTCTTGATCATCTGCTCCAGTTCGGTGATGCGGTTCTCCACCAGACCCTGCGTATTCTTGGCCTCGTCGTACTCGCTGTTCTCGGAAAGGTCGCCGTGGCTGCGTGCTTCCTTGATCTCTTCGGCCAGCTCCTTGCGGCGCACCGTTTTGAGGTATTCCAGTTCCTCCTGCATTGCCTTCAGACCGGCAGCGGACATCTTGATCTCTTGTGCCATTTGAGAATCTCTCCTTGTCTCTATTTGTGCTGTGCAGCCGCAAAGCCGCACAAGAATGCCATTTTGACTACATTATTATAATAGCAGGCGGCTGCTTTGTCAACAAAAAAGGCGGCGGTAGGGCAGAAAAATGTGTCGGCTGGAGCAAATAACGGAACAGCCCGCTCTTCAAAAAAGGAGAACGGGCTGTTTTGATTCCATTGGGTGTTACTTGGTAGACGGTTTCATCTGCTGTGCCTTTTTCCACGCGCGAATGGCTTTTACGGTGGAGACCGGCACATGGGGGTTGAATTTGTCCGGATGCTCACTGCTGCGCAGCGTCATCAGCTCGTTTTCAATTGCCCACTGTGCAGCCTGCTGCGCATCGGTGTCGTCGGTGTCGATATCGGTATAAGCGGCTTCGGCAGCAGGAGCAGGCTGTCCGGCATCCTTCCAGAGCACTTCGGCCAGTTCGATGCGAGTTTCCGGGATGGCGGTACCCTTGGGCAGATGATGGATCAGCCACAGCTCGGTGCCCAGCTGATGCAGCCCGCCCACCAGCAGTGCACCGCCAATGATCGTTACCGCAGTGCTGATGGCAGGGTCAACAGGGGAGTCATCGATGATGGGAATATCCATTGTTGAAGCTGTGACTGCTACGCGATTCTTAGGCATAGTAAAGGTGAAGCTTTCTTTATTTTTGTAGTATTCTGAATTGCTTAAACCATCAATCTCCCAACTACCAAAAGAGAGACCACTGTCAGCGAAAGACTGCTGATCAAAAGTGATTTCAACTGTAGCACCGACGGGCACAATAGCTGTATCGCCAACTACAGGATCGCCATCTACTGTGAAAATGCCGCCGCTGACGACCAAAGGCTGTACCCAGTAATTCACGGTGAAGCCGTCCGCTTGAATTTTTTCCAAAACTGTGTTATCTACGCTGCCGCTTTTTAGTAGAGCGTTCCAAGAGTATTTGGTACCGTCATAATTGATAGTGTTGAACTTTGCGCAATCAATAAAAGCATCTTTTTTGATTTCAGTAACATCATCCGAGATGTTTAATGTGGTGAGATTTCCGCATTTATAAAAAGCATTTTCGCCGATGGAAGTGAATCCATTGGGAAGGGTAAAAGACTCCAGACTTTCACAGTTGGCAAAGGTTGCATCAGGAAGCGCGCTTAGCTGCGAATTCTTTTCAAAGGTAACTTTTTTTAGTCCGATACAGCGGTTGAACACATGTGAACTCATAGTAGTTACACTGCTTGGAATGGTGATTTCTGTTAAACTATAACAGTTCTGAAAAGCTTGATACCCGATTTTAGTAAGCCCATCGGGAAGATTGATGTCTTCGAGTTTGAGGCAAGAAAAGAAAGCGAAATCACCGATTTCCTTCAAACTATCGGGAAGTGTAATGGATGTGATTTCGCCGTTAAATCTTGTGTTGCGAAAAGCTTTATCCGCAATGGCTGTTACAGTGTAGGATTCTCCATTCAAGGAATTTGTTGCTTTTTCTGGAATAGTTACTTGGGTCAATAAGGTGGTTGCTTCGGGTCCTTTGACTTTGGCGGTTGTGTCACTTGTTATCTCGTATGTAAGACCGTTAAAGTTAAATGTATCGCCCGTCTCCGCCGCAAATGCAGAGACTGCCCCGACAGGCAGAAATGTCAGTGCCATGCTGAATGCCAGCAGCAGCTGATAAGTCGCGTTTTCATATAAATTCCTCCTTGATACGACTTTTGCGGGTGGATCTTGTCTGCGCGGATCGTGGACAAAAAAGATTCACCAATCTTTATTCTACCCCCCCCAACAGAAATCAAGGATTTTAGACAAGATTGGAAGGATGCCTAAAAATGGCAGAGATTTTAGAGGATCTGAGAAAAATAACAACAAAAACCCCCGCTGACAGAGGGAAAAGTGTCAACGGGGGTCGGGAAAATGTCCTATTCAGTTAGAGAATCAATCGTCTGCGCTCTCGTCCAGATTGCCCAGCTTCTTGGCCTGCTCCACAACGGCAGGCACCAGCATCTCGGGCAGAACCTCGTAGCGGGCAAACTCGGTGGTGAACCAGCCGCGGCCTGCGTGGTCTGCCGGATGAAGGTGGTAAAGTTTGCAAGCTCTGCCAGCGGCACTTCAGCGATGATGGTCTGCAGGCCGTCCTCGTCCGCTCCATGCCCAGCACGCGGCCGCGGCGCTTGGTCACATCGCCCATGATATCGCCGGTGTTGTCGTTTGGCACATGAGCCTTCAGGGTGTGGATGGGTTCCAGAATGACCGGGCCGGCCTCCGGCATAGCGGCCTTGTAAGCCAGCTTTGCGGCCATAATAAAGGCCATCTCGGAGCTGTCCACCGGGTGGTAGCTGCCGTCCAGCAGGGTGGCTTTCAGGCCCACCACGGGGTAGCCTGCCAGCACGCCCTTTTCGGCGGCAAGGCGCACGCCCTTTTCAACAGCCGGGAAGAAGTTCTTGGGCACGCTGCCGCCGAACACCTTCTCCTCAAACACCACCTGCTCGCTGTCGCAGGGCTCAAAGTTGATGACGACGTCGCCGAACTGGCCGTGACCGCCGGTCTGCTTCTTATGACGGCCCTGCTTCTGGCAGGCCTTGCGGATGGACTCGCGGTAGGCGATGCGGGGTGCTTCCAGCCCGATCTCCACGCCGAACTTGTTCTTGAGTTTGGCCTTCACCACGTCCAGATGCTGCTCGCCCAGACCGCCGATCACCTGCTGATGGGTCTCGGCATTGTTCTCGTAGCTCAGGGTGGGGTCTTCTTCCATCAGGCGGGCCAGCGCGCTGCTGATCTTGCCCTCGTCGCCCTTCTTGGCCACAGTGACGGCCATGAACAGGCTGGGCTTGGGGAACACGGGGGCGGGCAGCTTGACCACGCGCTCAGCGTCGCACAGGTGTCGCCGGTCTTGGCGCTCACCAGCTTTGCCACTGCGCCGATGTCACCGGCAATGATGCCGTCGGAGTCCACCTGCTTTTTGCCAATGACGGTGAGGGGCTTGGAGATCTTCTCCACATCGCCGGTGCGGGCGTTGGTGAGGGGTTCGCCTGCAGTCACCTTGCCGCTGACCACGCGCAGGTAGCTCAGCTTGCCCACGAACGGGTCGGCCACGGTCTTGAACACGTAGGCGGCGGTAGGCTCGTCCACGGTGCAGTGCAGTTCCACCGGCTCGCCGGCGGCATCCTCGGCCAGCGTGCTGGCTTCGTGCTCCGGGCTGGGCAGGAGCTTGTGCATGTTGAACAGCAGCATATCCAGTGCCTGCTGGTTCACGGCGCTGCCGCAGAACACGGGGGTGATCAGGCCGTCCTTGACGCCCTTGCGCATGCCTTCCACGATCTCCTCGGTGGTGAAGGCTTCGCCGCCGAAGAACTTTTCCATCAGCTCATCGTCGGTCTCGGCAATGGCTTCGCTCATGGCTCGATCAGGCCCTGAAAACGGTGGCCGATGTCCGGCAGATCCACCTGGATCTGCTTGCCGCCCTCGTACTTGAAGGCCTTCTGGCTGAACAGGTTGATGTACACGGGGGTGCCGTCGTCCAGCTTGGCGGGCACCACGCAGGGACAGACGGTGGAGCCGAACTTGATCTTCATATCCTCAAGGATCTTGAAGTAGTTGGCATTCTCCAGATCGCACTTGGAGACGAACACCATGGTAGCCTTGCCATTCTTGCGGGCCAGCTGGAACGCCTTCTCGGCACCCACAGTCACGCCGCTGCGGCCGGACACCACCACCAGCACGCTCTCGCTGCGCGGATGCCCTCGTACTCACCGGCCTCGAAGTCGAACAGGCCCGGCGCATCGATCAGGTTGTACTTGATGCCCTCGTACTCCACGGGGACGACCGATGCAGACAGGCTGGCCTTGCGCTTTGCTTCCTCAGGGTCAAAGTCCGAAACAGTAGTGCCGTCCTCGACCCGGCCCATACGCTCGGCAGCGCCCGAAAATAGACCAGCGCCTCGGTGAGCGTGGTCTTGCCGCTGCCGGCATGACCGGCAATCAGGATATTGCGGATGTTGTTGCTTGCGTATTTCATATCGGTTTTTCCCTCATTTCCGCCGCACGGAGCATTCTCTCCGCTTTTGTGGCATATTTTACAAAGATAATACCACACTCAAAATGATTTTTAAATATTTCGTTTGAAAATTCTGACGAATCAAGCGCCAAACTTCGGGGCAAGGTTTTGTGCAAGTTGCACGGCAGTGCCAAAGTTTATTGTAAAATCCACAGCGATACGCTATAATAAAAGGCAGAATAAAGGCACAAGGAGCATACCAAAATGAAACGCACGGATTACATCAACTGGGATGAATATTTCATGGGCATTGCGCTGCTCACGGCCATGCGCTCCAAGGACCCCAACAGTCAGGTGGGCGCGTGCATCGTCAGCTCGGAAAACAAAATTCTGTCCTTGGGCTACAACGGTATGCCCATTGGCTGCAGCGACGACGAGATGCCCTGGGAGCGGGAGGGCGCACCGCTGGACACCAAGTATATGTACGTGTGCCACGCCGAGCTGAACGCCATCCTCAACAGCGCCCACAATAACCTGAAAGGTGCGCGGGTGTACGTGACGCTGTTCCCCTGCAACGAGTGCACCAAGGCCATCATCCAGTCGGGCATTGCGAGGTGGTGTACTACGGCGACAAGTACCACGACAGCGATTCCAGCGTGGCGGCGCGGTTCATGTTCAAAAAGGCCGGCGTGAAGCTGACTGCCTATCAGTCCACCGGACGGAAGGCAGAGCTGGAGCTGTAAGCTTCCTCTTGACCTTCCCGATGCAACGTACTATAATAGAATCATAGCTTGAATAAATATTCAAGAATGCTTGCATAGAGAGGGAAATATACAATGAGTCTGAAGAACCGCAGCTTTTTGAAGCTATTGGACTACACCCCTGCCGAGATCGAAGAACTGCTGGACCTTGCCGCAGACCTGAAGGCAAAAAAGAAGGCCGGCATCCGCCACAATGACCAGCTGGCAGGCAAGAACATCGCCCTGATCTTTGAAAAGACCTCCACCCGCACCCGTTGCAGCTTCGAGGTCGCTGCCCACGATCTGGGCATGGAAGTGACCTACCTTGACCCGTCCGGCAGCCAGATCGGCAAGAAGGAGTCCATCGCCGACACTGCCCGTGTGCTGGGCCGCATGTTCGACGGCATCGAGTACCGCGGCTACGGCCAGCAGATCGTGGAAGACCTTGCCACTACGCCGGTGTGCCGGTGTGGAACGGCCTGACCAACGAGTTCCATCCCACCCAGATCCTGGCCGACTTCCTCACCATCCGGGAGCACTTTGGCCACCTGAAGGGCATCAACTTCGTTTACTTCGGCGATGCCGCTACAACATGGGCAACAGCCTGATGGTGGGCTGCGCAAGATGGGCCTGAACTTCACCGCCTGTGCACCCAAAAAGTACCAGCCGGACGCTGCCCTCGTGGCCGAGTGCCAGAAGATCGCCGCCGAGACCGGTGCCACCCTCACCTTTGAGGAGGATTCCGCCAAGGCCGCCAAGGGTGCCGACGTGCTGTACACCGATGTGTGGGTGTCCATGGGTGAGCCGGTGGAGGTGTGGGCTGAGCGCATCAACGACCTTGCCGCCTACCAGATCAACCAGCAGCTGATGGACATTGCAGGCCCGCACGCTGTGTTCATGCACTGCCTGCCCGCCTTCCACGACCACAAGACCACCGTGGGCAAGGAGATGGGCGAGCGCTTTGGCCGCGATGCCATGGAAGTGACCGATGAAGTGTTTGAAGGCCCCCAGAGCATCGTGTTCGACGAAGCCGAGAACCGGATGCACACCATCAAGGCCGTGATGGCTGCGACCCTTGGCTATGTAAAATAACGGATCACAAATAAAAAGGGAGGCTGCGTTTGCAGTCTCCCTTTTGCTTTGCCTGTTAGGCTTCCTTCAGCTTCAGCACGCCAGCCTGTACCAGACGCTTGCGCAGCAGTGCACCCACGATGCAGCTCACCACGATCTTGGCGAGGTCCAGCGCAATGAACGGGTACACGCACACCGAAAGCGCATAGCCCAGCTCGCACTGCATCTGGAACACGAACCATGCGGTGCCCAGCACGTAGCAGGCGGCATCGCCCAGCACAAGGCCGATGCCGGAGATCACCGGCTGGCCCTTGCTCTTTTCGATGAACAGACCGCCGATGAAGGCCAGCAGCAGGTAGCCCACCAGATAGCCGCCGGTGGGGCCTGCCAGCTTGGCAATGCCCGCGCCGTAGCCGGAGAACACCGGCACGCCCACAAGGCCGATGAGCAGGTACACTGCCACGCTCAGGTGCCGAACTTGGGCCCCAGCAGCCATGCGGTCAGGCAGATGACAAAGTTTGACAGCGAAATGGGAATAGCCCGATGGGCACGCTCAGCGGGCCAAGCACGCACAGCGCGGCGGCCATCAGTGCGGTGACGGCCATCTGATAGGTGGTCAGTTTTTTGTTTTTCATAGAATAGAATTCCCCTCTGTTAAAAATTTACAAGGCATCTGTGCCGAGTATAACGCGGCAGAGGGAAAACGGTCAACAATGAAGTTGCAGCAGGGTTTACAATAGGGCGTGTTGTAATGCGTCGTAGAATATGGTAAGATGATAACAAAAAAGATTGACCGCCCTGCTTCCAAACTGTGCGGTCAATCTTTTTGATAAACGGGATGGAAAGCTGACCCTTGCAGTCAGCACCTCTTCTATGTTTAGAATACCGCATCAGCGTTATTTATCAAGGAGGTTCCCCATGGGTGGAGGACATGTTTCGCGGCCGGACTTCGGGATGCCGCAGCCGGACCCGGCCTACCCACTGACCGAGTTCTACCTGCTTTTGCAGCACGCACTGGACAAAGCGGGCCGCTTTGCGCTGCCTGCGCTGTATGCCCGCGTGCAGGCACCGGCCCGGCACATCTATCTGGACGAGGCGCGGGAATATTTGAGCCTTTCGCCTACCGGGCGGGAGGGGGATATCCGCCTGCTGGCCGAGGGCAGTCTGCAGCTGCTGTACAGCACCCTGCACGTCCAGCCGGACGGCACGCCTGCAGCCCTGCTGCTCACCGAGGAGTGCACCCGCGCCACGGTGGCGGTGCAGCTGCTGCCGCCCTTTGTGTGGGAGGACCCGCTGCCGCCACTGCCGGACACTCCTGCGGCGTTGACGCTGCAGCTGACCATGCAGGATGTGATGCAGGCCGATACCGACCCGGAAGCGCTGGGCAGAAAGCTGGCTGGCACAGCGGCGAACAAGCGCTGGCTGCACCATCCGAAGGCCGAGACCTTCCTTGCAGAACGGGTGGCCCTGCTGCAGAGAGTATATAAAAGGTGATTTTCATAAATTTTTCCAGCAATGCAATCTTCGGGGGCGTTCAGCCGTGTATAGGGTGAATGTCCCCCGTGGAACACGAATTCCACCAGCTGTACAGGCGGTAAAGGAGAGCTTGAAACTATGGGACAGCTGACCAGAAACGAAGTATTTACGCTGGCAGTGCAGAAATACAGCGATGCTGTTTACCGCGCTGCCATACACAACAGCCGATGCACAGCCGATGCCGAGGACGTGGTGCAGGATGTCTACGAGAAGCTCCTGCATTATAATGGTACGTTTGAGAGTGAGGAGCACCTCAAGGCGTGGCTGCTGCGGGTGGCCATCAACCGCTGCCGGGACCTGACCCGCGCAGCCCATCAGAAGGACACCGAGCTGGACGAGAACCTGCCCGCGCCCGATGCGTTTGAGGACGGCAGTGTGCTGGACGCAGTGCGCGCCCTGCCGGAAAACTACCGCAATGCTATCTATCTGCATTACTACGAGGGGTACACGGCGGCGGAGATCGGCCGGATGATGGGCGCACCGTCCAACACGGTGCTGAGCTGGCTGCGGCGTGCCCGGGCGCAGTTACATACGATGCTGAAGGAGGAGATCGAAGATGAGGTGGTATGAGTACAAGATGGAGACGGACGACCTCTACGCCCCGGACGATCTGAAGGCAAAGCTGCTGGCCATGACCGACCAGTTGACCGAAGAAGAAAAGGCCCAGCCCATGATGAAAACCGCCGCACCGGTACCGGCTCAGTCCGCCCCGGTGCAGCCGAAGAAGAAACTGATCCGCTTCCCCGCAAAGCGGGTGGCGCACTGGCGGCCTGCCTTGCTGTGTGCGTGGTAGGCTATGGTGCTTTTGCCACCGGACAAATCGGCTTGGCGCAAAGAGCAGCAGCCCGGCGGTCTATTATTCTGCGGACAGCACTGCGGCGGTGATGGCGGCAGGCGGCGCGGACCGCGCCGCTGTAGACAGCCCCATGCAGCCGATTACAGTCTGAACACCATGGCGCTGGAAAGCGGCGCAGACAACGGCACCGCTGTTTATTCGGAGGACGACGCGGCAGCAGCGGCCCACAGCACCGACCACGCAAAGATCATCTACACCGCGAACCTCAGCCTGGAAAGCAAGGACTACGACGCAGCCCGCGCTGCGCTGGATGCTGCCCTTGCTGAAGCGGGCGGCTATCTGGAATCCAGCAGTGAATACTCGGATGCCGGTGACAGCCGCAGTGTCAGCCTGACCTACCGGGTGCCGCAGCAGAACTACGAGAACTTCTTGCCGCCGTGGCCGAAGCAGGCAACGTGACTTACAAAAACCAGCAGGCCGACGACGTGACCGCCCAGTACATGGACGTGGAGACCCGGCTTGAGAATCTCAAGAACCAGCGAACCCGCCTGCAGCAGCTGCAGCAGCAGGCCGACAACCTCTCCGACCTGCTTGAGATCGAGTCCAGCCTGACGGATGTGCAGAGCCAGATCGAGAGCTGGCAGAGCCAGATGGACTGGTACAACGATCAGGTGGAAGAGTGCACCGTGTACGTGAGCCTGAGCGAGGTGAGCACCTACTCGCCGCCCAGCGAGGGCTTCGGCAGCCGCTTTGTCAGCGCCCTTTCCGCTGGCTGGCAGAACTTTGTGGGTGGCCTGCAGCAGGTCATCGTTGCCCTTGCCGGTGCATGGCCGGTGGTGGTGATCGCAGCCGCCGCCTGCGCAGGGTTCGTGGTTTGGAAAAAGAAGAAAAAATAAATCAAAAAAATACTTGACATCCGCCCGCCCTTGTGGTATTATACTTGAGCAGTCAGCGAGAACCGCTGAGAGCACAAAGTAAATATCGCGGGGTGGAGCAGTCTGGTAGCTCGTCGGGCTCATAACCCGAAGGTCGTTGGTTCAAATCCGGCCCCCGCAACCACCAAGCGTTCTGAGATCTCTCAGAACGCTTTTTGTTGTCTGGATCCGATACGAAGAAGGGGCTGCTGCACATCGCTTTAGCCGAAGTGCAGCAGCCCCTCTTACTGTATCAAAAATTTACACCCACTCGCCGTTGAATGGTAGCTGCCCACAAGGCCCGCCAGATTGAAGGTCTTGCTGGGGCTGCGCGCGTTCAATGATGGCGGCAAAATCGTACTGCGCAGAGGTGCTTCTTCTATATTTACCATTTACAATGCCCTACATCACCCACGGCTTCCTGCGGGCGGACAGCCGCAACAGCATGGGCTTCATCCTGCTGTACGGCAAAAAGAACGTCTCCCGCTACGGCTTCCGTCACTCGGTGCTGGAGGCCACACGCCGCCCGGTGTGCCATGTCATCCTGCAGCGCTGCGCGGGCAGGGATATGCTGGACGATGCCGCTGCCGAGGCCCAGCTGGCCGAGGCGGATGAACTGTTGACGGCTGTGGGCTTTGTGCAGTATCTGCCGCGGCGCTGGGCAAAGCCCGGCTGCGAGGATAAATTCTGGCAGGGTGCTGCTGCCGGCATGGACGTGCTGGCCTTCGGCCTTTGCGCCTGCACAAAGCTGGACGGCATGGAGACCACCAACACCGGTGACCTGAGCGTTTATCTTGCACACAGTGCGATTATGAGCAGATCACTGTGTCCACCGTCCCGGCAGAAAGAACCGAATAACAGCTGCAAAGCACAGCTTTTCCCAGCCAATGGGAAGGGCTGTGCGCCGCGGCACTGGCCCTTGGCTGCGTGGGCTGCGGCAGCAGCGCCCGCAAGGTGATGGCCTACGAAGCCTGATGCGCTCCGATATGGAAGCGCTGCGCTCACCCGCTACCATCATGAAGCTGGCGCGGGAGCAGGGCGCACTGTGCGAGATCGAGCGGCTGACCTTCTTCAAATCGCTGGAGAACTTCGACCACCTGCGCAGCGAGGGCCTTGTGCGCAGGGACACGATGCTGTTCATCAACTCCATTGCAAGCGTCTGCCTGCCCAGAGAGGACAGCGAGTATATGGAGAGCCGCTGGCATGAGCTGTGCCGCCAGATGGTCATTGAGATCACCGAGGAAGAGGAGATCGACCACGAAGCACTGGAGGCCAAGCGCCATGTGCCGGGCTTCTCCGGCATGTTCGCGCTGGACGATTACGGCAGCGGCTTTGCCAACGAGAACAGCCTGCTGGAGCTTTCGCCCCGGTTCATCAAGGTGGATATCGCCATCATCCGCGGCATCGATACCGACCCGGACAAGCAGCAGATCGTGCAGAACATCGTGGCCTATGCCCACCCGCGCAACATGCAGATCATTGCCGAGGGCGTGGAGACCGCCGCCGAGCTGCGCAAGGTCATCGAGCTGGGCGCGGATGCGCTGCAGGCTACTTCCTTGCAAAACCTGCCGCCGTGCCGGCCAAAATGGCACCTGCCGCCCGCAAGGTCATTGCCGAGTACAGCTCTGCATCCGACAGCGGCTGAATACGAACATAAAAAGTCCCGCAGAAATGCGGGGCTTTTTGTATCTGCCACTGGCGTATTACAGTTTGCTGCGGTATACTGGAACCGGGCAAACAACAGCACAGGAGGTGCTTTTTTATTATGGTACAGGTAGACCTTATCACCGGCTTTCTGGGCGCAGGCAAAACCACCTTTCTGCGTCGGTATGTCCGGTATCTGGTGGCACAGGGCCACAATGTCTGCATTCTGGAAAACGACTTCGGCGCAGTGAATGTGGATGCAATGCTGGTGCAGGACCTTCTTGGCCCGAACTGCGACCTTGAGACCATCAGCGGCGGATGCGACTGCGACACCCACCAGCGCCGGATGCGCACCAAGCTCATTGCCATGGCCATGCGCGGGTTCGACCGGGTGGTGGTGGAACCCAGCGGCATCTTTGATGTGGACGAGTTTTTTGATGTGCTGCGGGACGACCCGCTGGACCGCTGGTATCACATCGGCAATGTGATCGCCATAGTGGATGCCATGCTGCCGGAAACGCTTTCGCCGCAGGCTGAGTACGTGCTGGCATCCGAGACGGCCAACGCGGGCCGGGTGCTGGTCAGCCGTACCCAGCTGGCCGGGCAGCAGCAGACCGCTGCGCCGTGGCCCACCTGACCCGTGCGCTGGAGGGCTGCAAGTGCTCCCGCCGCTTTGCGCCGGAAGAGATCATCACCAAGGACTGGGCACGGCTTACCGATGCGACCTTGCCGCCATTGCGGCCTGCGGCTGCAGGCAGGCCAGCTGCGAAAAGCTGCATTTTGACGAGCACGAAGCCTTCAGCTCTCTGTGCTTTCTGGAGCAGCACCTGACGCTGCAGCAGCTGCAGGCCGCTGCCGACCACCTGTTTGCGGATGCCGCCTGCGGCCATGTGCTGCGGGTGAAGGGCTTTGCACCGGACCCGCAGGGCACCACCGGCTGGCTGGAGCTGAACGCCACTGCTGCCGGCAGAACGCTGGAACCCATCCCGCAGGGGCAGGATGTGCTCATCGTCATTGGCGAAGGACTGGACAAAGCGGCCATTGAAGCCCGGCTCAAGGCCTGAATTTTCAACACAAAAACAACAGAATGGTGAAAAACAGAAGGAAAAAGAGAAGGAAGTCATGAACAAGACCCGGCAGGCTCCCTCGGCACGGCGCATCATCGGCATGGTGATGGGTGTTATCATCATCGCCCTTGGCCCCTTCATCCAGTTCTTCGATGGACATTTCGCCCAGAAGGTGCTGAAATATAAACAAGAAAAGGAATAACAAAAAAAGGCGTGGGCCTCCGAATGGAAGCTCACGCCTTTTACGATTACGATCAGAACTTGAACAGCGGGGTGCCTGCCAGCACATCGCCCTCGGCCAGCATCTTCAGCTCGCCCATGTCATCGCCGTTGGTCACGATGATGGCGGTAGCGGTGGGATGGCCTGCGGCGCGGATGGCGTCCAGATCCACCTTCAGCAGCGGGGTGCCGGCCTTGACCTTATCGCCCACCTTGACCAGTGCCTTGAAGCCCTTGCCCTGCATCTCCACAGTGTCCATGCCAACATGGATCAGGATCTCGATGCCATCCACGCTGGTCAGGCCCACAGCGTGTAGGGTGGAAGCCACCTGTTCCACGGTGCCGTCAAACGGAGCATACACGGTCTTGCCGGTGGCTCGATGCCGCAGCCGGGGCCAAGGATGCCTGTGCAAAGGTCTCGTCGGGGATGTCGGCCTGTGCCAGCACCTTGCCGCGGATGGGGGTCAGAACGGTCTTGCTCTGACCAAAGAATTTGACAGTCTCTTCCTGCTCGGTCTTGCCGCCGAACAGCTTATCAAAAAAGCCCATGTTAAAATACCTTCTTTCCAATCACTTTACAGGAAGCGGCGGCGCAGTGCAACCGGCCGTCACCGAACCCAATGTGGTATACCCAAAAGATACCATATCGTGAAGAAAATTGCAATCGATATCCTGCATAAAATCGGCAGAAAATCTTCGACAGGGTCACATCAGGTCGATCAGCTGCTCGATCTCCTCCATGCGGGTGGCCCAGCTGGTGGCAATGCGCATCACGGTGTGGGTGTCGTCGTACTTCTCCCAGAAGCCGAACTTCGCCTTGCCTTCCAGCGCTTCCAGCTGGCTGTTTTCCAGAATGGGGAACACCTGATTGGTGGGCGACTCCATATAGAAGCGGTAGCCCTTGGCAGCAAGGCCCTCCTTCAGACGGTCGGCGGTCTCGATGGCGTTCCGGCTGATGCGGGTGTACAGATCATCGGTGAACAGCACATCGAACTGCAGGCCCAGCAGACGGCCCTTGGCAAGCAGCGCGCCTGCTGCTTGACCATAGTCATAAAGTGGGCCGGTGCGCGTGGGGGAACACCACGGCCTCGCCGCACAGCGCGCCCACCTTGGTGCCGCCGATGTAGAACACATCGGTCAGGCGGGCGATATCCTGCAGGGTAACATCGGTGCCTTGGCCATCAGACCGTAGCCCAGGCGTGCGCCGTCCATGAACAGGGGCATGTGGTACTCCTGACACACAGCGTGCAGCTCTTCCAGCTCAGCCTTGGTGTACAGGGTGCCGTACTCGGACGGGTGAGAGATATATACCATGCCGGGGAACACCATGTGGTCGTGGTTGGCATCGGCATAGAAGGTGGCGCACCAGTCGCGCACATCGGCGGCGCTCACCTTGCCCTCGTGGGCGGGCAGGGCAATGACCTTGTGGCCGGTATACTCAATGGCACCGGCTTCGTGTGCAGCCACATGGCCGGTGGCAGCAGCCATCACGCCCTGCCAGCGCTGCAGCATGGACGCAATGACGATGGCGTTGGTCTGGGTGCCGCCGGAGATGAAGTCACGTCTGCATCCGGGCAGCCGCAGGCAGCGCAGATCTTGCTTTGGCGCTGGCGCAGTAGGGGTCG
>ENA-OQAS01000460-OQAS01000460.1-human-gut-metagenome-genome-assembly--contig:-NODE-460-length-21161-cov-3.793667_pt1 | contig 21161 bp, 31 predicted proteins | sample MGYA00242733_ERZ504523 | MGnify/ENA primary metagenome ERZ504523 (study PRJEB26092, sample SAMD00036239) | human gut metagenome | host: Homo sapiens | study: EMG produced TPA metagenomics assembly of...
TAAAATTATTGCTTTTATGAAAATGTGTTATACTAGATCCATGAAAGGACGAAGGTGTTATATGAAGAATAGAAAGTTTCACATTACTGCTTACAGGTATGCTGACCCTTTCCATGGGAAGCACCGTATATGCATCAGGTACAGACGCTGCGATCGCAGAGGCACAGGCGGAGAAACAGGCCGCTGAGGAGGGTCTTGCGCAGGTACAGAGCAGCATCGGCACACTGGAGAGCAAAAAGCAGGAGCTGGAGAGCTATCTGGCTGATTTAAACGCACAGTATGAGGATCTTACCAACAGCATTTCTGAGCTTAGTATCCAGGCTGCTGAGAAGGAAGATGAATTAAATAAAGTAAAAAAAGAACTGAAAAAAGCAAAGAAAGCTTCTGCAGATCAGTATGAATCCATGAAGCTTCGAATCGCATATATGTATGAAAATGCCGGAACTTCCGCACTGGAGACACTGCTTTCTTCCGAAAGCCTTGCAGAATTCCTCAATCGCGCGGAGAATGCGATCCAGATTTCTACATACGACAGAGACATGCTGGATAAATATGTGAGTCTTCAGAAGAATATCCAGGAGAATGAGAAAAAGGTTGAGACGGAGTCCGCAGAGATCGATGATCTGATGACGGAGCGTGCAGCCAAACAGCAGGAAGTGCAGTCCATGGCTTCCAGCACAAGCGATGATATTAACTCTTATGTAAACCAGATCAGCGCCAGCCAGGAAGAGGCTCAGCAGCTGATGGCAGATATCAGTAATGCAGACAGCAGTATTACCGCTCTGGTACAGCAGGCAGAGGCGGAGAAGGCTGCAGAAGAGAAAGCTAAGGCTGAAGCGGCAGCAGAGGCTGAGAGACAGGCAGCAGAAGCGGCAGCCCAGGAAGAAGCCGATCAGGATAACGAGGACAGTGAAGAGGCTGATTCTGACGATGATTATGGCTATGATCCGGAGGAGGATACAACCGAGTCTTCCAGTAGCTCTACAAGTACAGACATTGTTGTAGAGGAGGAAGAGGAAGCGGATGATGTACAGTCCGGAAGTTCCGAAGATGTTTCCGAGGACAGCTCCCAGGAGGAGGTTTCTGAGGAGGTTTCCAATGATGAGACAGCTTCCGAGGAGACGGAAGATGCCTCTGCGGATACGTCCGATTCCGGTTCTTCCAGTCAGGGAACATATCTTGGAAACTTTACACTGACCGCATACTGCAACTGTGCACAGTGCTGCGGTACAGCCGGCAATCTTACCGCCAGCGGAACAGTTCCGACAGCAGGACGTACCGTTGCTATGGCAGGTGTTCCGTTTGGGACCAAGCTTCTGATCAACGGCACTGTTTATACGGTAGAGGATCTGGGAACTCCTTACGGACATGTGGATATCTATTGTGGAAGCCATTCTGAGGCATTAAGCTTCGGACTTCAGTCTGCAGATGTATATCAGGTGGGCTGATCCGGGAAAATCCAGAGGAGAATATTTAAGAGAAATACAGCGCTGCAGGATCGTATGCTGATCCTTGCAGCGCTGCTTTTGTATGCATGACGCAGATATGTGTTTCGTGAAGTGTAGTGTGTGGAAATTCACAAATTTCCTGCAATCCGGAGATTTTACAGATACGGCGTACCCGGGATCTCCGGATAGGTTCCCATACCGATGAGAAGCTCAAGGCCTGTCTGACGGCCTTCCAGTACAGCAGCTTTTACAGCACTGGCATCACCGGAGATGGCGATGATTACTTCATTGGAATGACTGGTACCGATATTCGGAGTCATATATTGTGTAATGGATACTGCTGCGGATTTCACGGCATTATCTGCCATCACAAGACCGATAGCAGCCGGAGAACCTGCCATGAAACCAAATGCTTCACCCAGAGGTGTGCCGAAGGCTTTATGGATAGCAGGACCTGCACTTGCGGAAAAAGCAAACTCCAGGTGGCCGGATTCGCTGATGTAGACCTCACCTGCATATTTGTTAGTCAGTTCCAGAGCCAGAGAAATGGCGTGACGCACGTCGGATACATCATTTCCGCCAAGGACGATATAGTTTCCGTGACCGCCCCAGCCCTTGGTGTCTCTTGGAAGTTCAATGGAAAGGACTTCTGTATTTGTGGCTTTTACTGCATCGTCAATAGCTGTGATCTGGCCGGCAGCGCCTGTTCGGGAACTGAAAAGCCCCAGACAGTGGTATTGGTACCTACGTTCATCTCTTTAAGCAGAGAATCATCAACTCCGGAGATCACGAGTCCGATTGTGTCAAGGACTGCGGTCCCTACAAATTCAGTCCGTGTGCAGTTGGTGCTGATGTTATGAATATCGTGTATATCCATGTGGAAAAATCCCCCTTTTTGCTGAAAACTCATTGGTTTCAGTATAGCATCAGAGAGGGGAATTTGAAAGTGAAAATTGACAATATCATTTGTAAATGGCAGGTTTACATAGTAGTAAACGGCATTGTAAAATGTAAACTTAAAAAATAAAATTAAGTTGACATTCAAATCCTGCTGTGTTAAATTGTTAACAGCGAAAGAGCGGATATCATTTATAAAGGACAGGAATGATCTTCCGACAGGAAAAGCAGAAAAGGAAAGAAAGGATACAGATTATTATGACAACAGTGGCAGCAGGCAGAAGCAAGACGTATGATCTTGTTTACATTGCAGTTTTTGCAGTAGTGATGGCAGTTTGCTCATGGATTTCCATTCCGGCACAGGTACCGTTTACTCTGCAGACATTTGGAGTATTTATGGCAGTTGGTGTGCTTGGAGGAAAAAGAGGAACTCTGGCAGTTCTGGTTTACGTTCTTCTTGGAGCAGTAGGAGTTCCGGTTTTTGCAGGATTTTCCGGAGGCATTGGAGCTCTTCTCGGAAATGCAGGTGGATATATCATTGGATTTATCTTTTCCGCACTTGTTATGTGGGCAATTGAGCACGTTTTTGGCAGAAAGCCGGTTGTTCAGATTATTTCCATGGTCGTTGGGCTGATCGTATGCTATGCCTTTGGAACCGCATGGTTTATGTTTGCTTACACAAGAAGCACAGGTCCGGTAGGTCTTATGGCAGTTCTTGGCTGGTGTGTGTTCCCGTTTATCATTCCGGATCTTATCAAGATCGCACTGGCTTATGTTTTATCAGGAAAGGTACGTAAATATGCAAGATAAAAGCAGTGCTGCGGCATATGCTTCTGATGAGGCACAGAGGAAATAGTCATTCCTCTGCGCCCTCATCATGGTATGTGCCTGGCGTATTTTAAGGGGGAAGGCTACAGTAACGGTTTTACTGCACATATGGCCGAGATGCTGAAGATTTTTCTGGAGGGAAAGAAAATAAGGCTTCATGTGGATACGGATGAGATCTGCTCTGCCTGTCCGAATAATCGGGGCGGACATTGCGAAGCCGGAGATAAAGTGGCAGAGTATGACAATGCTGTGCTGAAAAAATGTGGACTGAAGGCCGGACAGACATTGCACTTCAGCGAATTTACAAAAAAAAGTCCAGGAAAAAATCCTTGCGATGGATAAACGTAAGGAAATCTGTGGAAACTGCCAGTGGAACAGTATCTGCGAAGAACAGAAGAGCCGCTGGGCATAGATATTTATAAGAACCTTTCCAAAAACTGCTTCGGGTCTGCAAAAAAAGTATGCCCGAAGCAGGAAAAAAGAAAAAATTCGATTTTTTTGAAAAATTTTAATTTTTTCTATTGACAAAGTACAGAAACTCTAATATAATAGCTCTTGCAGTTGAGCAAAACACAAACAACTGAAACAGAATAACGAAGCGTGGCTCAGTTTGGTAGAGCGCTGCGTTCGGGACGCAGAGGTCGCAGGTTCAAATCCTGTCGCTTCGACTAACAGCTTGAGAATCCCTTGGTTGAGGGGTTCTTTTTTATGTTTGTACATCCTGGAGCTTTTTTTCAGTTGATGGAATGATTTCTCTCGATCTTCATATATATTAACGAAACCGAAATACCGGAGGGACGTGCGTTGGCTGGATATCAGCGTTTTGTTGCGTATGTGTACGAGTATCGGAAAGGAAAAAAGATGGCAGCAGCGGTTATGTGAGGGTGGAGGCCAGAGATAGGAAATGCCGTGTGGAGGTTCATCTGCGCTGCGTTGGACTGGAGCCTGGGAAGTCGGTGCAGAGTGTATGGGTTTGGTTGCGGCAGGAAGGGCTGATGGATGGTATTTTGATCGGAAGCTGTGTTACCGGGCGGGAGCGGATTGAGTGCGCACTGGAGACGGATACAGGGGATATTGGAGGCATGGGAAAAAGTCTTCAGGAGCTTGGAGGACTGCTTCTGATCTCCGATGCCGGCGGATTCTGGGGAACGGAATGGGATGATCAGCGATCCGGCCGGAGAATTTCCGTGAGTGGAAGAAAAAAGAAACGGAATCTCGGAAGGAAACGGAGAAAACAGGAACGGAATATCAGAAGGCGGCGGAGAAAACAGGCAGAGAGCGGGAAGAAAAGGAAGAAGAAAATCAAAAAGATGGAACCTTGCCAGAAGTGCAGGAAAATCAGAAGGAGTCAGACAGGATCATGACGGTGGAGGAGATTCAGGAGGATGTATTAAAGACATCGGAAACCGGAAATTCATATCAGGCTCCCGGTCCGCATCCGCCGGAACCACCACGACCAGGCCAGCCTCACCAATCCGCCGGAACCACCACGACCAGGCCAGCCGTCACCGCATCCGCCGAAACTACCACGGCCAGGCCAGCCGTCACCGCATCCGCCGAAACCATCGCGACCGGAGCCATCTCGTCCACTTCCGGGAATACCCTGTGATGATCCCTTTAACGACGGCTATTTCACAGACTGCCGCAAGATCAGACCATCGGACTGCAGTGCCTTATGCAGAAAAAACGGCTGCTTCTGCAGCAACCGTTTTGTCATGTACGGATATCAGAATTTCGGCCATCTTCTGCTGTGCAGAAATCCCCGGGGACAGTACATACTGGGAGTACCCGGTGGATACAGCCAGCAGGAACGGTTTATGGCCAATATGTTTGGCTTTCCCTACTTTAAGGAATGTCCGGATATTCATATCCCAGGCGGAAAGGGAGGATACTGGTACTGTTTTATTAACATCTGATCAGAAAAATTTCGGCATCCATGCAGATAAGCAAACAGTTTTGCAAATCCGCAGATCACAGCTCCATACCACGAATTTCTACTACCGGGATCGTCTGAGACAGGATATCCCGGTAGTTTTTCATTTCTTCCTCGGAGCAGGCAGAGAATCCCGGTATCAGAACTCCGTCGGAATCCCGGTAAGCCTGGAGATAATAAGCTTTTGCACCGCTTAACCACCGGCTGATCTCCTGAAAATCTTTTTCGGAATGAAGTTCCCTCACAACTGTTGTACGAAATTCATAATCAAGGTGTCCGTCCAGCAGCCATCCGGCAGTTTCCCGGATCCCATCCAGATCGGCATGTACACCGGTAAGCGCATGATAGTTGGAAGGACAGGCCTTGATATCCATGGCAACCTTGTTGATCAGGTCAGCTGCTGCGAGATTTTTTACCACGGAGGGGCGGGAACCGTTGGTATCGAGCTTCACATCATAGCCCAGCTCCCTGATCCTGCTGAGAAATTCCGGTAGCTCCGGTGCAAGTGTGGGTTCACCGCCGGAAATACAGACGCCATCGAGAATCCCCTTTCTTTTTTTTAGAAAAGCCAGGATTTCCTCCTGGGAATATTCAGGCTGGGTGTTAGGCTCCACGACAAGAGCTCCATTCTGGCAGAATGGGCAGCGGAAGTTGCAGCCGCCTAAGAATATGGTACAGGCTACCCTTCCCGGATAATCCAGCAGGGTTGTTTTGTTAAATCCACATATTTTCATAGGAAAATCCCCTTGTTTCTCTTATTTATGATACTACAAGCATACTCTCCCCCGAAAAAAGCTGCAAGCCTTTTTAACCGAATCAAGTAAGTTTCCTGCGGAGCTGCGAAAAGCAGTAAGCAGAGATGGGGACTTGCTCATGGAAGAAAAAAACATATAATTTATGGGCTACACCTCCTGGGGCTGCATTGACCTTGTCAGTGCATCTACAGCAGAGCTGAAAAAACGCTACGGCTACATCTACGTGGACCGCAACGACGATGGAACAGGTACACTGAACCGTTATAAGAAAAAATCCTTCTATTGGTATAAAGATGTGATCGCTACCAATGGTGAGTCACTTCACAAATAATCTGGTTGCTTGACTTTCCGGAAAAAAGCAGATATAATGCATTCATTGACGCAGACAATGGAGTTCGCGAGAGCTTCCGTTGTCTGCGTTTTTCTGTTATACAATAAGAAAACGCTGCAGAAATTAGTGTGGAAATTTCTGTGGCGTTTTTTGTGTTGCAAATATCTGTTTTGCAGCAGATTGACATGAAATACCGGAAAAGCTATAATCGAACGGACAGAAGGCTGAGAGCAGTCTTAGTTTGAACAGATAGAATCCCGGAGCTTTTTCCGGAATGTGAAGTTACAGGAGGAGTAAAAACGTGACAGATCAGGAACGTTTTATGAAAGAGGCGATCCGCCAGGCAAAAAAGGCCCGTGCATTGGAGGAAGTGCCGATCGGCTGCGTGATCGTGCATGAGGGAAAGATCATAGCCAGAGGCTACAATCGCCGCAATACAGATAAAAATACCTTATCTCATGCAGAGCTTAATGCTATCCGAAAGGCAAGTAAAAAGCTGGGAGACTGGCGTCTGGAGGGATGCACCATGTATGTAACGCTGGAGCCTTGTCAGATGTGTTCCGGTGCACTGGTACAGTCCAGGATCGATGAGGTGGTGATCGGCTGTATGAACCCGAAAGCAGGCTGTGCCGGATCTGTGATGAATCTTCTTCAGATCGAAGGCTTTAATCATCAGGTAAAGATCACAGAAGGGGTATTGGAAGAGGAATGCTCCGAAATGCTTTCCACATTTTTCAGGGAACTGCGGGAGAAAAAGAAGCAGGCAAAAATCCTGAAGAAGCAGGAAGCAGAGCGCCTTGCCGGACAGACACAGTCAGAGAGAGCGGAATAGAACGAAAAATCCCGGGAGATTTACTCTTGACAGAATCCTGTGAAAATATCAAAATAAAATCATAAATGGATTTCACTATTACAGACAGAAAATCCATTCAGGTCAAACGAAAGTCGTTGATACAGGAACGACAGAAAATGGAGGAACAAAAATGGAACTTGAAGCTTTAAGAAAAGACATGGTAGCAGCAATGAAGGCCAAAGATAAGGTAACAAAGGAAGCAGTTTCCGCACTGATCGCAGCAGTAAAAAAAGCTGCCATTGATGAGGGATGCCGTGATGACATCAAAGGAGAGCTTGTAGACAAAGTTATCCTGAAAGAGCTGAAAACAGCAAAAGAGCAGATCGACACCTGCCCTGCAGAACGTACAGATCTGAAAGAGGAGTATCAGGCAAGATATGATATCATTGCGAAATATGCTCCGAAGCAGATGGATGAAGCAGAGATCAAGGCTTATATAGAGGAGAAATTGCAGATGTTCTGGCAACAGGAAATAAAGGCCAGATCATGAAGGCAGTTATGGGAGATCTGAAGGGAAAGGCAGACGGCAAGCTGATCAATCAGGTAGTTGCCGGATATTGTAAATAAAATAATAGCACAAAAAATCCCGCCGGATCAGTCATAAATGACGGACGGCGGGAATGCTGTTTATATAGAGATCATATATTATAACCTTTTTTACGCGCGCCGCACCTCGGAATGGTCTCACAGACGTTACCTTTACAGTTAACTCAGCCCAGGCACCCTCACGGCACACAAGAGCTTCTGCTTAGTGCTGCTGCATTCCTGCCCTGACACGGTTCACAGATTCCTGTTGCGTAAGACCCAGACGTCAACGCCACTTATAAAGGGCTGCTCTGCAAGATACAAGCCTCAGATTGGCATCACCCCTGCTGTAGCGGATTGCAGGTACAGGGCACCGCTATCTCCCCGGCTGCGCGGAATTTAATTATAGACTCTGAAACCGGATTTGTCAAGGTACAGACCGAAATAAATCAGTTCATATTAAGTGTACAGTACTGTACCGCCCCGTTTTTGGTGTTGCGAAGGGTGAAGCTGATATAGGCGGACTGCTTCGCGGAAAGATTTCCGATACGGAGCGTGGAAGAAGAAGCCCCGCTGTTAGGGGCGTTGTAATTGGTACTATACTGTGTATGGGTCCGGTTGTTGTTGAAAGAAACGCCTGTGATCTTCCAGCCATTTGCAGCGGTGCATTTCATGACAGCATTCTTCTGTGTCTCGTTGGCGTAACGAAAGGCGTTATGGCCGGAGCTTTTGAATTTTCCGGCAAGATTGCCTTTTACACCTGTGATGGAGACGGATTTCAACGGGTTGACATAACGAAGCACCTTGATGGTGGAAGTATAGGTTTTGTTTCCGACCTTGAAGGAAATCTTTCCGGTTCCGGGCTTTTAACGGCAAAACCGATATTGTAGAAATGATCGGAGTGAGTGTACGGTTTTGCACCCTTGCGGAAAGCCTCCGTGGTACTTTTGCAGCTGCTGGAACCGAAGGAATCCAGTGCGATCACAGATCCTCCGCTGACTACTTTAACATTGGATTTGAGAATGTTCTGTTTAGCAGGAATATTGCTGATCGAGATCTCATCGTATCCCAGGTCCTTTCCGGATGTGGGCATATAAACGATCCGGGTTTTGGAATAATTGATCGCTGCACTGGCGGCGAGAGGAGTCATGGCGCATACCATGGCTGCGGCTAATAAAGCGCAGGATAGTTTTTTGAGGATTTTTTCATAGGACGCTCCTTTCCTGGTGAAATTTTCTGTAAACATACAAAAGTTACTGATAATTTTATTTTACGATGAGATACAGGTAAAGTCAATCAATACACTCGCTGTTTTCGTGCTTTTTTGGCTATTGTACACTGCCTGAAAATGCTTTATAATATTATATTGTGTAAAACTCTGTGAAAAGAGAGGATACAGTAGTTGTTCTGCAGAAATACGTCAGGTGGAATATCTGTCTTATATGCAGACAGCAACAAATAAAATGTGCACATAAGAGGGCATAGAATGGAGGACGCTATGATTAAAAGAATCGGTCTGCTGACAAGCGGTGGTGACTGTCAGGCACTGAACGCAACCATGAGAGGCGTTGTAAAGGGTCTGAGCAACAGCGTTGAGAACCTTGAGGTTTATGGATTTGATGACGGATATAAGGGACTGATCTACGGGAAATACCGTATGCTTACAGCCAGGGACTTTTCCGGGATCTGACTCAGGGCGGAACTATTCTCGGAACATCCAGACAGCCATTCAAACTGATGCGGGTTCCGGATGAGAAGGGACTGGACAAGGTTGAGGCCATGAAACAGACTTACTATAAGCTCTGTCTTGACTGTCTTGTGATCCTCGGCGGAAACGGAACGCAGAAAACCGCCAATCTTCTCCGCGAGGAAGGCCTGAATATCATCCATCTTCCGAAGACCATTGATAATGATATCTGGGGTACAGATATGACCTTTGGCTTCCAGAGCGCTCTGGAGATCGCAACAAATGCCATTGACTGCATCCATACAACAGCTGCATCTCATGGACGTGTATTTATTGTTGAGATCATGGGACATAAGGTCGGAAGCCTTACACTGAATGCCGGTGTTGCAGGCGGAGCAGATGTGATCCTGATCCCGGAGATCCCATACGATATCAATAAGGTTGTAGAAGCCATCCAGAAGCGTAACAAGGCAGGCAAGCGTTTTACCATTCTTGCAGTAGCTGAGGGAGCTATCTCAAAAGAAGATGCAGAGCTTCCGAAGAAAAAATACAAAGAAAAGCTTGCGGAAAGAGCGAAGAAATATCCGTCTGTATCCTATGAGATCGCAGACCAGATCCAGCAGGTGACCGGAAGTGAGGTACGTATCACAGTTCCGGGACATATGCAGCGAGGCGGAGAGCCATGTGCATATGACCGCGTTCTTTCCACAAGGATCGGTGCCGGTGCAGCGCAGGCGATCATGGATGAGGAATACGGTGTTATGATCGGTGTCATCAACGGCAAGATCAAGAGGGTTCCTCTTGCTGAATGCGCAGGCAAGCTGAAGATGGTATCTCCAAAGGATCAGCTTGTAAAAGCAGCCAAACAGATCGGAATCAGTTTTGGCGATTAATGAATTATGAGTCATCTGCCGCCGCGGGAGTCTTTCCGCGGCGACTGTGGCGAAGAGAAGGAGAGTTTTATGAGTTATACTGCTCTTTACCGTAAATTTCGTCCCGACAATTTTGACGATGTAAAAGGACAGGATCATATTGTGACAACACTGACCAACCAGATCAAGGCGAACCGTATCGGACACGCATACCTGTTCTGCGGAACGCGTGGTACCGGAAAAACTACGGTTGCAAAGATCCTGGCGAAGGCAGTAAACTGTGAACATCCTGTAAATGGCAGCCCCTGCAATGAATGTGCCATGTGCAAGGCCATTCAGGCGGGAACTGCATGAATGTGATCGAAATCGATGCAGCCTCTAACAACGGTGTTGATAACATCCGTGAGATCCGTGAGGAAGTGGCTTATCGTCCAACAGAGGGCAAATACAAGGTTTATATCATCGATGAGGTGCATATGCTCTCAACAGGTGCATTTAATGCTCTTCTGAAAACATTGGAGGAGCCGCCTTCTTATGTTATTTTTATCCTGCGACTACAGAGGCCCACAAGATACCGATCACAATACTGTCCAGATGTCAGCGCTATGACTTTCACCGGATATCCATTGATACCATTGCTGCCAGACTTTCCGAGCTTCTGACAGCAGAAGGGGTGGAAGCAGAGGAGAAGGCTGTACGCTATGTGGCAAAAAAGGCGACGGGTCCATGCGAGATGCCCTGAGTCTTCTGGATCAGTGTATTTCCTTTTATCTGGGACAGGTGCTTACTTATGATAAAGTCCTGGATGTTCTGGGAGCTGTGGATACAGAGGTATTCAGCAGGCTTCTCCGAAAGGTTCTTTCCGGCGATGTGACAGGTTCCATCCATGTGCTGGAGGACCTGATCACAGGCGGCCGGGAGCTGGGACAGTTTGTATCAGATTTTACCTGGTATATGCGAAATCTTCTGCTTGTGAAGACTTCCGAAAATCCGGAGGAAGCCATTGATGTTTCTTCTGAGAATCTGAAGCTTCTGAAGGAAGAGAGCGGGATGACAGATGTGGAGACGCTGATGCGTTACATTCGTATTTTTTCTGATCTGTCCAATCAGATCCGTTTTGCAAGCCAGAAGCGTGTATTGGTGGAAATCGCACTGATCAAGCTGTGCAGACCGGCCATGGAGACAAATCTGGACTCTGTTCTTGACAGGCTTCGTGTCCTGGAAAAGCAGATGGAGGAACGGCCTGTGCAGCAGGTGATCGTTCGGGAGAGCGAGGCCGGTGGAACCGGGGAACCGGGGGCGGCAGTGACCGGTACAGCAACGGTACAGCAGCAGAAACCACAGAAGGCAGCTCCTGAGGATCTTCAGAAGATCGTGGCAGGCTGGCGTGCCATCGTGGGTCAGACTACCGGACTTTTCAAGCAGTCCCTGCAGCGTGCAGTCCCCAAGTATAACGGAGAAACAGGAGATCCCATCCTTTATGTGGAATTCCAGGATTTTCTGGGGATGAATTATGTAGACAATCCGGAGGCGAAGAAAGAGCTTCAGGACATTATTGCTGCCCGGACAGGCAAGAGCGTGGAGATACATATGCTGGTAGCCAACAAACATCAGCACACCAATCTCGCGCAGATCACAGTAGACGATGCACTTCGGGAGAATATCCACATGGATATCGTAGTGGAAGAAGACCCGGATGAGGAGTATAAATCCGTAAACAAAAAACAGGAGGAAAGTATTATGGCAAAAAGAGGTGGATTTCCTGGCATGGGTATGCCGGGAAACATGAATAATCTTATGAAACAGGCGCAGAAAATGCAGCGTCAGATGGAAGAAAACCAGAAAGCTCTTGAGGAAAAAGAGTTTACAGCAACAGTAGGCGGCGGAGCTGTTTCCGTTACAGTTTCCGGTAAACGTGAAATAACAAAGGTCACACTTTCCGAGGAAGCGGTAGATCCGGATGATATCGAGATGCTTGAGGACATGATCGCGGCAGCAACAAATGAGGCACTCCGTCAGGTTGAGTCCGAGTCAGCAGCAGTGATGTCCAAACTCACAGGCGCCTTGGCGGTCTTGGCGGAGGTCTTCCTTTCTGATGGAATATTACAGCAGCCATATCAATAAACTTATTGAGCAGCTTTCCCATCTTCCGGGGATCGGAGCCAAATCTGCCAGCGTCTTGCATTTCATATCATGAATATGCCGAAGGACCAGGTGGAGCAGCTGACCGCCTCCATTACCGATGCAAGGCAGAATGTTCAGTACTGTAAGTGCTGTTACACGCTGACAGATCAGGAGCTTTGTCCGATCTGCGCCAATCCCAAAAGGGATCACAGCACGATCATGGTGGTTGAGAATACCAGGGATCTGGCAGCATATGAGAAAACAGGTAAATTTGACGGTGTATATCATGTACTTCATGGTGCGATCTCCCCGATGCTTGGGATCGGGCCGGATGATATCAAACTGAAGGAACTGATGAAGCGCCTTCAGGGGGATGTAAAGGAAGTTATTGTGGCAACCAATTCCAGTCTTGAAGGCGAAACGACAGCTATGTACATCAGTAAGCTGATCAAACCGACCGGGATCAAAGTAAGCCGTATCGCCAGCGGAGTTCCGGTGGGCGGTGATCTGGAGTATATTGATGAGGTGACACTTCTCCGGGCATTGGAAGGAAGAGTGGAACTATAACCGGATCAGGTGAAAAATTCCCTGAGGGATTGCAAAAAGTGATAAGCAGCCAGGAAATTTCCCCAGGTTATAAAGGAGGTGAGACTGGTGGCAAAAAGAAAGCAACCTCATCGGATGTGGCAGCACGCGCAGGAGTTTCCCAGGCAACGGTATCCATGGTGCTGAACCGGAAATATAATGTTTCTTTTTCGAGAGAAACTGTGGAGCGGGTGGAGCAGGCGGCCAGAGAGCTTGGCTATGAGCTTCCCGGACGTCGGAAACACAAAGCTGACAGAAAAGAAAAGCTGATCGTTGTTTTCTGCCCCACACTCACCAGTCCCTATTATGTACTGCTGCTTCAGGGAATCGAGGCTGTGGCCAATGAGCAGGGATATGGGGTATTTATCTGCAACACCCAGCGCGATGCGGGGCTGGAAGAAAAATATCTCCGTATGATGCAGACCATGCGGCCGGCAGGGATCATCTATACCTGCAATCCTCATCCGGATTTCCAGCATCAGGTAGAAAAGATCGCAAAAGAAACACCGCTGGTCATCATCAGCAACAAGGAAAAAACAACCACGGTAGATGCTATCAATCAGGACAACACAGTGGTAGGAAGCTGATGGCCAGACATCTTCTTGATCTGGGGCACACGGATGTGGCATTTATCACGCCTCCTCTTACCAGACGGCAGTGGCAGCGCTCCAAGCGTGTGGAGGGCTTTGTCCGCGAGTTTGAAAAAGAGGGAAAAAAGGATCATGTGCTCATCAAGGCGGCAGATGAGTCCAATGACAGAAAGATCCCGCGGATGGATTCCGAGTATGCCATGGGCTACGAGCTGACCATGGAGCTTCTCCAGGAAGGACAGAAATTTACGGCTATCGCAGGACAGAATGACATGATGGCCATAGGCGCCATTGATGCGCTGCATGAAATGAGGATACACGTTCCGAAGGATGTTTCTGTCATAGGGTGCGACAATATTTTTTATTCCGGCATCCGCAGGATCTCCCTGACAACCATTGATCATTTTGTTGCGCTGAAGGGAAGAGATGCCTGTGACATCATCATCCGTAAGATCGACATGAATGATAAATTTTACCTGGATGAAAGACCTGCCAGCCTGTATAATATCGAATATACCCCGAAGCTGATCACGCGCCGCACGACGGGGTATGCAAGACTGGACAGAAACCAGTCTGATGAACAGAAAAATAAATAATGGCACAAAAATTATTAATAATAATATATAGAGAGAGTTTCCATGACACATTTGAATAGAAACCTTGTTAGCTACGATAATTACGGCGATATTCGAATTGAGGAAAATGGAAAGAAGCTGTTTTGGGTGAAAAAATTGACAGGCACTATTAATAAAACGTTATTTTATTAATAAAATATTTATTAATAAAAACAGGTGCCTTGACCCCCGCAATGAGTTTGTTATAATGGAATCATCAAGAAAAAGAACGAACGTAAACAGGAGGAAAAAACAATGAAATTTTTTATCGACACAGCTAAAGTAGAGGATATCAGAGAAGCAAATGACATGGGAGTTATCTGTGGAGTTACAACAAACCCGTCTCTGATCGCCAAAGAAGGAAGAGACTTCAACGAGGTGATCAAAGAGATCACAACGATCGTTGACGGACCGATCAGCGGTGAGGTTAAAGCTACCACAACAGATGCTGAGGGAATGATCCGTGAGGGACGTGAGATCGCAGCGATCCATCCGAACATGGTTGTTAAGATTCCTATGACAACAGAGGGACTGAAGGCAGTTAAGGTTCTTTCCTCTGAGGGGATCAAGACAAACGTTACTCTGATCTTTTCTGCTAACCAGGCACTTCTTGCAGCAAGAGCAGGTGCTACATATGTATCTCCGTTCCTTGGAAGACTGGATGACATCTCCACAGATGGCGTTGAGCTGATCCAGCAGATCGCTGAGATGTTTGCAGTTGCAGATATCCCGACAGAGATCATCGCAGCAAGCGTTCGTCATCCAATGCATGTAACTGCATGTGCACTTGCAGGCGCAGATATCGCTACGGTACCGTTCAAGGTAATTGAGCAGATGACACATCATCCGCTGACAGATGCAGGTATCGCTAAATTCCAGGCTGATTACAAGGCAGTATTCGGTGAGTGATCGAAACCTCTTTTATATACAAATTCCCTGTGAACAGCAGGGCACTAAAAAGGAGACATTAATAACATGGATAAGTTAGAACTTCAGAAAGTTGCCAACGAAGTCCGCAAGGATATCGTAACAGCAGTCCATGCAGCAAAGGCCGGCCATCCGGGCGGATCCCTTTCTGCAGCAGACGTGTTCACCTATTTATATTTTGAAGAGATGAACATCGATCCGAAGGATCCTAAGAAGGCAGACCGTGACCGCTTTGTCCTTTCCAAAGGACATACAGCACCGGGACTCTATTCTGTACTTGCAGAGAGAGGATATTTTCCAAAAGAGGATCTGAAAACACTTCGTCATCTGGGCTCCTATCTTCAGGGACATCCGGATATGAAGCATATTCCGGGCGTTGATATGTCCAGTGGTTCTCTTGGTCAGGGAATCTCTGCAGCAGCAGGTATGGCTCTTTCTGCCAAACTCAGTAATGATGACTATCGAGTATATACATTGCTGGGTGATGGTGAGATCGAGGAAGGCCAGGTGTGGGAGGCAGCTATGTTCGCAGGCTTCCGTAAACTGGACAACCTGGTTGTGATCGTAGATAACAATGGACTTCAGATCGATGGTGACATTGCAGATGTATGCTCCCCGTATCCGATCGACAAGAAATTTGAAGCTTTCAATTTCCATGTGATCAATGTTGCGGATGGCAACGATATGGATCAGCTGAAGGCTGCTTTTGATGAGGCAAGAGCTACAAAGGGTATGCCGACAGCTATCATCATGAAAACAGTAAAAGGTAAAGGCGTTTCCTACATGGAGAACGCAGTAGGCTGGCACGGAAAAGCTCCGAATGATGAGCAGTATGCACAGGCAATGGAAGATCTGGAGAAGGTAGGTGAAGCATTATGTCAGAAGTAAAGAAAATCGCAACGAGAGCAAGCTACGGCAGTGCCCTCATAGAATTAGGAAAAAAACACGAGGATCTTATCGTTCTTGACGCTGACCTTGCTGCAGCTACACAGACAGGTATGTTTAAAAAAGAATTCCCGGAGCGTCACATTGACTGCGGTATCGCAGAGTGCAACATGATGGGTATTGCAGCAGGAATCGCTTCCACAGGTAAGGTTCCCTTTGCAAGTACTTTTGCAATGTTTGCAGCAGGACGTGCTTATGAGCAGGTTCGTAACTCCATCGGATATCCGAAGCTGAATGTAAAGATCGGAGCAACTCACGGCGGTATTTCTGTAGGTGAAGACGGCGCCACACATCAGTGCCTGGAGGATTTTGCCCTGATGAGAGTGATTCCGGGCATGGTCGTTGCAAGTCCTTCTGATGATATCGAAGCAAAAGCTATGGTTGCTGCTGCTTACGAGCATCAGGGACCGGTATACATGAGATTCGGACGTCTTGCTGTTCCGGTTATCAATGACAGACGGATTATAAATTTGAGCTTGGTAAGGGCATCGTTCTCCGCGAGGGAAAAGATCTTACCATCATCGCAAACGGACTTTGCGTTGCACCGGCTCTTGAAGCAGCTGAGAAGCTTGCAGCAGACGGAATCGATGCAAAAGTGATCAATATCCATACCATCAAGCCTCTGGATGAGGACCTTGTTGTTGCAGCCGCCAAAGAAACCGGCAAGGTTGTAACTGTTGAGGAGCATTCCATCATCGGCGGTCTTGGCGGAGCTGTATGCGAGTGCCTGGCTGAGAAGGCACCGGTACCGGTTAAACGTATCGGAATCCATGATGTATTCGGTGAGTCCGGTCCGGCATTAGAGCTTCTTCATAAATACGGTCTCGATGCAGAGGTATCTATAAGCAGATCAAGGAGTTCGCATAATCAAGATCAACAGGGGATAAGTCTGTTTCTGCAGGAAGTATCTTAAGAATCCCGCAGGCGATCACATCTGCAAGTGTTACCACGGTGGAGAGCCGGGTAGTCTGCAGGGTAAGCTGCTCCATGATTCCGGCAGTATTTACAATGCCGGTGATATGGATGTCCCCTACAGGTGGAAGATCTTTCTGAACACCAGCACCTGGGTAAAGTGCACCATTTCCAATGGTCACATAGCCAGGTGTTTTTTTTGTCCAAGAGAAGCGTCTATGGCAATTACAAGGGCGTGTGGATGAAGCCTTGTGATAAGCGATGAAGTTTTTTCCAGGTTCAGGGCATGGACCGGGCAGGAAAGAGTGCCGTAGACAAAAATATGTCCGGTTTCATGAGGATGAAGAAGGTGTCCGATATATGGGCCTAAACAATCTCCGGTAACACGATCACTGCCAATGCATAAAAACACGATCTCAGTCCATTTTTTAGGACAGTGAAGAATGCATTTTTTCAGAAGATAAGCAATCTCGCCGGATGAACCGTTTTTTCCGGCATCAATGTAAAAAGCCATGAGAAACCTCGATTCTTTTTTCACTCTATCATATCCTGAAAAAAAGGAAAAATATGCATGGTGCGGAATCTGTCGCTAAATTCTGTGGACAGACTCTTACATTCTGCTAAAATCCGCATTTTTACTGTGCTATGCTTGGACAGAAGGAGTGATATGAGATGATAGAAGTCATTTATAAGGAGGACACAACAGAACAGGAAGCCGCCCAGGAATCGTTTTCCATGCCTAGAAATGTAAGGCAGATCGGGCTGGCGAACGGAGATTACAGGATTTATATAGAAGATTATGTATACACATTTCTCTGCAGCCTGGCAGAAGATGAAAAGCCGGAAGGCAGGGAAGTGTGGCGGTACTTACAGGTGAAATTCAATGGACTGCAGATATGACCTGTATTTTTATAAAAGGTGCTATTGCAGCAGACGGCATGGAGGCTGCGGCAGAACATATTGACTTTTCGGAAAAACTCTGGCAGAAACTGCAGGAGGATAAGGATCAGTATTTTCCGGAGCAGGAGATCGTGGGATGGTTTTTTGCACAGCCTCAGATAGCAATGGAGATCACGGAGCTTTTTGTGAAAGTACATCTCAGACATTTCGGAGGGGAAAAGATCCTGATGCTGATGGATCCTGGAGAACGGGAGGATGCTTTTTTCCGTTATGATGGCGGCATGATGGCAAAACTGAGCGGGTATTATATTTATTATGAGAAAAATTCTCAGATGCAGACGTATATGATCGAACGTAGCCAGAAAGAGGGCGGAGAGGCATCCGAGGAAGTGGAGGACAGGGCTGTCAGAAATTTCAGAAAGATCATAGACAGTAAAAATCCGGAGGAACGGGGAGAAGAGAAAACTTCTGTTTTTTCTTATGCGGCTACGGTGTGTTTGGCACTGGCAGTTCTTGTGGCTGGAGTGGGCTTTTATCGGAATCAGCAGGAAAAAACAGAGGTTCCGGAAGATTATCGCGCCGCTTCTGCTTCGGTGGTGCAGATAACACCTGCAGTAACAGAACCGGTGCGGAGTGTATCGGTTTCGCCAAAGGCGGTGCAGACGCAGAAACCGGTGCAGACACAAAAACCGGTACAAACGCAGGAAGCTGTGCGGGGAACTCCGGTCCCGACGGAAACCACGCAGAAAAGAGAAAAAATCTCAATAACACCGGAACCTCGAAGGTCAAAAAAACAGTCTGTTTCAGAAGCAACGCAAAAAAGGATAATAAAACAGAAGAGAAAAAACAGAAGAGACTTCAGTGGCTGCAGAAAATCCAAGGGAAACTTATGTGATCCGCCCGGGAGACACCTTGTATCAGATCAGTCTGAACCGCTATGGCACTGTAGCGGCGATGGAACAGATCTGTGCATTAAACGGAATTTCTGCTAATGAGATCATTTATCCCGGGCAGGTAATTGTACTACCCTGATGGAGTGTGCTATAATAACTGGAAAACCAATTACAAAATAAAATACTTAAGGTAAGGGATACGGTTGTGAATATCATAAAAAAAATACAGAAAAAACAAAAGCGTAAAAAGCTGATGAGGCAAAAAGCCAGGCTTGCACAGGAACAGGCTGCACAGGAAGGCGCTCACTACGGGAGAACTTCTCATCGCCGAAGGATTTCAAGAAAGGGAAAAAAGGTGATCACAGCGGCAGTGGTCGCTGCTGCAGTCTGCCTGGTTTTTCTCTATGCAGAAAAAAGAAGCTATCACAGCTATAAAGTATTAAATACAAGCGAACAGGAAGATGTTGTGTCCACACAGTATGTGGACATGGATGGAGATATCCTGAGATACAGTCCGGATGGAGTATCTGTTGTGGACAACAGCATGAATACGATCTGGAATGAAACCTATACAATGCAGAATCCTATTGCAGATGTGAATGGAAGCAGGGCGGTTGTTGCAGACAGCGAGGGAACATCGCTTTATATCTGCGACAAAAAAGGTGTGACCGGAACTGTAACAACATCTTATGCTATTGTAAAAGTGCGGATCGCATCGAATGGAATGGTTGCAGTGATCCTGGACAATGATGATAATACCTGGATCAATTTTTATAATCCGGATGGCAGTCTGGTCGCGGAAAATCTGACTAAGATCGATGATCCGGGATATCCCATGGATGTAGCAGTGTCTGATAACGGAGTGATGATGGTAACATTCCAGTATGTTGATGGAAGCAAGACTACCAGCTATGTGGCATTTTATAATTATGGGGATGTAGGGCAGAATGAGGATGATCGGATCGTAAGTGGTTATACCTATGAGAATGTAGTGATCCCGCAGGTGGAATGTATCAGTGACAGTAAGTATATTGCTTTGCGAGATGATGGATTTTCTACTTACCAGGGAAGCCAGATTCCCAAAGAAAGCAAAACAGTCAATGTAAAACAGGAGATCGTAAGTACATTTTTCAGTGATGACAGGATTGGCCTAGTATTTAAAAACAATAATAAAGATGATCTGTATACAATGGAAGTCTATAGTATGAGCGGACAGCTGAAATTCCGTAAAAATTTCAATATTCCATATACGACTATAAAAATGAGCGGAGATAATATCATCATGTATAACAGCTCGCAGATCTGCGTGATGAACAACCGTGGCGTACAGAAATATGCCGGAAATGTAGATGGAACGATCCGGGATTTCTTTAAGATCGGATGGAATAAATATCTTATGGTACTGGATACAGGCGTCAGCACCATAAATTCAGTTAAGGGGGCAGATATGAACTGGACATGGCTTGGACTGGCTGTGCTGGTCCTGCTTGCCTTTCCATGGTGGATGGATACAGGCATGGCTTTGTAAAAGAAGTAGTATCTGCATTGCTTGTTCTGATCTCCGTTGCTCTGGTATGGCTGATCAATCCTTATGTGAATCAGTTCATACGTGAGAATACGTTTGTTTATGAAAAAATCCAGACTGCCAGCGGATCATTTGTGGATTCTCTGGCAGATGGAAAAGAAACCATGGATGAGGAGGAACAGAAGGCATTGATCAGCAGTATGGATATTCCGGATCTCCTCCAGAAGGGGATAACAGAAAATAATACGGCATTGGTGTATCAATATCTGGCGGTTAATACATTTGCAGGGTATATTTCCGGATATCTGGCCAATGTAGCAGTGAACTGTCTTTCTTTTTTGGTATCATACATACTTTCCTCAATCCTGATCCATGTGCTGGCGTATGCCATGGATCTCCTGGCAAGATTGCCGGTCATCCGTGGGATCAACAAAATAGCCGGCGCCGTAGTAGGAGGCATGAAGTGTATTGTTTTTGTATGGGTCGGAATGCTGGTACTTACGATTTTATGCAACACGGAAATAGGGCAAAAGGGTCTGGGACTGATCCGGGGTGATACAGTACTGGATTTTCTTTATGATAAAAATATTTTTATCCGTATTTTTACAGGAATATTTTATGGTGGGTAAAAGAAAGCGCATTTTGCAGACGGAAAAGCACCAGGATACAGGTGGTGACCATGTCTGTGAAATGCGGTTTTTGACGAAAAAATACGTTTTTTAGAAAAAAATGAAATTTATGTAAAAAACATGTTGACAGGTAATGGGAAAAATGATATTCTATCAGAGTTGTTAGGAACAAAATTGTTTTTAAGAAACAGATAAATACATCTGCTTTCAGAAAAATAAAAAGTAGTTGACAAAAGACAGAAGATATGATAAAGTATCCAAGTCGTCAACGAAACGACAACAAAATCTTAACTCAAAAATGTTTAAAAAAAACTTAAAAAAAGTGCTTGACAAACAAAAAGAGATGAGATAAAATAAACGAGCTGTCTGAGAGACAGACGCAACAAAC
>ENA-OQAS01000461-OQAS01000461.1-human-gut-metagenome-genome-assembly--contig:-NODE-461-length-21157-cov-6.664479_pt1 | contig 21157 bp, 23 predicted proteins | sample MGYA00242733_ERZ504523 | MGnify/ENA primary metagenome ERZ504523 (study PRJEB26092, sample SAMD00036239) | human gut metagenome | host: Homo sapiens | study: EMG produced TPA metagenomics assembly of...
CCATCATCGATTCCGGCGACTGGCATTTTGCTTCTTCCACGCGCTGGCGGTAGGCGTTGATGGATTCCAGGTCGCGATACTGCTCGAGCGTGGTGAAGTGTGCGTTGGTCATGCCCAGCTCTTCGCCTCGTAAATGTAAGGGGTGCCGCGGTGCATGTGCAGCAGCATGCCGAACGCTTGGCGCTCAGCTCGCGCGACTCGCGATCAGCGTCGTCGCCCCAACGGGAGACGACGCGCGGCTGATCATGGTTGCAGAAGAACAGGCTGGCCCAGCCGGCGTCCCTCACGGCCTCCTGCTGCGCGGCAAGACTCGCGCGAAGGTTCCCGACCTCGAACGGCACGGTGTTCCACTTGGAGCCCTTCTGGTCGATGCCCACATGGTCGAACAGGAACAGCATGTCGAGCTCCTTGTGGGCCGGATCGGTGATGAACTCGTTGCGTGCCGGAGTGATGCCCGGCGCTTCGCCGACGTTCATGTAGCCTTCGCGGCCTCGAACACTTCGCGGCGCATTTCGGCAAGGAACTCGTCGAGCCGCGGACCATCGGAGCAGAACGGGCTTGCGTCCGTGTATCCCTCTTCACCCATCTCGCCCTCGGATAGTTCCGAGTCGATTTCTCCGGGCAGCCGTCCGTGGCCATCGAGACGTTTTGAGATCAGGGTGATGACGTCCATGCGGAAGCCGTCAATGCCGCGGTCCATCCACCAGTTCATCATCTTGTAGACGGCCTTGCGCACTTCCGGATTCTCCCAATTCAAATCCGGCTGCTTCCTAGAGAACTGGTGGAGGTAGTATTCGCCGCGCTTCGGATCGTACTGCCAGGCGGAACCGCCGAAATAGGAACCCCACCGGTTCGGCTCGCGCCCGGGGTGCCCGGCTCGTGGCCCGGCCTGGCTGGACGCCACCAATACCAGTCGGCGTGCGGATCGTCCTTGTCGCGGGAAGCCTGGAACCAGGCGTGCTCGTCGGACGTGTGATTGACGACGAGGTCCATCACGACCTTCAGGCCGCGCCTGTGCGCCTCGGCGAGCAGCTCGTCCATGTCCTCGAGCGTGCCGAACAGCGGATCGATGTCCTGATAGTCGGAAATGTCGTAGCCGTTGTCGTCCTGGGGCGACTTGTAGACCGGGGAGAGCCACACCACGTCCACGCCGAGGTCGGCGAGGTAGTCGAGACGGCTGGTGATGCCCTTCAGTCGCCGATGCCGTCGCCGTTGGAATCCTGGAAGGAACGCGGGTAGATCTGGTAGACCACCGCGTTGGCCCACCACGGGTTCGGGGTCGCGCCGTTGGAACGTACGGTGTCGGGAAGGGTGGAACGATTGAAATCAGTCATATTTTGTTTCCTTAGTAAATCAAGTTCTTCATCAAAGCGATGTTATAGATCCGCGTTGCTTATATATGGGATGGATTAGTGTAGCGTTTTCCTTTCGCTTTATGGTCCCGTCCATGAGATGAACCAGCATATTCATGCCTAGTTGGCACAATTCGGCTGGCATAAGTGGGAATTCATCTATTCGCAGACGTTTACCCATAGAATCCGTGTATGTTCCTGCTGAGACCAACGAAAGATCCTGAGGAATTCTTATTCCACGCTGTCTCGTTGCCGCAACAAGGTTATTCAAGAACAACGGCCCGCCTTGTGTTACGATCGCTGTATTTTTTTTATCTGAAATGAACCGTTCAAGTAGGTTCTCTGCAGCATCGAAATCATCATTGTCGGTAAATTCTTCATCTATATGGATTCCGTAACGCGCGGCTGCGGCATGCATTGATGTTCTCAGTCGAATAAGGTAATTCGCGCCTCCAGCGCTTCATAATCAATCTTTTTCCCTCCTATAAACAGTATTCTGTCATGTCCATTGCGGTGAAGCGTCTGCATAATCATTTCGCCCATTTCGATGAAATCGGTATCAATGCAAGGTACGTTTATTTCATCCATGGGATGTCCGATGGAAATGAAAGGGATGGTCGAAAACTGAGCTAACTCTATCCGGGGATCATTCATGGTCACATCCATAAGTGCGACGCCATCTACCATTCCGGTGTCAATGATGGAACGCAGCTGCTCATCCCCTGTTTCTTCGGTTAGCAGCAATGTTTCATAGCCAAGTTGTCTCGCTGCTTTGAGGAAATTGAGAAAATATGCGCAATAATTGGTGTAGCTGGTGGAATCATGGACGGGCGAGCTCAACGCAACGAAATGAGTCTCTCCATTCAATGGAGCTGGACTGCCGTTTTTCGCTAGGTATCCAAGATCACGTGCGGCCTGTAATACCCGTTGACGAGTTTTTGCTCCTATTGGACGTTTTCCTGTCATCACATAGGAGACTGTGCTGATGGAAACTCCTGCGAGGCTGCCACGTCCTTGATTCCAACCATTACCATCCTTTATTCGTTCACCGTGAAGCCTTGGCTCTTACCTTGCTCGACAAGCTTGTCCTGCCAAGCCTTCACGCCTTCCTTCATTGTTGTTTGCCCCATGTAAGCGGCTCCTACAGTATCGGTGAAAACGCTTCGTGCGTAAACGTCGTAGGGGAGGAACTCGAACTTGGAAGTGACATGCTTCGCCGCTTCGGCAAATTCAGCGTTGAATTTTTCTCCACCGAAGTAGTCCACTGTGTCTCCATCGGAATTCACCATAGTGGTCTGATTGAGGAATTCATCGTTAGACATGGTCTTTAAATCAGCAGGGAAACCACCCTGATTCACTCGGGACATGATGGCATCAGAATTAGTGCTGGCGAATTCCATGAACTTGTACGCGGCATCGGCGTTCTTCGAAGATGACATCAATGCGAGTGAGGAGCCGCCGTATTCGGAGCTAACGTTCTCCCCGGCATTCCATGTTGGCATTTGAGCGATTCTCCACTTTCCGGCGCCTTCCGGAGCATTGTTCAGGAACATTCCCGGAGCCCATGCTGCGGAAATCACGCTCGCGAATTCTCCAGAACCGATGGAGCGGTACCAGTCGTCGGAACTATCTTTAGTTTTCGTTTCGATGAGTCCTTCGTCAATCATCTTCTGCCAGAAATCGCAGAATTTCTGTACCCCTTTATCGGTAGTGAGCTTGATGGTGACTTTGGTACCATCCTTAGACGTGGAATATGGATGGCCGCCGGCCTGCCAAACCATCGCGTTGAAGAATCCGGCATTTCCTGGGTCGTTGGTGATATATGAGCCAGTTTGTTTGATCTTTTTTGCATCTTGGTAGAATTCGTCCCAAGTTTTTGGAGCTTCGGATATGCCGGCTTTGTCAAACACTTCCTTGTTATAATAAAAAGCCATTGGGCCTGAATCGACTGGCATGCCGTACATGCCGCCATTAAAGTTCACTGCGTTCCAAGTGCCAGGAGTGTAGAAATCCTTATATTTGGCAGTCCCGTAATCATTCAGATTTTTGAGTGATCCCTTAATTGCGTATTCAGGAATTGCATAGTATTCAATCATAGCTATGTCCGGCACTCCACTGCCGGCTTCCAAAGCATTATTCAGCGCCTGATATTCATCTTTACCGCTGCCGGCGTTCGTGAATTTGATGACGATGTTAGGATTTTTCTTCATGAATACTTTGGCGTTGGCTTTGAGGTTGTTGTCCCAAGCCCAAACGTTGACAACTGTCTTACCCTGTTCATCGGTGGTCCCCGCCTGAGTCGTTCCGCATGCTGCCAATGGGAGAATCATCGCCGCTGCGCCACAAAGCGCAATCATTTTCTTCTTCATAAAAAACTTCATCGTTTTCCTTCTTTCTGTTAAGCGGCATCGACGCGGAGTGCAGGTCTGGGCGTCTTGGCCGGTAGTCGATATCCTAAGGCGGGCGAATTTTGGTCAACAAATAATTTCGATGATTTCGATAGTTTTTAGATTTTATCGAAATGCTTGTTCGAGCGGGACTGTACGGTTACGTCATGTGGGGGGCAAAAGCTTATTGGCAAATGGTCTTTGATGCGCGATACATGGAAGGCCGGGTAAACCCAGTCCTCAGGAACTCTGCGTTTTTTAATCACAGGAAGGCTCTGTTTTGCGGTGTTTTTTCGATGGGGAAAGAAAAATCGGCGCTTCCCGCAACAAGCTGGAAGCCGCCGATTGGATGATAGCGTTTAGTTCTTGATGATCAGCACGCCATTGAGGTTGATGGTAGCAATCGTTCCATCGCGCTCGACCGACGACATGACGATCGGCTCCCCGTCGGCCGGCAGGCTCTTGGTGATGCCATTGTGGCCCAGACGTGCTCCGCCGTACACGTTGCGCTCATCGCCGTACGCGTTGGACACGATCGCGGGACGTCCGTCCATGCCGGTCCACGGATCATCCTTGAACGATGCGAGCGCCTCCGCATCGTTCCCGATTGGACTAACCGGAACGACATCGGCGGGGGTAAGCGGATGATAGACGGTCTCCTCCGGAAGTGATCTCACGAATGCGATGTTGCTTCCGGAGGATGGCAACAGTGCCGTTGCATGTTACGGCAGTGCTGGCGATGTGCAGCTTTCGCGTTCGACAAGTTGTGTGGGAAGAATGAAGTAATTCTGTTCCACCTTCCCTTCCCGCGCTTCGAGAATCAGGTCGATGCATTGCCTGGCGATGAGGTCGAATGGTTGCCTGATGGTCGTCAGAGACGGACACATGCTTGCCGCAGGATAGACATCATCGAAACCGATGATCGATAACTGTTCGGGCAGACTGATGCCGTGCTGTCGGGCGGCGCGATAGACATTGATTGCGCCGAGATCGTTGAACGCGAAGATGGCGGTTGGTCGGTCCTGTTCCCTCATTTCCAGGAGATCGCATGCCGCTTTGTATGCCTTATCGGATACGTAGTCGCCAACCTTGATGAGATGCGGATCCGCGCTGATGCCGTTTTTCTGCAGCGCCGCCATGTATCCGCTCAGTCGCGCTTGCGAGGATTGTGAATTGGTGGGGCCGGTGATGACGGCGATCCGTCGGTGACCCAATGATATGAGATATTGCGTGGCGAGCATTCCTCCGGTCCAGTTATCAATGCCCACCCCCAATGCGTCAGCGGAGACCTGCCGACCGGATCGACAATTACATATGGGATGTTCCTCGTCTGCAGTAGCGATTCCTCGGCCGATGAAATATTTGATAAGAGAAGTATGACGCCCAGTGGGTTGCGTTCGATGGCGCTGCGGAGGCAGCTGCTGGCCTCGTTTCTTGTCGCGTGTTCTTCGGAATCCGGTCCGGCGCAGCTTACAGTGATGCCGATGCCAAAATCTCTGGCGTATGAAGTTGCCTCCTTGACCATCTCCACGGAGCCGTTGTTGGTCATTTCGTTGACGACCAGTTCGATTGACCGCATGGTTTTGGTTGTGGGAAGTTTTTTGCGGAATCCGGCTTCTTCGAGGAGCAGTTCCACCCGATCGCGTGTCTCGTCGGAGACTCCATTGCGGCCATTGATGACCTTGGATACGGTGGCGGGGGATACTCCCGCCGCTTGGGCGATATCGGAGACCTTCGGTCTGCTTGTTGTTTTGATTGTGGTCATGACTCTTCTCTTTTCGTATGCACGCTGTAAAAAAGCGTTACCTACAGGATAGCGAAATTTTCGTTACCTTGAAATAGATATTTTATCGGCGTGTTGCTGTCTATATAGCGGAAATGTGTGCCGTGGACGTTGATCTTCTGCTGCTTGCCTGATGGATGTAATGTGCATATATCGTTGCAATAAAGCCTTTCCAAGGCCAAAAAATAAGATAAAGAAAATTTCGCCACGCATAACGAAGTTTTATTTGCTCTTTTTTGCAGAACCTTGTATATTGAACGTACCGATGGATGAAACGGCAATGGCAACGATGTTGTTGGCAGGCTCATTCAGACGGGTTAAGAAGAAAGAGAAAAACTATGACAAATGCAACGGCGAAACCGGATACTTCCGGGATGCGCAAGCCGAAGCGCGAGTACATAGGCATATTGTATTGTCTTCCATACGTGGTGGTCTTCCTGTTCGGCATGATCATCCCGATGTTCTACGCGCTTTATCTCAGCTTCTTCAAGCAGTCCCTTCTCGGTGGCACCACCTTCGCGGGCTTCGACAATTTCATCCGAGCGTTCAAGGATGAGGCTTTGTGGGGCGGCTTTAAGAATGTGCTGATTTACGCGGCGATTCAGATTCCGATGAATCTGATTCTGTCCCTCGTAGCGGCGCTTATCTTGGACTCCCAGAGAATCCGCCATATCGCAGTGCCGCGAATTCTGCTGTTCCTGCCTTATGCCGTCCCAGGCGTCATTGCAGCGCTGATGTGGGGATACATTTACGGCGATAAGTATGGTCTTTTTGGACAAATCGCCGGCATGCTTGACGTAACGGCTCCTAATATGCTGTCGAAGCAGCTCATGCTATTCGCCATCGCAAACATCTGCACTTGGTGCTTCCTTGGCTATAACATGCTGATTTATTATTCTGCACTGATCGGCATTCCGAACGACCTGTACGAATCTGCCCGTATTGACGGCGCTTCGGAGCTGCGCATCGCTTGGTCCGTGAAGATTCCTCAGATTAAGAGCACCATCGTGATGACAGTCCTCTTCTCTGTAATCGGCACGCTCCAGCTGTTCAACGAACCGAACATCTTGCGTACTTCTGCCCCGGACGTGATCAACAGCAGCTATACGCCGAACATCTACACCTACAACCTCGCATTCAATGGTCAGAACGTCAACTATGCTGCTGCCGTCTCTCTGGTCGTCGGCATCATCGTCATGGCCTTGGTCGCCGTCGTTAAGATTATCGGCAACAAGTGGGAGAACAAGTGATGAGTGAAGCAATCGCAAAACCACGTTCCAAGTCGCTGCAGCGCAGAGACGCCAAACTGGCGCTTAAGGCAAGCAAGCGTTACAAGCGCATGCAGCGACGTGAGCCGGCTCCGAAGCTGACCGGCAAGCAGCGTGTGCTCAACTGGCTGCTGCACATCATTATGGTTTTGATGGTCATCTACTGCCTCGTGCCGCTACTGTGGTCATCTTCTCCTCCACAAAGACCAGTGAGGGCATCTTCAGCTCTTTTGGTCTGTGGTTCGATGACAAGAATGTGTTCTGGCAGAACGTGCAAGACACATTCGCCTACCAGAATGGCGCCTATACCCGCTGGCTGTTTAATACGATCATGTACGCAGCGGTCGCAGGTGTTGGTGCAACCATCATTGCCACTTTCGCTGGGTATGCCATCGCCACCATGCGATTCCCCGGACGTAACGCCCTGCTGGCCGTCACTTTGGCATTCATGTCAATTCCTTCTACGGTAATCACCGTGCCGCTGTTCCTCATGTACTCGAAGATCGGTCTGGTCGGCACTCCATGGGCCGTGATTATTCCGCAGCTGGCTACGCCGTTCGGCTTGTATTTGATGATCATCTATGCGCAGACCTCGATTCCGGTCTCGCTGATTGAAGCCGCGAAACTGGACGGTGCAAGCACTTGGACCATCTTCTGGAAGGTCGGTTTCCCGCTGCTGTCTCCAGGTTTCGTCACTGTACTGCTGTTCACGCTGGTTGGCGTCTGGAACAATTACTTCCTGCCGCTGATCATGCTCTCGGACACCAACGACTACCCGTTGACAGTCGGTCTGAACATGTGGCTGAAGATGGGTGCCCAGGGAACTGCCAACGGTCAGGTTCCGAACAACCTCATCATCACGGGCTCGCTTATCGCAGTTGTTCCGTTGATCATCGCATTCATGTTCCTGCAGAAGTACTGGCAGTCTGGCCTCGCGGCCGGTTCTGTCAAGCAGTGAACCCTCGGCCGCACGGTCCCTACGATCACCCATTCGTTGCCTTGGTGACCGTGCGGCATCCGTCCTTTTGAAAAAACAACAAAATAGTAATTCATGACACACAAAGGAGTAATCATGAAGAAGAAGAGTGTCAGGCTTGTGGCCGCTATCGCGGCGCTGGCAATGACGGCCGGGATCTCGGCATGTGGTTCCGACACTAACGGAAGCCAGGCTAAGAGCGAAGTGACCGCGAAGGAAGTGGAAAGCGCTCTGACCGATACGTCGAAGAACGTCGAACTGACCGTTTGGGCCTATTCCGCCAAGCAGATGGAGCCTACCGTCAAGGCATTCGAGGAGAAGTATCCGCATATCAAGATTAAATTTGTCAACACCGGTGCCGCTGCCGACCATTTCACCAAGTTCCAGAATGTCGTTCAGGCCAATAAAGACATCCCCGACGTTGTACAGATGAGCGCTAATAAATTCCAGCAGTTTGCGGTTTCGGGCGCATTGCTGAATTTTGCCAACGACAGCATCGACAAGGCATGGAGCAAGTTGTACACCAAGACTGCATGGGCTCAGGTGCATTACGCCGGCGGCCTTTACGGTGTGCCACAGGATGCCACGCCATTGGCCAACTATGTGCGAAAGGATATCCTGGACGAACATAACCTGCAGGTGCCAGAAAGCTGGGAAGATATCTACAACGAGGGCGTGAAGCTCCACAAAGAAGATTCCAACAAGTATATGGGAATCCTGGGATCTGACATCTCCATCTTCACCAACCTCTACCGCTCCGTTGGAGCGCGTCTGTGGAAGGTTAATTCCGTGAACGACGTCGAACTGACTATGAACAGCGGAAAAGCAAAGGAATTCACGGAATTCTTGCAGAAGTGCCTGAAGGATGGCGTCCTTGAAGGCGGTACCGTCTACACTGACGAGTTCAACCGTTCGGTCAACGATGGCCGTTATGCCACCTTCATCAGCGAAAACTGGATGGGCAACATGTATAAGGACCAGAACCCGAGCCTCAAGGGAAAGATGGTGGTCACAACTCCGCCATCCTGGAACAACCAGCATTTCCAGTCCTCCTCCGTCGGCTCCATGATGAGCGTGGCTGCGGCATGCCCGAAGGAAAAGCAAGCAGCAGCCCTTGCCTTTATCAACTGGCTCGATTCCGCTCCGGACGCCATCCAGTCTTGGCAGGATACCAACAGCGGCAATTACTTCATGGCGCTTCCGTCTATCAGGACGATAAGACGGTGCGCGAGAAGAAAGAAACCGATGGATACTTCGCGAATACGGACGTAACTCGGTCTATTTCGATTCCATGGATAACGTCAATACCGATTGGGAGTATCTCCCGTTCATGTCTCAGGTGGAGGTCGTGTTCAACGACGTCATCGTGCCGGAGATGAATGAGAACGGCGATCTGGTAGGCGCCATGGCCAAGGCTCAGCAGAAGCTCAAGGCATACGCGGAAGACAACGGCTTTAAGGTCACCACTGACGCCGACTGACATCCGGTTGCCCGCCACCGCTAGGGAGGGCGGCCGAATGGCCGCCCTCCCTTTTTGAGATTAAACATTTTTCCAAAGAAGGAAGCGCATCGTGAGCGTTATTACCAAAGTCACCACCTATGATTTCCGATTCCCGACATCGGCCACCTTCTCCGGCTCCGACGCCATGAACCCCGATCCGGATTATTCCTCTGCCTATGTTGTCATCGCCACGGATGCCGGTGATTCCGGCAACGGATTCGTCTTCACCATCGGCCGCGGCAATGATGTCGTCGTCCGAGCCATCGACTCCATGTCCGAAACCCTCATCGGACGCAACGTCGAGGAACTGCTCGACAACATGCGTCTCGCATGGGATATGTTCGTGCGCGATTCGCAGCTGCGCTGGCTCGGCCCTGAGAAGGGCGTCGAGCATATGGCAATCGGTGCCGTGCTTTCGGCTCTGTGGGACCTCAAAGCCAAGCGCGCCGGCAAGCCGCTCTGGCTGCTCCTTTCCGAGATGGAGCCCGAGGAGCTCGTTGCGACTCTCGACTTCCGCTACCTGACTGATGCCCTCACTCCGCAGGAAGCCCTCGAGATTCTGCGTGCCGCCCAGGAAGGCAAAGCGGAACGCATCGCCCACCTCAAGGAAGTCGGCTACCCGGGATATTCAACCGCCGCCGGATGGCTCGGCTATTCCGACGAGAAGATGGTCCGTTTGGCCAAGCAAGAGACCGAGGTCATGGGCTTTAAGCAGATCAAGCTTAAGGTCGGTCAAAACCTCGAAGACGACCTGCGCAGGCTCAAGCTTGCCCGTGAAGCGGTCGGTCCGGACATCGCCATTGCCGTAGACGCCAACCAGGTCTGGGATGTGCCGCAGGCCATTGAATGGATCGGCAAATTCAAGGACTACGATCTCGCGTGGGTTGAGGAACCGACCTGCCGGATGATGTTCTTGGCCATGCCGCAATCCAGAAGGCCATCGATCCGATTCCGGTGGCCACCGGCGAACAGATGCAGAACCGAGTCATGTACAAGCAGTACCTGCAGGCTGGCAGCTTCAAGGTCATGCAGATTGACGCGACCCGAGTCGCCGGCCCCCAGGAAATCGTCCTCGAATACCTGCTCGCCAAGAAGTTCGGCGTCAAGGTCTGCCCTCACGCGGGTGGTGTCGGCCTGTGCGAAGCCATCAGCCAGCTTGCGATGTTCGATTACGTGTCCGTCTCTGGCGAGATGGAGGACCGCGTCGTCGAATACGTGGACAACCAGCATGAGTATTTCGTACATCCGACCGTCATCAAGAACGGACGATACGTCGCGCCGCTCGCTCCGGGCAACGGCACGGAGATGAAGCTCGACGAATGCATGAAGTACCTGCACAAGGACTAGTCGGAAGGACCTGAGATGGACCTGCATCTTAAGAACAAGGTGATTATTGTCACCGGAGGATTCAAAGGCATCGGCAAGGGCATAACGCTGCGACTGGCCGAAGAAGGTGCCATTCCGGTGGTGCTGAATCGTTCGGATGGTGCCGACGACGAATTCCGACAGGATATCGAACAGATCACCGATTCGTATGACACCTATCTGATTGACCTGAACAACACCGATGAGATCGCCCCCATTGTTGAATCGGTCATGAAGAAATACGGCCATATCGATGGTGTGGTCAACAATGCCGGCAGAAACGACAACCTCGCGCTCGAGACCACGTCATGGCGTCAGTTCGAGGAGTCTCTTCACGGCAATCTGACCCACTATTACGAGCTGGTTCATCAGTGCGTGCCAGCACTCAAGGCCAGCAAGGGCTCGGTGGTCAATATCGGTTCCAAGACCGCATTGACCGGTCAAGGCAAGACTAGCGCCTACGCCGCAGCGAAAGGTGCGATTCTGGGCCTGACCCGCGAGTGGGCCGCCGCCCTCGCCCCGGCCGAGGTTCGGGTCAATGCCGTCGTCGTGGCCGAAGCATGGACGCCGCTGTACTCGCAATGGATCAAGACGTTCGGCGACGAGCAGGCGCAGCGTGAGCAGTTGGCGAAGATCACCGACAGGATTCCTCTCGGCCACCGCATGACCGAGACTTCGGAAATCGCGGACACCGTGGCTTTCCTTCTGTCCGACAGGTCTTCGCACACCACCGGACAATGGGTCTTCCCCGACGGCGGATACGTCCACCTCGATAGGCACTCGACTAGGACGTGCGACATGCAGAGGGTCATCGATTCGCATTTCCATATCTGGGATCCATCCGTCCAACCGCTTTCATGGCTCGACGGTACGGATGGTCCATCACCCGCCGTTACGACATGGACTGCCTCAAACACGCCTATGCCTCATACAATGAGCACCACCCAGACGCTGCGGTCAATTTCATCGGCGGTGTGTATGTGGAAGTCGACACGGACGATACGTCATTGGAAGATCGGCTGCTGTCCGAAAACCATGATCCTCTGCTGTTGGCAACATCTATGCGGTCCACCGTCGGGCCGGCCATGCGCGTGCCGCTGTACGCGCATGCGTTCGTGAGCCATTGCATACGCCGGCATCGCCGCGGGGACGGTGCCTGCAAGATGACTTCATCCGCGGTTTGCAGCTTATGGCCGATAAGAACATGCCATTCGACGCATGCGTAAGGGTGGATGAACTTGGCGATCTCGCTCAGGCTTGTGAGCAGGTGCCCGAAGCAATCGTCATCGTTGACCATATGGGCAACATATCCGATCTTCACAATCTCGAATCCTCATCCGATGCCTTGCATAGGCTCGGAGAGCTGCCAAACGTATACGTCAAGGTATCGGGGTATCCAACCGATGACCCACGATTCGTCTCAACCCTGCTCGATCTCGCACAAGCCGCGTTCTCTAACAAGCGGTTGCTGTATGCGTCGAATTGGCCTGTCGTCGTCTATACGCCGATTTCGACAGTCATCTGTCAATCCTGCTTAACCGTTTCGCAGGGAATGACGACTCTTCCTCAATAACGCGCGAAACGCCTACCATATCGTCGAAAGGAAAATATCATGACTTGCAACGCCCAGTTCGAAGGCGTGTTCTGCCCCTCCATCACCATCACGAACGCGGATGGGACCATTGACTACGACAATTGGGGCAAGCACCTTGATCATCTCATCGATGCGGGCATCGACGGTGTGCTGCTGTTCGGTAGCATCGGAGAATTCTACGCCATCGACGTCAAGACGAAGGCAGAAGCAGTGCGCTTCGCAGTTTCGAAGTCGCCGGACGCATGAAGGTGCTCGTCGGAGTGGGAGACACCAACCTAGACAATGTGAGAACATTGGCGGCGGAAAGCGAAGTAGCCGGAGCCGATGCATTGGTTGCAGTATCCCCGTACTATTTCGGACCATCCCCGGATTGCGCGAAGCGCTACTTCTCTGCGGTGGCCAAGGCAACGACGCTGCCGGTCATTCTTTACAACTTCCCAGCCAGGACGGGCAACGACCTCACACCTGAGTTGGTGGCGGATCTCGCAGCGGAGAACCAGAACATCATCGGCATCAAAGACACCGTCGACACCATCAGTCACACCAGGAAGGTCATCGCTGCCGTTCGTAAGGTGAATCCATCGTTCAGCGTGCTGTCCGGATTCGACGAGTACTACACCGTCAACCGAATCAGCGGCGGCAATGGCGTGCTGTGCGGATTGACCAATGTAGAGCCGGAGACTTTCGTCAGCCTGCATCATGCATGGCAGTCCGGTGATTACGCCACGGCCATTAAATCGGCTGAACGCATTTCCTATCTGATGAGCCTGTACGACACTGCCGACCTGTTCATCAGCGCCATCAAGGGCGCGGTCAAGGCGAAGGGACTGCCAATCGACACGTCCATCCATGAACCCGCCGTGCAGCTGACCGACGAACAGTACCGCAATATCCAGAGCATTCTCAAATAAGCAAATCTGCCAAGGAGACTTTACGCATGAAACTTACATTCGATGGAATCTCTTCGTGCTGGGAAGAAGGCATTCCTCTCGGCAATGGACGCATGGGAGCGGTCCTGTGCTCCGAACCGGAAACCGACGTGCTGTATCTCAACGACGACACCCTTTGGTCAGGATATCCACACGCGGAAACCTCGCCGGTGACGCCGGAGATTGTGGCCAAGCGCGCCAGCGTCGTTGCATGACGATTACGCCACCGCCACGCGAATCATCAAGGAAGCCACACTGCAGGAAAAAGACGAGCAGATTTACGAGCCATTCGGAACGGTCCGTATTCAGTACTCGACCTCTGCAGACGGCCGTGAGAGCATGAAACGCCAGCTGGATCTTGCAAGGGCGCTCGCCGGTGAAACGTTCCAGATGGGTGATGCCAACGTTCATGTCGACGCATGGTGCAGCGAGCCTGATGACCTGTTGGTCTACAGGATGTCATCGGATGCGCCGATTGATGTGAATATCAGTGTCTCCGGCACTTTCCTCAAGCAATCACGCGCTTCGTTGGAAACGGTATCCGACGGCCATCGGGCTACCCTCATCGTCATGGGTCGGATGCCTGGACTCAACATCGGACTTCTGCCTCACCCTTCCGAAAATCCTTGGGAAGATGAGCAGGACGGAACCGGAATGGCGTACGCCGGTGCGTTCTCCCTTACCGTAACAGGTGGCGACATCAACGTGGGCGACAACAGTCTGCAATGTTCGAACATCACCGGGTTATCGCTCCGCTTCCGCAGTATGAGCGGATTCAAGGGAAGCGACCAGCAGCCGGAACGAAGCATGACGGTTATCGCCGACCATCTGGAGAAAACCATTGACGAGTGGTCGACTGACCTGCAGACCATGCTCGACCGCCACATCGCGGACTACCGCAGATATTTCGACAGGGTGGCCATCCATCTCGGTTCAGCCCATGATGACGATACGGAACTACCGTTCTCGGCGATCCTTCGCTCGGATGAGAACAAAGAACCGCATCGTCTGGAGATGCTAGCGGAAGCGATGTTTGATTTCGGCCGGTATCTGCTTATTTCCTCGTCCAGGCCACACACCCAGCCAGCGAATCTGCAGGGATTTGGAACCATAAGGATTTCCCGAACTGGTACAGCGCCTACACGACGAACATCAACGTCGAGATGAACTATTGGATGACAGGCCCATGCGCCCTCCAAGAACTCATCGAGCCGCTCGTCTCCATGAATGAGGAGCTGCTAGCGCCGGGGCACGACGCTGCTGACAGGATTCTTGGCTGCCGAGGATCGGCGGTCTTCCATAATGTCGATCTCTGGCGCAGGGCCCTTCCTGCGAACGGCGACCCGATGTGGTCGTTCTGGCCGTTCGGTCAGGCATGGATGTGCCGGAACCTGTTCGATGAATATCTGTTCAACCAGGATGCATCGTACCTGGCCCGCATCTGGCCGATCATGCGGGACAACGCGCGATTCTGCATGGATTTCCTATCGGAGACAGAGCATGGACTGGCCCCGTCCCCTGCAACATCACCGGAGAACTGTTTCTTGGTGAACGGAGAACCGGTGTCCGTTGCACAAAGCAGTGAGAATGCCACGGCCATCGTGCGTAATCTGCTTGATGATTTAATTCAGGCTTCTCACGATTTGGAAAACCTTGACGAAGAGGACAGAGATCTGGTCCGTGAAGCGGAAGCCGTCCGTTCCCAACTGGCTGAAACGCGATTGGGAGCTGATGGAAGAATCCTCGAATGGAACGACGAATTCATCGAATCCGATCCACAGCACCGTCATCTGTCCCACCTTTACGAACTGCATCCTGGTGCAGGCATCACGTCTAAGACTCCGCACCTGGAGGAAGCCGCTAGGAAATCCCTCGAAGTGCGTGGCGATGATGGCTCCGGCTGGAGCATCGTATGGCGCATGATCATGTGGGCGCGTCTGCGTGATGCGGAGCATGCCAAACGAATCATAGGCATGTTCCTGCGGCCGGTGGATGCGAACGCTGAAACCAATCTGTTGGGCGGAGGCGTGTACGACAGCGGATTATGCGCTCACCCGCCGTTCCAGATCGACGGGAACCTTGGATTCCCAGCGGCCTTGTCGGAGATGCTTGTCCAAAGCCACGATGGCTGGATTCGCATTCTTCCGGCCCTGCCGGAGGATTGGCATGAGGGAACCTTCCATGCGCTCCGCGCAAGAGGCGGAATCCAAGTGGATGCGACATGGACGGATCAGACAGTGGAATATACGTTGCGCTGTTCGAAGCCCACGGAGATTACGCTGAACGTTCTGGGGACTGATATGGGACGTGTCGCGCTATCTCCGGATAAGCCATTCAAGGGATCCATCCGGCGTTAACGTATTGCGTTATATCCGTTACGAAATGTTGCGGACCGTCTTTCCTAATAGGGGAGGACGGTCCGCAATCTTTTTTGACGGAAAAAGAGATTCCCGCCATTTTCCAGTGAATCTCTAAAGCGAAACATGATAAACTTGTTACTAAATTTGTTTAGCTTTCGTCTACCAAGAGGAGGTAGATTGTCATGGCTACAATCAGGGAGATTGCAGAAAGGGCTGGATTCTCCCCTGCAACCGTATCGAGGATACTCAATGACGATTCCTCGCTGTCGGTCAAAGAGGCCACCCGTCAAAAAGTTCTGAACGCCAGCCTTGAATTGGGATATGAGAATGTGCCGCGATACCAGCGTGTCACCATTCCTCAGGACATCGCCTTGTTGGACAATGCCGTTCCGGACAAAGGTTTGCAAGACATGTACTCCAACGAGCTCAAGGCGTTCCTCTACCAGCATGCGGAAGATGAGCGCATGAATATAACTGAGTATCGTAATGTGAACGATCTCATCAAGAATAAGGGCAAGCATGCTGGTTTTATTTCGATCGGTCCGGCACCGTTTGAGAAGGATGTGCTCCTACGATTGCATAATGCTTTTCAGCATGGAGTATTCATCGATATTAATCCGGCACCAGACTTGTTTGATTCGGTGCAACCAGATTTGGAACAAACCGTTTTGGACGCGTTGGATACGCTGACCGCCTCCGGGAGCGACGCATAGCTTTCGTCGGCGGAGTCGGAAACATTATGGGCGATCATGAGTATCCGGAAGATTCCCGTGCGTTCGCGTTCCGGAATTGGTCAGTACGTCTCGGACTTGACATCAACGGTCTCGTCTTGGAAGAAGGACCGTTCACCATAGAGAACGGACGCGCTCTCGGTGAAAAACTCATACAAATGCACAGTAACGACCTTCCGGATGCCGTCATCATTGCTGCCGATCCGATTGCAGTCGGCGTACTTCAAGCATTTGCGTCCGTTGGAATCCTAGTGCCGAGAGATATACGCATGGTCAGCATCAACAACCAAGAGATAGCGGAGTATACCTCGCCCGCGTGTCATCGTACGACATCAACAAAGACGAATTAGCTAAGGCCGCGGTGTTTATGCTGTCGGAAGCGCTGTCCACCAGACGATCCGTAAACCAGCACGTGAGGATTTCCGCAAAATTGGTGGTCAGGGACAGTTTCGTGCCATCTTTATGAAAACCATACGAAAGAGGCCTGATGTGAGCAGAAGACGCGGCATATGGAAAACATGAATCTATGCCGCATCTTCTGCGTTATGAAGCATCGTCACCTGTTACACCAAGGTGAAGGAACCTTGCAAGACGATGTCGTCCCTCCTCCACAGGAAGGCGCAGAGGAGGGACACGCTATCCGATCGTCAGATCAGTTCGAGATTGACATCGAGGCTGATCGGCTGATCGGCGGGGATGTGATACTGGGAGTGGACCGGAGACATCCAGGAATCGTCGCCTCCGACACCCATCTGCGCGGCGAGCACACGGAGGAACATGTGCTTCGGAGCCGGCAACTCGTCCTGGTGCTGAGCTTCTTCGATCATGAAGCTGGAATATGGCTGCAGGCTCACAGCGAACGGTGCGGCACCGTTCGCGCGGCTGACTCGCAGGCCGTGTCCATTTTCATCGGTGATCTCCGCCCAACGGACTTCCTCGTGGTTGCCCGTCTCCTGCGGCATGAGATACGGAGCATGATCCTTGAACGCATCGGTGCTCCACACGCCCAGCTTGGCGTGCTTGCGATCCTGGTACGTTTCCTCGGGACCAGCGCCGAAGAACCTCAGATTCGAATACTGGACCGGCAGAGTCCATTCGATGCCAAACGCAGGAATGGTGGGCAGATCGCCGGATTCGCCCGGATATTCCACATGCAGGTTCAGACGGCCAGTGGTATCGGCGGTGTATTCGACGGTGACCTTGGTGCGTTGCGGCGTGGCCAGCTCATACGTGTATACGGCCTTGAGCGTGTCTTCATCGACCTGTTCGATGACATTGTCCACGCAACGGGCATAACGGCCGGCCGCCATCCACTGGGCTCGCTCGAATCCATGGCCGGCGCCACGGTCGTTGTCCGTCAGCGCGCGGAATGTGGTGATCGCCGGGCGACGCAGCACGAATTCGTGACCGTCGAACGTGTAGGAGACCAAGCCGCCCTGGGTGCGAGAAAGAAGAATCTCTCGTCCGGAACCTGAACACCCGCATTCCAACGGCCAACAGTGACGATGCCGTCCGCAGGCAGGGCCGCGTCTTCGGCTGCCTTCGTTCCGGCCACAACAGTCTGGCCGAAGGCGAGTTCGTACCCGGCAGGAGCCCAATCGGTCGCCTCGGCGAGGCGCTGGGACACTTCAAGCACCAGCTCATTGGCATTGGCGCGATAGAGATCCACCGGCCATTCGACATCGAACGTGCATGCCGAATCGGCGGGCACGTCGAAGCGACGCTCGGACTGCCATACCGGCTCCCCGTCAGCGAGGATGCGCAGCACGAACTGGTATCCGCCGGTCGAGATGAACAGATTGTCGTTCTTGATGGACACCGAACGATCGGTCACGTCGATATGGACGTTGGAGTACAGCTGCTTGACCTCCTGGGCCTTCGGCGCGGGAGTACGGTCAGCGAAGACCAGTCCGTTGCCGGAGAACTCGTAATCACTCGGGCGATCGCCGAAGTCTCCGCCATAGCACAGACGGTGGAGCCGTCCGGCTGGCTGGCATAAATCGCCTGATCGATGAAGTCCCAGATGAAGCCGCCCTGATAGTGCGGGTAGCGTTCCAGTGCCGTGTATTCGTCCAGATTGCCGACCGAATTGCCCATTGCGTGCATGTACTCGCAGGAGATGTACGGTTTCTGCGGATCGTTCTTGAGGTATTCCTCAACCACATCGGCATGCTCGTACATGCGGGTTTCGATATCGGTCACGTCGTCATAGTCGCGGTTCTTTGTCACACCCTCGTAGTGCACGGGGCGGTTCGGATCGATGTCGTGCACGTGCTTGTACATGGCACGGAACACATCGCCGGTGTAGGATTCGTTGCCAAGGGACCAAATGACCACGCTCGGGTGGTTGTAGTCGCGGCGCATCATGCTGTTGACGCGGTCGACGCAGGCGCCTTCCCAACGCGCCTTGCTTCCTGGAACCGCGGTCTCGGCGGTGACTACGTCGCCGGGCAGGCACCAGCTGCCATGGGTTTCGAGATTGGTCTCATCGATCAGGTAGATGCCGTACTCATCGCACAGATCGTACCAACGCTCCTGGTTCGGATAGTGCGAGGTGCGGATGGCGTTGATGTTGTGGCGCTTGCAGAAAATCACATCATCGATCATGTCCTGCTCAGTGATGGAACGGCCGCGCTTGGCGTCGAACTCGTGACGGTCCGCGCCCTTGAACACGACGCGCTTGCCGTTAAGGGTCATGATGCCGTTTTCGATGCGGAAGCGACGGAAGCCGACCTTCTGAACGACGGCTTCGACAATGTCGCCGGCCTGATCGATGACATTGACTTCAAGTTCGTACAGAGATGGGCTCTCGGCGCTCCACGGCTCGAGGCCCTGCAAGGAACCGCTCGCGAACGTGGTGTTGGCGTCGGCGTTGGTCGAGGTCTCCCATACCACGTTGCCTTCGGAATCCTTCAACGTGGCCGAGATGGTGGCGGCATCGGAGGCGTTGCGCACGGACAATGCGGCGTCAAGAGAGGCGGTGCCGGACTCGGCGTCCCAATCGGCTTCGAGCTGCATGTTCACGACATGGACGTGGGGCTGTGCCGTCAGTTCGACGGAGCGGAACAGCCCGTGCAGACGCCAGAAGCTGGTCTTCAAGCCAGGATGCGCTGGAATACTCGTAGCAAGCGACCGCCACAACGTTCTCTCCGTCATGCAGCAGATCGGTGATGTCAAACTCGTTGGGAGTGAATCCGTCCTCGCCGTAACCTGCGAACAGGCCGTTGACCCACACGTAGATTGCGGTTGCCATTCCATGGAAGACGATGGAGACGCTTCCTCTGGACTCCTTGGTGTCCGCAAGACGCTTGGACACGACGAACTTCTTGCGGTAGAGCGCCACGTGATTGTTTTCCGGAACATTCGGCTCCAGCGGATTCTCGTGGCCATCCCACGGATACTGGATATTCACGTACTTGTTCTTCAGCAGGCCTGCCATCTGCAGATGGTCCGGAACCTGGGTGCGGTAGAAAGCGGAATCATCGAAGTTTTCGGCAACGAATGGCTCTTCGTTGAAATCGATGTCAGAAGCCTGTACGATCTCGACGCGCCATTCTCCGTCAAGGCTTTGCGTGAGATCGGAGTACTCACCGCTCTGCGGATCATGCGTGAAACACTTGTGGTTGGAATGGGCCGGCGTGCGGTTGACCTCGAACACAGTCGCGTCGGTCAGCCATGTCTCGGATGCGTGCTCAACACGATTGCTGTTTGTCATGTTTTCTGCTTTCTTTCATTACTTCGTTGTGAATGATGAGGAAGCTAAACTTCCTTTACCAGTAATGATAAATGTTTTTTACCGAAAAGCAAATCGTATTTACCGCCACAGTTCCCTCTGTTTTTCAAGTACTCCCATTAAACATGTTTAAGTCGGTGACGGATAGGCTTTGCATCATGGGAATTGTTGCAACACGTCGGCAAAAGCTTTGATTACTAATGTTTTTTACTTCTGTTTATAAAACGGCGTATTGCAATACAAGATCAATGGGTGATTTCGGCTCCAACTCTCTTAGAGGAGAAGAAAAAATGAGCAACGCAACAGCTGCGGACGGTGGAGTCCGCCTGATGTTCGCCTTCAAGGTGAAGATCAACGAGAAGATGCACGCCGAAATCGTCGAGCAGCTCGAAGCCAAGCTCGCGGCCGGTGAGATCCCCGACGAGGAAGTCAAGACGGTCGAGACGGTTGAAGCGTCAACGAGAAGGCCAAGATTCTGACCGAATAAATAACCAATACTTGCCACTCCTTCCTTTCTCTCTGATGGAGGCCCCAATTTCGATTGGGGCTCCATTGGTATATGCACTGTTTTATAGCCGTTCAAAGTTTGTCAAATGAACAAAACGACCGATGTCCCGGAGCATAATGCAACCAATGTTGTTTCGTTTTTTCGCTCAAGGCATATCTTGCCATGTTCCGAGGTGAACCATGTATTTTGGCGAATGACCAATCGAAGAATCGAATTAGATTTCATTGTTTCGGATGAGAAGGTCCCAGCTTCACAGGGGGTATTAATGACATTCATCTCACGAGCGGCGCGCTATGTGCTCAGAAAGCGAGTGCGCACCGCAGTGCTGTTCATTGTGCTGACCATCATAACGGCGAGTATGCTGTCCGCAACCGCAGTTTCTCGGGCAGCGCAACATGAGGCCGGACAGATTGAGAAACAGGCGGTCGGCGGATTCGTGCTGGCCAGTAACCTGCAAGGCAGCATGCTGACACCTCGCGGAGGCGGAATGGTTCGTCCCGCTGATGTGCAACGAATCTCGAAGCTGTCCGGTGTTGACTCGTACATGGTCAGGCAGAACGCCACCGCCGATCTCGTGGGAGCCAGCGTGGTGAAGGTCCCCGGCGGCGATGATTACGATGCGGAGAAAGAACAGCAGTTCGGCAATACGGCCAACGTCATAGGCACAAAC
>ENA-OQAS01000462-OQAS01000462.1-human-gut-metagenome-genome-assembly--contig:-NODE-462-length-21155-cov-2.105478_pt1 | contig 21155 bp, 19 predicted proteins | sample MGYA00242733_ERZ504523 | MGnify/ENA primary metagenome ERZ504523 (study PRJEB26092, sample SAMD00036239) | human gut metagenome | host: Homo sapiens | study: EMG produced TPA metagenomics assembly of...
CTTTGAGGAGCCTTCCCTAAGCCACTGTCGCCACTGGTAGCAAAAGGAACAATGGTTTTACCTTCAAGTTATAAGATTCCAAAAACGTATCAATAATGCGTGGTTCAACATACCACCAAATAGGAAACCCAACAAAACCGTATCGTATGATCCATGTGGTCAACCATACTCGATACGCCAGGCCGACAAGCATCGTCATTCATTTCCACAGAACTACGGCTCGAACTATTATTCCAGTTCAAATCCGCCGAAGAGTAAGGCTGTTCTGGGACAATTTCAAAGAGATCAGCATCGATCGCACGTGCAAGATTCTGAGCAGCATGTGCAGTTGTGCCAGAAGCAGAAAATAAGCGACTAATTTTGAACTCATTGTAGATCCTTTCGATCGCCTAGTTTATTGACATATTGTCTTTCGTTACCTTGTTTATTGACGTTATGTCATTTTTATAACTAAACCATATACTTTAAATGACGCAGCGTCAATATAAGAACCTTCTCTGTTTCTAAAAGTTATGTTTCTAAAAAACGAAAAGTTAAACAAATTGACTTATCTTGAGATGTCACCTTTATAATTACTGCAAACACAAATGCAGTGATCCCTTTTCGAATCCACTTATCCTCGAACAGGGTCTTCAAGCGCTTTTAGCCTTTCACTGCAGCCAATTTTTATCTTAGGAAGCCCTATGCTCTACACACCAGCAATTAATAAAGCTTTGAAAATTTGCGGCAGAGTTCATTTGGATCAAACTGACAAAAATGAAGTGCCCTATCTTGCCCACCCTCTTCATCTTGCTGAGCAAATGGATACTGAAGAAGAAATCTGCACGGCTCTTCTCCATGACGTACTTGAAGACGGGCTGCTAAGTGCTGATAATTTGCGTGAGCAAGGAATACCTGAAACGGTGGTCGATGCAGTGTTGCTTCTTACCAAAAAAGAAGAAATGCCCTATTTTGACTACATTCAATCAATTGCAGATGGCATTTCCGATAACCAAGCAACGCTAGACTCTCAAAGCGCGACTTTCACAGAAGAAGTTTTCTCAATTGCGCGCAAAGTAAAGCTTGCTGATTTACGGCATAATTCTGAACTTGGAAGACTGAGTGTTGTTTCTTCACGGGATATTAAGCGCTTAGAAAAATATCGTAAAGCTCGAACCATTCTAGGGGATCTTACCTTCAAGCATCGAACTCCTTTTGGAAGCATTACCGCAGAAGTCAACAAAAAGCCTTACGCTTTTCATGTTGAACCCGCCCTAAATCAAAAAGGGTTTTCACTCGAAATTGATACGCTTCCCCTTACAATCGATGACCTTCTAATGGTCCGATATGATTTTGGCGGAAAATCGTAGATTACGAAAGCAACGAAACTACCGTTTCCACCATCTATCAAAAAGGCCAGACACTCATACGAGTAGAAGCCTTTTCGGGGTCAAAGTTCAACTACAGCGAACATGCTCCCTACCAACTTATTAATAGGACCGGAACTTATAAGATTGTTAACGATCCTATAAAATTCCGATCCTATCCTCATGACCACATCATTACGCTTTCGTTTTCTTGGGAACAGAATGAAAGCGAAACATACCGAATGACCTTATAACACCATCTTCTTTATTTTGCCGTTTAACGACTAGGCGAGTTTCAATTTATCGTTTATTAAAGGGAACAAGCGTAGCTGGTGCAACTTCGTCCATGATGAGTTTAGGCTCTCCCTTCAACAGTGGAATGAAATATGCACGTGCTTCATCAGTTATTCCTTGATAATTTGGCAGTATCCACTCCTGAGGAAAATGCTTAACTGCATTTGCAAACTGAGTTGCAGGACCGGCAAAAAATTGTGCATTATAGGCACCTTCTTCAGTATAGGCTCGCTTGACCCCTACCACTTGTGCCGTGAAGGCAGGATTAGCACTACGCATATGTGCACTCATTCCCAGTTCGTACGCCTCAGTGACATCTACTAAACTTTGAGCAAAATTACTTGAACGTGCAGCACGCGATAAATCCTGTACTATTCCTCGCGGAACAATTCCCGCATCAATAATCATCTGTTTTATTACCGCTCCAGCGCCACCTAAAACCGCATGAGCAAATCCATCATGAGCAGATTCCCCTGCAGAAACATAGGTACCATCGGCGTAATGAGCACCTTCGCTTACTACAATGTAGCACTCCCCTTTTTCATCGAACTTCTTCTGGACCGCGTCCAAAAACGTTTGCTTGTCAAAATCCACCTCAGGGAGTACAAGCAAGTCAACATTACCCGATACGCAACAACTTGCTGCAAGCCATCCTGCATCCCGCCCCATAGTTTCAAGTACAAATACTTCCGGACGCGTATAGGCAGCATAGTCAAGATAGGTTGCATGCGTAATTTGTACGGCAATTTTAGCGGCACTCGGGAAACCGGGACAATGATCTACGGGAACCAGATCGTTATCTACTGTTTTAGGAATACCAATAAACCGTTGAGACATTCCATGTTCAGCAGCCCATTGCGATAGCGCATCGACGGTATCCATTGAATCATTACCGCCAATATAGAACATGACTTCAATGTCGTTATCTTTCATTACTTTAATAAGCTGCTCGAAATCAGTATCATTACCGCGCTTGAGCTTATAACGGCAAGTTCCCAAAGCAGAAGACGGCGTTTGCTTTAAAAGTTCTATTTCATGACCAGATAACGCTGTAAGGTCGCAGAGATCCCCCTTCAATACTCCTTCGATTCCATACAAGCCACCAAAGATTCGATCATATATTGGATTAAGCTGATTGGCGCGAATTACACCCGCTAAACTAGCATTAATAACTGCCGTTGGTCCACCGGATTGAGCAACAAGACAATTCCCCATGATAGTCCCCCTTCTGCTCTGGGCTGCCCGTATCGAGGATTAACTTTGTTTTTTCAGCAAGTCTGTTTCTATGATAATCACGAATCTTCCTTCAGGTAATGCGCCGTCGTTAATAAAATGCCAGCGTTAATTATTTTTAACGTTCATGAACGAGAAACAAACACTGCTTTTATTGCGTCGCATTCGGTACCTGAGAGCTATCGACACGAGTGGAATCATCTGGCGTAATTGTCATGCTCTGAAAACGATTTTCCATAAATTCGTTATCGAAATGCTGAGCAAAAAATTGTTCTACAGGCGCCGTTTCTGGAACATTAGATACTCGCTGGAACCAACAATCAAGTGCCATTAAAGTCATTGCACCGTTAACCAACATTAACGCTGCACAAAGAGTGGTAAACGAGTAGCGGATTTTCCAAGGAATCATATTGATAAGTTTCAGCATATTAGGCAATAAGAGCTTAATCCAAACAAGACCGAGCAAACCCCATGCACACATAAAAGGAGTTGCCGTTCTACCGCCAGCCAGAATTGCGATTGGATCAGGCATGCCAAAAATCGTCATCCCCGTATAATCCCACGCAACTGCACCAAACGCAGTTTGCATGAACCAACTTACGAAGTATTCAAATAAGCCACCAATGACAGCAGAAACTAAGAATATGAGTACAAAATTCTTCTTATAAAAACGATTGAGAGCAATGGTCATAAATACAGCGCCAAAGCCATAAATAGGAGAAAAAGGCCCAAAAAGCATTCCAGCACGATCTTGATAGACTCCAGGATCCACCACGACCATATGCTGTACGGTTTCAATAAGCAATCCCAAAACACTGCAAACTACAAATACCCAAAACAGGTTAAAGAAGTTAAGCTCGATGTAACCTTTACCCTCAGGATCACGACCGAGAGTACCCTCTTCAATCGCATCACGATCCTCCATGCTGCGTAATTTACGTTTAAGCTCGCGCTCTTCAATCAAAGAAGGATCAACGGTAACGGAGATCACTAAGAGGATAAGCAGCTGGATTGCAGGAGCAATAAGATGTTCGCCTAAGCCCTGCAACATAATGTCTAAAAGAATTCGCAAGATCGTTAAAACGATAAGCACATAAGACCAACGTGCAGCATTTCTTCTATGGTTTTTCAAAAGCGAAATGCCAAAACCAATTAAAAAGCCTGCATTGATCATAATCACAATAAAAGAAACTACCGATAAAACCGTAGCAAGGGTAGGATCTGAACTAACACTGATCAAATCAGGCCTATAAAATAAGGCCCATGCCACCAGACCAACAAACAGTATTCCCAAAGGAATAGTTAGCACACCGTCGACAACACAAAGGATGCCGTACACTTTCATAAGAAGCGGTGTTTTCTTCTTTTCTTCCGAAGAGGGGATTTTAGGATCTAGTTCATTTTCAGAATTGGAACCCTTAATTACATCGTTATTTGCGCTGGGATGAGATGGCTGAGCAGCTTCCATTTAGTTTCCTTCTAATAAATAAGCTCCCCTTATTACGAAAAGAGAAGCTGTGTACTTTGTTAATTCCCTGAAATCATTAATACAAATCTCATAATACCTGATAAACATAATTCTATACTGCGCGGAAGAATAGAAAGAAAAATGTAAAGATTATTAACGCCACCAGTTATAGACATCCGTACATGATTCGAAGTAATCGTTAAAACACCTTTATAGAGTGGAGTTCCGAAATCAAACAGCCGCATCTTAAAGAAGACACGGCTGAAAGGTTCAGAAATATTTATGAGAACAAGTAATTATTATGCAAGAACAAAACCACCATTTGGTGAAATTACCTGACCAGTCAGATAAGGAGCAGTAAGGATATAACCCAAAGCTCCCGCAATATCGGAAGGATCACCAATGTAGCCTTGAGGAATAGTTGCTGCAAGAGCATTCAGTTCATCTTGGTTAACACCACGGAGCATATCGGTCATAATCATACCAGGAGCAATAGCATTTACTCGCACACCTTGCGCAGCATACTCAAGCGCAAGAGCTCGAGTATAACCAATAACGCCAGCCTTGGAAGCACAGTAATCTGCCTGATTAATAACGCCTGTTAAACCCCCAACAGAACTCGTAGAAACAATATTGCACTGGTTTTCTTTAGTATCAGAATGATTGATCATGTACGGGAGAACCAAATGAGTCATATGCATACCAGAAAGCAAGTTAATGTTAATTACATTTTCATAAGCTTCTGGTTCAATATCGATCCAATTACAGTTATTAGTTACGCCTGCATTGTTCACCAAAGCATCAATCTTGTCACCAAAATGCTCTACAGTAGCATCCACTAATGCCTTGCAACCTCCAAAAGATCCAACATCCGCCTTGACAATAAGAGTTTCTGTTCCGTAGCTAGTCTTCAACTCTTCAGCAATTTCATCACAGAACTTTCGAGAGGAATCGCTACGATAATTAAGTGCGATATCGTAACCCAATTCACCGAGCTTGCGCGACATTGACGCACCAAGACCACGAGAACCACCAGTAATGATTGCTACTTTACCCATAACATGCCTCACTTTCTTCTTATTTAAACCCTTTTACTTGTCAAGCATTTGATTTGCTCAAAGAAGAGGTTTGCTGTTCCTTAAAGCATGTCTCAACCTATCGGGCGGCAATCATTTACGGTAGGATCACACTAAAACAAAAATTACAGGTCAGTTGAAACTAATTCGAAGCTTTTGCTGAGGTAATATCGTGTGCAAAAACTTTTTCAAGTAGCTCAACCGCAACTGAGATTTGCTGCGGTTCTATACTTGCAATTGATTACCACATAATGAAACGAACGTACTGTTGGATTAATACAATAATCAGAAAGCATAGCAAGGTGCATTTCTAAATCTTGTGCCTTGTGCGATATTTCTTCATCGCTTAACTGAGAATCAACGGAAAGAATTAAGTGTGTACCAACTAGGGGGTTACTGATACTCGCAATGTTCATTAATGACGATTTTTCAAGCGCCTGGACTATTGAATGTCGCTGCTTGTCGTAATACCTTCGCAAACGATTAACGTGACGTTCAAAATATCCATTCTCAATAAACCGCGCTAACGCATCTTGCTCGAAGCTCGAAACTGTACAAGAGTAGAAGCTCAATTGCCTTGTATAAAGTTCCATTAGCGCTTTTGGGAGAACCATATAGGAAATACGTAATGAAGGAACGAGCGTTTTAGAGAAGGTATTAAGGTAGATAACCTTTTGATTAAAATCCTGCGTAAATAACGACGGCTGCGCACGCCCACCAAATCGGAGCTCCGAATCATAATCATCCTCAATAATGTAGCGATGCGGGTCTTTATTTACCCAATCAAGCAAAGCTCTCCTTCTATCAGAAGACATCTCTATGCCTAAAGGAAAATGATTTGCGGGTGATACATGCACCACTTCAGCAGGACTTTCTGCAAGTGTATTAACCAAAATACCCTCATCGTCAACCGGAAGGTATTCCCATAGGATCCCCATGCTTTTCGAAATATCTGCGAACTTTTTATAACCAGGATCTCCAATAGCTACTACTGTCCGATTTCCAAATAATTGTAATAAACGGCTATAAAGATATTCCGTACCTGCCCCAACAATAATGCAATCAGGACTTGCATGAATTCCTTTGAATTCATAAAGATACCGAGAAATTACCTCACGGAGTCTTGCTAGTCCGTTAAAGGGAACAGTATCAAAAAGAGCAAGATTGCCCTCAGACAAACTACGACGCATAACACGCAACCAAGTATCTTTAGGAAAAAGATTCAAACTACACTTATTTGCCTTAAAATCTATACGGAGATTTTGCCAATCATCTTCTTCGTCAGTTGCAATAGCAAAAGGGTTAATTGCTATAACTCCTTTAGCTGTTTGAGCAACGTAAAACCCACTCCCCTTCTGTGAACGCACGTATCCTTCGCTCACCAACATGTCATAGGCTTGCTCTACTGTACTAACGCTTACAGAAAGGTGTTCTGCTAATTGGCGCTTAGAAGGAAGTTTTGTGCCTGAGGACAATAAACCTTTTCGTATATCCTCTCGAATACAGCGGTATAGATAATCATATTTCGGATGCTTTCCTCGCTGTTCAAGATCATACGTAATCATTGTGATCCCCTAAATGATTTATTTTAGCTATTGGCTACAAAGAGTTACTGGTAAATTTAATTCGAAAACTCATTCTATTTTAGGGTAGGTTTGAATTAATTGACCTGAGTACTTTGAAATTATTTGCTCTTCTTTATAACTAATCCCCAAAAATAAACCTAGCACCTTAATGGTGCCAGGCAAGTGGTTGCTTTTTAACGCTGAATGACCGTGCTTTGTATTAGCGCGTTGCATCGATCAAAAGGCTAACTTCTTTAAACACAGCAGGAGCTCCCGCCAGCACTTCGATCGAACCATCAGATCCTACTTTTAACATACTTGGCGCTTGCATTAAGTTGTAACGCGCAATTAAATCTTGATTTTCTTCTGCATACAATACCTGATATACAATGCCTGCTTTATCCATCTGGGCCGCTGCGTAGTGGCAGTTAGGACACGTATGGGTTGCCACTAGATACAATCCTGGCTTCAAAGAAGCTTCCATTAAAGGAATTTCAACCTTTGGAGCAGAGGGTGCCGAAGCGGACACTTTTGCCGGCATCTCCGCAATTGACGCATCTGTAGACTCCCCAGAAGAAGCAACCGTGGTCGCACCTCGATCAAGAGGTGCCGGCTGAAGCCGCACGGCTTAGTCTGTTCAACTACCGAAGCAAACGCTGCACTACTTTTAGCAAATCGAGAAGCATCTATCTCATACACTTTACGATCTTCGAATTCTTGCGCCTTGCCATCATTCCAATTCTGGACAGGACGATAATATCCTGTAATACGGCTATACACTTCAGTTTTCTCGTGACAGCAAGGGCATTCATACACTTCACCTGCAATATAGCCATGATTCTTGCAAACCGAATACGTAGGCGAAATTGTGTAATACGGAAGCTTGTAGTTTTCTGCAATTTTTTTCACTAACGTTGCTGCCGCCTTCCAATCAGGTAGTTTTTCACCCAAGAATGCATGAAATACCGTACCGGAAGTGTAAAGCGTTTGAAGTTCATCTTGTACGTCAAGCGCACTAAAGATGTCCTCTGTATAACCAACAGGCAAATGAGAACTATTCGTATAGTAAGGCGTACCGTTTTCGTTTGCAGTGATGATGTTCGGGAACGTTTCCTTGTCGTGCTTAGCAAAACGATAGGTGGTAGATTCTGCAGGCGTTGCCTCCAGGTTATACAAATCGCCATACTGCTCTTGATAGTCGCTCAATCGCTCACGCATGTGATTCAAGACATCTTTTGTGAATTCTTGAGCCTCAACTTGCGTTAAATCTTTACCTAACCACTTTGCATTTAAGCAAGCTTCATTCATACCTACTAAACCAATGGTGCTGAAGTGATTATCGAATGTTCCAAGATAACGCTTGGTGTAAGGATACAGACCCGCCTCTAAAAACTTAGTAATAACCGTACGTTTCGTTTTGAGGGAGCGCGCTGCTAAATCCATCAGATGATCGAGGCGCACATAAAAATCTGCTTCATTTTCTGCCTGATACGCAATTCGAGGCATGTTAATGGTAACTACCCCAACAGATCCCGTAGATTCTCCACTTCCGAAAAAACCACCAGATTTTTTACGAAGCTCTCTTAAGTCCAAACGTAAGCGGCAACACATAGAACGAACATCGGATGGTTCCATATCTGAATTGATATAGTTGCTGAAATAAGGCGTACCGTACTTTGAAGTCATCTCAAACAGAAGCTTGTTGTTCTCCGTTTCAGACCAATCAAAATCGCTGGTAATTGAATAGGTAGGAATAGGATATTGAAAACCACGACCGTTTGCGTCGCCTTCAATCATGATTTCAATGAACGCCTTATTAACCAAATCCATTTCATGCTGGCAATCGCCATACGTGAAATCCTGCTCCTTACCACCTACGATTGCTGGTTGATCTTTCAAGTCAGGTGGGCATACCCAGTCTAGAGTGATGTTAGAGAAAGGTGCTTGAGTTCCCCAGCGACTCGGAGTATTAACACCAAAGACGAACGATTCAATGCACTGCTTAACTTCCTTATACGTTAGATTGTCGGTTCGAACAAAGGGAGCCACATAAGTATCGAAACTTGAAAATGCCTGCGCACCAGCCCATTCGTTTTGCATAATGCCCAAGAAATTCACCATCTGATTACAAAGACTGGATAGATGGCTCGCAGGTTTTGAGGTTACCTTTCCAGGAATGCCGCCTAATCCTTCTTGAATAAGCTGTTTTAGTGACCAGCCAGCACAATACCCTGTAAGCATTGAAAGATCATGGATATGAATTTCAGCATTTCGATGAGCATCAGCAATTTCGCGATCGTACACTTCAGAGAGCCAGTAGTTAGCAGTAATCGCACCCGAATTCGAAAGGATAAGACCTCCTACCGAGTAAGTAACCGTTGAGTTTTCTTTGACACGCCAGTCTTCAACTTTGAGATAGCTATCAACAAGCGCTTTGTAATCTAAAAGCGTAGCCTTAGCATTGCGGACATTTTCACGTTGTTTACGATAAAGAATGTAAGCTTTTGCGACATCAGCATACCCGGCGGTAGATAAAACTTCTTCTACACTATCCTGAATATCTTCTACCGATATAATGCCGTCTTTAACCTTTGGCTCAAAATGCGCGGTTACATTCAAACCCAACAAATCAATAGTTGAAGGATGATATTGTTTTTCAAGAGCATCAAATGCTTTTGAAATTGCAGCTGTGATTTTCGTTACGTCGAATTCAGCGATTTTTCCATCGCGTTTTTGAACCTGATACATACTACTCTCCTAAACTGGAATTTCGCTCGATTCAAATTGCTCGCGCAATAAGACAACCAATTAACAGAATTGCTTTTGCTAACACTTCTTCTCGGGAGAATCCTCCTCCATGTGCTCATAAACTTTACTCTCGCCTCACCAGCACAGCAATACACAAATTGCAATATATAGGTATAAGGTAAAAATTGAACCACAATATCTTGTGTAATAAATGTTGAAAAGATGTTAAACAATGCATGAGGGAAACATTCCACCGAAAGGATAAGGGGCTTCACCTTTGTTCTCTTATCCACGAACTATTTACAAGAAAACTGTGTTAATATCCGCGCCATGAAAATCGCTGGACTACAAAAACTAACTTTATTGGATTACCCCGGTAAAACTGCTGCGACAGTTTTTACTCCGGGATGCAATTTTCGTTGCCCCTTTTGCCAAAATATAGATCTTGTATTGCCCGCAACTCAAAAAGATCTTCCCTTGTTATCAGAGGAGGACTTCTTTTCGTTTTTGAACAAACGAAAAGGATTGCTCGATGGCGTTTGCATTACCGGTGGCGAGCCTACTCTTCAGCCTGATTTGCACAGTTTTGCCAGCAAATCAAAGAACAAGGCTTTTTGGTAAAACTTGACACTAATGGATCCCGCCCAGAAATATTAGAGCGGCTTCTGAGTCTGGGATGTCTTGACTATGTGGCAATGGATATTAAAAACACACCCACTAAATATGCTTCAACGGTCGGTTTAGCCGAATCAAAAACTTTTCAAATCCTTGAAGCTATCACCCAAAGTATTCACCTGCTTTTACAAGGAACAATCCCGTTTGAATTTCGTACCACCGTAGTCGCCGAACTTCATGATCAAGAAACGCTCATAGCTCTCGCAACTTGGCTCGCACAACAAACAAAAGCAGCGCAAAAGAAACCGGAGACTATCCAGTGGTTTTTACAGCAATTTGTCGATTCGGATACGGTGTTGGCAGGCAAGCATCACTTCTCCGCTTTGCCCAGTGAAAAGCTCCACACTATTCTTCCTCACATTCAGGCAGTCTTGCCTTGCACCAAGTTACGAGGAATTTCCTAATCATCTCACCACAAATTTTGAGGGGTTTTCTAAAACGCTCGTTACTGCGCCTGCTTTGCCCTCTTCTCCAACAGGTCTATCCACGCATGCGAACTTAAACATCCCTTATCAGCGTCTTCTTCAAAGCGCACAAAGAGTGAATAGGGAAAGGTGACCGTAAGTAAGTTTGCAGGAATTCTCGCTCGTTGTGATACATCAAAATAGCCTAAAACCATTTTGGGATTATCTTTTTTAGCCTGATCAAGTGCATACATAAGAGAATGGCATGCCGCCCCAAAAGGCGCAATGGTTTCAAGCCTATCACCAGATCGAAAACCAGCCATGCACACCAGTGCCGAAAGCTGGTCAGGGTTTACAAACAGGCACACAAGTTCAGGGGGATTTTTCATATACTCCCCACCACCATTTTTCTCGCACCCACCATCCTCATGATGCTCATTACTGGATGCAACTGTTTCCGGCCAATCTTTAGCAGGAGCAAAAACCACCTGTTTTCCTTGACGATCACCAAAAGGCAAATCGCTTTTCCATACATCGGTAACACAAGGATCTGCGAAGAACCGTTCGCCCTCTTGTATATGAGGCGGCAACTTCACTTCTTCACCTTCAGGCACCTCCGCCATCCCCGTTGAAAGTAGATAACGGGTAGGATGATTTCGCTGCGTGAACGCGTCCCCGAAACCTAGCCCAACAGCACCGCCCGCACAACTGCAAGTCTCTTCGGTCATAACGATAGTTTTGCCACGAGCGGCACCCATAAGCATATCGGCAACACAGCTACGTCGATCGCTTCTCAAGGACAAAGCGTGCTCGGGTGCCTTATCGCAATAAAAGATTCCTACTGGTTCCAACTCCATATGTAATAGATTTTGAATGTTGTAGCGCATTTCATGCCTCCATATTTTTATCAACGACCCGCTTACCTTCTGCCCACTGCTCATCAAACACTACAAAGGCGCTTCCGGCAGGTGCACCGAGGTTATCGGCCATTTTGATAAGCACCTCGTAGGTTGTTTTCATGGCTGCCTCACTTATCCCCTCAGAAAGCACTTTATTAGGAGAGACCGATGCATCCATTACCTCTTCGGCGATATTCCAAGCGTTTTCGGTTAAATAAACGCATTGCTTTCTTCTGTCTTCCTCGCTCCGCTTTCGCACTACAAAACCCTTATTCTCCAGCGAACGAACAGCTCGTGCAGTTAATGCTTATCCACTCCAACCCATTGAGTTAATTCATCTTGTGAAACGCCGTCTTTGCGCGTCAAAGTTAAAAAGAACGGCATTTCAGATACCGACAATCCAAAACGTCAAGAGCAACACTGTGAAAGGATTTCATCTTTCTGTCGATAAGTGAAATTAATCTGCCGAAATTGTAGGGTGAATAATTCATGATTCTTCTTCCATAATTAGTTGACCTATCAACTAATTATACCGTACACTCAAACAATAGGAAGAGCTCCTGGAAAATTGATCAACCTTGGTCGAGTCGATCTAAAACAGCCCTTCTTTATTAAAATGTTCCAAAACATACCCATCTTCACTGAGAAAGAAAAGGAGTTTCTTATGAGCAAAGAAGCATTTGAAGAAACATTAGCAAACGCTCCGTTTATCGCATTGGCGTCCTCGGTAGATAACCAGCAATGTTCGCCTTGTTGATACTTATTACGACAAAGAAAAAGGAATGCTCTTATTCCCTACTTCCCGCAAAACACCTAAGTTTCTGAATTTGATCAGAATACAAAGGTTGCTTTTACTACAGCACCAAGCCAAACGGGCGCAATTATCCGCGTTCAGAAGCCCAAGTAAAAGAGACTGATATCACTCTTGATGAAATCAAGGATGCCCTTATTGCCAAACGCGCCGGTTTTGAGCATCTACTCGGAATGCTTTCACAAGAACCTGTTGTGTATCAAATCTGCTTTGATGAAGCTCTTTTTACTGTTCATGGTCAAAAGGAAGTTATTACTCTTTAAAAGCTTTAAGCAAATTGCTCTAAGCAAACGTTTTGACTAGATCGTAAGGCACCCCACCTTTGCAAGATGGGGTGCTACATTTGTTATGCATCCTTCTTTGGCGTTTCAGTAACCATTCCCTTAATAAGAATTCGCTTTCGAATCATCGCAAACCACATTACAAGCGATAGTATCATCATGAGGGTTATTGCAAAGTCAACCGAATGCAACAGTGGAAAACGCCCAACGAAATAACTACACTGAATAGTTACTGTGAAAAGACGAATTTGCGCTTTTACGAGATGCGCACTTTCGGCAGCTATGTACCTAGGCAGCCATATACTTAGTAAATAGCCCCTTTTTCGCTTTCTCCCCCATAAGAAAGGCAATTAGAAACCATGACCGAATGCTTATAAGACATTTTGTAAAAGGCTACGAATATAAAGATGATCCTAAGGTACGAACAGCGTACGGACAGTTCGCAGGCATTGTTGGCATTATCTGCAATATATTACTTTGCGCGGCAAAAGGTTTAATTGGATTTTTGGCTGGTTCGGTTTCCATCATTGCTGATGCATTAAACAACTTATCTGACGCAGCAAGCAATGTAATCAGCTTGTTGGGATTCAAGTTAGCCAGCAAACCAGCAGACCCCGAACATCCCTATGGACATGGTCGCTATGAATACCTATCGGGACTTGCAGTTGCCGTAATAATTGTAGTTATTGGTGTCGAACTTATTCAGTCATCACTTGATAAGGTACTCAACCCCACTCCCACCGAATTCAATATTGTCGTTGCAGTGATTCTTATTTTGTCCATTTTGGTGAAGCTTTGGATGGCGGTATTTAATCGCACCATAGGAAAGCGTATTTCATCTACCACCCTTGAAGCTACGGCCGTAGATTCCCGCAATGACGTTATCGCCACCGCCGTAGTGCTTGTTTGCGCCATAATCTCTAGTCAGACAGGCATCGACTTGGACGGCTGGGTTGGTATTGCGGTCGGCATTTTTATTGTGTATAGCGGAATTCAGCTTATGCGCGAAACGGTAAGTCCCCTGCTTGGAAAGGCAGCCGAACCTGAGGTAGTAGCTCATATTCAAAAGAAAATAATGAGCTATCCTGGTGTATTAGGAACTCATGACCTAATGGTGCACGACTATGGCCCTGGCAGACAATTTGCAAGCGCCCATGTAGAAATGGCTGCCGAAGCAGATCCCATGGAAAGCCACGACCTTATAGATAATATTGAGCAGGACTTCAAAAACGATGAGGGTTTGATTGTTACCCTTCATTACGACCCCATTGTTACAGATGATCCCGAAGTAAAAGACTTACGCAACCAAATAAACGAACTGGTTAAGTCTATTAACCCACAGCTTTCTATTCATGACCTACGTACGGTACCTGGCCCCACCCACACCAATGTCATATTTGACTGCGTAAAACCTGCCGATTTTGAACTTGACGACGATGAGTTAAAGCATCGCATTTCTGATTTGGTAACCGAAATACATCCAGAAGCTATCTGCAAAATAACGATCGATCAGAGTTATATCAGCGCTCACCAGTAAACTAAAGCAACAGAATATGGCCTTCCCAATAAAGCATGGAAACAGAAATCTTTGGGTTATAGGCGTCATTTTCTGCACCAACTTGCTAGAAATCCGAATTTTTACCTACAACTCAAAACACTACGCTGAAAACTAGTAAGGCGAGATCAAGAAAGATCTCGCCTTACTAAAATCAAAAACACTAAAACTAGAAACGTAAATGTTCTGCCCTACCGACTAGCACCTACGCAACACCGTTAGGGCAAAAATACAACCCCATAGTTAGGACAGAAATTCCTCTAATTTCGAACGTAAAATATAATCTGATTCTTTTTGCCAAGCCTCATCAGAAGCTTCGGTGAACAACACACCAAAAGTGTTGTACTGTTTTGCATTTAGCTTTCGACAGGTTAAAACCTTCGAGAATTTTTGCTGAACAGCATCATAATCAAAAGAATAATGATCCGGCAAAGAGGTGCCATCAGTAGAAAGCATTACCATACTATAGCGTTTACCTTCCTTACCAGCGAGCACCTCATCCCAGTTGGGTTGGATATTATTCAGATAGCTTTCGTACGTCTTGAATCCATACGCAAAGAAAAGACAAATCTGTTGTGCACAAACCCGCAAAACGCAAGGGATTAAACTCGATGGGATAAACTACTCCATCTTCCCCTACGCGAACTTCCACATGAACAGGAAAATTTTTAAACCCGAGGAGCTTATTGCTTTGGATCAGAAAATCTTTCATAGCCTGCATTGTTTCCTCAACAACAGCCTTTGAAGTGTAATACAGGCGATCTGATACATCTTCAGTACCCGCAAAATCATGCTTCAAGATATCCAAAATAACGGTTTCGCCCTGTTCATTGAAATACGCATCAATAGCGTATTCCTCGCCATTCAAATAACTCTCAACCAAAAACTTGAGTTGTTAACCACCGTAGTGCCATATTGATTGCTCCAGCTGCTGGAATGACTACGAATATCAGCGCAAGCGGCATTCCAGTCTTCAACTGAGAAGATAGGATAAATACCCAAGCTGAAAAATCCTGTAGAAGGCTTTAAAACCACAGGTAGCGTGAAGGAAGAAGGATCCACTCGGCTAACTGATCGAGGTCGAACTCTTCGAAAACATAATCGGGGAATAAGGGTGCCAACACACGACGGCATTCCGCTTTATCTTGCAGAGCGAAATAGCACGAGCAGTTTGTTTGTCACAATAGCGCTTAACCTCATCAAGATACGCTTCGGAAAAAGCAATAATACGCCCTTCAGCAGCCTTTGAGTTGTCAACAATGTTGAGTTTTTTGCCCTTCCGCCACGTAGCGACGAGCAGGCTCATTATCAAAAATTGGCTCTTGGGTAGCTTCTGCGAATTCAAAAACTTCCGGCGAGATATAAGTATCATCAAGCACGAGCATGTGCGGGTTCCTTTCTTCAAAGAAATACAGGCGATTACTTGGGAAAACATAGATTAAAGCAGTTTTCCAGGCGCCATTGTATCAAAGAAAATGACTTAAAGATGTTCTAGTTTGACGCGAAAGCTTAAGGCACGTGGTGTAGGGAGCGCATCAAATTGAATCACGTAGGCACGCTTTTCAGAATCGATTTCCTGTATTACACCTTCCCCAAACACTGAGTGCAGAACTCTATCACCTGGCGCGAATTCAGGAACCGAAGACATCTCCGAAATCCATTTATCCGTAAACCCGTAAGCGCTTCGCGCTTGTTGCATTTGCACTTCAGTAGGTGGATTCGAAAATTCTAAAGTGGCTGGATCAATATCAAGAAGGAAACGAGAGGGATATCGAGGCATATTTTCATGCCCCGTGCCTTCTGCTTCCGTTAAATACAGTCCATCACGCGCTCGAGTAAAGGCGACGAATGCAATCTGCGTTCTTCTTCCATAGCTTCAAACGTCATAGTTTTGCGTGAAGGTAAAATGCCTTCCGAAAAAGAACAAAGAAACACATGCGGAAATTCCAAGCCTTTAGCAGAATGAATAGTCATTAAGCGGACTTTATCTTGAGCATCATCAAAAGCATCTAAATTCGAAAGTAACGCCACCTGAGATAAATAATGCTCTAACGTTACTTCTTCACCGCAGGTAGTTTCAAATTCATAGATAGACTGTTTAAGTTCTGCTAAGTTATCCAATCTCTCTTGACTGCCTTCGGTTCGCAATGCTTTCTCGTAACCGCTTTCGTTAAGAATTGCTGAAAGCACTTCAGATACAGGACGACCTTCGTATTCGTAACGAAATGCTCAACAAGCGTTAAAAAGTCTTTAGCTTTTGTTCCTTTGAAGATTTCATTATCGATCGTAAATTGAAGTGCCTCATATAATGAACAACCGCGATTTTCGGCTTCTTCTCGCAAAAAAGCCATTCGTCGCTTACCTAAGTTACGCTTTGGAGTGTTGATGATTCGCGTAAAAGAAAGATCGTCTTGGTATGCAACTATGCGCAAATACGAAAGGGCATCTTTAATCTCTTTTCTGCCAAAAAAGGGAACTCCGCTATAAATCGTATGAGGGATACGGGCTTTTAAAAAAGCTTCTTCAATAGATCGTGAAGCATAATGAGCTCGATACAAAACAGCAATACCGCGATAAGGAACTCCTGCCTTATGAAGAGATTCCACTCCCTGGGCAATCCAACGCGCCTCTTCAGCAGAAGACTTGGCATGACGCCAAACGGTTGGTCCATGATCTGAACGAACAGCAACTAAATCTTTTGGAATACGTTCTTTGTTCTTGGCGATGAGAGAATTAGCTACCTCTAGCACCTGAGGAACCGAACGATAGTTTTCAAGCATCATTATGGTATGGGCACCTTGAAAACGTTTGTCGAAATCGAGCAAAAGCGCACATTAGCACCACGCCACGTATAAATTGTCTGATCAGGATCGCCCACCACAAAAAGATTTTGTGATAGGCCGCCAAAACCTCCATCAACTGATATTGAATAGCATCAATGTCTTGAAACTCATCAATCATGATGTATTCCAAACGCTGTTGCCATTTCAAACGAATTTCTGGATTTTGCGCAATATGTGGAGCACAAACACAAGAAGATCATTGTAGTCAACGCCGAAACACTTCTTCTCTTGATAAAGATATCCGTAAAAAATAATGTCGTGAGGCTTAGTTGCAGACCAATATTTCTTATAAAGATCCTCTAAAGAAAGCGAAAGCATATCCCGATAGTATTCAGGATGCTCTACCAACTTTTGCATTTCTATCATGTCGCGCGCTTGGGAGAAAGACATATTGCGCAACGTAAGACCGCGCTCTTCATAAATAATTTGAAGCATTGCATCAATATCGCCATTATCCAGCACCAAGAAGCTCTTAGGATATTGAATTTCGTGTCCGTCTTCCCGCAGTATCGAAACGCAAAATCCATGAAAGGTATTAATGTAGCCTGTATCATTTCCGCCCGTTAACTGCTTGATGCGAGTGCGCATTTCATTCGCAGCTTTATTGGTGAAAGTCACACACAAAATATTACCCGGAAGAATACCGAGTTCGTTAACAAGATACGCAAAGCTTCAGTCAAGTGTGTGTTTTACCTGTGCCTGCGCCCGCAATTACTCGCACATACCCTTCTGTAGTAGTAACCGCCTCGATCTGGGCAGCATTCAAGCGTTGATGAAATGATGAATTATCTTCATTAGAAGCAGACAAGGAGTTAAACGATACCATTCCATGAGAAGCAGCATTATCTACCTCAAAGCTAGAATTATTTGCAAGTTCTTCCATGCAGAAACCAAACCACTGATTGATGTTTAGATATAAAGCAAGCCTACCATAATTCGTACATTTGTTCTATTGTTTTATTACCCAAAGAAGGGATGGCTACTCATGCTAAAAGGAGAGCTTTAAACAAGAATGCAAATTTCAACATGCTGATGCAGAAAGATTCTGAGCCGCCGCAAAATCCAACACTGTTCCTCATCCTGTTTAATAGTTGTAAAGGTTTCACATTCTTTCGGAAATCTTTTCTTTCTCGCTTCCCGCAAAGTGCTATTTCGCTGGTATTCTTTCCTGTACTAGTTTTACGAAATGCTATTACTACCCAGAGGTATTCATGACTATCAAATATGAACAAACCTATCAGTTGCGCACTGGCGACTTTGACCGCTTTGCCCACCTTCTCCCCTCTTCCATCTTGGATGTATTTCAAGATGTTGCGGGAGTTAATGCCGAAAATGTTCCTGGCATGACATGGAAAGAATTGACTGATGCTGGCTTATTTTGGGTAGTTACGCGCATAAAGTACGAGGTTATCGAGACACCCCAGCTTCACGAACAGGTAATTGCCCGCACCTGGCCTCTTGCTCCTACTCGTTTAGGCTTTCAACGCGAGTACACTATGAGAAAACTCGATGGTACTCCTCTGGTAAAGTGCAGTTCCGACTGGATTATAATGGACTATCAAACCCGTAGTTTTGCTTCTGCTCGCGATTTTTACAAAGGCCCGCAAGACTTTTTCCGAAGAAAAAGTCTTCGACAAAAAACTTCGCAAAATAAAGACCTTTGAACCCGAGGAACAAGGCGTTGAAGACGTTGTTTCATTTGTTGATATCGACATCAATGGACATGTTAACAATTCAAAGTATCCCAATTTTGTCATGAATGCCTTGGAATTAAGCGAGAACGAAACTATCAAAACTTTTCAAATTGACTATCGCCACGAATTGCGTTTGGGCGATCGCGTACGCGTACACTCAAACGTGATGGCAAAACCATCACTTCCCTCGGCATCTCTGCAGAAGGAGAGCATGCCGGAGAATGCATGTTTGCAACCCAGATTGAATTGGCATAGTTCTACATTTCGTTTGCTGCTTTTTTATCCTCGAGTCTATAGGCAAGCATTTTAGCCACAAACACGAGCACTATACCAAATTATCGAAATAGCGCCCGCTACCGTAAAAGCAGGAACATAGGTGCCAAGCGTCTCTACCGTTGAGGCAGCAATCATCGGACCAACAAAAGATGCTACCGTATAACCGGGATATACAAACGAATAGTTCTGGCCAAAATTTGCGACCCAAATGCGTCTCCTACGATCGCAGGCACAATTGACATGGTTCCACCAAAACATGCCCCCACTACGCTAACCGCCAGCAAGAACGTAATAAAGGTAGTGGCATGACCGAGCAATAAAACCATAACAATGGCGTTTATTACCAGTGAAATAATAAGCGCGTTATAGCGACCAATCGCATCAGAAATAAACCCAAAGCCAAAACGTCCTAAAAAACTACCGAAAGCCATTACGCTTACCATAATCGCGCCTTCAGAAGCAGTTAGATGAGCCAATTCTTGACCAATATCAGAAGCATGACCCGTAACCATTAAGCCACTGGTAGAAGAAACCATAAGCGCAGCAAATAGTACATAAAAGAGGGGCTGTTTTACCATTTGCGTAGAGCTAAAAGAAACTTCTCGATGTACTGAAAGTCGTTCAATTTCTTTGGTAGTCCGCTTTAATCGAGCAGGCTCTTCTCCTGGATTTACTCCCTCATCGGTTTCGCAATTCTTCGCACGAACCGCACCACTTGCAGTTGCGTTTGCTGTAGCACTTACTAAAACCTCGTCTTCGTGTTCATCGGTATCTTTTGAACTCCAACCTTTTGGCGTCCATCCTGCAGGAGGAACGTAAAGTAACCACGAGAACACGAGATACACTACAAGCCAAACCGCTCCCACAATATGAAAAGCGGTGGATACATCAAAGGTTTCAATAAGCCAATTACCTGCTGGAGCAAAAATCATAGGACCTAAGCCAATAGCACCGATGCAAACGCCATTCGCAAGTCCTCGTTTATCAGGAAACCATTTAGTCACTACCGCAACAATAGTGTTGTAAAGCATACCGTTTCCGGCACCTGCAAAGCCACTATAAAAAAGGTAGAGCATAGACAAATTGTCAGCAAAACCCGAGCAAAACCATCCAAGGCCGAATAAAACACCTGCACCTAACACAATAAAGCGAGGCTGAGTATGACGCTGTAGCCAACCAGCCAACATGCTCGAAAAACACGATGCTAACAAGAATAGCGAATAAATCATTGAGACTTCAGAATTGGTAAAACCAAATTCTTCCATCAAAGGCTTGTTGAAAATACTCCACATATAGATAGCGCCTGTGCCAAGCGCAGTAAAAGCACCTGCAGCCAAGATAGCTTCACGTGGAAGATTTGTTGATGCTGTTCCCCTAGACATGGCTCCCCTCCTCGCTCTGCTGCCTTGCAGTACTTAGCTAACATTCCAGAGCCAACGTAACATCGATCCTTCATTTCCCCCAATGAAGGACTCTTTCATTTTACGTTTCCCTATTCCCTCATTTCTCCAAAAATGAGTAAATTTGCACGATAGAACGATTTGGAATTGTTATCGCATGAAGAACCTCACGTTATAGACCAAGGTCAAAACTGTTTTTTGAAGTTAACATATCCAAAACTCTCACAACTCAACAATCTGTCATACTATGACTAATTAATAGGATCTATCTCGGTAGTAAACCCAGAAATTAATCTTTCTGGCAAGGATAATCAGAACATTGCGTACTGCACAGTAAGTGAAAGGAACAATCATGATTGTTACCACAACACAATCATCGATGGTTACAAAATTACGGGTTACTACGGAATCGTATTTGGCGAAGTAATTACTGGCATCAATATTTTTAAGGATTTCGGCGCAGGTATTCGCAACATTGTTGGTGGTCGTAGCCAAGGTTATGAAAATGAACTCCTTAGCGCACGCAATGAAGCTCTTCAGGAACTTGAACAACGTGCCGCCGAAGGGCGCTCATGCGGTTGTGGGAG
>ENA-OQAS01000463-OQAS01000463.1-human-gut-metagenome-genome-assembly--contig:-NODE-463-length-21107-cov-3.187893_pt1 | contig 21107 bp, 26 predicted proteins | sample MGYA00242733_ERZ504523 | MGnify/ENA primary metagenome ERZ504523 (study PRJEB26092, sample SAMD00036239) | human gut metagenome | host: Homo sapiens | study: EMG produced TPA metagenomics assembly of...
GTGAATACCGCAACAAAAGAAAAATATCGTTGCAGTCAAAAGAGAAAGTGTCCGTGCCTACACTTTCCATAATGTCAAGGATAAGCTCGTGCATCTCTATCTCCAATCTGTTGCGGTTGCTGCGGATGATACGCTGCAAGGCTTCGGTATGCAGTAGTGAGGGCGTGAACCACATACGGCTTTTCTTTTCGGTGGATAGCTGCCTGTGCTGCAAATGGTGGAGAAAAGCAGGTATCTCGGCTTTCAACTTTTGCAGGAAGTCGGTATCATCCGACTGCAGGCGGTCTATCTGCGTACCCAATAGCGTGTTTCTCCTGCATCAATGATGACAGCAGGTACTCGTTGTTGGAACACAGCACGAACTTGGCGAAGAATGCTATCTCGTTACGGTCTTTGCCTTTGGCTTCCACCTTGTAGGATAGTGCAGTGCTTAGGTTCTTCAACCGCTCACTGTCCTCCCTACGGCTCAGTAATACCTCGTCCACCACGATAAGGAGCTTCCCTGCCCAATCGGAATTGAATTGGCTGCGGAAATCCTCGTTGGTGTTGAATGTCACGTTGTTCTGAAACAGGGCTTTCAGAAAGTTCAGAAATGTGCTTTTGCCTGTGTTCCGTTCTTCCGATACCAACAGCAGGATGGGCAGCTTCTGTATGGGTTGCAAGTAGAGCAGTTGCAGATAATCCATCCCCAACTCGTATTGCTCCCCGAAGATGTGTTCCACTAACGAGCATATAGATGTGAAATCACCCTCTTGCGGTTGATGGTCTATCGGCTCGTAGAGATTTAGAAACTTGCCGATTACAGGCTGATAATTGACGTGTTCGGGTACGGTGCAGAAGCCGTCATACTTGGATACACTGCCGATGTAGTCCTTGCCGTAGTCTTGGCGCAGGGTCTCGTTGTTCCATGCGATGCGTTTCCTTACATACCCTCCGTTCAGTCTTGGCTGCTCCACAATCTTGTAGAGCGTTGTGCCGACACGGATAAACTCTTCCTTTGCCATGCCGCCATCCGTTAGCGGTCTGTGGCTGTCATTTACTTTGTTTGCTTCCATATTCCAATGATTTAAGTTTGAAAAAATGTCAGCTACAAAAGTATAAGTATTTGTTGGATAGATTGATACGCAAATCGCAGCAGAATGGGGAATAAGACACCTCTCTACAGAAAAGTGAGCGGTTTAGGGTTGTAAAAACAAAAAATCCCGAAGAAACAGGGCTGAAAACAGTTGCTTCTTCGGGTGCGTGAGTATGTGTGAATGGCAATACGCCTATGCAAAGTATTTCGGATTTGCCGTATCGGTAATGCTCAGCGAAAAGAAGATGCTTGTTTTTTCTTTTCGCAAGTACAGTCTTTCAAGTACGGCTCTGCGAACCTGCTCCGCTCCGAATGTATTGATACGGAAAGCAAGGGCGATGATGGCTTCGAGATTGCAAACCTCCATGCTGCGTTTGTCCGACATGCGGATGGTACGTTTTATCTCATGTTCCCTCAAAACTCCGCTTTTGCAAAGAGCCTTTATCCCTGCTCGTATTGTAGGGGCGACAACCCCGAACAGTTCACAGAGTTCCCACTCGGTCATGGCAATGGAGCCTGTATCTGCCGGCATGGCGATGTTGCATGTACGTCCATCGTGATGATGCTTCGTTTCTCTTTCATCTGTATTCTTATTTATGGGTTATCAAATGGCACTGCAAATACTTTTCTCCATATCAACCAACTTGTCGGACAACTGCTCCAAGTCCTGACTTATCTTTTGGGCGGTTATTTTTGCGTAGATTTGAGTGGTCTTTATATTGGTATGCCCCAACAGACGACTGACGGTTTCAATAGGGACTCCGTTGGATAACAGTATGGTGGTTGCTGCCGAATGTCTTGCGACATGATAGGTCAGATGCGTCTTTATACCGCACAACTCGGCTATGGCTTTCAGCTTTTTATTGCAAATGGTGTTACTTGGCATTGGGAAAACCTTATTGTTTTTCGCCATGCCCTCGTACTTCTCTATAATCTTCTTGGGAACGTCCAACAGACGGATATTCGATTCGGTGTTGGTCTTCTTTCTTCGGGTGATAATCCAAAGATTTCCGTCAAAGAATGTTTGAAGGTTGTCGGTGGTGAGGTTCTTGACATCGGAATAAGCCAACCCCGTGAACACCGAAAACAGAAACAAGTCCCTCACAAGCTCGTGGGTCTTGTCGGGCATCTCTGTGTTCATCATGGTGTGTATCTCCTCTTTTGTGACATATCCTCTGTTCACGCTTTCGGGGGAGTTGATATACCCTGCAAAGGGATTGAACGGCAGACGACCGTCATTCCTCGCTATCGAAATGATGTGTTTCAACACAATCATGTAGCCCCACACGGTATTGGTGCGGCACTTCTTCACCGTGCGCAGGAAATACTCGAAGTCGTTGATGAACGTGAGGTTCAACTCTTTTAGGGGAATATCCTCACGCTTATAAGCATGGGGCAGGAACTCCCGTATATGCTTGCATACGGTCTGATAACGGGTAAATGTTCCTTTGGCACGGCTGTGTCCGACTTTCTTTGCAAACTCCGCATTGTGTTGCTCAAAGAGTTTCAATAAGGTTTCCTGCTTGATACCGATACCGAGATAGGCATCTTTCAGTTTGGCAGCGGTTACATACCCGTCCGTCTGCATCAGTTCTTGGTAGCGGCGGTTCACCTCCACCCGAATCTTGTCAACCGCACGGTTGATTCTCTGCGCTTCGGCACTCTTGCCCGATGCACGGTTGTTCTTCACGTCCCACAAGTGTGGGGAAACGTCCATCTTGCAGCTGAACTGCTTAATCTCTCCGTCCACCGTAAGGCGGCACATCAGTGCAGGTTGCCGTTGGGCTTCGCACTGCCTTTCTTCACGTAGAATAATACCTTGAATGTACTTCGCATAACTCACATTTTTTTTGTTACAAAATTAGTTTACTGTGAGTTACCGACAGCTACGCAGAATTACGCAAATCGCAGAAAAATAACCTTTTAGCTAAATCTTCTTCAACCACTCGGTAATGATGTGGTAACTGACTCTTGCGCTGTATGGCTTCGTTATGGTTATCCACTGGCTACGTTGCCATAGACAAATATAGCGTAACGAACGCTTTGTCAGCCTATTCGCTACGCTTTTCTCTGATTTACTTTTTAGTTATCTGTTTATTTTAGTTTTAATACGTAATCAAATAATTTTTCTGGTTTGAAACCATAATGAACATAACGTTTGATAGCATTTATATTATGAGTTATTACCCATAACAACTGACGTTTGGTATTTCGTCCTTCATACATAAATGAATTGAATAACTTAGATCCTATATTCATTTCCCTAAACTGAGGCAATACAAACCAGTAACGCAAATACAATGTTAAGCCCGTAAGTTCAAATATGATAAAACCTACAATCTTGTGTTCCAGTTTATAAACTAAAACCCATTTGTTTTGTATATAATGTGCAATTTCTTCAATATCTGGAATCTGTTCGGATAAAGGGTCAAAATTAGAATATAAAAGCTGAAGAATAACAACCGAATCTTCCGGTTCTGCAAATGTAACTCCCAATCCCGGCTGAATCGAATCAGGCAAGCCAATTCGGCTCATCCGATTAAGTTCCTCATATAAAAGAAAGTCATTGTCAAAAAACACTTGTTTGATAGATTCTATTTTGGAGTCTTCCAAATATCTACCATTACAGTTTTCTTGATTTGAGGAGTTATTTCTTGCAATCCTTTTCTTAATTGGAATTCGTCTGTTGTAATATAAAACAGATAACTTGCCATTGAATTATTTCTAAAAATAAAATATCCTTCAGTAGTAGCTTGATAAAACAATTCTTTCTTTTCAATCCACAAATTGTGTTTTTCGAAATGCAGAAATAAATTTGAAATGAATCCTTTACGTAAAGAACGTATTTCAGAAATAAAAGAATTAAGCTGATGATATGATTGTACTAATTCCATTTTTATAATATTGAAGGAGGAATTAAGGATAGTTTCTTATCCATTAAGTAAAGCTGTATAATATTTTCTATCTATCTTGCCGTTAGCATTGATTTCCATTGATTCCACACGATTGTTAACCGTGGGCATCATATAACGGGGGATAAACTTCAAGATTGACTTACGGAATTCACCTAAGTTCAAATCTTCATGAGACTGATAAAAGAGAACGATTTGCTTGTTTTTAAAATCATATACAACACAACAACTATCCACCATATGCGTACCTAATACAGCATTCTCGATTTCACCCAACTCAATACGGTAACCGCTTATGTTTAATCTGAAAATCTTTACGGCCTACATACATAATCTCTCCCTGCTCATTCTTATATACTATATCTCCTGTACAATAAATAATTTCAGGATAAGCTGAGTTTAGAGGATTCTGTATAAATGCAGAAGCTGTACGTTCAGAATTGTTATAATATCCCAATGCTAACGATGAACCACGCACACATAGTTCGCCTTCTTCATTGATTGCACATTCCTTCTTTTCATCATTAAGAATGAGTACATCTGAGTTACGACAAGGGAAACCAATAGGTAATGGTCAACTAACCAATTCTACATTTTAATCATTTCATTATCAATTGTTTATATCTGATTTCTAAAGAAAGAGTAACAAAATAGCATCAAATGATGATTTTATTTGAAAGCAGATACAAAACGCACATGTTTTTCTAAAGAGAATGATTCATTATTGGGTTTTGCTTGCACATCATTTGTTTTCGCAAAGTTACGGGATTTTTCCGAATTATTCAATTGAAATGCTTAATCATGATTAGTGTTACATAATCTTAAAGAGAGTCTTGTATAGTTTGATATTATAAACATGACAAACTCCCTCTTCAATTAAGAAAAGGGAGTTTGTCATTACAAGCCTTATGGCTGAATCACTTTTTACGTCCTCTTTTTAGGGCTTCTTACGGACAGCACGGACATGAATTACCTTGTTACGGTCCCATGGGTTAGTAGAACCTCCCGCCGTATATTTGTAAGCTGTGGTTCCCGGATTTGTGATAGCTGTAGATGTCCAATAATCACCAGACAGATTGTCGTTCATGCTAGAAGCTTCGTTTTGGGCGGGAAGATACCATACTATGTCGTTTTGTTCAAGCACCGGACGGTAAACAGTTCCATTTGCGTTAGATTCGACTTTTACTTTATATTTATTTTTCATTGCGCAAGCACGTGCTGCAAATTCTGTCGGATTGGTTGGTAATATTTTGTCAGCGACTCCGCCCCATGCTTCCAATTGATTCATAAGAGCTGAAGCCTCATTTATGCCATTGAAAGTATAAATCTCCCATGTATTCTGTGCTCCATCACTCGTACTGGTGGCAGTATTCAAATTCCCGAGTTTGCTAAAATTAATTGTTACTTTTCTTGCAGAACCAATTATCCCCTCAACTTTAATATATGTATAGCCAGAGAAGAAATTTAAATACCAACCTATTAATAAACGCCTCCATGAGGGTTGACTCATAAAATCATATGTTACTGTCATATCTGAATCCCAGTTGAATCCCCACGGATAATCTTTGTCCTGTATTCGTTCCACGCCTATGCCGTTGTTCCATGCCGGACAATATTGTGTAAACGAAAATTCTTTGGCCTCGTAATTTCCTTGAGCGACAGGTTTCAATGAAAGCGTGATATTACGGTCAGCTTCAGTTACGTTTTCTTTTAAGATACGTATACCTGTACATCTCCTGTTGTTGTACTTGTCAATGTGCTTATTCCGTTATAACCATCAAGCCAATAGCCCGCATCCACAAGTGCTTGTACATCATTGCTTACAAATTTGTCTTTCTCCACGAAAGTGACATTAGTGGGATCATTAGACGTTACGTCCAGCCTCCTGCCGGCAGCTTGTCATCACTCTTAATCGTAATCGGATAAATCACATAGTGCGCATCCTGCACTTCAGGTTGGGAAACAAATTCCAATTCATATTCCGGCGTGATGGAGAGTTTGTAAGTCACGGTAGTCCCCATAGTCCATTGCGTGTCTCCGATTAGAGGCGGTAAGCGTGCGGTCAACACCTGAAGCATTGGTAAAGACGACTTTTATCATCGCATCTGCAGGCAGTATCTGCGGCAGCATCATGAATGTGCCTTCTGCGCTGGTGATTTCGTCTCCGTTGCCTTCATTTCCAGTTGTCTCTTTGTCCAAAGTCTGCGAGAAATCCGCAGTCGCATCACCGAGAGTCCATGCACCGTTAGCCATATTGTAGGTTCCGGCATTTTTGACACCTTTCAATGCCACGCTCTTAATCTGTCCGGGTTGCATCTGGCTGCCCACGGCAAAACGCACGGCGGTGCAGATGTGTTTGAAGGTGAGAGGTACGGCATTGTTATTGTCACCTCGTATCTCTGTGGTAGTGGCCACCACAATGTCTTTCTGTTCGGCTGCATTTGCTGGAACTGTATAGCTGAGTTCTTTGCTTTGCGGAGTGGATGGGGTGGTCAGCTTATCGGCATCCGTTGGTGCCCAAGCATAGAATTGGAACGAATGGTCTGCTCCCGGCCAATAATATATCTGATCCGTACTCCAAACGGAACCGTTATTGGCTGCATCCTCGTCCATATAGAACTGGTCAACAAGCGTTCCATTTTTACTCCAGTATGCCAGTACATGAAACTTCTCGAAATTATCTTTTGTGACAGGCACACCGCGTGTCAAGGTTTGTTCGTCCTCGAAGCCGGACACGTTGATACCGTCTGAAACAATGGCACGGACACAAAGCGTGTCTGCCGAGTTGTCCGACCGCAAAACGAAACGGCCAGCAGTATATCCTTCGTTATCACTATCGGCATATCCCCTTGTCTGTATGCTCTTATCGGACGATATGCCAAAACAAATGTTGTCACAGGCCTTCTCCGGATTTCCGTTTTCGAGAAAGTCCTCGTTATTGCACGAGAAAAGTAGCGTGCATAACAACATCGTTGCCATGCCGCCCGCCATCCAACTCGGATTTTTCTTATGTACCTTCATCTCTTCTGTTTTATATTTGTTGGCCAGAGGCAATACGCCCCGGCTGTTAGTGAGTGTAAAGGGGACATTCAACCCCTTACACCCTGTAGGATTGCATCTCTATGGATAAGGCCGTTTTATTAAACCGGCTTTACGAGGATGCGAAATGAATCTTACTCAACGGTAATGTCATTATTAGTAAAAGCACCCCAAGGATCAACTTCTGCAGTAAATTTAATCGGGAAGAGCTCATCTTCTGTAATATTTTTCTCATTAAGTTCAGCGATGAAATTGTAGCTCTTGCTTTTCTCCATTCCGGTTGTAATAGTAGAGGTGTGCGGATATTCTGTTGTCGCTCCATTCTGATCCAATACTACAGTGAATGTGACTGTATATTGAGGTGAAGCGACCGGAATAAGATACATGTGCTCGGTCTCGCCAGAACCTGTACCGGCAACGAGGTCCTTAACATTATCGCTTGCGAATACAACTGACAGAGTGTTATTAGTAGCATTCCATACAGCATTCTCTTCAGCCGGAGTGATTGTTCCGTTCTGGTAAGCATTGGTAATCTTCACATCCTTTACGCTGATTTTTGCTGCGGCGTTTGCAGGGAATGTGTTCTTGAAAGTGAATTTTACACGGGAAAGCAAATGTTTGAATGTAAAGCCAACTTTTCCCAGATCAGTAGTAATTTCTTGATCTGTTGTTTTATCATCAGCCTTTGAATAAAGCAGGTCGGTTTCAGAGTTGCTGGCAAAAGTGATTGTACCACCATTTTTTGCAGCGGCAAATGTTATCCCCTTCTCACCTGACTTGGGAGCGATTGCCTCGAAAGCATAGGTGTAGTTAGGTTCCCAATACTGGATCGGTGAATAGGTTCCAGCACCCGAAGCTTCAACAGTTACCTCTTGTTTGTCGAAAAATTGAGCATCACCTCTCCAACCGTACACTTCAATGGTTGCAAGATTAGTGAGGTCAGTGTCTGTAGCACGGGTGCTCTTGTCAATAAATGATGAGAAACCGATGGCTTTTGTGTTCTGGGCCATTTCCACTGTCTCGTCGTTGCTGCAACTTGCCAACATAGCTGTTGCTGCCAATCCAATCAAAAAGATTTTTTTCATTTGATTAAAAATTAAATTGTGAATAAAAATGTTTTAATAACTCTCTATGTAAATCAAAGAGGAAGTTCTATGTCCTCGTAATCTCCCCAGTCTTCCACGTCCACATCGAAGCCGGAGCCTCCTTCCGTACCCTCTTTATCGGATATCTCAATACCCTTCACCACAATGACACCGCCCTGCGGTTGTGCCGCTACCTGGTCGGTCACGTCGAAATCGAATGACTTATTTTTCCGTTCTTCAAGCGTACTTCCAGATTCAGCCCATACTTACGCTCGGCTCTTGTACCGTAATGTTCGTTAGGGAAACCGGGGATTCCGAAAGAACGAACCAAAGCCCGTGCGCCAAAATCTTCCACCGTACAATCGTACAGCACGGTGGCGGCTTCTTCCGAGGTTTGACCGCTGTTCAGCCATACAGCCTGCGCCATACCCGCCAAGCACCGCGTGCCAGCGACACGTATTCCACCCCGTGGCTGAACTCGTAACGTACCAGATAGGTGAATACCAATGGATGCATGGTGACAGGTGTCACGTCGGTCTCGATCGAACGTTCTGCCACGTATGACTCCATGTAACTACCATAAAGCATATCGGGCTGGTTCACTGTATTCTCACTTTTTGTATCCATTAAGGAATTGCCGAGGTAAGAAGATCGGGTGCGAGAGCGAGTAGTCGCCTTTGCCGAAGCGAACGACTGCATTTCGTCGAACACGATGTATTCCGTGTCGTTGTTGTAGAACAGCAGGGAGTGTTCACCCGGTCTCATGTACACGACATCCCCCTCGGGCGCGATATTGATGATGTCATCTGAACCGTCCGTATTGTACACTTGCACACGCAACCCATCCGGCATTCCCGGGCGCAATGTGTTGTATTCCATACCGAACGATTCCTGCCATGTGGGATAGTTCTTCCAATCCGTACTCCCCTCGTGGGTGTATTGCCACTCTTTTTCGTATTCAGCTTCTATGCGTACCTCCGATTTCGTGGCATGCGGGTCATGGTCAAAACATAAGTCCTTGTGCTCGCAAGATGAAAACAGCATGAGCATTCCCGCACACAAAGGAACATATCTTCTAATTGTGTGTATCTTTTTCATTTTACGCCTCCTTTCTTATTGTTGCTGTTGCCCCTTCCGAGAAGCCATACCAGAGAGATTTCCGCTTTCGTCGGACCGAACCAGTGACGGTTCTTGGTTGCCTTCCATACATAGTGACCGTCCAAGGGGTATATTCATAATATTTCCCTCCCCAGTAACCCACGCCCAGCGTGAAGTCGATGTTCAGACGGTTTGCGACGGGCAACGAGTAACCGTATTCCACGCCTGCCGCATAATTCGTCTTGTCCCAAAGTGTCCCACCGGGTTCACCGCCCATGTAACCTTTGCCTCCCCATTCGAAATCGTATGTGAATGCCTGCCCGTAAACACCTACGTGATGCCCCGTGAGTGGCTTTTCATTAGCTTTCTTTCCGAACCATTTACGCACGGCGATGTCACCGCCATAGATGCGCCAGTAACGGTGGTTGCTGTTCTTTTTCCACCAACCGTACATCCAGTTACCGGCGATTGACCAGTTCTTGCCCAAATAGAATTCCAACCCAATATTGGGAACGGCCAGCACGTCATAGAGCATATTGGTCTTGAGGGCCATGTAGAAAGGTTTTGAAGTTTCAGGGAAAAAACGCCACGACCGTATCCGCTTTCTCTACAACGGATGTCGTGTCGGCAGGAGTCGGCACAACCGGGTCTTCCTTGACAACCGGTTTTTCCTCGATTATAGGCTTTTGGCGGATCGTCACGAGAATAACACTGGCATTCCGGATCTGATCAAAGAAATGTTTGTGCATGTAATGCCAAGTCCGGCCATATTGCAGCTCCATCAGGTGTTTCTTGCGGCTGTCAACCAGTACACCTTTATTATTATAGGTAAATTCGGGTACGTTGCGCAACACGTCCACCGCCTCTTCCTTGTGGGGCATATCGGACACCTCGACCAGCTCTGCAAGGCGTTCCCACGCGATAAATCCTTCGGGACGTGATATGATACCATCCGGAAGTGATATGCGTTCACGTACATAACGCTCCAAAGAATTGCGGCGTTTTTCCGCTAATTCCTTGTTTATTGCAAATCCGCCTCGGGTGAAGCGGAACCGCAAAAGACACTCCGACCAATTCGAGTGTATTGTCTTTTTTCACACTTTCCAGAAACGACACCACTTCGGACAGGCGTGTGGCGTTGTCACCATAAGCCGTGTCCAGTGTCGAGTCGCCGACCGGAAATCCGATACAGACCTCCTTCCGGCTCTCTTGCCCGAACGCCTGGATGCACCCGAGCAACATGAACGCTGATACTATTAAACCTCTCATGTGCATATTATCTTTATTTAAGTCCGTTTCTTATGAAGAAACGGGCGTCTTGCATAAGACATTGACAATCTGCACTATATCAGAGATTAAAGACTCGTTTGTTTGATAATAATTATGTTTTCGAGCACAACTTGTGAAAAATTCCATATTCCAATAGCATACTATTCTGGATTTTTTCATATTTTTACATCGGAAATCCGTTTCTTCATAAGAAACAGATAATTTTGTCTGACAATCATTCCCCCTTACAGATCCTTAATAATCAGTCGTTTGCCCGGTCGATAGTGGACGTGTCAATCGAAGCCAGATATATCTGCGTGGTGGCTATGGAATCATGCCCGAGCGCATCCGAAATGACATTGACAGGTATATTCTTCGATTTGGCAATGGTCGCCCAAGCATGGCGGCTGACATACGTCGTGAGCGGTATCGGCAGTTTAACCATGCCGGCTATGGTTTGAGGGATTTGTTTACGCGCCGCAATGCCGTTTCATACTGCCTGCGTTCATCACAGTGGGGACGGGTTATAATAGGAAGCAAGTAAGGGGAATCATTGCTTGAATAACGGTCAACCAGTTCTTTGATTGGTTTTATGATTTTGATGTGAAGCACTTGGTTCGTCTTATGCCGCCGGTAAGTCAGTATGCCGCTCTGAATGTCCGACTTCTTCAGGAACGCCGCGTCAATGAATGACATTCCCCTGCAAAGGAAAAGAAAAAGGAAGAGGTTGCGGGCAAATTCAAGATTGGGTTTTAGCGAGAGGTCAAGGTCTCTGATCCGTTTGATGTCACTGATTGATATGGCTCGTTTGCGAGTCTTCTCCACTCCGGTAAACACCGTGCGGAAAGGATTCCGGTCTATGGTCAGTTCTTGCTCCACGGCACGGTTATAGACTGCGCGGAGAATACGCATATAAAAGGAAATGGAATTGGGTACGACTCCCAACGAAGCCAAATATGCCTGATAATCCTCCATGAGTATGTGGTCTATTGCTTCCATCTGGATGTCCTCGTTATTACGGAACCGCTTGAAACTGCCGAGCGCGGCACTATAATTCTTGGCGGTACCGGAGTGATTCAACTGCCGTAACCGTTCGATGACACCCTCCATAAAAACAAAAAGGGTGTTCTCTTTTCCGGTACGCCGGAACTTTTCTACCACATCATCCGATGAATAATTACGGCTTAGGTTCTCGAACCGTTCTATGATTGCCGACAATCGTTCCATGTCCGAACGTAACTTCCGGGTTATCGACTGCACGATAGCTGCACGCCTGTCATTGCCTGCCGCTATCGGTTCGGAACACTTTCGTCCCATTCGCGTGGGAACACTTTGTAACTGGTAGTGATCTGTCTGGCAATACGGCGGTGAGTTACCAGATAGACGATAGTGCGGACGGTCTTTGACCGTCGAGGGGCGGAATTTTGCTTTTACTGTCGTAGTCATACTTATATTGTTTAAATTGATAATGTACCATAGTCAGCGTTTTAACTTGTGGTATGTAAAAATGGTCAGCGCAACGCAGACGACAAAAAAGCCTGCCGTATAACCGAGCACTTTCCACAGCATGAGGCTGTGTATAAACTTGGCATTGGCCATGCAGATACAGGCGAAAGCCGCCAAAAGAGAAACAATCACCTCTATCATGCACCAGAAGGCGGTGGCGGAAATCACCACGCGGTCCCGCATCGAAAGGCGTTCGAGCAGTCTGGCGCTCTCCTTGTCGATCCTTTCGGCCATCTTCCGGCAAACCGCCTCACCTTCCTGCTCAAGCGTCCGCCGGGCTTCCTCGCTAATGGTAATTTTATTCGCTTCGCGCAGGGAAGAGACCGCCTCGTCCAGTCCGGGCAGGACTTCCGAGAGCCTGCCTTCGAGTTTCTCCACCCTGTCGCTCAAAATACCGACGGCCTTGTAATTGTTTTCCAGCGTATCGGTCAGGCGGTCTTTCTCCTGCATCCTTTCGGCTGCCGGGAGCGCCGCGTCTATTTCTGAAAAATCGAATCTGTCCTTACCCATGTCTCTTATCGTTTTCGTCCGGTCTTGGGTTTCCTGCCGATCATCCTTTCCGCTTCCCGGGCGCAGCGGCGGGCCCATTCCCGGTCATCCTCGTCCTCGCGTCTTCCCCAAGGCAGGTCGCTGGAACCGCCGCCACCTCCGCCGGAGGGTGCGGCCTGCGCCGACATCATGCCCACGAAGAGGGCCACCGCCCTGTCGGTGAGCTCGCGGCTGTTGGCCGTCTCGCGGTAGTCGAACTCCTCGTCGAACACTTTCAGGGCCTCGTCGGGTATGAAGTAGCCGGGGCTTTCCCTGTCGTCGCCGATACGGTACGGGACAGTGCCGGGGCGGTAGTCGGTATATTGCGGAAGCGGTGCCGTTCCTTGCGCCCTGACCGGTGCAGGGCGGGCGGTGGTCGGTGCCGGTGTGCCTGCGGCGGGTCTCGTCGAAACGGCCTTTGCTTGGGAGCCGCGTGCAGCTTCTTCCACGTGCTTTCGAGCTTGCTCACCATGAGGTTGCGCCCCCTGCCGAGTTCGGAAGCCTTGTACCGGGCGTTGCCTTTCTTCAACACATAGCCGCGCAAGAGGTTCTTGCCGTCCTGCAGTTCCCAAAGCTCGTAGCCCTTGTCCCGTAGCCGGGCGGCGTATTCGAGCCATGACCAGCTTTCCATGGATTGCAGGATTTCCATGCAGTCCCGGTTCACCTGCCCGATGTTCGTGTCCCGCACCTCTGCGGCGGTAGTCCAGCCCCGTTTCAGGCCACACGCTCGGCGGCACGCTGCGCACGCAGGTGGATGTCATGGTCGTTGTTGATGCGCCCCTGCTCGTCGATGCGGCAGAACGCGCCGTGAAGGTGGGGAATGCCGCTCTTGGATTCCAGATGAAGCCGCACCGTGCCCTTGCTGCCCGTGAGGTTGGTTTTCGGGGAATACGTCCTGCCGTTCTTGTCATACAGCTCGATGTTGTCGAACTCTCTGATGAAGTCGTCCCACAGTTTTTCCCAGTCGGCGATGGTGAAGTCTTTGGTGTGCTCCGGTGCGGGGCTGACCTCGATGCGAATGACGGAATTTTTGACCTTCTTGAACTTGTCCAGCGTCAGCCGCATGGAATCCCATATTCCCGTGGCGTCCAAACCGGGCGGCAGCAGATTGTCCTTGACGTGGAAGATGCGCTCGGGGTGTTTCTTGTTCCTCGACTCTCCCGTGATATAGCTGATGTTCGTTTATCCCGTGGAGATGGATTTCGCTTTTGCTATCATGGTTCCTCCTCCTCGTCTTTATCGTTCCTTGTCCCGTCGGGCAGGCGGTTGTCCGTCCGTAGCCTGTCGAGCACGCCCGTGATGCGCTCGGCGAGCCTGCCCAGTTCCTTGAGCCACCCGAGCATGAACGGGTAGCTGCCGAACATCTGCCTGCGCTTCTCCGGGGCCATGCCGCGGAGCGCGGAGGTGTAGTTCAGAAGGTCGCTCCGGCAACCGATAAGGGTTTCCATGACGGCCTCCTGCCTTGCCGTCAGCCTCGCCTTCGGCCTGTAACCGAAAGCCCTTGCCAGCATGTAGTTGCTGACGGTCATGCCGCACTCGTCGGCGAGGCGGCGGATATGCCGTTTCTGTCCCGGGGTGACCTTGGCGCCGACATACTCGGTGCGCCTCTCTTCCTCGGGCGGAAAGGGTGTATGTTGTATATTCTGTTTCTCTTCTGTCATAAACATTGTCTTAAAAAGGGTTATAAATAAGGTGCGAGCTTGCGAGCGCCGCCACCGGCGAACTGCCAGTGAGCCGCGAGAGCGCCGAGGAATGACCGACCAAAGGGAGGTGATACCTTGGCATATCTCGAAACTGAAAGACGTTTTTGCTTTCCCTGCGGCGTGCCTCCACTGCCAGATAGATACCGTTCAAAAGCTGTTCAGGGGCGTTCAAGTGCCGTTCAAATGCCATTCGGGGCGGTATGGTAAGGGTTGCCCACATAGCTGCCCTGCCTGTCAGTCCAGCCTCTATGCAGGTCACGGAGGCCACGGAAGCGACTTTGGTGCTGCTTACCGCTATCAGATCCAGCCTCTCCATCGTGGCGAACAGGTTGCGGACTTTTTTCCTCCCCATGTGCCATTCTTCCGCAAGTCCGGTTTCCGAGAACTGCAACTGTCCGGCCTGTAGCTCCTGCGGCCTGCGGAATGAACCGTCTGCCGGGGATTAAACGCATACGTGAAAGTAGGTTATAAAAGAGAGTGTGATTGCCGATTGCATTGTCATCGTCATCTTTCGTTGTTCCGTCGAGCCATTCGATAGCCTCTGCTGCAAGGTGGAAACGGATTGTCCGGAATCCCTGCGGCTTACTGAAAGATATGTTTCCTTGTCCTTCATGTTTTCCTGTATCATTTAGCGTAGATAAGGGAACGGAACGGCGGAATGGTTGGCAACGGTTTTGGTAAAATGCCGTGAATGGAATTTTCCTTGTCCCCTGCGGTTGCATCCGACGTCCCGTTCGGTTTGGTTTCAGTTCTTCCCTCCGTTCGTGGAGGGTTGGGATTGCAGGTGCTGCCGTGCTTCCTCCACCGCCTTGAAGTCGGACGAGATTTTCATCAGCGCGACACTGATACGGCAGAGCTGGCCTATGTCTACAAAGCCCTTGACCGCTTCCATCAGTCTTTGCACGCGCTCCTGACGGTGTCTCATCACGGCCTCGCTGCTTGTCCCGCTCTCACGGGTAAGCCCGTGGTTGAGAAAGCGGTTGACGGCCAGCATGTCGGTAGCCTCAATCGTGTCGATGTCACCCTGCCCCGTGCCGTAGCCGACCATCACCCGGATGGAGTCGGCCTCGTAGGGCGAACAGGCACGGAGAAACTCCAGAATGGTCTGGGCTTTCGCGCCGATCACGGGCCTGCTCTCTTTTTCTTCTGTTCCTTGTTTGCGGAATCCTGAACCGTGCTATCCTCGATACCCGGCTCCTTGTTCGTCAGATTGTCCATGTGCATTTTTAATCATTCGTTAATAAATCATTTGTTCCTCTCACGTCCGGCCAGATAGCGTGCGGCCTCGCTGTCGATCTCGTCCTGCGATTTCACCCGTACCCGTTTCAGCCACGCGTCGAGGTCTTCCTTGGCGAAGAAGCACAGCTTGCCGCCCGGCTTGTAGTAAGGGATTGCGCGGCGCATCATCATCTTGTAGAGATAGCTTGGCTTCAGTCCGAGGTAACGGGCTGCTTCCGTGGTGGTCATCAAATTACGTTCACTTTCCATATACGTTCATTTTTATTGTTACTTGTACTTTCGTAGAATCGGAATCTGCTGTTTTTTCAGACTTTTCCTTTCTTCTGTTTCCGATGCAAAGTTAAGTTTGCTCCAAGGTGGGCCAATGGGGGACGAATGGGGAAAGTGCATGAAAAGAAAATGCGCCATACCGTTGTGTATGAACGGTATAGCGCATAGCTATAATGGGAAGATACCGGGCTGAATGGGGAAACGACGGGCGGTTATGGGGTACCTTTCAGCCGTCTTGCGTTTTCAACGGCCTTGTCGATGGATTTGCGGAAATCTTGATTCTCTTTGGTGGCAGCATTGTTGCAAACATCGCTGCGGTGCTTGTCGTAGTAGGATTTGGATATGCCGCAGCGTTTCAGGAACTCTTCCGACCAGAGTTTCCCGCGCTCTCGCGGCCTGATGGTACGGGCGATGGAAAACACCATGTAACAGATGCGAAGGTTCTCTTTCGGGCGCACGATGACCTCCCGTTCGGTGGGTTTCAGGTTCAGGAAGTTCACGAAGTCGCTGCCCGACAGATACTCGAACTGGTAGTCGTTGCACACCTCGTAGATGAACAGGCACAGGGCGAGGTCAACGGTATCCATCCATGCGGTGGTCTCTTGCAGCAGGCCTGCACGGTTCATGGGTTGCCCTCCTTCACGCGTCTGATGTCGGAGATGATGCTTCCGGCGATTCCTTGCAGACGCTCCACCAGCACGTCGAGGAATACCGGTTTGAAGCACCAGACACAGAAATTCCGGTCACGCTCCTGCTGCCATTCCTTATATGATAGGTTTGCGTGTGCATGAGCTTGGTCATATTTTGCCTTTGCTACTCCGCACTCCGTGTCGAGCGACCTGTATTCTTCCGAATCCAGAGGCAGGAAATCCAACCGGTTACTCATTGCCGAATACTCGCGCCAAAGTTCTGTGGCGGCTGTTTTCGCTTCCTCGTACCGGTGTTCAAAGGGGCTTAGATATTCCTCGAAAAGGGCTTCAAAGTTCACTGTCTGCAACGGTGTCCTGTCGAGTGAAAGGTATTTGTTCGTTTCCGAAAGAAGGGAAGAAGAAAAGTCCAGAAGTTGTCCGGGGTTCTCCTTTACCAGACAGGCTGCCTCCTTGACAAGAAGGTTCGTGTCGTTGAAATCCTGATAGAACAGGGACGGCGGCAAGGCCTGTTCAAAAGACAAGACGCCTTGTCCGTAAGTTGCAAGAAGCGTGTTCACTTCGTGCAACCGTTGTGTTATTTGCCGTATCATCATAATCGTCAGGAATTGAAAAGGTCGTCCATCGTCACCTCGCTGTGGACGATGCTTCTGTTCTTGCCATTGGCCACACCATACGTCGTGATAAAGGTATGAACCAGTGTCTTGTTGGTCTTGGTAAGTTCCCTGAACAAACCGGAACGGTCACGCAACCGGCGTTCGTATTCGGGCTTGATACGGTATGTGTCCATGCAGAATTTCATCTCGCACAGGTGTATGATCCGGTCAGCCCGCTCTATTATCATGTCTATTTGTCCGCCGGGCATTCCTCCTCCTTATTGGGCTTGACCTGCCATGTGACAAGGATGTAGCCATGCCCCTTATTCCCAAAGCCGACTTGATCTGTTTATGATGTCTCATGCAGACAAGCTCGAAACTGCTACCCATCCAGTCGAATACATTTCCGGAATCAAGATGATTGCTCCACCATTCATCATCGTGTGAGAGGTTGTCGGCAAGGAACTTGAAATAGAACAGCGAAAAGAAATCCGTAAGCCTGTAAACGGCTCCGCGACGTTTGTTGCCGTACTGAAGCCATTTCTCTATCATATCGGACCTTTCAAGGTTTTTTATCGCCTTGGTTATGTTGCTGCTCTTCGATGATAGTGACTGGAATATGTCCTTGCTTGTCATTCCCGATTCGTGTTCGCTGAGTAGTTGTACGATTGACGTGTACAGGTCGGCATTGTCGAAAAGGGCGTTGTATAGCTCCTCGAACTCCAGTTTCAAAAGTGCGCCTTCATTGAAAAACAGCCGGTCTATATTCTGGGAAAGGCTCAACGCGGGGTCAAGAAGGCTGTAATAAAACGGAACACCGCCAAGCACCATGTATGTCTGGGTAAGCTGGTAACGATCCCATTCGATGCCTCTGGTAGCGAGATACCGCTCCGTCTCATTCAGGGTGAACGGGGACAGATGCAGGTTACACGTCACTCTGGCATGGAGGCCTCCCTTGTTGGCGACAATCTTGTCTTTCATCCATGAGGTCGCGGACCCCGTGGCGATAAGCATGATGTTCCGCTGTGACATGGCCCAGCCGTTCCAGAAGTTTTCAAGGGCCGACACGAATATGGATTTTCCCGAATCCATCCAAGGCATTTCATCTATGAACACAATCCGTTTACGGTCAGCGGGCAGGGACGACAGGTATTCTTCAAGGGCATAAAAGGCTTCATCCCAGTTGCTTAAATGGGAGAACTTTTTTCCCGAATAACTGTTGAGCACATTCAGGAAGTTGTTCAACTGTCTGCGGGTGGTCATTCCATGCGCACCGACATATTTGAAATCAACTCCCGGTCGAAAAATTCTTCAATCAGGAATGTCTTTCCGATACGCCGCCTGCCGTAGACTATGACCAGCTCCGATCTGTCCGAGTTCAGGCATCTTTCCAGTTCCGCGTGTTCTTTGTCGCGGCCAATAAGTTTATCCATACTTCATGTTTTGATGCAAAATTACGCATTTGGAATTGCCCAAGCAAATTTTAGAACCACTTATTTGATATTATCTATGAAATATTACGCTGTAAATTCAGATATAAGGTTTTGTGAGGTTTATGAACTGCGTCCATAAATCTGAAATTATCTATCCAAATCAAGAAGATAAGTTCAGGTTTATGTATCTGATAAACAGATATGCCGAGTTTTGACCTCTTCGGATTGAAATCTGGCCGGAAAGGTCAATTCGGCAATTATTCAAATAAGGCTGAAAACGGTGGTAATGGAGTACAACGCAGGATGTCAGCCAAATACGTTATCAACCAGATTCACCGCTTCAACTTTCTTGCTGTCAACGATTTTCGCGTAAATCTGCGTAGTCTTTACGTTGGCATGGCCGAGCAGCTTGCTCGTGGTATAAAGATCCGCACCGAGGGTAAGCATCATTGTGGCGAACGTGTGGCGGCTCGTGTGATAGGTGATTTTTTTATTGATTCCTGCCGTTGCCATCCATTTGGCCAGTACCTTGTTGATATTGGGTTCTGCCGGGAGTCCGGCAAAGACATGCAGCCCGTCTTCCGCACCGTTCCTTTCAGGCAGCCAACGGACGGCATGGCGGGAAAGAGGCAAGTAAATCGGTGTGGTAGTTTTTTGCATCACGGTTGACATCCGGTATTGTTCCCCGTCCTGAACAATATCTTTCCATCGTAAGGCATAAACATCGCTCAACCTCAAACCGCAGTAACAGGCGAAAAGGTAGGCACGTTTCACGTCTTCGCGGGGGCATTCCGTGTCAATCAGAACTTTTATTTCGTCAATGGTCAGGTATTCCCGTTTGGATTCCGGCACCTTGATACGTTCTGTGGCTGCAAGTGTCATTATCGGGTTCTCCGGGATAACCTCGGCACGGACGGCGGCGTGAGTGCGGTGGAGAAATAACCCACGTAGTCCGCTGCACTCTTGGGTGAAAGCGGCTTGTCCCACCGGGTCTTGTAGGTGTGCTGAATCCAGTCGATGAAACCCAGACACCAGTCCTTGTCAATCTCTCTCATCTTCACCTTTTTCTTGTAAAGGGGAAGTAACCGGCAGACTGTTCGTAACAGTTTCAGTCCTCTCGCGCCTTTTCGTTCCTGTTCGGCAAGATAGGCTTCCATCCAGTCGTCCAGTAGCATTTTGGAACGGACGGATGTCTTTTTCAGTCCGGCCTTCGAGTGAGTCAGTTCGATGATGCGTTTTGATTTGATGGCCTCTACCGCCGCTTTTGTGGCCCGGTTCTGCTCCTTGACCATAGGATTGATTTCGGGCAACAGGTACAGTTTCAAGAACTCGTAACTGCGTTTTCCGTCAACATAGATGTCGAGATAATAGGATTCCGAACCGTCGGCGAGCTTCTTCGTGCGCACCTTTACCGGTTCCTTGAGTCTGGTCGATTTCTTTGTTGTTGCCATATATAATAATGTATTTAGAATGCGTCGTCAACCAAGGTGATTGCATCGTCCTTTTTCTTGTCTACTATTTTTGCATAAACCTGTGTGGCACGCACGGAACGGTGGCCGAGGATTTTGGAAACGGTATAGATGTCCGCTCCGAGCGTCAGCAGCAGCACCGCACATGAATGACGTGCCGTGTGGAATGTCACGTTCTTCTTTACGCCTGCCTTATCAGCCCAGTTCTTGAGACTGACACAAAGGTTGCTTGTATTGGGCAGCCCTCCAAAGACAAGGCCATCCGGTGTACAGCCATTACGTTCCGGCAACCATTTTACCGCTTGGGACGAAAGGGGGATATAAACGGGATTGGTGGTCTTTGTCATTACTACCGACACGAGCCATTGCCCGCCTGATATGGAAATGTCACGCCAACGCAATTTCCGTATGTCACTGATACGAAGTCCGCAAAAACAGGAAAACAGGTATGCCTGCCGTACCTGCTCGTTAAAAAATGGCGTGGCTATCATTTTCTTTATCTCCTCGATGGTCAGAAAATCCCGTTTGCTTTCGGGAACTTTGATTTTCTCGGTCATCTCCAGTTTGTACCAAGGATTTGATTCAATCAGTCTCTCACGTACAGCCTCGTTCAAAGCGGTACGCAAAGTGGTATAATAGGAATGAGCCGTCTTGGGAGTAATCTGTTTTCCCCATGCGGTCTTGCAGGAAGAACGAAGCCAGTCGATATAATCAATGTAAAACTGTCTGTCCACATCACAGAGCCTGACATCTGCACGGAATTTCAGCAAGTTTTTACGGGCGTTGTCGATTCCGTTCAGGTCGCGTGCTTCCCGGTGTTCGTGGTTCTTGCGGACAATGGTCATCCAGTCGGACAGCAGCATATCGGAAGATTTGCTTTCCGGTACTGTTCCCACCTTCGCATTGAGCAGGGCTTCTGTCCGTTCTCGCTGAATATCTTCCGCCTTGCGGAGTGTCTGCGCATTTTGCCGCCTTGCTTTGGCAGATGTTTCCGGCATGAGGTAGAGTTGCAGAAACTCGTACTCATGCCCGCCGTCTACACTACGGTCAAGAAACAGGGATAAACGTCCGTCCGCCAGTTTACGGTGACGTAACTTGAACGGAGATTTCTCTATTAATGATTTCTTTTTTCTTCCCATTGTATATCAATGATTTATATCCATATACAAAGGTAACAAATAATCCGAATATAAGTATCGTTTTAGGTAACAAAATGTCGAATAATAGAGATTTTTAAG
>ENA-OQAS01000464-OQAS01000464.1-human-gut-metagenome-genome-assembly--contig:-NODE-464-length-21105-cov-6.640576_pt1 | contig 21105 bp, 22 predicted proteins | sample MGYA00242733_ERZ504523 | MGnify/ENA primary metagenome ERZ504523 (study PRJEB26092, sample SAMD00036239) | human gut metagenome | host: Homo sapiens | study: EMG produced TPA metagenomics assembly of...
GGAACGGATTGAGGTTCTGGACAAAATGGTAATGCGGCTTTATGAGGATATGATTGCAGGGCGTATCAGTGAGCAGAATTTCAACACCATGCTGGAAAAGACACAGACCGAGCAGACGGAGCTTAAAGCAAAAGTGTCCGAGGGCAGGAAGCGGCTGTCCGATGAAGCCCAGCTTGCCAATGACGCAAAACAATGGGTGGAAGCCATTCAGGAATATGCCAACATCACAGAGCTGGACGCAGCCACCCTTAACCGCTTAATCAAAGAAATCGTCGTGCATGAGCGCATTGACGAAGATAAAACAAGACACATTTCTATCGAAATTCATTTTAATCTCAAACCCATCCCAGAGGTGGAACAGGTCACTGCCTGACCTGTCCTACCGGGACGGTTCTCTTAAAAACACCATATAGATTTTTTGTACGCCGCCGCCCGCCATCGAGCAGAGTTTTACACCTAATTGGGGATAAAACAGTTGATGGCCGGCGGCGGTGTCGCCCTCATCGGCATCACCCTTGTACCTCTGCTCTCCGGCCTGTTCGGTTGATCGTCCGGCGGTGATCGCTTATGGGCGGCATACTCGACAAACTCGATGAATGGCTCCGAGGGCTGCTCATCGAGGGAATCACGGGAAACCTGTCGGGCATGTTCGATACGGTCAATACCAAAGTAGGCGAGATCGCCGGTGAAGTGGGACAGACGCCGCTGGCATGGAACAGCGGCGTCTTTTCTATGATCCGAAACCTCTCTGAAACGGTGATCGTTCCAATCGCCGGGGTTATCCTGACATTCGTAATGTGTTATGAGCTGATCCAGCTTGTGACAGAGAAAAACAATCTGCACGATGTAGATACCTGGATGTTCTTCAAGTGGATTTTCAAGACCTTCTGTGCCGTTCTCATTGTGACGAACACATGGAATATCGTCATGGGTATCTTCGATGTGGGGCAAAGTGTTGTGAACAGCAGCGCAGGCGTCATCATCGGGAATACCTCCATTGATATCAGCAGCGTCATCACGGATATGGAGGCGCAGCTTGAAGCCCTGGGCACGGGAGAACTGTTCGGGCTGTGGTTCCAGTCCCTTTTCGTGGGGCTTACCATGAACGCCCTTTCCATCTGTATCATGCTTGTCATCTACGGCCGCATGATCGAGGTGTATTTGACAACTTCCGTTGGACCGATTCCGCTTGCCACTATGACAAACCGGGATTGGAGCCATACAGGACAGAACTACTTGAAATCCCTGTTTGCATTGGCGTTCCAGGCATTTCTAATCATGGTGTGCGTGGGAATCTACTCTGTTTTGGTACAGAGTATCGCCACGGACGGAAACATCTCAGGCGCGATATGGGCTTGCATGGGCTACACGGTCCTGCTGTGCTTCGCCCTGTTCAAGACCGGCAGCCTCTCTAAGAGCCTGTTCGGAGCGCATTAAGGAGGCTTGATAAATTGGCGTATGTAACCATTCCAAAGGATTTGACGAAAGTAAAATCCAAAGTGCTGTTTGGACTTACCAAACGGCAGCTTATATGTTTCGGAGCGGCGGCACTCATCGGAGTACCGCTTTTCTTTTTGCTCAGACGCACGGCCAGCAACAGCGCCGCCGCGTTCTGCATGATTATCGTCATGCTCCCGTTCTTTCTGCTCGCCATGTATGAGCGGCACGGTCAACCCCTGGAGGTGGTGGCCGGACAGATTATCCGCTGTATGTTCCTGCGGACGAAGGAACGGCCTTACCAGACAAACAATTTCTATGCAGCCCTGGAGCGGCAGGCCCAGGCGGAAAAGGAGGTGAAAGCCATTGTTCAGAAAGCGAAAGCCAGAGCCGCAGGCACGGCAGGCGGCAAAACCCACGGTAAAGCTGACCGCCGCAGAAAAGCGTGAGATCAGCCGTATCCTGGAAACTGCCAGAGGCGACGGCAAGGTACATTCCGCGCAGGATACTTACCTTTCCGCCAGATGTACCCGGACGGACTGTGCAAGCTGGACGATCACACCTGGTCGAAGTGTATCGAGTTCGAGGATGTGAACTATCAGCTTGCAAAGCCTGACGACCAGACAGCGATCTTTGAAGCCCTCTGCGATATGTATAACGCCCATGACGCTTCTATCGGAATGCAGCTATCTCTTGTGAGCCGCCGCATGAACCGGGAGGATTTTGTGAAGCGTATCGAGATCGCGGCGCTGGGAGATCACTTCGACCATATCCGTGAGCTTTACACGCAAATGCTCCGCAAGCAGCTTGAACGGGGCAGCAACGGTCTTATCAAAACAAAGTACCTGACCCTCACCATCGAGGCACGGGACAGCAAAACCGCACGGGCACGATTTTCCCGGATTGTCATGGACGCCCTTAACCATTTCAAGGTCATGGGCGCTCTGGCAAAGGAGCTTGGCGGCAAGGAGTGGCTGGAAATGCTCCACGGCATCCTGCACCCGGACGGGGAACGGTTTGCCTTTGAATGGAGCTGGCTTGCCCCTTCCGGCCTGTCGGTCCAGGATTTTATCGCACCTTCTTCCTTCCGCTTCGGTGAAGCACGGAAGTTCACGATGGCGGATAAATTCTGTGCCGTGTCCTTTCTGCAGGTCAGCGCACCGGAAATGGATGACCGTATGCTCACCGAACTGCTGGATACGGACAGCGGGCTGCTTGTCAGCCTCCATATCCGCAGCATGGATCAGAACGAGGCGATCAAAACGGTCAAGCGGAAGATCACCGACATTGACAGTATGAAGATCGACGCGCAGAAAAAGGCGGTGCGGGAAGGTTTCGATATGGATATCATCCCCACCGACCTTGCCACCTACGCAGGCGAGGCAAAGAATATCCTCCGTGACCTGCAAAGCAGAAATGAGCGAATGTTCCTGATGACCTTCCTGGTGGTGAACTTTGCGGACAGCAAGCAAAAGCTGGAGAATGACCTTCTCCGTGCGGCAAGCGTGGCACAGAAATATAACTGCTCCCTGGTGCGGCTGGACTTTCAGCAGGAGGACGGCTTCGTGTCGGCTCTGCCCCTGGGTGTCAACCGCATTAAGATACAGCGTGGGCTTACCACTTCGGCGGTGGCGGTGTTCGTTCCTTTCACCACGCAGGAGATTTTCCACGGCGGCGAAGCCCTCTACTACGGGCTCAATGCCACTTCCGGCAATATGATCCTGCTGACCGCAAAAGCTGAAAACACCCAACGGCATGATCTTAGGCACACCCGGCAGCGGTAAGAGCTTTTCCGCAAAGCGTTCCATCGTGGGTGTGTTCCTGAACACAAAGGACGATATCCTGATCTGCGACCCGGAGGCGGAATATTTTCCGCTGGTGAACCGTCTGGAAGGCCAGGTCATCAAAATCTCGCCTACCAGCACGCAGTATGTGAACCCTATGGATATCAACCTCAATTACAGCGAGGATGATAACCCGCTGGCGCTGAAATCTGACTTTATCTTGTCGTTCTGTGAACTGGCGGCAGGCGGCCGGAACGGTCTGGAGCCAGTGGAAAAGACGGTCATTGACCGTGCCGTGCGGATCGTGTACCGCCCCTATATCGCAGACCCCCGCCCGAAGAATATGCCGCTGCTGGAAGATTTGTATGACGAGATCAAACGGCAGCCGGAGCCGGAGGCACAGCGGATCGCGGCGGCACTGGAACTGTATGTGTATGGCAGCCTGAATATTTTTAACCACCGTACCAATGTGGATATCAACAACCGCATTGTCTGCTTCGATATCAAGGAGCTGGGAAAGCAGCTCAAAAGCCTGGGTATGCTGGTGATCCAAGACCAGGTATGGAACCGTGTTTCCCAAAACCGGGATCAGCGTAAATCCACCTGGTATTTCGTGGACGAGTTCCACCTTCTGCTGCGCGGCGAGGTCGGTACCTGGAGCGTGGAGATTTGGAAACGCTTTCGCAAATGGGGCGGTATCCCCACGGGGATCACGCAGAACATTAAGGACCTGCTTTCCTCCCCGGAAATCGAGAACATCTTTGAAAACAGCGATTTTGTGTACCTTCTGAACCAGGCCAGCGGAGACAGGAAAATCCTCTGCGAGCGCCTGAATATCTCCAACCAGCAGGCGGCACATATCAGCAACGCAGGCCCCGGCGAGGGGCTGATCTTCTTCGGCAATGTGATCCTGCCTTTTGTGGATGACTTCCCGAAGGACAATGAACTTTACAGCATTATGACGACAAAACTTGGTGAAACCGGGAAAGGAGAAAACGAACATGAATGATCCCCGCTATTTGCATACGGAAGAAAAACAGGAGGGCGAAACCTTCTTTGATGTGATGAACCGGCTGATTGCCAGAAGCAAGGCGGTCACGGCGGATATGGAGGCGGTTCTTGCGGAGCTGGAAAGTGAGATTGAACCGTTCCGTGCGCCGAAAGACCATGAATAAACTGACCATGTGAGCCTGTTTTCCGGCATTGGCGGTCTGGACCTGGCGGCGGAGGCTGCCGGGTTTGAAACCGTCTGCCAGTGTGAGTGGGCGGATTTTCCGCACTCCGTCCTCACCGCACGATGGCCGGATGTTCCCAGGTTCCGGGATATTACTACTTTCACGAAGGAGGCGTTTTTTGAAAAAACAGGACTTGAAACAGTTACCGTTATCTCAGGCGGCTTTCCCTGTCAGCCCTTCTCCACCGCCGGAAAACGGAAGGGCTTTGCGGATGAACGCTACCTGTGGCCGGAAATGTGCCGCGTTATTACCGAGCTGCGGCCCCGTTGGGTGCTTGGGGAAAATGTTGCTGGCTTCATCAATATGGGGCTCGACAAAACGATCTTTGACCTGGCAAAAGCGGGATACGCTGTTCTCCCATTCGTATTTCCGGCTTGCGGCATCGGCGCATGGCATGAGCGCCAGCGAACTTTTATCGTCGCGGCTGATGTTTCCCACGCCCCTTGCCTCCGACAACAACACCGCCAGGGACGCGGCAAGCCTGGATGTGTTCCTGTCGGACAATGGGATATTCCGCAAGAGGAACCGAAACGGGGCGATTTGGAGCCTCAGTCTGTCGGCGGCGGTATTCTATCTGACCCCGGTGGCGTCGGACGGTTTTCGCTCGACCTTGAAGCCGTCGGCCTTCGATCCGGCGAAGAAGGACGGGAACCTGTCGGCGCAGATCATCTCCCAGGAACGGCCGGTGTCCGAAACGGCGGCGCTGAACCCGGATTGGGTGGAATGGCTCATGGGCTTCCCGAACGGATGGACGGACGTATCCTCTGGCCGCCGAACCGGAAGGAATCCCCCGCATGACTGAGCGCATGGATGACCGGGCACTTCGGCTGAAAACTTTGGGAAATGCGGTCTGCCCGCCCCAGGCCTATCCCATTTTCCGCTATATCGCCATGATCGAGAATGCACCTGCGGCGACTTCTGCCCCTACGGAAAGGAAGGTGACTGCCTATGAGGGAACTGAAAGCGACCGATAAGATCACGCAGAAAATGACCCGTGACGGTGCGGTATCGGAAAACCTTGCCACGGGAGAGGTGGAACATATCAGCAGCCGGGAGCCGGAAACGGAGCTGTCCGCTTCTTCGGAAGAATCTGCTGGCACGGCTGCTGACCTTGCCCTGCGTGCGGCGGAACACCATGAGAAGAAAACCGCACGAAAGGCGGAAAAGGCTGACACCCAGGCGGTACGGGATGGTTCTACCGCAAGGCAGCGCCCGTCCTCCCGTCTGCAATTCACCGAGGAAGAACGTGCCGATCCCGCACTTGGAAAGTACATTGACCGTTCCGACCGTGCGGCGGACAGGCTGGACACGGCGAAAGCCGCCATCCCCACAAAGAAAGTTCTCCGTACCGAGCGTATTTTTGACGAGACAGCCGGAAAAGGCAAGACGCAGCTTCACTTTGAAGAAGTGGAGAAACGCCCCAACGGACACCTGCGGCACAATCCGCTTTCCCGGCCGGTCCATGAGATCGCCCACGCCGCCCATGCGAAGGTGCATGAGGTGGAACAGGAAAATGTGGGTGTTGAGGCTGGACACAAGGGCGAGGTGCTGACGGAACGCGGGCTTGCCTACGGAAAAGGCAAAGTCCGTGCCGCCGTCCACCATCACCGCACAAAGCCCTGGCGTGACGCGGCGAAGGCAGAACAGGCTTCTTTTAAGGCAAACGCCGACTACCTTTACCAAAAGGCACTGCATGATGATCCTGCATTGGCAGCTTCTAACCCGGTATCCCGCTTTCTGCAGAAACAGCGGATCAAGCGGAACTATGCAAAGGAGCTGCGACAGGCAGAGAAAACCGCAAAGAACACAGCGGCCACGGCGAAAAGTGCGGCACAGAAAGCAAAGGACGCCTTCAAGGAAACATTCCTCTACATCAAGCACCATAGCCGGGCGGTGCTGCTGGTGATCGGCATTGGCGCCTGCGTTGCCCTGCTGTTTGGCGGGGTATCTTCCTGTTCCATGATGGCGGGCTCCGGCGTGGGCGGCGTGTTCACTTCCTCTTATCTCTCCGAGGATGCGGATATGCTGGCTGCGGAGGCGGCCTACTGCGAACTGGAGCAGGAGCTTCAATATGAGCTGGACCACTATGAGGCTCTGCACCCCGGATATGACGAATACCGTTTTGATCTGGATGAGATCGAGCATGACCCTTATGTGCTGATCTCCATTCTCACGGCGTTCCATGAAGGGGTGTTCACCATCGACGCGGTTCAGGCGGAGCTGCAAATGCTCTTTGAAAAGCAGTACATTCTGACGCAGACCGTGGAGGTGGAGGTACGCTATCGGACGGAGACACGGACAGACAGCGAGGGAAACGATTATGACGTGGAAGTACCGTATAACTACTATATCTGCAAGGTAAAACTGGAAAACTTCGACCTATCCCATGTGCCGGTCTACATCATGGACGAGGAAACACTTTCCCTGTATGCGGTCTATATGGCAACGCTGGGAAACCGGGAAGATTTGTTTCCCGGCTCCGGCTATGTAGATAAGTACACCAAACCGCCCACCACCTATGATATCCCGCCTTCCGCACTGGAAGATGAAACCTTTGCGGCGCTCATTACCGAGGCGGAGAAGTACATCGGATATCCCTATGTCTGGGGCGGCAGCAATCCTAACACTTCTTTTGATTGCTCCGGCTTCGTATCCTGGGCGCTGACGCAAAGCGGCGTCTGCAATACGGGCAGGCTGGGAGCCCAAGGACTCTACAATATTTCCACCCCGGTATCCTCTGCCAACGCAAGACCCGGTGACCTGATCTTTTTCGTCGGTACTTACGATACGCCGGGCGTTTCCCATGTGGGCATCTATGTGGGCGGCGGAAATGCTGCATTGCGGCGACCCCATCCAGTATGCAGATATCAACACAAGCTACTGGCAATCCCACTTTTACGCTTTCGGGCGACCGCCCTACAACTAAAAAACGATATGGAGGTAATTTGATTTATGGCAACGACACAGAAGATCCGCAATGACATTGCGAAAACCAAAGAAAAGATTGCGGAGCAGCAGAAACGCCTTCGTGCGCTGGAGGCCCAGCTTGCGGAGGAAGAAAATCTGGAAATCGTCCGCATGGTGAAAGCCGTGAAGATGGACAACAAGGAACTGACTGCCTTCCTGAAAGCCTATGCCAGCGGTATGATTTCCCTGCCGGAAGGTATGCTGCAGGAGGGCAACACCGAGCATGAGGAAACGGAGGGATACGAGGATGAAGCATAACTTTATGACAAAAATGGTATCGGCTCTTTTGGCGGTGGTGCTCAGCACTGCCGCTTTTTCTGTCACCGCCTTTGCCAGCGGCGGCGAGGAAAGCACGGAGTCCGTGGTTGAACAGGAAACGGCCGGTGATGTCTCTGATCTGCTTTCCGCTCTGGCCGGCAGCCAGGTCACGGTATCCGTCACCGAGGACGGTATCCAGTTCAGTTCCGGCGAAAATGACTCCGGGCAGACCGGCACCGTCACCACGGGCGGCGGCAATCTGAATGTCCGCACGGGTGCGGGAATGGACTACACCGCCTTCACCCAGCTTCCCAACGGAACGACCGTGAAGGTGATCGGCACGGACGGCGACTGGCTGAAGGTCATCCTGCCAGAGAAAATCGGCTATGTCTATTCCGGCTACATGACGGTAAGTGACGGCGAGGCTGGCTCCGGGGAAGGTCCTTTCTCTCTGGACGCGGAAACGCTGGAAAATCTGCTGGGGATGCTGGGCGGCGGTCTGAATGGCGGTGCCGCCCTGACGCCGGACGGGAACCTTTCGCTGATCGACGATATCGGCAGCCCTACCACCAGTGGCAAACAGTTTATCACAGTGGAAACGAAGAACGGCAATGTGTTCTATCTCATTATCGACCGTGACGACGAGGGCGAGGAAACCGTGCATTTTCTGAACCAGGTGGATGAAGCCGACCTCATGGCACTCACGGAGGATGGAGAAAAGGCGGAAACACCTATTGTCTGCACCTGTACGGAGAAGTGCCAGGCCGGAGAGGTCAACACCGCTTGCCAGGTCTGCGTAAAAAACCTCAGTGAATGTGTTGGCACAGAACAGAAAGCTGCGGAGCCCACCGAACGGAGAATCCGGAACCCGAAAAGAAAAGCAATACCGGGGCGATCCTGGCGGTGCTGCTGATCCTTGCAGCCGGAGGCGGTGCGGCGGTCTATTTCCTGGTGCTGAAACCGAAGCAGGGAAAGAAAGTTCCCGCTGATCTGGATGATTTCGACCTGGAGGATGAAGAAGAATATCTGACTGAGGACGAGGAAACGGAGGAAAAGAATGAGTAAACTGATTATCGCAGAAAAACCGAGTGTGGCAAAATCTATCGCATCGGCTGGGTGCTTCATCCAGGGCCGATGGCTTTTATGAGGCAACGGCCTTCTCGTATCCTGGTGTGTGGGGCACTTGGTATCCCCGATGGATGCGGGCGGCTATGACGAGCGTTTCAAGAAATGGCGTTATGACGATCTTCCCATTCTGCCGGAGCCGTTCCGCTATGTGCTGGCACCGGGCAAGGAGGATGCTTTTGAAAATCTCCGTGCCCTGATGAACCGCCCCGATGTGGATACCATTGTCAATGCCTGTGACGCCGGGCGTGAAGGTGAGCTGATCTTCCGACTGGTGTATGAAATGACCGGATGCCGCAAGCCGGTCCTCCGTCTCTGGATTTCTTCGATGGAGGACAGCGCTATCCGAGAGGGCTTTTCTGACCTGCGCCCCGGCGCCGATTATGAAGCCCTGTATCAATCTGCCCTCTGCCGCCAGAAAGCGGATTGGCTGGTGGGGATCAACGCCACGCGCCTTTTCTCCGTTCTCTATCACCGCCCCCTGAATGTGGGCCGTGTTCAGACCCCCACACTGGCAATGCTGGCGGAGCGTGACGCGAAGATCACGCTGTTTCACAAGGAAAAATATCATCTGCTGCGCCTGACGCTGGATGGAGCCGAAGCAGTGTCGGAGAAATTCACTGATCCGGCGAAGGCGGAACAGGCAGCGGCTATGTGCAAGAGTGCGGCCGTCACCTGTACCTCTGTCACGAAGGAACAGAAGAAAGAACAGCCGCCGAAGCTCTATGATCTCACCACCTTGCAGCGGGAGGCAAACCGCCTGTTCGGATACACAGCGAAGCAGACCATTGACTACGCCCAAAGCCTCTACGAAAAGAAGCTGCTGACTATCCCCGCACGGACAGCCGGTATCTGACCTCTGACATGGCGGAAACGGCGTCCTGTGTGATCCATCTGGCGGCAAAGCTGCCGCCTTTTGATGGCTGCGGCAACTTCTTCCCGCTGGTGGAGACCATGATCTCCGACAAAGATGTATCCGATCACCACGCCATTATCCCCACGATGGAGATTGAAAAAGTGGATATCAAGGTTCTGCCCCTGGGCGAGCGCAATTTGTTCCTGCTGGTCTGCTGCAAGCTACTGTGTGCGTCGGCGGAGCCGTATGTGTATGAGGCGGTCACGGCTGCCTTTGACTGCGGTGGCCATTCCTTCACCGCAAAGGGCAAGCGCGTCATCTCCGAAGGCTGGCGGGAAATCGACCGCATTTTCCGTGCCTTCTTGAAGGAAAAGCCTGCGGATGGGGACGGCGGCACACTCCCGGATTTCACCGAAGGACAGACTTTTGACGGTGCGGAGGTTGCTGTTACCGAGCATTTCACCCAGCCGCCGAAGCCCTACTCCGAAGATACCCTCCTGTCCGCTATGGAGAACGCAGGAAAGGATGATATCCCCGATGAGGCGGAGCGAAAAGGTCTTGGCACGCCTGCGACCAGGGCGGCTATCATCGAAAAGCTGGTAGCAGCCGGATTTGTGGAGCGCAAGGGCAAGAGCTGATCCCCACAAAAGCCGGTATCAACTTGTCACAGTCTTGCCGGAGCCGCTGACCTCTCCCATGCTGACGGCGGAATGGGAACAAAAATTGACGGAGATCGCAAAGGGCGGCGCTGACCCGGATACCTTCATGGACGGTATCCGCACGATGGTCCAGGAGATCGTGTCCACCTATTCCTGCATTTCCGAGGATGGCAAAAAGCTGTTTGCCCCGGAGAAGGAAGTGATTGGTACCTGCCCTCGCTGCGGCCAGCCGGTTTATGAGGGCAAGAAGAACTTTGCGTGTTCGGATCGGTCCTGCGGTTTCGTTCTCTGGAAAAATGACCGCTTCTGGACGAGCCGCAAGAAGGAGCTGACAAAGAAAATGGCAGCGGACCTTCTGAAAAAGGGACATACCAATGTCAAGGGAATGTGGTCTGAAAAGAAACAGGCTGCTTATGACGCTGCGGTGATCCTGGATGACACGGGTGGCAAATACATCAACTTCAAACTGGAATTTCCGAAAAGAAAGGAAGGTGTCAATGGCAGAAAATAAGACTTTGGAACATTTACCCGAAGTGAGGGCGGCGGTGGCTGCCCTCTCCCCGGAGGACCGGGAGCTACTGGCGGCGGTGCAGAGCGACGAGTGGAACCATGAACGCCCTGCGGAGCCGGAGAAAAAGCCCTCCATCCGGGAATGGCTGGAACAGGGCAAGAAGGAATGTGCGGAGAAAAAAAGGCGCAGCCCCATAAGGAAAAATCTGCGCCGGAACTGTAAGGAGGTGCTGATATGCCATATTACGATCACGACAAGGATTATCCATTTGCCGCCTTTATCACCAATCTTGGGAAGTACAATGAGGGCGAGCTTGTGGGCGAGTGGGTGAAGTTTCCCACCACCGCCGAGGAATTGAAAGAAGTGTTTAAGCGGATCGGGATCGGCCAGAAGGATGACTTCGGCAATCCCTATGAGGAATGGTTCATCACGGACTATGACTGCTATGTGGACGGTCTTTACAGTAAGCTGGGTGAATATGAAAATCTGGACGAGCTGAATTATCTGGCATCGAAGCTGGATGAAATGAGCGAAAGCGAATACGCACAGTTTCAGGCCGGTATGGAAATGGGCGACCATTGCGGCAGCCTGCAGGAGATCATCAACCTCACCAAGAATCTGGATTGCTATGAGGTTTACCCCGATATCCATGACTATGACGATCTGGGCCGCTATTACATCGAAGAACTGGACGTTATGCAGGTGCCAGAGCATTTGCAGAATTACATCGACTATGAGGCCTACGGCCGGGACGTTGCGTTGGAGGAAAACGGCACCTTCACGGATCAGGGCTATGTGCGTGATACGGGTGACAGTTCCATGAGTATTACGACGGTGAGCGCGGCAGTATCCCCGACGAGTACCGGGTGATGACCTTTCAGGACGATCTTCCCGAAGAAGAAAAATCCGAGTGGGCTATGGATATCGCCTTTGACATGGATGAGTTTTTCCGTCAGAACGACCCGCAGTATGCGGCGGAGCACCCAGAGGCGCACGCCGCAAAGGAAGAAATTTACGAAAGCCTGATGGCCGGACGCATTTCCGCACTGGATGAAAAGCTGGCGGCGCTGGGGCAGACGCAGGAGGACTATCTTCCCTCGGAGATCGAAAAATTCAAGGACGCCACGGGCTATGAGGAATTTCTTGATTTTGACCCGGCGGAGGTCAAGGCAGCTTTGGAGGACCCGGAGAAGTCCCATGCGGATGAAATGCTGTCCGCTGCGGAAAGGGCTGCCTCGGAAAAGATGACTGTGCTTGTAGTGGAACCTATGAAGAAACCCTATGTGAAGGAGATCGACCCCGATCTTCATTCCCTGCAGGCGGAGGTCGGCGGAGACATTGGCGCAACTTATCCCTATTCTGACCCGGTGGCGCTGGTTTGTAATGATGAAGGAAAGCTCATAGGGCTTGATCTGAACCGTGGGCTGCGGGATGAAAATGGAGAAATTTATGATATCGTAGCAGGGACTTTCCTGGTGGTTGGACTTGGTGAGGAAGATTTTGCCTCCCTGTCCCCGGAACTGATCCAGAAATACACGGAACAGTTCAAAACGCCGGAACGATTTATGCAGATCAATGGCAATATCGTTGTTCTCCCTGTCCCGGCAGAGAAGCAAGACCTTGCTTATCTGCCAGACCGTTTTGAAACTGGCGAGCGTGTGCAGACACCGAGGGGCAGCTTTCAGGTGACGGCTATGAGCCGGGAGCAGATGGAGGCGGCCGGTTACGGCGTCCATCATATTTCAGATGATAGAAAATATCTTATCATGGGGAATGGCACACGGGCCTTTGCCGTGGCAGCGGAGCAGCCGGAAAAGGATAATCCCCTCCGCACGGTCGAAATGACGTTGGAGGATGACTACGGCATGATCGACGGCGTTATCAACAACGGCAGACGCGGCGAGGAATTGGAAAAGGCCCAGGAGTACGCAGAACGGATAACGCCGGAGAAGCTTCAATCCGTGAGCGGTTGGAGGACGCAAAACGGGAGTGTGCCGAGCACAAACCCCCGGAGAAAGAAGCCCGGTCGTGATGTGCCGGAGCATGACTGCCTATGAGCCGAAGCAAGAAGTGGCGGCTGGAATGGGCGTTCTTCCTGGGCGAGAACGGCAGGCGGCAGTATAACCATATCTGCAAAAAATGTGTTCACGGTTGCAAGCAGAGTTTCCGGGTATGTCTGGTCGCTTGCCCGCATTACAGTTCCAAACGGTCTAAAATCTGTGAGGATAAGGGGGCGAAAAACGCAGAATAATTCCCTGTATTCGTATTTTCAAAGGGAGCCTTTATGATTTTTCATGTGTCGATCTGCTTGCTGGCACATGAAGAAAAAGGCTTGATTTCAAACACTTTCTGTCACGCAAAACGGGAGTACAGCTTTTCGGTTCGTCCGATCGGCTGTACTCCCGCTTTTTCTTTTTGCTATCATCAAATTACTTTAACACGGTTCTGTTGTTTGAACAGGGGTACAAATTGTACCTCCGTTGAAAAGGAATTTCCATAGTATTTTCTCATTAGGATTGGATAGGAAAGGATGGATAGCCGCCGCAGTAGGCGTTGTGGGAATGTGTGTAAACTGCCAGGATTGTGAGGCTGTGGGAAAGCTGTTTGCAGGCCTGTGGGAAAAGGCTTGTCTTTTTCCATCAGGTTGTGAATGGTTTTTCCATCGGCACGAGCGGCAGTTTTCCATATTTCCATGACGCAAGAAAATCATCCAACGATCAGCCGGTACACCGTCAGCGGCACATACCACACCGCCACGATCAACCGCCATGCCAGAATGAAACCACCGATCACACCACCGATAATAAAGTTCAATGCAAACAGGGCGATCCCTCCACCCAGGGAGCCGCCGCCCGGCACGATCCAGAGGCACATCCGATGGAGGCCAAACGGCAGCCCGCAGAGTATCCAGAGCCATACATAGTCAAGCTCTCCGTTCTTCATGCAGGCGGATTTGAAGATACAATACAGAATCAGTGACACGGTCACGGGCAGTACACTTTTGAAGAATAATGCTTTGATTGCTTCGCTTCTTGTCATCGGTAAAACCTCCTTCCGCAGTTCCATTATACAGGATGCCGGGAGCTGCGCCCAGCGTCTTTCAAAGAAATTTATTCAAGTTCATGCCGACGCTGTTGTTCCTGTTCCTTTGGAACGGTCAGCAGTGCATCTACATTCTGTTTAACAGTATCGTATTCCTGGGCTTCGGTTCTTGCGGCTTTGTATTCAGCAAGGAGCCGTTCCTTTTCTGCGTTGAGATTGGCAAGCTCCGTTTTCATGCTTTCCGTTGTCGGCAGCGGCACAGCCCCCAGCCGTTTCAATTCTCTGGCGGCCGCTTCAAAAAGGATGATCTCGCTCTCATGCCCCCGCAGGAACTTTTCTTTATCATTCGATTTACGGTATCGGTCATAAAGCGGCTTTAGCTGACGGTAAGTGCCGGCGTGCTTCATCACAATGGTAAGTTCGGCACTTCTGCTTTCTATCCGCTTGATCTCCGCATGAGCGGTATCTCTGCGTGCGGATACTGCGTTCAATTTGCTTTCCAGTTCTCCATAACTGCTTATCCCGTGTTCCGTCAGGAAATTCATGGTCTTGGCGGCCTGTTTCAGATTGTTCAGTTTCGCCCAATGGGTGAAGCCTGCACTCTGTTGCGCCTTGATGTTGTTCTGAATATCAATGAGCAGGCTGATCTTTCCGTCCTGCTGTTTCGGCTGGCGGGAAGGTCTGGCGCGTCCGGCGATCCGGGCAGCAAGGGCTTCTTCGGTGTAGTCTGCACCCAGGGTTTTCAGACGGGTGAATCGTTCCTGATCCGGCGCTCTGGCGGAGATATACTTGCCGCGCTTGATCTCATAACCTTCCCTCTGCAGGCGGCAAAGCAGTTCTTCCAGGTTGGAACAGGCTGGCAGGAGCCGGTCGATGGCCGCTTTCAGCTTTGCCTTATAGCTGGTGCCGTTCTGCGTAGCCTGATGTTCAATATAGCTCTTGCCCTTGTCCTGTCCTGGGATGATGACAGACAGACCGTGTTCCTTGCAAAGCCGGTCGGAGGTACGGCGGATATAGTGATAACTCCGCTTGTTGGAATGATAATGCTTGTGATCCGCAAAGCTGACCGCATTGAAAATCAGGTGGTTATGAACATGATCTTTGTCTATGTGGGTGGTAAGGACAAACTCATACTTGCCGCCCAGGATTTCTTTTGCGAGCTCCATGCCGATCTCATGGGCCTGTTCCGGCGTGACCTCCCCAGGCTGAAAGGCTTGGATCAGATGGCGGCCCAGGTTCGTTCCCTTGTCGATGGCATGGCGGCGGGTCCAGGCAAATTCGATATCCGCAGTTTCGGCGGCACAGCCATAGGAAGAAACAAGCAGCTTTCCGTCCGTCTTTTCCGGGTTGCAGATATAGTCAATGGCTGCTTTCAGCGTTGACTTGATAGGATGTGTCTTTGTAACTGCCATATCTCGTCCAGCCTTTCCCGTATCTCGTCCATGTCGGCCTGATACGCAGGACCTCCGGCGTTGATCCGCTTGGCGATCTGGTTGATGTTCCGCCCGATGGCGGAAAGCTCTTTGGTAAATGCCTTGATATCTGCGGTGTCCGTATAGATGATATACCCGTCAATCGCCATCTTACGGAGGTAGGCACCATATCTGCGTGTGGGTAACTGGCTCATTTTTTCGTCTATGAGCCGTTTTTCATCCTCCGTAACATAGAATTTCATTTGGATATTCCGCTTTCGGTTTGCCATGCGCCGCCTCCGTTCTTTATAAGGGTTTGGGACTATCCAACAAGCAATTTTGAATTTTCGGGCAAGGGACCTGAATCTCAATCGCAAGCGGGTACTCGCTTGCTGTGCTTGCTATCGAAACCCTACCTTCTATTTCTCCCTCTACTAATACTACAATTTGGAGCGGAGATTTTGGCTGTTTCCATTTCAAATTATGCAAGAACCGCCTCTGTTCAATGTTGAATAGTTCTATGTTCACGCACACACGCAGGCAATCACTCCCCGTAAAGATAGCAAAAGTAAACTAGTTGTCTATTTGGAGCGAAAATGCCTTTTTGGAGAAGAAACATACCGACATATCTGCTATACTGAAATGCGGTTAGTTCGTGCTAACACAAAAGCAAACAGGAGGACCAAATAATGAATAAACTACAAGGAAAAGACCTTATCAATGTTGGAATCTTCACTGCGATCTATTTTGTGGTGATGATGGCGATTGCCATGCTGGGATTTATCCCTATTTTTCTTCCGCTTCTGATCGTGCTGGTTCCGCTGATTGGCGGAATCGTAATGATGCTGTATTATTCTAAAGTCCAGAAGTTTGGAATGGTATCGCTGACAGGACTGATCTGCGGTATTTTAATGTTGCTGACCGGCATGGGGTATTGGAGCATTATTACCGGTGCCGTGTTCGGTGTCCTGGCTGATCTTGTTTTGAAATCCGGCGATTATAAGAGTGCAAAAAAAAGGAATCATATCGCATGGTGTTTTTTCTATGTGGATCATCGGAAACTACATCCCCATTGTTGCAACACGGGACAGCTACTATCAGCAGCTAATCAGCGGTTATGGACAAGAGTATGCAGATTCCATTATGAGCTATATCTCGGCATATACGCTCCCCCTTCTTTTGATTGCCGGGTTCGTTTGCGGCGTGATCGGCGGTGTGATCGGCCAGAAAATTTTCAAAAAGCACTTTAAGCGTGCGGGTATTGCATAATGCGCCATGAATTGTTAGCAAGCAAAAAAAGGAAACCGGCCTGTCGTTAGACCCTCGGACAAAGTTGGCATTGCTTGTCACGATTGCCCTCTTTGTCTTGAGCGGCGGAGGTGGGCTGCTTCTAAACAGTTTGCTCCTATTTTGGCTGCTGTTCCATTGATCCTGCTGCTCACGGAAAAATCGTGGAAGGGATCGGTTATCTATTTTGTTTTATATGGCGGCAGCTATATATTGCAACTATGGGCGCTCCCCCACCTGTCCGGCCTTCCTAACTTTCTTGTTGTTGCAATCTGCGGTTTCTTTATGCGGTTTGTGCCGGGGATTATGATGGGATACATCACGGTCAGGACAACGACGGTCAGCGAGTTTGTTGCCTCCATGAAGAAGCTGCATTTACCGGAGCAGATCATCATTCCTATGTCCGTGATATTCCGATTTTTCCCTACTGTTGTAGAAGAATATAATGCCATAGGGGACGCTATGAAAATGAGAGGAATCCGTTTTGGCGGGGGCAAAGCCAGTGCAATGCTGGAATACAGGCTTGTCCCTGTCATCATGTGTTCCGTCAAGATCGGGGAAGAATTAAATGCGGCAGCCCTGACAAGAGGATTGGGCGGTCCGGTCAAGAGGACAAACATCTGCGAGATCGGCTTTCATGTGCAGGATGTTTTTTCCTGCTGCTATGTGTGGTGGCTTTTGCAATTCCTATTGTCACGATGATTACAGGGAGGTAGCTTATGATCGAATGTAAAAAAGTTTCTTTTTCCTACCCTCCAAATGAAACCGACATTGGGGACAGGGAAGGACACGGAACATTAAGAAATATTGACCTGTCTATTAACGACGGGGATTTTGTACTGCTCTGCGGAACATCGGGCTGCGGTAAAACCACACTGACACGGCTGTTTAACGGACTGATTCCTCATTATTACGATGGAAAGCTGGAAGGCACTGTCATGCTTGATGGAGAAGATATGAGCGGGCTTTCCCTGTTTGATATATCAAAAAAGTGGGTTCTGTTTTTCAGAATCCACGTTCTCAATTTTTTAATGTGGATACGACCAGCGAAATTGCCTTTGGATGTGAAAACCATGGATTGGAAGAAGCAGAAATCCGAAAGCGGGTAAAGCTGGTCTCAGAGCAGTTGAACCTTACAAATCTGCTGGACAGAAGTGTTTTCTCCCTTTCCGGTGGGGAAAAGCAAAAAATCGCCTGTGGATCTGCCGCCGCTGTGGAACCGGATGTATTTGTTTTGGACGAGCCATCTTCCAACCTTGACGCCTATTCCATCGCTGATTTTCGGAAACTGTTAAAAATATTGAAGTCACAGGGCAAAACAATTATTATTGCGGAGCACCGGCTCTACTATCTTTATGATCTGGCAGACAGGATCATATATTTAAGCGACGGGGAAATACAAGGGGATTATACTTTGCCGGAATTTCAGTTGATTCCGGCGGCGGAAAAAGCTAAAATGGGATTACGGCCTCTTGGCCTGGGTGAGTTTGCAGACATTGAGCCTGCCAGTCTACATTCAGGGCAGGGGATATGGAAACTGAACCACTTCCATTTCGCATACAAGAAACAGCCGGAAACGCTTTCTCTGGAAAATATAGAGCTTCCTGCCGGAAATGTAACGGCGGTCATCGGGCACAATGGAGCCGGAAAAACGACACTATCCCGTTGCTTATGCGGATTGGAAAAAAGATGTAAAGGTATCCTCGAAAAAGAAGGTACTTCCTATTCAAGCAAACAGCGGCTGAAGCTATGCTATATGGTCATGCAGGATGTAAATCATCAGCTTTTTACGGAGAGCGTTTTAGAGGAAGTCCTGTTAAGTATGCCGGGGAAAGATTCCGATGAATCGCCTGAAAATGTGGCAAAGGCAGAGGCTATCTTGACAGAAATGGATTTGCTCCCGTACAAAGCCTGCCATCCGATGGGGCTTTCGGGAGGGCAAAAACAACGTGTGGCGATTGCTTCTGCGATTGCCTCTGAACGTCCGGTTATACTATTTGATGAACCTACCAGCGGCCTTGATCTCTTTCATATGAGGCAGGTGGCCGATTCGGTCAAAGGACTTGCCGATTCAGGAAAAACCATTGTGATTGTGACCCATGATCCTGAATTTATACTCAGGTGCTGCAATTATGTGATCCATCTGGAAAACGGCAGATTGGAAGAAAACTATTTCCTCCAGGATACGGAAGGACGGGAACGGTTATTTAATTTCTTTATGATGGAAGGAGGCGGCGGAAATCAAACTGTTTGATGGTAAAATAAACTGCGGCTCAAATGTTAAAAATGTCATTGAAACTGAGGATTGCGTTGTCCTGCAGCTTTTTGACGAGAGCGGCGAGGGAACCATGACAGCCCACAAAATTTTTGATGGCGCTTTTGTGATGTATAGCGATATGCACCTGAAAGAATGTACCTCCTACTTTCAGAGTAGTACGGACAGTTCGCTTCTCTATATAGACCATTGCAGGGAGGGACGGATCGAAAGCGAGATTGACAATCATGCGTATAGCTATTTGCAAGAGAATGAGATGCGTGTGGATGACCGGCGTTCCCATTCGGGACGGTTCTGCTTTCCACTCTGCCACTATCATGGGATAACCCTGGGATTTGATCTGGACATTGCTGTGCCGGCGCTGAAAGACTTTTTTGGCGGATTTTCTGTTGATTTGTACGAGCTTCAAAAAAAAGTATTGCAATGACAAGAAACCGTTTGTGATTCATAATGAGCCAGGAATTGAACATATTTTTTCAGAGCTTTACTTTGTCCCGCAGCAGATCAAAGGTGACTATTATAAAGTAAAAGCCCTGGAGCTGCTTTTATATCTGGACGCTTTGCAGTTTTCTGATTCCAAAGAAGATCGCCCTTATTTCTATAAAGCAGGTAGAAAAAATCAAAGCGATCCATGATCTTATTACGGCAAATTTGCAGGAGCATTACACGATGGATGAATTAGCTGAACGATTCCAGATTTCGTTGACGGGGATGAAAACCTGCTTTAAGGAAATATACGGAGATTCCATGTATTCCTATCTTCGCCGTTATCGGATGAACGTTGCTGCCACAATGCTCCGGCAGGATTCCAAAAAAGGGATTGCGGAAATTGCCGGAGCTGTGGGATATGAGAGCCCCAGTAAATTTGCAACAGCTTTCCGGCAGGTGATAGGGCAGACGCCGATGGAATACCGAAAATCTTTTTTCTAAACGGTGCATAAATGCCGTTTTGGAGAGGAAAGAAGAATTGAATACTGCTACAATGAGGATGGTTAGCAAAGACTACCCATCCTTTTTTCTTTGCTGACTAAAAGAAGGAAGGTGATTGTAATGAAGCAGCAAAAAAATAATTGGGTGAAAATTCTGTTTTCCTTCGCCGCACCATGCAAGGGGAAAATGGCTCTTTCGGTATTCTGCGCCATTCTGAGCGTTGCAGGAGGGTTTATTCCTTTTTGGGCTGTATATGAAATCCTGCTGGCATTTATCAATCAGAATGTGACCCTGAATGGCATTCTGATTTGGTGTCTGGTTGGAGCAGCGGGCTACCTGCTGCGGGTTGCCTGCCATGGAATCTCTACGATCCTGGCGCATATTTCAGCCTATACCATTTTGGAAGGAATCCGGCTTAAAATTGCGGACCGGCTGATGAAAGCGCCTCTCGGCGAAGTGATGGGGCGGCGAATCGGCTATCTGAAAAATATCATCATGGATAAGGTGGAGGATTTAGAGCCGCCTTTGGCACACATGATCCCGGAATTGACTTCTAACCTCCTACTCCCTGTTGCAATTTTTACCTGGATGATGGTCATTGACTGGCGCATGGGATTGGCGGTTCTGATTGCTCCGGTGCTGGCCATGATTCCTATGTTTTTCCTTATGAGGAACTATAACAGCCAGTACGCCGCTTATATGGAGGCAAATAACCACGTCAACAGTATTATTATCGAGTATGTGGAAGGTATCGAGGTTGTAAAGGCCTTTAACCAAAGCACAAGCTCCTATGAAAAATTTGTTAATGCTGTCCAGTCGTTCAAAGAGTTTACCTTGGCATGGTTTAAGAGTACATGGAAATCGATGAACCTTATGATGGCGATTATGCCACAACGCTCCTGGGGGTTCTTCCTGTCGGCCTTTTGCTGGTGCAGAATGGAAGTATCTCCCCTGCGGAGCTTGCAATGGGGATTATTCTTTCCCTCAGCATTGTTGGACCGTTGATGAAAGCAACCACTTTCATTAACGAAGCAAAGTCTATGGAATATGCAGTAGAGGCGGCAAATGAACTTTTGAACCTGCCTGTACTGCCGGATTCAGGGAAAATCGTATCTATTCCTCACAATGATATTGCGTTGAAGCATGTAACCTTTTCCTATGACGGTTCCGAGCAAAATGAAGTGTTGCATGATGTGAACCTGGAATTGCCAGAGGGAAGTTTTACGGCACTTGTAGGACCGTCTGGCGGCGGTAAATCAACGATTGCCCGTCTGATTGCAAGGTTTTGGGACGTGACAGGCGGCAACATTACCATTGGGGGGAAGAA
>ENA-OQAS01000465-OQAS01000465.1-human-gut-metagenome-genome-assembly--contig:-NODE-465-length-21009-cov-2.792980_pt1 | contig 21009 bp, 26 predicted proteins | sample MGYA00242733_ERZ504523 | MGnify/ENA primary metagenome ERZ504523 (study PRJEB26092, sample SAMD00036239) | human gut metagenome | host: Homo sapiens | study: EMG produced TPA metagenomics assembly of...
GTTCCACATGCCGGATCACAGATAATCTCATCACTGGACGGATCCATCATCTCAACCATCATCCGGATAATATGTCTTGGTGTACGAAACTGTCCATTTCGTCCGGACTGGGCTATTTTTGAAAGAAGATATTCATATACATCTCCTCTGACATCTGCTGTCTGGATTTCATTCATAAGTTTGTAAATTTCATCCAGAGAATCCACCACTTTGGATAAAAGGAGTGGTGTCGGAAGCTTAAATATCGCATCGTCCATATATTTGGAATATGCACTGTTTTTATCATTATGAAGATTTTTTATAAACGGAAATACCCATTCCTGCATGATCATATACATTCTGTCTGCCGGAAAATCATGGAATACGGACCATTTCAGCTGACTTCCGTCAATTGTCCTCTCACCTATTTTTACTTCTCCGGAAAAAATACTCTGAAATGGCAAGCCAAGCATTGCACTTTCTCTTGCACGCATATTATCGGAATCATCCAGATCATGAATAAACATCAGGTATGTAATCTGTTCGATTACTTCCAGTGGATTGACAAGTCCTCCTGCCGCAAATATATCCCATAAACCATCTATTTTGTTTTTTAATTCACCAGTGATCATTTTTTATCTCCCATCTATCGCTCATTATTCCAGGTATATTTCGTATACCTTCCGCCGCCGATTTTAAAATTTTTTCTGTTGTCAGTAATTCTGCCAGTGTTCTCTGTATCGTTACCACACTAATATCCGGACACTTTTCTGCGATTTCCTTTTTTGTAATTGTTCCCAGAGTGTTTTTTATAATCTCTTCTATTCGCTCCGGTTTTGATATATTCTGCGTTATCAGCAATTTTATTCTTGAAGAAAACTCTCTGTATGCTCCTACGATAACGCCAAGCATATATTTTACAATGGTACATAATCATTCTTATTCTCATACCAGTTCTCAGAACTTTCCCCTAAACATTCATAGTATAATTCCTTTGAATTTTCTATCATTCTCTCGATACTGATATATTTTCCCACAATATAGCCGGATCTGTACAAAAGTAACAGTGTAAGTAAACGGCTCATTCTTCCATTGCCGTCATTAAACGGATGTATGCATAGGAAATCCAGAATAAACATCGGAATCAAAAGAAGTGGATCTATTTCTCCTGTTGCCATTGCCTCTTCAAATGCTCTGCATAGTTCTTCCATTGCTTCCGGTGTTTCCCATGCCGGTACTGGTTTAAACCGTATTTTTTTTATTCCCTGAGAATCTTCTTCCTCAATGACATTATCTGCAGTTTTATATTTCCCTCCAATATTGTAACTTTCAAATTTATACAAATCTCTGTGAAGCTGTAAAATAATCGCAGACTTTGGTGGGATATGGTCATGGCTTTCATGAATTGTATTCAATACATCTCTGTATCCGGCAATTTCCTGTTCATTTCTTGTCCTTGGTCTTGTTTTGTCTTTTACCAATTCCCGCAATCTGATGTCTGATGTATAAATACCTTCTATTTTGTTGGAACTTTCCGTACTTTGAATCTTGGCGATTTCAACTAATTGTGTAAGAGTATCTGCTTTGGCCTCAATAAAAAGAGTTTGTTCTCCTTTAAATTCATGTATCTGTGTCAGGTAAGATACAATTTCAGGAGTCAACAGATTTTTCCACTTTTCCCGATAATCAAACTGTCTCATATATTTTTCATCACCTTCTTTATCACTCTTTTTGGATTTTATTTACTTCAAGTATATAAATCAATCTTATCATTGTCAACTTTAATTTGATCATTTTCGCAAGAATGATTAAATTAAAAGCGAAATGATAAAATTAAAAAGCCCAACAATAAATGCTTCTGCACGGATTTTCAGCATTTACTGTCGGACTTTTTATCCTTTTTTTATTCCTTTTTGAAATATATCACAATATCACATTTTGGGGCAAAAGATTATTCTGCGTGGTCTTTCAGGTACTCTGCACGCCCCTCTTCGTAGAGGTTATTTCCCTCGCTGTCAATGATGACTACAAGCGGCATGTCTTCCACATAAAGCTTGCGGAGTGCTTCTGCTCCGAGGTCTTCGTAAGCGATAAGCTCTGCTTTTTTGATGCATTTTGCAAGAAGTGCACCTGCACCGCCGATGCTCCGAAATATACGCCGTCATATTTTTTCATTGCATCTACGACTTCCGGAAGGCGGGCACCTTTTCCGATCATTCCTCTGCGCTACGGACATCATGGTCGGTGCATAGGCATCCATACGGCCGCTGGTTGTAGGGCCTGCGGAGCCGATGACTTCGCCTGGTTTTGCCGGAGTCGGACCTACATAGTAAATGGTAGCATCTGTAGGGTCAAAAGGAATCTTTTCTCCTTTTGCAAGGGCCTCGCACATTCTCTTGTGACCTGCATCACGGGATGTATAGATGGTTCCTGTCAGTAAAACCTGGTCGCCTGCATGGAGAGTTCTTGCCAGCTCTCTTGTCAGAGGCAGTGTGATCTTTCTTCTTTCCATATTAAAGCACCTCCGTTTTATGACGTGTTACATGGCAGTTGATATTAACTGCACATGGCATACCTGCGATATGAGTAGGCATAGTCTCAATGTTCAGACCGATAGCTGTGGTCTTTCCGCCAAAGCCCTGAGGTCCGATACCAAGCTTGTTGATCTTCTCCAGCATCTCTTTCTCAAGATCTGCATAGTAAGGATCCGGGTTCTCTGTATTCAGAGGACGCATCAGCGCTTTCTTTGCAAGAAGTGCACATTTGTCAAAAGTTCCTCCGATACCAACACCAACTACCATAGGAGGACATGGGTTCGGACCTGCAGTTTCTACAACCTCAAGAATGAAATCCTTGATTCCCTGAAGGCCTGCAGATGGCTTGAACATACGGATCTGGCTCATATTCTCGCTTCCGAAGCCTTTTGGTCCTACAGTTACTTTCACCTGATCTCCAGGAACGATCTCTGTATAGATCATAGCCGGTGTATTGTCACCTGTGTTTCCACGGCGTACCGGATCCTTGACAACGGATTTTCTCAGGTAACCTTTATCGTATCCGCGGCGTACACCTTCATTAATGGCATCATTTAAATCTCCGCCTGTAAAGTGGACATCCTGACCAATTTCAAGGAATACGCATGCCATTCCGGTATCCTGACAGATCGGAACATTCTCACTGTCCGCAATATCAAAATTCTCGATAATGTTATCAAGGACACCTTTTGCGATCTCGCCGTCCTCGCAGGCACGGCAGGTTTTGATAGCATCCTTCACATCTTCCGGGAGATGTTCATTGGCTTCGATACAGAGTTTTTCGATAACCTCTGTAAGTCTGCTTACTTCGATTTCTCTCATAATAGACTCCTTTCGCTTATCTCATATGTTTTTATTATCATAACATATTGTTAACGTTCGTGGCGGGCATATTTCGGCAGAAGCATAGGAGATACATCTCCTGTATCAACTCCTGCATTTTTCAGTTCCTCTTCATATTTTCTGATATGATCCAGATTCATGGTGCCAAGCTCTACCTCTTTGCATTTGGCAGCTGCTTTTTTACCTGCATTTCGTCCGAATACAATTACATCAAGAAGAGAGTTGCCCATCAGTCGGTTTCTTCCGTGGATTCCGCCTGCTGCCTCTCCTGCAACCAAAAGGTTCGGGATTTCTTTTGTAAAGCCGTCTCCGTTGATCTCAAGTCCGCCGTTCTGATAATGAAGGGTCGGGTAGATCACGATCGGGACTTTTCTCATATCAATGCCGTAATTCATGTACATACGGAACATGGCAGGGATCCTCTTTTCGATAGTTCCCTCACCGCCCAGAATCTCGATCATCGGAGTATCCAGCCATACACCTTTTCGTCCACCTGGAACTTCCACGCCACGGCCTTCCTCACACTCGCGGATAACACCGGAAGCATTTACGTCACGGGTTTCCAGCGGATGAATATAAGCTTCTCCGTTTGCATTTACAAGCTGTGCACCAACGGAACGAACCTTCTCTGTTACCAGGGCACCAAGGATCTGTGACGGATAGATCGCACCTGTTGGATGATACTGGATAGAATCCTGGTAAAGAAGGGAAGCGCCTGCTCTGTATCCAAGCACGAGTCCGTCAGCAGTTGCTCCGTAGTGATTGGAGGTCGGGAATCCCTGATAATGCATTCTTCCTGCACCACCGGTTGCAATTACAACTGTTTTTGCTCTTGCAACGGAATAGTCTCCGGTTTCCATGTTGAGAAGAACTGCACCAGCAGTCTGACCTTTTTCATCCTTCAGAAGTTCTACAGCGGAGGTAAATTCCACTACCGGGATCTTAAGATTTAAGACCTCATCACGGATAGTACGCATGATCTCTGATCCGGAATAATCCTTTGCAGCATGCATTCTCTTTCTGGAGGTACCGCCGCCATGTGTAGTGACCATGGTTCCGTCTTCTGCTTTATCAAACTCAACACCAAGGTCGTTGAGCCATTTGATCGCATCCGGTGCTTCCATTACCAGTCTTTTTACAAGCTCCGGTTTTGCTGCAAAATGTCCGCCTCCAAAGCAGTCCAGATAATGCTGTACCGGGGAATCATTTTCTTTATCTGCTGCCTGAATCCCGCCTTCTGCCATCATGGTGTTGGCATCACCGATACGGAGCTTTGTAACGATCATAACGTTGGCACCTGCGTTGTGGGCCTCGATGGCACAGGAAGAGCCTGCTCCGCCACCGCCGATGATCAGTACATCTACATCATAATCGATTTTTGTAAGATCGATTTTTTCGTTGAGCAGACGGCTTTCTGAATGGAGCATTTTTGTCAGTTCCAGTGGTGCTTTCTGTCCCTTGTTCGGTCCTACCTTGATCTCTGCAAATGCATCCGGGTTATAGTCCGGATGGAATTTTTTGAGAAGAGCATCTTTCTCATCTGCACTCAGACGTCTTGGCTCTGTTGCCATACGCTCCGCTCTTGTAGCCTCTACCTTTTTGATGGATTCCATCATATTTTCTGGATATGGTGCATACATGTTTTACGCCCTCCTACTTCTCGATTTCTCTGCTGTTGTAAAGTTCCTGCATCTCTGTGATCGGCTTCTGCATGATCTTCTCGATCATATCGTCAAATTTGCCCTCGTGGATCTCTTCCACACGTTTCTCCAGATGCTCGCTTTTCGGCGCAATATATTTTCCGGTGAGACGTCTTGCCAGAAGGCCTACCATCGGATGGGAAATTCCTGCCGGACATCTTACGGAACAGCAGCCGCAGCTTACACAGTCAAAGGATTCCTCTGCACATTTTTCAAGTTCGCCTCTCTGAGCATATGCAATATACTGCATGACATTTAAGTCCTGTGTACAGGCCTTTGTGCAGGCATTGCATCCGATGCAGCTGTAGATCTCCGGATAAAGCTCCATCATTACCTGCTGGTTCGGCTTAAGATCTTCTATATTATAAAGTCTCTTGTCTGTAGGGAAGAACGGGGATACTTGCCACATACATTCCTCCTGCACCTGTGTCTGACAGGCGAGACAGTTTTCAGCTCATTCTGTCCCTTGATCCTGTAGATGGTCGCACAGGCACCGCAGAATCCGTGTCTGCAGCCGCATCCTCTTTTTAATGTATAACCGGCATATTCCATAGCTGTCATAATGGTCAGATCACCGGGAACGCTGTATTTTTTACCGAAAAAATATACGTTTACCATATTATTTTCCATTTGAGATTACCAGTCCTTTCTTTTGCTTATCAGTACTCACTAGGCAATTCATCTATTTCATCGCACCGGAATACCGGGCCGTCTTTACAGACGTATTTGTCTCCGATGTTGCAGCGGCCGCATTTTCCGACACCGCATTTCATACGAAGCTCCAGTGTGGTATATACCTGATCTCTGGAGAATCCCAGCTCTTCCAGTCCTGCCAGAACGAATTTGATCATGATCGGCGGGCCGCAGACCAGAGCGGTCTTATTGGTATCAAAACCAATCTCCTTCAGATAATTCGGAACAAATCCTACATGACCGTCCCAGCCTTCCTGCTCGCGGTCAATGGTAAGATATACATTTACACCTTCTGTTTTCATCCATACTCCTGGATTTCCTTAAGCTGCACCAGATCATCTGCGGAACGGGAACCATAGAGAATATCTACTGTTCCGTAATCCTCACGGTTATCCAGCACATAATTGATCACGGAACGAAGAGGTGCCAGACCGATTCCACCTGCGATGAACAGGAGATTTTTTCCCTTTAACTTATCTTCCACCGGAAAATGATTTCCGTATGGACCCCTAACCGCGATCTCATCTCCAACCTGAGGCTGTGGAGATAGTCGGTAAGGATCCGCATTTTTGATGCTGAATTCCTGATAATCCTTTACAGTCGGAGAAGAAGTAATGGAAAACATACCTTCACTGACGCCTGGTGCACAGACCATGGCACACTGTCCTGGCATATGCTCGAAAAGCTTTCCACCCTCCGGAGCTTCCACACGGAAGGTTTTTACATCCGGTGTCTCCTGACGGATATCTGTGATCACGCCAACCTTAGGGATCAGCGTATCCAGTGTATAATTTTTATGACAGGTACATTCACTCATTCTTTTCACCTCCCTGTTTTTCAAAGGCCTTGATGACTTTTACGATATTTAAAGATTCCGGACATTTTTCCACGCAGCGGCCGCAGCCAACACAGGAGAACATACCGTCATTATTTAACGGATAATAAACAAGCTTATGCATAAATCTCTGACGGAATCTCTGCATCTGGCTGGTACGGTTGTTTCCGTGAGCCATCATGGTAAAATCTGAGTACATGCAGGAATCCCAGCAGCGGTAACGGTGAACACCGTGCCCTGTGTCGTAATCCTTAATGTCATAGCACTGACAGGTCGGACATACGAAAGTACAGGTTCCGCAGGCAAGACAAGGCTTGTACAGTTTCTCCCATACAGGAGAATTGAAACGGTCCATATATTCTTCCTGCGCCCATCCTTCCAGTGAAAGATGTGTATATGGAAGAAGCTCGATAATATCACGGATCGCCTTCTTTTCCTCTTCTACCTTTGTCTCATCAGAATCTGCCAAGAGCTCCTTCACAGCTTCTGTCAAAGCATTTCCTTTTTCTGTGAGAGGCTTCCAGAAAAGCTCTCCCTCGATGATCCAGGCTGCAACATCTGCTTCCGGATCTGCAGCATCAATGCCAAATACTTTACAGAAGCAGCTTTCCTCCGGTTCATGACAGGCAAGCGCTACGATAGTTCCGTGTTCTCTTCTTGCCTGGTAAAAAGTATCCACCGGATCCCCAAGAAACACCTTGTCGAGAACCTTTACGCCCTGTACATCACAGGCTCTCATTCCGAATACGACAAAATTCTGGTCTTTCAGTGCCTGAGGCTCAATGCTGATATTTTTTCCGTCTTTTTTACAGGTATAGAGATTTTCACTCTGCGGAAAGAAAGCATCCTTCGGTGATTTCACGGTTTTCAGTGTTTCAAGGGAAACTTCTGCATCCTCACTCCATGCCTTGAAGTTCACCTGTTCACTTACCTTTACCGGTAGATATAATTCCTGGTCTGCGGCAATTTTCCGGAATAATGCCGGCAGATTTTCTACTGCGATCTTATACATACATTATCCCCTTTCTGCCACGATCCCTGGCTCTACATCCTCAAAGGTAAAGCTGGTAAGCGGACCCTTTGACTCCGCATCCTCGCCTGCCTGATACTCACCGTAAAACGCATCAATATCCTTGATAAACTTACGGTTAAACAGATGAAGGGGAATTCCCTGCGGGCAGACTCTGCTGCACTCGCCACAGTCCGTACATCTTCCGGCTACATGGAAGGCACGGATCACATGGAACATCTTTTCCTCAAAGGAATCCACATTTGCCTTCTGGGCGCTGTCGAATTTGTTGCTGTCAAAAACGCATTTGCGGCAGCTGCAGGCCGGACATACATTACGACAGGCATTACAGCGGATACATTTACTCAGCTCGCTCTGCCAGAATGCAAATTTTTCTTCCGGACTCATTGCCTCGATCCGCTCAACTTCTGCGAAACGGTCAGCATCCTTTGTCTCCTTTGACTCACCGATCAGTTCATCGTAAATTTTATGCTCTTTTCCTTTACATACATGGCAGCGTTCCAGCATGGCATCTTTGTATGCACAGGTTTTTTCTCCGTAAACAGTATCCACAGTCAATGTTTCTGCATCTCCGGTAATCTCTGCTCCGGAAATTCCCCGGATACCCTTGATCCCCATTTTGCGGATCTTTTCAATATCCAGCTTTCCTTTACAGCCAACGCCTACGATATAGGCTTTTTCTCTATCTACACGATGCTCTTTCAAAAGCTGGTTAAAGCTATATGTATCGCAGGGCTTCAGACAGACCATGGTTTTTCCTTCCAGCTTGGAAGCTTCGATCATATATTTGCTTAAATTGGCACCGCAGAATCCATCATAGACAAAATCCTCCAGAGATTCCGGTGTTTCAAAATAGGCTGGTTCCGGATTAAAGGCAAGATCTCCGGCTTTCCACCCAAGAACCCGGACTACCGTGCCATCTGCAAGCAGTTCTTTTGCACGTTTTATCAGCTCCTGCATCTTATATCCTCCAATCTCACGTTTTTACCAAGTGAATGGATCTTCTCAACAAACTCATTCATAGTCTGTGAAAATTTCACGCCTTCTGCGGCAGATACCCATTCCACACGTGTTCTTCCGTTTTCTACCCCAATATAATCCAGCATTGAAAACAGAAGTGTCATACGTCTTCTTGCATAATAGTTTCCGGTACTGTAATGGCAGTCTCCCGGATGGCATCCGCACATGATCACACCATCGGCTCCTTTTTCAAAGGCACGGAGGATGAACATGGGATTGACACGGCAGGAACAAGGCACGCGGATGATCTTTACATCCGCCGGATAGCTTAAACGGCTGCTTCCGGCAAGGTCTGCTCCGGCGTAGCTGCACCAGTTACAGCAGAATGCCACGATCTTTGGTCTGAATTCTTCCTTTGTTTCTATCGACATATTGCATCCACCTCCGCGATAATCTGTCTGTTGGAGAAGCCCTGAAGGTCCATGGCTCCTGACGGGCAGGCTACTGTGCAGGCACCGCAGCCCTGGCAAAGTGCTGTATTGACAACCGCAACTCTTCTTGTCTCACGGATACCGTGATCGTTGACCTGTTTCTCTTCATAGGAAATCGCTCCGTAAGGACATACATTTGCACAGGTAGAGCATCCGTTACAGAGAAGCTCATCAGATTTTGCCGTACATGGATTGGTTGTCAGCTTATCCTTTGCAAGAAGTCCTATGGCCTTTACAGCCGCAGCTCCTGCCTGGGCAACTGTCTCCGGGATATCCTTTGGTCCCTGGCATACACCGGAAAGGAAAATTCCTGCTGTCGGTGATTCTACCGGACGAAGCTTTGCATGAGCTTCTGTAAGGAAATTGTTGGTGTCAATACTTGCAGTAAGCATGGTAGCAATCTTACGTACATCCGGATTCGGCTCAATAGCTGTTGCAAGAACTACCATATCTGCTTTCTTGAAGATCTGCTTATTGTCAAGAAGATCCGAGCCCTGAACAAGAAGTGATCCATCCGGCTGCGGGATTACTTTTCCTACCTGACCTTTGATGTAGTTTACGTTATACTGCTCAACTGCTCTTCTGTAAAACTCATCGAAGTTTTTACCAGGTGTACGGACATCAATATAAAATACCGTCACATTGGTATCCGGATATTTGTCACGGATCAGCATGGCATGCTTAGCTGTGTACATACAGCAGATCTTGGAACAGTATGGCTTCCCACGATCGTCGGAGCAACGGCTTCCAACACACTGGATAAACACGATCTCCTTCGGTGCTTTTCCATCGGAAAGGCGCTCAAGATGTCCCTTTGTAGGTCCTGCAGCATTCATGATACGCTCCAGCTCCAGAGATGTGATCACATCCTTGCTCTGGCTGTATGCGTATTCATCATATTTGTCAAGCTTGATGGTATCAAATCCGGTTGCCACCACGATCGCTCCGTATTTCTGTGTTACGATCTCATCCTGCTGATCGTAATCAATGGCTCCTGCCTGACATACTTTGGAGCAGACACCACATTTGCCTGTCTTAAATTTCAGGCAATGCTCTCTGTCGATCACAGGAACATTTGGAATCGCCTGTGCAAACGGAGTATAAATAGCTGACCGGTTGTTCAGCCCTCTGTTGAACTCATTTGGAATCTTTTTGGAAGGACACTTTTCCTGGCAGACTCCACAGCCTGTACATTTGTCCATGTTGACACTTCGCGCTTTTTTGCGGATATCAACAGTAAAATCTCCTACAAAACCTGCAACTTTTTCTACTTCACTGTATGTATAGATATTGATCTTTTCATGAGCTGCAGCCTCCACCATTTTTGGAGTAAGGATACATGCGGAACAATCCAGAGTAGGGAAGGTTTTGTCAAGCTGTGACATTCTTCCGCCGATACTTGGTGTTTTTTCCACAATATCAACTTCATAGCCTGCATCGGCAATATCAAGAGCCGTCTGGATTCCGGCGATACCGCCTCCGATGATCAGGGCTCTCTTTGTAACCCGGCTTTCTCCCGGCTGAAGAGGAGCATTTAAATTAACTTTTGCTACTGCTGCTCTTGCAAGGATCACGGCCTTTTCCGTAGCCTCCTGCATATCCTTGTGGATCCAGGAACAGTGCTCACGGATATTTGCGATCTCCACCATATATGGATTCAGGCCGGCCTTTTCCGCTGCTTTACGGAAAGTTGCCTCATGCATACGCGGAGAACAGGAACAGACAACCACTCCTGTGAGATTTTTTTCACGGATGGCTTCCTGGATCCTGGACTGTCCTGCTTCGGAACACATATACTGATAATCTTCTGCGTGGACAACTCCAGGCTCTTTTGCAATGATCTCCACAACTTTTTTCACGTCTACCGTAGCGGCAATATTACTTCCGCAATGACAGACAAATACACCGATTCTCTGCACTTTCTCACCTCCTGTATCTTCTGAACGCACTTACAAGCAGCTGCTGAGGAAGCTCCGGATCAAGAAGCTCCGGAATTTCATTTGGTGAAAGATAGTCGCCGCCTTTTTCCCGAACAACCAGCTGTCTTGCCCCGTCAATGATCTTTCCGGGTTTTACGTCTCTCGGACACCGCTCCACACAGGCAAAGCAGGAAAGACATTTCCACAAAGATGCTGAATTTACAAGTGCTTCGATATTTTCATTGATCACATAGGACACAAACTGATGAGGCTTGATATCCATCTCGTCAAAGGATGGGCATGTAGCAGAGCATTTGCCACACTTCATACATTTCAGAGGATTGGTCCCGCTGATCTCCTTTATTTTTTCCGCAGCAGAATGGCTATCTCTCATTTTGCCACCTCCTCTTTGACGCCAAGGGCTTCTGCCAGAAGCTCTGTAAAATAGTAAACCGGCATTTTATTTCCGGAATTTTTATTCAGATTGTATTTGCAGAGCGGACAGGCAGTGATCAGCATATCTGCGCCAAAGCCTGCTGCGCTTTCTTCAATCTTTTCACACATATTCTGTGACATTTCTTTTTCTTTCAGGGATATATATCCTCCACAGCATTCATTTCTGTAAGGATAGATCACAGGCTCAGCGCCAAGGGCACGGATAAAATCTTCCATGATCCTTGGATTTTCCGGATCATCAAATGCCATGATCTTTCCAGGTCTCAGAAGCAGACATCCGTAATAGGCTCCGATCTTCTTTCCGGTAAGAGGATTTACTACTTTTTCTTTCAGTTTATCAAAACCGACTCTGTCCCGAAGAACCTCCAGATAATGGAGAACGGTTGTCTCTCCTTCATAGGGAGCTTCCAGCTGCATATAATTGTTGGCTCTGGTCCGGATATCTTCCACATTTTTCATATCATCATTGACACGTTTGATCACGTGATGACAGGCAGAACAGATTGTCACCAGATCCTGGCCTTTTTCTTTTGCCTGGTTCAGCGCACGGACGGAAGAAAGCTTTGTGGCGATCTCATCTGTGCCAAGCGGATAAACACCACCACAGCACTGCCAGTCCTCGATTTCCTCAAGCTCAAACCCAAGGGCTGTGGCACTGGCTCTGGCATACTCATCCAGATCTCTGGCCTTTGTTCTCAGGGTGCAACCCGGATAATAACTGTACTTCATACCTTTCATTATCCTTTCTTAGTCTAAAATCTGACGTTTATAGTAGATATTCTTGTTCATATATTGTCTTTTTTTTAACAATACATAAATAAAAAAATGAAACCCCAACTAACACTTATTTGAGTTTTTTTATCAATTTGCACCCAAATAAAAGAGAAAAACACTCTTCCTCCGCAATCAAGAAGTGTATTAGCTCGATTTCCGGAATCATCATATCACGTTATTTCTGTTTCGACAAGACTTTTTCGATATTTTTTGTGTTTTTTTTTAACGTACTTTTGAAAAATCTTATCATTTACTATCCTGCTTCCATGATAATTTTCATTTTCAGGCATAAAAAAAAAACTCCGGATCTCTCCGAAGCTTTTTTGCTCATATCAGTAAATAATGATCGGATAACCTGCATCAATGGTGTTATAGATCAGTGCTGCCTGATCCTTAGGCAAATTGATGAGCCGTGGCTTCCGTTGGTTTTATAACGGTTCCCGCCAAAGGATGACTGCCAGGACGCATCATGAAGTCCCTGTCCGTAGACAAAAGGCATCCAGTAATTAACCTTTACATCGTAACCATATTCATTGCTGGTAAGGTTAAAGGGACTCGCCTTGTAGGCGATCGGCCATGCACCACGATATGTTTCACGTCCCTTCACCGGCTTACCGCTGACAATATCTGTTTCCGTCACAAGGCTTCCATCCTTATACAGCCACAAATGCTGTGCATCCAGACTGACCTCTATGTAACTGCCTGCCAGATCGTCTGTTCCGTTTCTCTGATATCCTTTTTTGCTGTAAACAGGCTCTCTCGTTACAGCAGTACCGCTTTTCAGGTCTTCCAGAAGCTGAGCATATTCTCCGTCCTGATCGATCCGGTAGCCGTACTCATTTCCCTCAATGGTCACATCAGTTCCCGCAGATGTATGAAAGGTGCGGGGAACATAAATGGTATTGTATTTGTTGGCAAGCTCACTGATGTAGGCTTTAATGGCTTCTTCATCCAAAGTCAACGTCTCCCCTTCAGCCTTCAGCCAGGATGTGATCGTATCGGAATCCAGAACAGCCGTTTCACTTCCGAATATATAAGTTACTGTACTGCTACGGTATTTCTTCAGCTGGCTGTTCAGGTCTGTAACTTTATTTTTCATATCCTCTGTTACAGTGACAGCCGGACTTACATACACATGCTTGTTGATCGGTACTGTAATGATATCTCCAAGAAGAGCCGTATCAAATGCTGCGTTCAGATTTGTGTCCACAGTAGTCTCCAGCTTATCCGGATCGATCTCCGTCCCCTGTACCTGCTTCACAAGGGTGAATTCTTTTTTCTCCTTATCGTACTGAATAGCTGCATCAACAGAAGCTTTTCTATCTTCCATACCGAAATTTGAAAGATCAAGAGCCTGCTTTTCCTGCTCCTCATCTTCCTCGATCTGACATTCCGGTTCTATATTTTCTTCCTTTGGAAAAAGCTTCCTGCGCTCTTCCCGCTGTTTCTGAATTTCTGTAAGCTTACTCAGAAGGGCTTCTTCATTGAGACTGTAGCCCAGCTCTTTCAAAGTAGTACTGTAAACTTCCTGATCGTTTTCCTGAAAGGATACCGGACGATCTGCAAATTCCGCAGCGATCTTTTCTTCTGCCTGCTTTGCATCCAGTCTGGAAACATCCACTCCCCATATGGAAATCTTCCGTCCCAGCGTATTGTAATCTGCCAAGTATGTATAGACAAATAACCCTGCCACTGCAAGAACCGCTGCGGCAATGCAAATCCCAAGTATGATCTTCAGTGTCTTTTTACTGATGATTGATCTTTTCTCCATACCCTTATCCCTCGAGTCTTATGTAATATATGTTGTGTCGTCACACTAGTGTTATTGTAATACAATAAATCCCATTTTCTGTAAAAATGACTTATCCAGGACCCTTCTGATCCGGTAAAAAAAGACAGACTGACGCCTCTGCGAAAATCTGTCTTTTTCATACGTTTCTTTATCTGTTTCTGACAGCAGTATTTCTCTCGGGATCTTCTGCTTCTTATTCCGGCATTACGATCTTGCCTGCAACGGCACAGGCTGCTGCTGTTTTCGGAGATGCCAGATAGATCTGAACCTTAGAAGTTCCCATACGTCCCAGGAAGTTACGATTGTTGGTTGCCACAACCTTCTCACCGTCTGTCAAGATTCCGCCGGTTCTTCCGCAGCAAAGTCCGCAGCCCGGATGCGTAATGATAGCCCCTGCTTCCGCAAGAGTATCCAGAATGCCAAGCTCAATAGCCTGACGGTAAATTTTGCGGCTGGCAGGAGTCACGATCAGCTTTACAAAGTCTGCAACCTTTTTGCCCTTCAGCACCTCTGCTGCCGCCATAAGATCCTCCAGACGTCCGTTGGTACAGGAACCGATGAATACCTGGTCGATGGTCTCACCCTGAAGCTCACTGACATCACGGATCTTGTCCACCTGAGACGGACATGCCATTACCGGCACAAAATCCTCTGCTTTATAACTTATGGTCTTCATGTAGACAGCATCCTCATCTCCCACAAGACTCTTCTGATAATCATCAAGCTCTACGTTGCAGTAAGCAGCTGTCTTCTCATCCGGTGTGAAAAGTGCACATTTCGCACGGCCTCAATTGCCATATTCGCCATAGTCATACGGCTTGCCACAGACATATTTTCAATGGTGCTTCCGCAAAATTCCAGAGCACGGTAAGTAGCTCCATCTGCACGAAGGTCACCGATCAGGCGGAGGATGATATCCTTGGACATGACATTCTCCGGAAGTTCTCCGTCGATCACAACCTTTATGGTTTCCGGAACCTTGATCCACATGGTTCCTGTTCCCAAGATGCTGGCCATCTCTGTGTAACCGATGCCGGAAGAAAACGCACCGACACATCCATAAGTCGTGGTATGCTGTCTGTGCCAAATACAATATTACCGGGTTTAACATAACCTGCCTCAGTCATAAGCTGATGACAGATACCGTCACTTCTGTGTACGTTTTTCATGCCATATTTAGCTGCAAAAGCATCTCCCACATGGAAATGTCTGGTATCATCCTGCTGACTTGCCGGTACAAGATGGTCATAGATCAGAACAACCTTGTCCGGATCCCACAGCTTCTGAAAGCCCATCTCCTCAAATTTTTCCGCTACAAACGGAATAAAGATATCATGGATCATCACTCTGTCCACATTGACCGTCACGATATCACCAGGTTTTACTGCCTTGCCTGTATTATGTCTGATAATTTTTTCAATGATCGTCTCGCCCATTATTTCTCTCCTCTCCGTTTTTTAGTCCAGGCCGTTCAGCTTACGCATGGCTTTTACCAGTCCGCCAGCCTGGATGATATCCATCAGATTCTCCGGAAGAGAAGCGATCGGGTACTGTTTTCCATTGTGCTCTACATGCTCATTCATTACTACCGTAACCTGATCTCCCTCTTTTACATTGTCATGAAGATCCGGCTGCTCAATAAGAAGAAGGCCGTTGTTAATGGAGTTGCGGAAAAAGATCCGGGCAAAAGATTTCGCAATGACACACTGCACACCCAGTGCCTTGATGATCTCCGGTGCCTGCTCTCTGGAGGATCCGCATCCGAAGTTCTTTCCTGCTACAATAATGTCGCCCTTTTGGATCTGTCCGGCCAGCTCCGGACGAAGGGGGCTGAATCCGTACTGTTTCATATCGTCAATGGTTTTCAGTGCAAGGTACTCCGTCGGGATAATGATATCCGTATCAATATCATCACCAAGTACCCACACTTTTCCTGTAAATGCTTCCATATGTATATCTCCTGTTTATTCCGTTCCGTATCATCAGGCAAATGTTTTCTGTCTGCTCTGTTATAAGAACCCACGCCGAAACGGATCATCCTCTGATAATTTCTGAATATATTATTTAAATCTTTTCTGAAACTCTTATACTCTGTCAGCAGTTGCGATCTCACCTGCAACGGCAGATGCAGTAACTGTTGCCGCAGATCCCAGGTAAACCTTGGAGCTCGGATGCCTGCACGTCCCTTGAAATTACGGGTTCCTGTGCTGATCAGAACCTCATTCTCGCCGATAACACCCTGGCAGCTTCCCCAGCATACACTGCAGTTCGGGTTCATAACAATAGCCCCTGCTTCCATGAAGATATCGATAAGCCCCTCCTTTAATGCCTGACGATAAATGGTCTGGCTTGCAGGAACAACCAGGAAACGAACTCCCTCTGCAACTTTTTTGCCTTTGATCACCTCTGCGCCTACACGGAGGTCTTCAATACGGCCGTTATTGCAGGAGCCAAGGAACGCTTCGTTGATCTTGATGCCGCAGGTTTCCTCAGCCGGAACCACATTGTCAACAAGTCTGGCTTCGCTACAACCGGACGGACTTTTGAAAGATCAAAGGTATACTCTCTTGCGTAAACAGCATCCGGATCGCTATGATATACCGCTTTTGGCTCACGTCCATGCTCTTTCAGATATTCCAGAGCTTTATCATCAGCCTCAAAGATTCCTGTCTTCGCACCAGCCTCAACAGCCATGTTGCAAGTGCCATACGGTCGCTGATGCTTAAGGTTCTGCGCCCTCACCGGTAAACTCCATTGCCTGATAGTTGCAGCCGTTTGCCCCGATCTCACCGATAATGGTAAGGATCAGATCTCTTGCGTAAACACCCTCAGGAAGCTTCCCTGTCAGGTTAAATTTTACGGTTTCCGGAACCATGACCCAGGATGTTCCGGTCACCATTCCGTAAAGGAAATCTGTGCATCCTACACCGGTACCGAAAGCACCAAGTGCTCCGTAGGAACAGGTATGGCTGTCAGCACCGAAGATCAGCTGTCCCGGACGGACATAATTCTCGATCATGATCTGGTGGCAGACACCCTTTCCTTCCCAGAAATCAATATTATTTTCTCTTGCAAAATCTCTCATCTTTTTCTGGGATGCCGCTGTTTTCGGGCTGTCAGACGGTACGTTATGGTCTACGATTAATACCAGCTTCTTTGTATCTGCAATATGAGGATTTTTTAATTTATTGTTGTACATATCAACAGTCAGATGTGTGGTTCCGTCATTGCTCATCAGATGATCCAGTGAAACCGTATAGATATCTCCGGGTTTTACACTGTCCACTCCAGCCGCTGCCGCGATGATTTTTTCTGCGATCGTCATTCCCATCTCTTATTCCTCCTCACGGTTCAGAGAAGCGATAAGTCCTCCCTGATTCAGTATATTCTGCATGTATTCCGGCAGTTTTGTGCAGGAATAAGTCTTTCCGTTGGCAACCGCTGTTCCCTCGGACATATGAAGCTCCATGGTATCTCCGGTCTTCACATCATCCGGGAGGTCCTTACAGACAATTGCCGGAAGTCCGATATTGATGGCATTACGGAAGAAAATACGGGCAAAAGATTTCGCAATGACTGCCTTTACTCCAAGTGCCTTAAGAACGCCCGGTGCCTGTTCTCTGGAAGATCCGCATCCGAAGTCTCTCCTCCCACTACAAAATCTCCCGGTTTCACCTTCTTGGAAAAATCCGGATCCAGTGACTCAAATGTGTGACTCTTCATCTCATCCAGATTCGGCAGAAGCAGATACTGGGATGCAATGATCTGATCGGTATCAAGGTCATTATGAAATTTAAAAATTGTTCCCTTATCCATAAAACAAGTTCCTTTCTGATTGTTATCCATTTCCGGGTTAACATTCCTCTGTTACCCTTTTCGTCCTATATTCTAACACAAAACGTCATATAATTAAAATGTATATTTTTAATACTTAATATAACTTCAAGTTATAAAGTCATTTTCCTGTGATCAGCGCAAAATATCCCCACTCCCACAGAAGTTCTTCAAAACTGTTCTCAAGATATTCCCGGATATCTTCTTCCTCATATCCGGTCATTCTGGAGATCACCACCATATAATCCCGGAGTGTTTCGTAGGGAAGTGCTCCCCGTCCCTCTTTCTGCCACCGGAGAAAAACAGCCTGGCGAATGGTGACATATTCCATACCGATCCACTGCATATGAACCAGGGCATCTTCCAGATCTCCTTCTGATGTCAGAAGATCCGAATATACTTCGTTGGTAAGAAAGCTTCGGAGAAGATTTTCATATGCACGAAGTTCCCGGTAAAAATCCTCCCAGGCTTCCGTCATTTCCTCTTCCTCATACTCTTCCGATAATTCCTCCGCCAACTCCGTCACCGGCTCCAGATACTTCCGGTAAAGTCCTTCTTTCCAGTAATTTACAGCCAGATCCTGCAAAAGTTCATTGCATTCGTCCATAGTATCCAGAACAGGCAGGTCTATCTCGCTGATAGCTCTTTCCAGCTGGTGAATTGTCTTCTCTGAAAAATAATCTTCCACAAGCTCTGTGGTAAGCGGCGTGTTCCGGTGAAGTTCCTTCAGAACATAAAAACTTTCAAGAAGGGTTTCCTCCGGTGTTTTTTCAGGATCCATTATAAGATCCATAACCTTCCGGCGCACAAGAAAAAGCGGCTGTTCCTTTTCTTTTGGAGTTTCCGGAAAAGCGATTCTTTTCTTCTCCTTCCAGATGTCCAGGACAGCCGGGCAACAGGGCATCATGGTCGCTTCCTTATGATCCTGAAATTCATGGATCTCCCTTGGAAAAATCTGGCAGGTCTCTGAAAGCATCGAATCCCCATAAGCACTTACCAGATAGCACAGTCTGTTCTTTGCCAGGAAAGGACAGTCGTGCTCTTCCGTCATCTTCATGATCCGGCTGCCGTCCTTTTTCATGGTATAGGCCTGCAGGCAGCTTCTGTGTCCGGGCACCTCTGACGGCGGCTGGATGGTTTTCCAGTTTCTGTAGGTTTCATCATCTATGTTGATCTTCCATTCCCTGCAGCAGCTGATGGTGCATTTGTCTGCAATACAGGTAAATTCGTCGTAATAATCAGGTTTTAATAATTCCATGTTTCCTCCATATTCTTTATTTTTCAGCTCCAATGTCTCCTGTTTGCAAAATGGACATGAGCTGACATGTTTTATTTTTCCCCATAAACACAGAAAAGCGGAATTCTATCCGCTTTCTCTGATATTCTGTGTATTCGTTTTTATTCTGCATTCTCTCCCAAAAGTTGTCTGTGCACCTTCCGCCTTACAAACCAGAAACAGGTCACCTGCATGATGATCGTAATGATCCAGGATGCCGGATAGGAAATAAACAGTACTTTCAATGATCTGTGAACCGGGAAGATTCCGAAGATCCACACAATTCGAAGGCCGACCGTTCCGATAATAGACAGGATCATCGGCACACCGGAGCGTCCCATTCCACGCAGTGCTCCCGGAAACAGATCCATCTGTCCGCAGAGGAAATAGGTAACTGTGGTATAGGCAAGAATCTCCATTCCGCATTGGATAACCTTAGGGTCTTCCGTATAGATCTTCAGGAGCTGCGGACCGAAAAGTATGCACCACAGCCCATGGCAAAGGATACGACAAAGGACAGGATCATACAGTCAACAAGTACCCGGTCCATACGTTTCGGTTTTCGCACACCATAATTCTGACTGGTAAAGCTCATGCAGGCCTGGGTAACTGAATTTACAGACACATACAGAAATCCGAAGATATTGTTTGCTGCCGTATATCCTGCCATTGCAATGGAGCCAAAAGAATTTACAGAGGACTGGAGCAGCACATTGGAAAAATTAATCACCGTACTCTGGATTCCTGCTGGAAGCCCTACCTGAAAGATCTGTTTCAGATATTCCATATTTATGGACAAACTCGAAAAACGCAGCTGATAGCTTCCCTCTGTCTGATACAGGCATCGGAGAACAAGGATACAGGAGATCAGCTGAGAAATCACGGTTCCGATTCCGACACCTGCCACACTTAAATGACAAATGATCACAAAAAACAGGTTCAGAAGCGCATTGGCGCAACCGGAAATGATCAAAAAGACCAACGGCCGCTTGGTATCTCCCACTGCACGCAGAATTGCTGCGCCATAGTTATACAGCATAAAAAACGGCATTCCCAGAAAATAGATACGCATATAAAGAGCGGAAAGATCGATCACATCCTCCGGCGTATCCATCAGCTCCAGGCAGATTCTGGCAAAGATCACTCCCAGAAATGCATGATGATTCCGCTGATCAGAGCCAGCAGGATCGATGTATGTACTGTTTCTGACATTTCTTCATCCTTACCGGAAGCATAAAATCTGGCTGCCAGCACATTGGCACCAAGAGAGATTCCGATAAAAAGGTTGGTAAACACATTGATCAGTGCGGTAGTGGAGCCTACTGCCGCCAGTGCCTCACTTCCGCTGAAACGTCCCACTACCACGATATCCACTGCATTGAACATCAGCTGCAGGATACCGGACAGCATCAGCGGCAGTGAAAAGGAAATCAGCTTGTCCATGATCGACCCATTACACATATCGATCTCATACTTGTTTTTTTTCACGATTTCATCCCCCATGTTCATACTTACATAAGAATATTATAGCACCTTTCGTCGGAAAGCTACAATGAAATATTTTTATGGAGAATATGCAGCGGCTGCATAAAATACGCAGCCGCACAGTAACGTGTGTTTATCATTCACTATCTTTCCAGGAGTCCTGCATCACGAAGGTTTGCAAGAAGTGCATTAAAATCCTCCACAATATCATCTACCGTTGTTGCATTTCCAACAGCAGCTGCCGGGGTTACTGTTCCGGCAGGACCGGTGGCTCCGGCTGCTCCTGCTGGACCAGTGGCTCCTGTTGGGCCGATTGCTCCCGCTGGGCCAGTGGCTCCGATTGCACCTGCCGGACCTGTTGCTCCCACCGGACCGGTCGGCTCCCGCTTGGTTCCGACCCGTACCGGA
>ENA-OQAS01000466-OQAS01000466.1-human-gut-metagenome-genome-assembly--contig:-NODE-466-length-21002-cov-3.201246_pt1 | contig 21002 bp, 22 predicted proteins | sample MGYA00242733_ERZ504523 | MGnify/ENA primary metagenome ERZ504523 (study PRJEB26092, sample SAMD00036239) | human gut metagenome | host: Homo sapiens | study: EMG produced TPA metagenomics assembly of...
CGACGGTACCGGCACGCCACCGATCCCGACAAGTTCGTGCACGACATGCCGCCGCCATCGACAAGATCATGGCGACCCCGAACTCGCCAAGAAGATGGGCCAGCGGGCTACGAGCGCGCCCGCGACCACTTCAGCTGGGAGTCCATCGCCGACAAGACCGTGGCCGTCTACCAGTCCGTCCTCGACGAGCAGAACAGGTAACGGCGATCCGACGCAGGCGGGGGCAAGGAATGATGCCCCCGCCTGCGGGGCCGTAATGCGCGGCATGACCGGATGGCACGGCTTCGCGAATTACCGCGACCATTCCAAACCCGCACTGCCGGCAAACCTCCCCACGACAAGGAACCACAACATGCCCACGACCGACACCGCCGACAACGAAGTCCTCAAGCTCGACAACGTCGAATTCCGCCGCAACCGGCGCGTCATCATCACAGACGTGAACCTCATCATCCACGCGGGGGAGCGATGGGTGCTGTTCGGGCCGAACGGCATCGGCAAATCCACCGCGGTCGGCATGCTCGCCACGCGCACGTTCCCCTCGGACGGTCGCGTATTCATCCTCGGCCATCAACTCGGCAAATACGACGTATTCAAACTGCGCACGCGCATCGGTCTGGCTTCGGCCGACCTCGGCCGGCAGTTTCCCGAATTCGAGGATCCGCTGGACGCCGTCGTCACGGGCCTGAGCGCCGTGACCGGACGATGGCGCGACACCTATACTGACGAGGAGTATGCGCGGGCGCGACAGCTGCTGCGCGACTTCCGCGTCTCCTATCTCGAAGGCAAGGAGATGTGGCGGCTCTCCGAGGGCGAGCGCACCCGCGTGCTCATCGCCCGCGCGTTGATGGGCGACCCCGAACTGCTCATCATGATGAGCCGACCACTGGCCTTGACCTGGGCGCCGCGAGCAGGTGATGCGCACCCTGAGCCGTATCGGCGAAGAGGATTCGCGGCGTGCCGTGGTGCTGGTCACCCATCGACTGAGGAGATTCCCGCGGCTTCGACCACATCGCCATCATGGGGCGCAAGCCGGTCTCCGCCGAGGACGCCACCAACGACGGCATTGACGCGATGGGCAACCCGTCCGCCGGCACCATCGTCTACACCGGTCCACTGGAGGCCGGCCTGACCGACGAGCGACTGTCGGAGCTGTTCGGCATGCCGATCGAGGTGCAACACACGCACGGGCGCTGGTCGCGTTCGCGGTGTGAGACCGAGGCGTATCGGTCGCTGGCGGGATTCATGAGGAACCATGCCCGCGCATCTGATATAACGGTAGCCATGAATGGCACGCAAGAGCTGAAGGTCGCCGTAGCTCAGTTCACGGTTCGCCGGGAGCCGGAATGGACCTTGACATTATCGACGGATATGCCTGGCAGGCCGCGGATGCCGGTGCCCGCTTGCTGGTGCTTCCGGAAGGGCTGATCGCGCGTGACGGCGATGATGACATGTTCGCGGCCGCACACGCGCAACCACTAGACGGGCCGTTCGTCACCGGCCTGAGACGGATCAGCGAAGAGCGTCATATTACGCTGATGGGCGCGGTTCATGCTGTGTCCGGCGCGGCTGATGCGGTGCCGGACAAGCCGGCGTCTTGCGCAACGGATTCCCGGGTCTCCACGTTTTCGTCGTCATCCGTGACGGGGCTCTTATCGCGACCTATCGGAAGCTGCATCTCTATGATGCATTCGCCGCGCGGGAGTCCGATACGGTTCGCCCCGGTATCGAGCTGCCGCCAATCGTCGAGATCGACGGCTGGCATGTCGGCGTCATGACCTGCTATGACGTGAGATTTCCCGAGGTCGCGCGGTCGCTGGCCGTGCGCGGTGCTGATGTGATCGTCGTCAGTGCGGCATGGGTGCGCGGGTGTTTGAAGGAGCGGCATTGGAAGCTGATTACCGCCGCACGCGCGCTGGAAAACACGTGTTACGTGCTGGCATGCAGCGAAGTGAGTGCGCGCAACATCGGATGCAGCCGTGTCATCGACCGCTGGGCGAGGTCATCGCGCAGGCAGGTGACGGACAGTGTGGGCTATGCGGTCAGGGCGAGGCGGCGGACAGGCCGGAATGCTGATTGCCCGGCTGCACCGAGAAGTTCTCGAATCCGCGCGACGCACGCTGCCGGTTCTGGAGAACCGACGCTTCGCAGACCCGCAATTGCGGGATTGACACAAATTTCCCGTATGACGCGCATGCGGCCGGGAATCGGCCACACGCGTCGCACGACACGCCCGGATTGCGCTGCACGAATGTCAAAGTGCACCGTTGTACTTCAGTGATCCCCTGACGATTGTGCTGAGCAATCGGCGTGTCGCGCTTGTCGGAAGCGCAAATCGCGCGAATCAGCCCGGTCGGCATCGGTCATGCGAACGAGGCGGAAGCGGGCGTGCCGTACTACGACGATACCTTCGATGAGGACGACGAATGCACCACGCCGACATCAGCGATCCGGACGGGTCGATTGCTCGGGGCCTCGGCGGCATATACTACGAGGAGGGCATGCACTATACCGCCGCATCGGAACGGCGGAAGCGGGTCGACTGTTTCAGAGCCGCCGAGATCCTTTACCGGCACGCGGCCGGCCGCGGCAATGCGATCGGATGGCTGTGCCTGGGGTACGTGTACGCGTACGACCGCTGCGAGTAGGTACTTCCGCTCGTATTACAACAATTTCGGCGAAGTTCCACCCAAACCGGATACGGACGTTTTGGCATACGAGTGCTTTTGTCATGCGGCCGAAGCGGAGATCGCGGAGAGCTGCTACAAGCTGGGAGACATGCTGGCCGAGGGCAGAGGCTGTGCGGCTGATCATGCGAAGGCGCTCGACATGTTCCTGCGGGAGTACATGTGTGACGGATATTGCGGCAGGCACATTTTTCACGAAATACATGATTGAGGAGGACGATACTATGGATGAGGTAGCCAAAGCAGATTCTTCCGCGGGCAAAACTTAAGATTTTCCCAGCAAGTGACGCTTACCATGAACACGCAAGCAAGAAAATCACGGCAAATCATGGAAGGGAGTCCATATGTGCACTGGTGTTCGTTTCTCCGACGATGAGGGAAACATGTATTTCGGCCGTAATCTCGACTGGAGCTTCTCCTACGGCGAGACCATTCTGGTCACTCCGCGAGGCTACCAGTACGACTATGTGTATGGGGCCGAAGGTAAAAGCGAACCGAATGCGGTGATCGGCGTGGGCGTGGTCATGGTCGACCGCCCCATGTATTTCGACTGCGCCAACGAGCATGGTCTGGCCATTGCCGGACTGAACTTCCCTGGGTACGCCTCCTTTGCGCACGAGCCGGTCGAAGGAACCGAAAACGTCGCTACCTTCGAATTCCCGCTGTGGGTGGCGCGCAATTTCGACAGTGTCGACGAAGTCGAAGAGGCGTTGAAGAACGTGACGCTCGTTTCGCAGGTCGTGCCCGGCCAGCAGGAATCCCTGCTGCACTGGTTCATTGGTGACGGCACCCGCAGCATCGTCGTCGAGCAGATGGCTGACGGCATGCACGTTCATCATGACGATGTGGACGTGCTTACCAACCAGCCGACCTTCGACTTTCATATGGAAAACCTGCGCAACTACATGTGTGTGAGCAACGAAATGGCGGAGCGACCACTTGGGGCAAGGCGGAACTGAGCGCATGGGGTGCCGGTGTGAGCATGCACGGCATTCCCGGTGACGTGAGTTCGCCGTCGCGTTTCGTACGCGTCGCCTACACCAACACGCACTATCCGCAGCAGAACAACGAGGCTGCTAATGTGTCTCGTCTGTTCCACACGCTGGTTTCCGTGCAAATGGTTGACGGCATGTCCAAGATGGGCAACGGCCAGTTCGAGCGCACGCTGTTCACCAGTGGCTATTCCGGGAAAACCAACACGTATTACATGAACACGTATGAGGATCCGGCGATCCGCTCGTTTGCCATGTCCGACTTCGACATGGATTCGAGCGAGCTGATCACCGCCGACTGATTCCGGAATTTCGAGTTCGAAGATTCCAGTTCCAAAGATTCCACAGTGATCGCACTATATGGACAGCATAAAAGTGCACAACGTCGCAACCTGAACCGCACCCCGATTGTTGGACTGAAGAAATTCAGATTCGATGATCGGAGGTGCGGTTCTTTCGTATGCGTGAGGATCGAAGGAGACGTTACGACGACGGGGTTCCGGCGCGAGGCGCTGGCACTCATCAAGGCCGGAGCCGGCAGGGACACGCTCGCCAGACGGCTTGCCATGCCCAGGTGGACCGCGGAAAAATGGATCAGGCTGTACAGGTCCGGCGGTGAGGAGGCGGTCATGGGAGGCAACGGCGGCAGACGCTACGATTGGGAGACGAAGGTCGCCGCGGCGCACGACCACGTCGAGAACGGCATGACCAAGACGGAGGCCATGGCCAGGCACGGGATCGCGAGCATCGTGGATTGGCAACGGTGTGTTGGATGGTTTCTTAGAGGACAAGTCCCTGTTCGGTGAATTCCTTCGGGCTCCGGTATCCGAGGGCGGACCGGTTCTATGGCGTCGATTTGGAAATTCGCGCACGTGAATCCATGTCGCTAAAGGTCACTGATCCAGTTCGATTCATACGTAACTTTGTGCCCGCCACTACCGTGTCGTATTCATTCGATGATGAAGGGCCACGTAGGCAGATTCTGTCTGAATTCGTACAGTCGTTTATTGTGGCCATCAATTCGTTGTCCAATGAATATCGTATTTCGCAATTGCTCGGCAAGGCGAATGACATCGCAGCATGCGTGCGTGGCGATCGGGCCAATGCAGGTACGTGGAATGATCGTTTTGGCTTTGAAGTGTTCAGCGTGGGCATCGAAAGCATCGAGTTCACCGAGCAATCACGTCAACTCGTGTAGCAGTTCGCCTCGAATAGGATGAATGTTGCCGCATACGAGGGCGTTCCCAGCAAGCTGGCAATATGGCTGCCCAGCAGCGCATTGCGCAAGGCATCCAAGACAACGGCTTTGGCGATGGCGGCATGTTACTGGGCATGAATATGGCGCAAGCATCAATCCTATGACCGCCGCCCCGGTTCAAGCGCCGGCGCCTACTCCGGCACAGGAAGCCGCTGCTCCCGCCTCTCACACGGCATCCATGTCTGTGGAAGAACAAGTCGAGGCGATGAAAAAATGAGGCTTCTGCTGTTTTCGTGGGTTAGAGGACGGGGACCGGCAATCGGATGGGTAGGCCGGAGCATTTGAGTTTGATCATGGCGATGAGGTTGTCGACGTGGTGGAAGCCGTAGGCCATGCGTATGGTGACCTTGATCCTGTTGTTGAACGCCTCCAGTCGCGCGTTGGAGTGGCCGGGTCGGATGGTTCTGAGGATGTCGTCCCGCGCCTGCGGATCTTCCTGCATAGTTCGACGATCTCGGGGATGCGCGAGTGGCTGGCCCAGTTGATCCATTGTTTGAGTTTTTCCCCCCCCTCGGCTTGGCCGGCGCTGGTGCAGGAGCGTGCGCAGGAGTTCCTTGAGCTGCCAGGAGCGGTAGAGCTGGCCCTTGGGATCCACGCCGCGAGCGTGGCGAGGGCCGTGGATTGGCGCTCGGCCAAGTCGCCGGGGTTTCTGAGCACGGCGTATTTCAGGCCCTTCATCGCCTCCGCGGCCGTCTTGTCCTTCGCTCGCCTGGCCTGGTTCCACAACCGTTTCCTGACCGGTCCAGGCAGTCGGTCATCCAGGAGACGATGTGGAATGAGTCGGGCACGCGCTCCGCGTTCGGGCAGTATCCGGCGACGGACGAGTCGATCCACCTGGCGCCGTCGCCGGTGACGATCCTGATGGAGGCGCGCTGCTCCGGCGTCAATTCTTCGAAGAACAGGTCGAGGACCTGTTTGCCGTATCCGTCGTGCGCCCAAATCACCCGCTTGCGTTCGTGGTCGACGACGACGGTGATGTACGTGTGGCCCTTCCTGTGGCTGGTCTCGTCCACGCCGATCGCCGTGAGCCCGTCGAACATGCATGGCATGCCGGATTCCAGCCGGCCGGCGACCCGTCCGGCGATGTCGCCCGCGGTCCTCCACGCGACATGCAGGAAACCGCTCACGGTCTTCCTGTTGGCGACCGTCATCAGCCACGTGCATTCCATCTCGAAGTCGCGCGTGAACCGGATGCCCGGCTCCGCCCACGGAACCCGCGACACCACCACGCCATGCACACGGCATTCCACACGCGGAGCCGGACCCACGAGCTCGACCCGATAGCAGCCGAAGTCCTGGTGCCGCTAACGCCTTTCGCCGCCCCCGTCGTCGTATTTCGGGCATTTGCGCCGCAGCGCGAGCAACGCAACGCGGCCTTCCTGCACCTGACGCGCGCCACCAGGACCGGAGCGTCGCGCAGCGGGGAATCTCGATGGACACGTCCTCGACGACCATGCCCTTGACGTTGAGCAAACGTTTGAATATGTTCTTCATAAGGCGTTTTCTGTGGTTCTTTTTCTTGGTCGAAAAACAAACCTACAGGAACGCCCCTCACACCCTCATAATCAACGGCTCAAGACGAGACGACACCCACGAAAACAACACAAGAGCCAGAAATGGTGACTCTGCATCTTGAAGAACTTCTTCCAATGTGTAATTCTTCAAAGCGGTTTCCACGGCGATGATCCGAGGGTAAATTAAAGATTTCAACGCCATATCAAAAGAATTCAATGATGAAATTTGCTCGAAGGACTGCAAGTGAAGACGATTCTTTGCAATGCCAGCGAATCGGTACCCCTTATAGCCGTGGTAATACCCCAGGTTTTTCAATTCTCTTTTTTGCTATTCACCAGAACATGCAATGCCGTTATCACACAGATGCTGCATAAGTTCATTCAGTGTTTTCATTGCACCCCTATTCGCCAAAGTCATAAGGGTTAATTGTAACTTGAAGTATGCCTTAGCAGTGTGGTGTCTGCCGGCTCATGGTGTTGGAAGAATCTTTTTCATTACGGTTATGGTTTTCGGACACTACCCGATTGCGACGCGATTATGACGGGATTACGACGCGATTCGGTTTCTGACGACGCGATTGCATCTTGCTTATTCCTCGGTTCCATACCTTGTTGGGCGTCTTGCTGCAAGGAGCTTCATGGAGCATCGTTGATTTCCTTGGCGATTACGTTGAACCCATCCCGCATGAGCGTGAAGTGTGTGATTGGAATCTGGGTGCGTGCAAGTGCGTGAAAATGCGCGAGAAAAGTGCTCGAATCTGCTTTAACAGGCTGCTGCTTTTAATGCAGGCTCTATCTGTTGAAAGCCCGTCGCGCTCGCGAAGAAAACATGGCTCATGGTGAATGCGGGATCGCCCGCATGTTATCCATCGAACAAATAAAGGAGCAGATACCATGGGCATTAAGCACAGTGTGTCTTATCAGAATGGAGAGAACATGGCCAAGAAAACTGACGAAGAGCTTTACGATGTGGCGATAAATATGATTGGAAGCGTTGCGAAGCTTCCGGTTATCAGGGTTGATAGAGAGGCATTTCTGCGGCAGCAATTCGCCGGTTCGGAATATCTCGATGAAATTCTGCAGCATGGCCCGCAGCATGTATATACGGTAGAGTCGTTGCGCAGGAAAGCGGATGGAGTAATCAAGAAGTCAACGAATCAGACCACTCTTGCCGCCTTCGTGGCAGGAATTCCCGGCGGACCTGCCGCCGTTGCCGCCGGAGGTGCCGATGTGGCCCAGTACTTTGGCTTCGCGATCAATCTGGCGCAGAAAATCGCCTATCTCTTCGGAGAGGATGATTTGTTCACCGACGAGTCGGAATTGAACGAAGGAGCAAAAGTCCGAGTTCTTGCGTATTTGGGTGTGATGCTTGGTGCGTCAGGCTCGGCGATGTTGGTGGGAAAGCTTGCCAGAGAAGTCGGCAAGAACATGGGCAAGAAGATCACGCAACAGGCTTTGACGAAAACGACTTGGTATCCACTGCTCAAGAAAATCGGCGCGATGGTTGGCAAACGGGTGGTGAAGGAGTCGGTTGGCAAGGCCGTTGCCAAGGTTGTGCCCGTTGTCGGCGGTGCCATTTCCGGGGCGATAACCTATGCGACGTTCAAACCCATGGGTGGCCGATTGGCCGATGTGCTGGTACGCAATCTGAACGGTGAGTTCGATGAGACCGGCATGGAACTTCGCCCGGAATTCAAGAAAGCCAATACCGCAGATGCTGACACGGAAGTCACGATTCATGCGATCGAGATAGACGACTGAAAACGGTGGTTGTGGCTAGCAGAGTAGTTGTCTGTTAGCCACCCAACCCATCAGCTTTGTCATCGACTCAAAGTGCTTCGCTATTCTTCAAACGCTTTGTCCACGAACTCAGCAAGTTTGCCTTCTTTCGCGAGCTGGGCGGAGTCAGCCATTGCGAAGTGCGTGTGCAGCTCCTTACCCAATTCGTTGTCATATCCGAGGATGTAGTGGGTCGCGATTTGATAGATAATCTCGGTAGGCGCGATGCCATACACCTGGTGTTCGAGGATATGCGCCAGACGGATATGGTCATCCGGGAAGTAGCGGCGCATTGCCTTGCTGTTGTACAGGCGCTTGATGATTTCGGTGATATACATGCCCGATTTCATGTACAGGTCGGCGAACGTGTGCGTCGGATCGTCGAAGCAGCGGGGTTCTCCTGCTCGAGCATGTCGATCATCTTCACCACGACTTTGCGCGGGGTGAAAATCTGGTTGGTCTTCTGGGGCGGCACATAGTCGAAGATGTCTTCCTTGTGGGACTCATCGAAATAGTCGGCGAGTCTGCTGCGCAGATGAATGAACTCCACAATCGAATCGTTGAAGACAACAGAGTCGAACAGGTGACCGTCGAAATGCTCCTTTTCTCCGGTTTCATGGTCCGTCACATCTCCGCCGTCGCGCAGGAGCCTGAACTGATCTACGGTGATGCTGGTGACATCCTTGAACACGTAGTCCGGGATGATGCTGTCGAACGATTCAAGGGTGGTGTTCTCATCTCCGTAGGCCATCAGGAACGAAGGAATCGTGCGGGAGAAACCACGCAGATGGTCGCGGATGCCGTCTTCGATGCTGTTTTTCTGAGCTTCCTTCTTCGCGGTCTCGATCTCACGCACCACGGTTTCGCCGGCGGATTGAACTATTTCGCTGCGCGACTGCTTAAGATTATCAATAAGATTCAGACGAGCGGCTTCAATCCGTTCGTCATGTGCCTGATTGATTTGCTCTTCCTCAGCTTGGCTCCCGGCATTTTCGAGTGCTTGCGCACGGTCACGTTCGATACGGTTCTTCTCAATGTTGTAGTCGCCGTACTCGCGGTTGATGCGGTTATTCACATCGGCCTTGATCTTACGTTCGACCTTCTTCTGTTGGGAAGCCTTCATATCGGAGCCGTAGTTCTGCTTGGCGGCTTCGACCAACGGTTCGGCGACGCTGACGCCAACAGCTTTCTGGAGATCGGCAAGGAAATCCTCTTCGGGATTCTCCGGTTTCTCGGAGACAATGGAGTCGATCACGGAATTAAGTTCGTTGTTGATATTGCCATACACTTTGTCCCCGAACAGATCCTTGGACTTGCCGATGACCTGCTCATTCGGAATGGACACTTCGCCGTTCTCATCGAGATTGAGTTCATCGGCGGTTCCTGCCTTGACTCCGAGGTCTTCTCTCGGAGCCTTGTACGGTTCCAGCTGCTGCAGGGTCTCAATCACTTCGGCCGGAGCATGGAAGATGTTGCTGATGTTCTGGAACAGGAAATCACACATGAAGCCGCGGCGCACAACCTCGCGCGAGTGGATCTTGCGTGGGATGGAGAGCACCTGTTCGGCGTCCAGATCCACCATTCGCCGTCTTCGTCTTCGCCGATTACGGGGAAGAAGTTCAACAGCCGACGCACGTTCTGTTTGCGTGAGTCGGTATCGCCGCCTCCACATGTGGTGCCGGAATACAGGTCGTTCGCGTATTCCTCGAACACAGTCAGCGAACGTGCCGGGTCAAAATCGAACACGTACGCGTTTTCCTTACGCTGGTATTTGCCGTTCCTGTTGAATAGGCAGGGGTTCTGCGCGCGGAACGCGGCTTGCACGTACAGCGCCGGGCTCTTCATGTTTGATAGCATGAGCACGCCTGTCCATTCGGGAACCGTCACGCCTGTGGTCAGCTGACCGACCGACAAAGTGATGGTCTTCGTCTTGACACCTTCTCCGCCCTTCTCCGCTTTGGCTATGGCGTTGCGGACCTTGTCGAACGATTTCTCGTTCTCCTCGTCGTCATCGATTTTGCCATCCCCGGCCACAAGGATGATCTCATAGTCCTTGAACACTTCATGCTGTCGGAGCATTTTTGCAAGGGCTCGGGCAGAATCTACGCGGTTGAGCATCCAGAACGTGTGGCGCAGCTCGTCACGCGACTCTGGCGTGGAGAACGGGTATTTCTTCTGTGTGGTCAGAGCGTCGAGGAAACGCTTCACATCGTCATAGTGAACGAATCGCCCATCCTTTGTCTCGAAGAATTCGTTCAGATCGAATGCGTACTCGGTCTGCTCACCATCGATCTGCATGCCCTTCGCCACTTCGTTCTCGATGATGTCGGACATTTGATACGTGAACATGTTGAGTTTCGGCAGGTTCTCGTATGGGTTGCGTAGTTCCGGATCGTTCCAGTCCCTTTTGGCCTGCTGCTCGTCCGCATATGTCCAGTTGTAGATCGCGTTTTCAGGGAACTTGTCGTTCGCGATGGCCTTGAATGGCGTTCCCGACAGGTGCAGTGTGTTCCTGCGCTTGATATGATCGAACGCCACGTCCGTCTTGTACGTGTCCACGCCTTCGTGAGCTTCATCGATGACGAGCAGGTCATATTCGTATTCCGCCACATACTTTAGCTTGTCGTAATGGCCGCCGAACTCGATGGAGCCCTTCAGATCCTGCAGACTGATGAACTCGATGGAGCTCGGAAGCTTGCCCTTGCCTGCAAGATGCAGGTATTCATCGTGGCTGATGCAATATGGCTTGCCAGCCAAAGCGTCCACACTGCTGATGAACCGCCAGCCGGAATCGGTGCCGACGAACTTGATATAGTCGTCATACCAGGAATTCGCAATCGCGGGACGATTCGTCACAACGAGAATGCGTTTCGCCTTGCCGTCCTTTCCTGGCGTGGGAAGCGCTTGCAAAGGTCATAGGCGGCAAGAGTCTTGCCGAAACGCGGCTTCGCGTTCCATAGGAACTCGCCTTGCTCGTGCAACTGGAAATAGTCCAGGGTCTTGCTGATCGCAGCTTCCTGCTCGGCTCGCAGTTCATAATCGGAGGCTCCGAGACCGTCAAGAATTCCATGATTCTCGCGAAACTCATGGAACCTGCCCTTGGCGTTCGGAGGATTAATCTCGAACCATTCGGTGCCGGGCTGATCATTGATGCCGAGATTGCGCAAATAGGTATGGAAATCAGTGTCATGAAACACTTCGCCAGTGTCCTCATAAGTGGCATTGCCATGCCATTCGAGTTTCGCGATGACATCTGCCGTATGAGTTTGTTGCGCGATACGGACGTTTACGTCCTGCTCGGTATAACCGATTTTCGTCCAGCCGTCATGACGGCGGATCTCCGGAGTAGTGTATGCATAAATCTGGGGGAGTGCCGGTTGAGTGCTCTTGACCTTGCCTGTGATATCGGAAACGCTCATCAGTTCATCTCCTTGATCATCCTGTTAATGAAGGCTATTTCTTCGGAGGTCAATTTATACTTCTTGAACAGCTCCTCGTCAGTCCATTGCTTGGTGAAATCTTGTGTGGGAACAAATGCAAAAGTAGCCTTACTGATTTGTTGAGTCATGGCAATCTGAGCGAGAAGGAAACGGGTAAATTTTGTTTTCAGATACGTCATGAAATTATCGGCTTCATCTTCGGTGTCAAAGGAACCGGCAACAAGATACGTTTCTGAACAGATAGTTTTTGGCGGAATCTTCTCCATCGTAGATAGGATTTTGAATTGCCCATTTTTGTCAGGTTGACCTGCGTGCTCAGCAGACAAACGAGAAATAATGATTTCCATTGATCGATCATGCCAAATCCAGAGATGACGTCTTCTCTGCGGAATGGTCCAACGCCTTTGTTGTACCGTAATGTTAATTTGCCGCTAGATGAAGGCTTTGCTGTAGTGGAAAGACCAAATGGCTTTCTGGAGGAGACCATCTTGTCGAGGTCGATTCTTTTAAAGAAGTTACTTTTTTAACGATGCGTTCGGCTACTGGGTAACGGATTAGTGTTTCGAATTCGTTGAGAAAGCGCTGGCAGTCTGTGGTAACTCCGTTATGCGTATTGGAATAGTGGCAGCCCCCCCCCCTCATAGCTTTTATCGCGTACAAAAATGCACACTCCACCTGCGATATCCGCGTCGGGGAATACGTCGAGCGAATTGGTGTAGTCGGCCAAGCGACGAATATGCGAGTCATTGAGCATTTCCTGACGGAATTGATCTAGGCCCTTTCCGCCTGAATACCACTTGGCCGGAATGATCAAGCTCAGTACAGAGGGGTCAAGTTCTTTGACAGCATCGATAAACTTGTTATAGACGGGAGTTGCGCTGGCTCCCGCTCCGCCGTCCTCCATCTGATATGGAGGATTGCCGATTATATAGTCGAACTTCATTGTTTTGCTCCCTTCAACAGTTGGCTATATGATAACGAAGTTTTTGCTCTCCAGTCGTATAACCGGACAAATGCTGGTACGTCTTGCGAATTGGGTTCATCAAGCATGGTCAGCATGTCGAGCATGTCGAATTCGACCTTCTGCTCAGGTGGCTTACGGAATGGTATCGTCTCGGTCAGTCCATCCATCTGCCAGAGGTTCCAGACGATTACATTCGCAATCTGCTTGAGATGCTTCTTGTCCGGGTCGGTGCCGAATCTGTTGCGGTAATGATCTACGAAGGTAAGCAACAGGTTTGCGCGTGCGATCAGCAGGCTGTCGCCTTGGAATTCGTAGCCGTATACGCTTTGGAATGCCCGCAATGTCCACTTCCACCACGTCAGGTCATCTTCTGTGTGCTCATCTACGATACGTAGTTTGCGATCAAGCAGGCCAATGCGTTGACTGATGGGCAGCATTGCTCCTGTAGCGGCGTCGTAGCGCGATACCAGGAACGGGGCTTCACCGCAGGTGATTTCCAATCGGCGGCTGTCCACATAGTCATGCCAGCCGTGCTTTTTCGTAGAGGGGAACGTGATTTTTCCCTCCGTAGGAATCCAGGAATGGTCTTCCTGCTCCGTATTGAACACGTGCTTTCTTCCGAACCATTCCTCATCAAGATTGTTGACCATCTGGTTCACCATCCATGATGGTGTGAATACCTCGGCTTTTGCTTTGGTGCGGTCTGTCTGCTCATCCAAGCTTTTCTGTACTCGTGGCACAATGCATACGGTGGGGGTTTCGCCTGAAATCTGCTGGGCAAGTATCGGCGCTGCTTCCGTGGCGGTCGGTTCAGCGTCCACGTACGCATCAGTTGCGTAGATGATGTTCTGCTTTGTGCTCTTGTCTTGTAGGAGAGTGTCCAGTACATTCTTCACCGGATATGCATTGAAATCAATGAGCGGTGTGTATTGGGTCTTGTCCGTATTGGTCATGCTCGTCCTCGGGGAATGGTCACTCATTGCTTGTCTAAGTATATATACGAGAGTTCGAAAGTGGTGTGTCATGAGGTCTTGGGTGCTAGCCTTGGCTTCCAAGAATAGCTTTAGAGGAGAAACATCATGCCAGTGTCGGAAAAAGAGATTATAGAGCGTTTGCCCGATTGGATCGCCGAAAAGAAGACGAGTTTTCTCTTCGGTTCAGGGACCTCCGCGCCGGGAATGCCTTTGATGAACATGTTTCCAGGCAAAAAAGATGGTTCCACGGACGTAGATGGTCTAATGTATGAGATAATCAAGAGAAATAAATTTCTAATTGGTGCTAAAATGAAAATAAATGTCTCTGAAGAAGAATCTAAGGCTATTCTTGGTACATTAGGTGCATATAAAAAGTTTATCGAAATTCTTCTTGATATGTTGGTAATGTTAATGCCAGAGAGCGTCATAAAAATATCAATATTTTTACGACTAATTATGATTTGTTTATTGAAAAAGCAGTTGATGATATTTATGAGAGTGGATCAACTGCCCCTTTTATATTCAATGATGGTGCTCGCGGTTATTTCAATAGGTTGTTGGATAATTCGAATTTTGATACTACGACTGCTTATAAAGGGAGATTTGATAATTATATAAATGAACTGCCATCCATAAATCTTGCAAAGATTCATGGATCGGTGAACTGGAAGAAGCAATCCGAAGATGTGATTCGGGTTTGTAATTACGTTGTTAGAGATAAGCCTGAGAAAAGGGAGACGGTTAAACGATGGGAACGAGCCAAAGGCTACAACTTTAAAGAAACACTATTACGAAATGCTGCGTTTCTTTGAATATGAAATGTCGGAAAGCGCGGAGAACATTGGCAATGGTTCACTGCTTATAGTGCATGGTTTCTCATTCGGTGATAAGCATATTGTTCATGCCTTGAAGAGAGCGCTGGAAAATCGTGAGCTACTTGTTATCATTGTGGCTTATACAGACAATGATGTCGAAGTAATTAAAAGAAATCTCAAAGATTTGGCTGAGAGAAAGAATCTGCGTTTTCTGTGCCCAAAAAACTTTTCTTTCCATGGAGAGGAATTTAGTCGATTGGACCTTAATAACTTTAATAAAATTATTGCCGGAAAATTGAAGTGTGCCTAAGGATGAAGAAATTTGTGAAGCAGGGTGAAAAGGAGCTCGGTGTTGTTGTATCAGTTGACTCCGACGAAGCAGTAGTAGGTATGTACAATGTGACCAATGGTGCTTCGTATTTCATAGATGGGGAAGAGATTAATGGTATAAAAGTCGGTGCTTATGCGATTCTTAAACAGGGTCGGAATCGTATTGTAGTAACGGTTTTATCGGAAAAAGTACGTGACCAGTTAAACACCATTAATTCAAAGGAGTTCGACAACCGTTTCATGCTCAATCGATTCAGAGAATAGTAAGAGTCAAATCTCAGGGTGTAATAAAGGAAGGACAGTTTTCCGTAACGAGTTCTACTGTTCCTATGGTAGGTAATGTCCTTGTTTCTGCATCTTCTGAAGATATCGCAGCTATTTTTTCGCGTGGTGTTGATGAGGAGAAGTCCGTAACTATTGGTCGTTCGCTCATGGAAAATCAGCCGATTAGAATTCCGATTAACGATTTTTTTGCTTCACATATCGGTATTTTCGGCAATACGGGAAGCGGTAAATCAAATACTTTGCACAAACTTTATCTTGAACTATTCAATTCTCCGTATGGTAATGCTGCTTTAGGGAAAAGCATTTTGCGGTTATTGATTTTAACGGTGAGTATGGAAGCGGAAAAGTATTTGGAAAGCATCAAGTAAATGTTTTTGATGGTGCGAAACGAAAAATTTTGATTGACGAAAATATTTTCTTTAATGCTAACGTATTAAAAATACTTGCTAAAGCTACCGAAAATACACAATCTCCATTTCTGTCTAGAACTTTAAAACAATGGGAGGAGCATGAGAAGAATATCTGCTCTGATATGCAAATAGGACTTTTAAAAAAATGTTTGCAGCGTTGTGATATCGCGCTCGTGGAGGAGTGGCGTAGCGTAGCAAGAGATGTGCTTCAAGAAAATTCCGACGATAAAATTGATTGCATGAATGTACTTGAGACAGTTTCCTTATTCAAAGGAGATACCTTGTCTTATTTAACTAATGCTGGGACTGGATTTATTAATCAAGGGCGTTCTTTAGATGAGGTATCTTCTCTTAAGAAAAACGATAACTCTGGAAGTATGTGTCATGTATTCCGTCTAGTGATTTGAAACTTGAAGCTATAGGACAAGAATTAGAAGAAAGAGGTAAATCTCTTGATTTATTTGATTCTTTTTTGGTTTTTATAAAATTTCAAAAATATATGATGCAATGTATAAGGGAATGCAGCTTGAATGGTTAAAGCCCGTAGTGGGAAGGTTAGAGAGGCTTTTCTCTTCTGTTAAGAAATACGCTGAGATAATAAAAAACGCCACTGAATGTTATACAAAAGGAATAAGCGTCTTTAATCTAAAAAATGTTGATACAGAGTGTAAAGAGACTTTTGCTCTGTTGCTTTCAAAAATGCTTTATGAAAATAAGAAAAATGATTCGAATTGTGCTTCCGTTCATCTGATAATTGATGAGGCTCATAATATTCTCAATTCTTTCAAATCAACTCACTCTGATGTGTGGGAAGACTATCGTCTAACTACTTTTGAGACAATGATCAAAGAGGGACGAAAATACGGCTTTTTCCTTACAATTGCATCTCAACGTCCTGCAGATATTTCTCCGACAATTATGTCTCAGATTCACAACTACATCATTCATAAATTAGTGAACGACAAGGATTTGCAGATGCTGGAAAATACGATGCCAACTTTGGATGCTTTCTCTAAATCACGAATTCCCACTTTAGGAAAGGGTGAGGCCGTATTGACTGGACGTGCATTTGGAATGCCATCGTTGATTAAAGTTGATTATGAGGAGTATTCGCGTCCTGATTCTGATGATGTCGATTTGATCGCAGCGTGGAGTGAGAATCCTGAAGCGTCTAAGTGATGTTTTATAGGTGGTATAGCCGCCGTGATGCATGCTTGATTTGCTGTATGGCGAAGTAAATTCGCTATGTAGTAGGGTCTGTCTAGTGGGGGCATATTTGTTTTTTAGTGTGAGCATTAGTATGTGGCAGTTTGAAGGCGAAACGAAGGAATCACCATGGACGCTGGCAAGAAAATCCTGCTGGACCTATTGACCGGTTCGCTTCGGTTCGTGGTTCCGGTGTATCAGCGCAGATACTCATGGGGCGAGCCGCAGTGCCGGCAATTGTGGTCCGACATCGTAACGGCCGGCGGCATCCTGACAGAACCCATTTCACCGGATCGATCGTATGGATGCAGGACGGCGGCATCGGCCCGGATGGTGTCAGCCGGTGTCTGCTCATCGACGCCAGCAGCGCCTCACCTCGGTGACCCTGCTGCTCATCGCGCTGGCCGAATATGCCCGAGAGCACCCTGAAAACCTGCGATTCTCCACAGACATGCTCATCGACCGTGGCTATCTTGTCGACAAGTATGCGACTGGCGAAGGCCGCTACAAGCTGACGCTTTCCGGCGACGATAGGGAAGTGCTGCGCGGCATGTGCGACCATGTGCTTGCCCTTGACCGGCCGAATCATGGGAACCAGGCCGGAACAACGTCCCGGCTGGAAGCGAACCTCGATCTGTTCCGTTCCCTGGTCGCCGCAATCGATGACGTGAACACGGTGTGGAACGGACTGCAACGCCTTGAAGTCGTGTCCGTCACCCTGGACCAGGGACGCGACGAACCGCAACTGGTATTCGAGTCGATGAATTCCACCGGGCTTGATCTGGAGACTTCCGACCTGGTACGCAACTACATGCTCATGGGATGCCCCATAGCCGAGCAGAACGCCCTGTACGCCGACTACTGGCTGCCCATGGAGCGTGTGCTCGGCAGTCTCTCATTCGACGCGTTCCTGCATGACTGGATGGTCGTCACGTTGAAGAGGCCCGTGTCCAAGAACCGATACATGTACTCGGAATTCAAACGTTTCGCAGCCGACAGCTCCCTGCCGCGCATGGAACGCACACGCGGGCTTCTGGAGAACATGCTGGAATATGCCGGGTATTATGCCGCCATCAAAGGCATCGCGTCTGCCGGCAGCGGCGACGCGAACGTGGACCGCCGTCTCGCCTCGATCCAAACCCTGAACAGCACTGTTACGGATCCGATGCTCCTGTACATGTTCGCGGCATGGAAGCATGAACGCATAACCCGGGACGGCTGCGGCGCATGCTCGCGGATCTCGAATCGTATCTGTTCCGCCGAATGGTCTGCTCGGTATCCAGCAACGGACTGAACAAGCTCGTCCCGTCGTTGATCGCCAAGCTCGAATCAGCGGAAGATGATCCGGCCGAAACCTTCGCCGCGCTGCTCCTCACCGAAACCGCCAAAGCCACGCGCATGCCCACGGATAAGGAATTCAGGCAGGCACTGCTCGGCGAGAATCTGTACCGCCCTGCCTCGCGCTGCAAATATCTGCTCGCCGGATTGGAAAACCACAACCATCCCAAGGACCCGCGGTCCTTCGACGAATACACCGTCGAACACATCATGCCACAGAACGCCATGGCGCATGCCGAATGGCGCGATATGCTCTCCGACCCCGGCCGATTCCCGCTGCTGGTGAACAGTCTGGGCAATCTGACATTGACCGCATACAACTCGGAACTCTCCGACGGAACATTCGAACAGAAGAAGAACCGTGCGATCGGCGGGTATAGTAGCGAATACCTGTCCATTTCCGCCGAACTGCACGACGCTACGCAATGGGATGAACAGGCGATCGCGCGGCGCGGCGTGCGACTTGCCGATCTTGCATTGCAGGTGTGGACAAGCCCCACAGCGGGGGAACAGGCTATGCAGACTCTCCGCAGCAGGAACTTGAGCCAAGGAGAGCGCGAACAGAATGCCGTCGATTTCGCCGACTTATGCAAGAGAGGGATCCTTACAGCCGGTGACATGTTGGAAAGTCGGTATGCCGGCGTAACCGCCACGGCAACCGTAACCGAAGACCATCGCATTCGCCTGTCCAACGGCGAGATATTCGATAGCCCATCCGGCGCGTTCCGCCGCGCCAGAATGCTCGAAACCGGCGAGAACAAGCAGATCAACAACGGTTGGACAGTGTGGAAAGTCGCGGACGGCAGAACCTTGGACGAACTGCGGCAAGTCAGCAACAATATCTCACTGCGGCGCAGCTTCTGGAATGGCCTGTATAGATATGCTGCAACGCGGCCCGACTTTGTTGCTGTATACGGCGACCCATCCGGTCGCAAGACGAACAGCGACACATGGATCAGCTTCGGCGTAGGCTCGGGGTTCTGCCACCCGGATGGAGCGTTGAATATTCGAGACGGCTACATTACGGTCGACCTGTATTTCATCGACACGTTCCAGTACACGAAACTTACGGCATGAAGGATTCCGTTGAACGGATGCTGTCTGCTTTGGGCGAGGCGACTTGGGACGAGCCGGAAGCCGACAAGAAGAACCGCCACCTTTTGGTACGGCATGATGTGGATTTCTCCGGCGGTATGACGGAAGCCTACCAATGGATGACGGACGGGTTGCTCGCCATGCGCAGCGTGTACGATCTGCTTGTCTGATTGCTCGATCTGCTACGTGTTCAGCACTGTATAGAATGAGCATAACCATCCGAAAAGAGGCCGCCATGAAATACGGAATGAGGACACCCAGCTGGAAGAAGAGCCTGTCCGCGCGCACGAAGGGGCTTGCCGCCCGTGCGGTCAAGCGTGCGCTGATTCCCGGTTACGGCAAGAAGGGCATGGGATGGCTGCATCCCAAGCGCAAGCTGTACAACACCATCTACAAGAAGACCACGTTCAGCCTGTTCGACCTGTTCAAGTAACCGGGGCTAAGGGGGGGGGGAATCACATGTGTTCCAATCCAGACACGTACGAGTTCCGACTTTCATTAGACCTTCCTCAACAGAGCGCCGTTCCTACTGATACGTTTTCTGCCTTGCGGGAAATCCATGAATATTCAGCGGAGAACGGCCCGCGTTTCCATACGGCTGCTGAGATGTTTGATTCTCTGGGAATATGACAGGTCCGCCATGCGAACATTGCGCATGGGGGGGGGGGGGATCTGTCTTTTCCGTTATTGCTTAGCTGGCAGCGCTCAGACGAGCATGGCCTCGATGTTGTTGCCTTCCGGATCGTGCACGAAGGCAGCGTAGTAGGTCGGGCCGTAGTTCAGACGCGGGCCGGGCTGTCCACCGACTTCGTTCGTATCCTCGTTATCCTCGGCACTTTCGTCGTATTCTTCGCTGAACGAGTATCCCAGATTGCGCGTCATCGCATTCTCGATCACGTCATAGGCCCACATGCGTTTGTCATCATATCGAGCGAAAGCGAGTGTGCTGGAAATCAACAGCATGCTGTTCAGTGGTTCCCATTGCCGCATGTCCTTGTCGTTCTCAGCCTGTGCAATGGCGTCCAACGGCACGTAGCGTTTGAGCAGACCGTAGACGGAGAAACTGGCGGCGAGCACGATCGCCATCCACGGGAACGTCGGTGACTGCGCAGTGAACATGCCCACGCCCAGCGCCACGTTGAGCAGAGGCGTAGTCAGGTACGCGATTGAGGTCTGCAGCGCCTGGCCGTTGACCACCAGATATATGTACAGCAACCAATTCACGCTGATAGCCGTGGTGGCGGCGAGTTCCAGCGCGAACAGCCTTTTGCTCCGCTGTGCGCGTCAAAGCGCGGCGATCGCGCGATGATATGCGCGATAGCGGCGGAACGCCATCAGCAGCGCAATCATGACCACCAGCGTGGCGATCAGCCGATACGCCAGCACGCTGATGGCATTCATGCCGGACAGCGCGTGCCAGTAGAGCGGCAGCACGCCCCAGCCGATATTGGAAACGAGCGGCGCGGCAATCCCCATCCGCGTCTGCTCGACAGCACGAACCGAAGTCATACCCGCCACCATAGTGCCTGATGTGCCACTGCCGTGCGTGTGCTCACACGGCATTTGTTAGAAGCTTTTCCGGGAATCGAATACAAGTTATCCCCGACCCAATACGGTCTGATTATCTCAGCACCGCTCCCGAATGAAATCGAAGATCATATCGAACACCTGCGGGCTCCAGAAGTCGCGCTCGTGTTCTGCGCCGTCGACCAGCACCAGCCGCGAGTCCACGCCGTGTTCAAGAAGCCTCTTGTGCATCTTGACCGACTGCCGGTAGGGGACCACGGTGTCGGCGGTGCGTGCAGCAGCATCGTCGGCGGATAGGCCACCCCGTCACGCACCTGCAGGTACGGGCTCATGTCGGCCGCCCCGGCGGCGCACGTCGGTCGCCACAATCCGGTTTCATGGGGTCGCC
>ENA-OQAS01000467-OQAS01000467.1-human-gut-metagenome-genome-assembly--contig:-NODE-467-length-20959-cov-4.249184_pt1 | contig 20959 bp, 17 predicted proteins | sample MGYA00242733_ERZ504523 | MGnify/ENA primary metagenome ERZ504523 (study PRJEB26092, sample SAMD00036239) | human gut metagenome | host: Homo sapiens | study: EMG produced TPA metagenomics assembly of...
TTATGGATACAAGTGTTCCATGGATTTGGGGACGGGATCGGCCGGTGTGCTTTTAGCGTTAAGTGATTCTGGGCGATCAGGGGAATGGGGATCTTGGATGCCGGTTCTGGAAAATGAGGATTTTTCGCTTTTCCGTGTTTGAAAATAGCTATTGCTGCTGGCTGGGTGATGGCCTGTACGTGATGCAATGCGTGGCTATATTTGTATGCTTAGGGGTGAAGGTGAGTGACGATGTATTTGGGAAAACGAATAAGAATCGCTATCGTGGACAATGACAGATTGACGCTTGGTGTTATGAAGATGTTGATTGAGCGTATTCTTCCGCAGGCTAACGTGTGTTGGGCTGTATCGGATGTCTGACCGCGGTGAGTAAAAGTCTTGACTCGCGAACGCGTCCTGACGTATTGCTTGTGGACATGTCCCTGGAAGGGATGAGTGGTTGTGATGTTTGCAAGACCATTCGTGAAGAGACGGCTCAGGTTGCTTTAGTAGGTATGACTGCTTTCTCTCTGGACCGTTATTGTGCACCTGCTCTGGAAAATGGAGCGAGCTGTCTTGTGGATAAAGCAAATGTGAAAGCTCTTTGTAGGGCCTTGTGCGCAATAGTGAATGGACGGCGAGCAGACGTCAGATATGTATCCTCTGAAAGTGCGCAGGAGTCGCATGAAAGGTTAATGGCTGCTAAAGGTGGAAACATTAGCTATGAAACGTTTGCGAAGCGAGAACGAGAGGTTATGGGATTGTGCTCCCTAGGCTTTACCTCAAAAGAGATCGGCGTCAAGCTTGGCATAGGGGAGCCTACGGTGAAAACATATATTCGAAGGGTCATGAAGAAATTAGGGGCTAAAAATAGGACTCAAGCGGTAATTCAATGGATGGAAGTAAATAGCCGTGAGTATTAAAGGGATAAAGCCGTTTACCTCATGGTGCGTCGAACATGCCCAGTATCTGCTTATAGCGGTTTGTGTCGCCATGACTATTACGGAGACGCTGTTTTTCCCTCCTGCAGGTGTGGTGACATTTTTCCTTGTTGCTGCGCATGTGCTAGCTATTATTCTGATTTCACGACAGCCAATCGTATGCTGTAACATCATTTTTTTGACTTTTGCAATATGCTGTCTCATTCCGGATGATGGCGGCCCCAGCTTTTTATGGGGAACTTGGCTGGCTTTAGGGTATGTAGGACTGCGAATTGAGTCATTATGGGGAATGTTCTACTTCTGCTGTAGCATTGGTTCGAATATGGCGCTTTGATGCTGACGGTGTGGCTGTCAATGAATATTTCATGTTGATTCTTGTCATGTTCTTCGCATACTTCATCGGAAAAATGCTTGCGTGGAAAGAACTTGCCGCACAGTTCAAACAAAACAAACTAAGGTATGAAGAATTAAGTCAGCATGTCGAGTACCTGCGAAAAGAGAATGCGGTCGCCAGTAGAATACACGATTCTGTGGCCGGTAACCTGGCATACATGGCAATTTTGCTGGATAGTGTGATTTTGGATGCTGAGAAAACCAAGACCTTTGATGAGAAAGAGATAAGGGGAGTTAGGGCTCTTGTTGTAGAAACTCTGGATGCGGTACGAGATGTTGTCGATTTGATGAATGATGGAAAAACAAAATCAGCGCAAACGGATAACATGAGCCTCTCTGGACTGTGGGTCGTCGGCGAGCAAGGCGACTCTTTCCTAAGGGAGCTTGGGTTTCATGGAAAGACAAGAATAATGATCAAAGATTCAACGGATCTTGATGATGCTTTTTCTCGTGAGGTTCTTTCTTTGATTCATGAGTTATATACAAACATTGCTGTACATGGAAGTCCAGGAGGCGAATACCGTCTTATTGTTTTTTGGGATGACGATAATTTGATTCATGTGGATCAAGTGAATGATGTTTCTTCAAAAAACCTATTCCTTGACAAGCCGAGGTCTGGAAACGGTTTGTTGCTGCACATAAAATGGATCGAATCCATAGGGGGATTCGTTAAATCATCTTCTGAAAAAGGGGCATGGCAGTTTCATGCGCGTTTTCCTGTCGTCATGTCAGAAGGCTCGACAGAGCCAGTGTAGATTGGAGGGCACTTGGATATATCTTGGCGGAATACGTATTGAGAGCGTTTGCTGATGTAAAAGGACCAGGGCTGGTCATGGAGCTAGGTGCTTCCATTATGATGATGGACAACAGTATAGCGATTAGTTTCATTTTTCCTCCTCTTCGCAGCGCCAGTTTGTCATAGGTGGAATATCCTTGTAATTATTTGTCGTAGGGAGTCATCTTTAGATGACTTTGGCGACTCTTCCGTTTTTTGATGAGTGGTGCTGTATGTATACCGCGATGTAGTAGTGGCTGAGTACACCTTGCGGTTGTGAGGCGTTCTTATCCAATAGGGAATCAAACCGGTTGCATGGTTTAGTTTGTGCGCAAGAGACCTGCAATGTTGGCATATGTTTTACTACGTGTCGACGAGAGCTCATGGTGCTGCACGCCTAGCGCGGCGATAGCATCATCCACGCGTTCTGGCTGCAAACAGCCCACGAGATAGGTACGGTCACGCCCTTGGCCCAGTGCCATGCAAGCGCAACCTGAGTCATGGCACTCCGTGGTGTTCGGCTACTTCAAGCACACGTTCGACGATGGGCATGCCTTGGTCTTGCGCCTGATCATACTTGTTGCGCATGATGCCGTCAGTGGTGCTGCGGGTGGAATTCGAATCTCATGCCGTGCGTTCATGGTTCCGGCAGGAGACCCTGGCGCGATGAGCAACGAATGGTTTGAACCGGTCGATGCGCAAGCGTACGAGTCCCTTGCCTGAACAGACGGGCGCATGCATGTGATTCAGCCGGGGTCAAGTTAGACTCGGCTGAATCTATTCGCCACTCACATGCGAAAGGCTTATCTCATGTCTGTCCTAAGGCGGGACGGGTGGGAATCGAGAATAACCGCAAACTTATCGTCAATTGCCTGCCGTTGACGCCATCCGAGCAAGCGCAGTTTATGCGTGCAGCCAAAGGCGTGCTGCAAGAATTCGTAGGCGATCCGGCGCAGCGTGGCAACATGGCATGGACGGCCATCATCCCGAAGAGCTCAAAGCTCAAGTCACCGCCATCATCGGCAATGTTGATCCGGGAACATGCGACAGTGTCCCAAACTCGAATGGTTGCAAACCTGGAGCGCCGGCGTCGACAAATACCAGCGACCCGGCATTCTACAGTCCGGATCCATGCTCAGGGTGGAATTCACTTTGATTGGTCGGCGCACCGGGATGCAAGCCAGGCGAGGATCTGCTGTTCGCTGACGGGCTTGAAATCCCATGCGTCGAGTCCCACGTTCACACTTCGCGGATCAGTGCCGTCGGGAACGTCCTGATGCGTATGGCCGTAGAGCAGCCAGCCTTCGGTGGTAGGCGCCATATCGGCGAACTCGTTCCAGTTGCTCGGCCAGTCGCCGTGTTCTTCGGCCAATGCCGAGAGTCTGGGGAAGTGGCTCATGGCGATGCTTTGCTGCGTGGTCGCCACCGTTATTTTGCCGGATTCATCGAGAACGGGAAGTTCCATGTCGATTTCGCAGTAGTTGTCGATGGTCTCGAACACGTCTTCGTATAGCATGTCATTGAATCGGAAGCGGAAGTTGCGGTCGTGGTTGCCGATGATCAGATGCAAATGCCGGCAGTTGATGCGGCGCAGGCATTCGAGTGTGTGCTCGACGGTGCAACGGTAGGAGAGGTCGCCGAGAATCCACAGTTCGTCGTCGTGCCCGACGATCTCGTTGATATTGTCGACGATGGTGTTCTCGTGGCGTGCGATGTCGCAGATCGCTTTGAACGATGTCTGATTGTCGTGCACATATTGTTTGATCCACGCGTGTGCGGCGGTGCGGGTCTGCGTCTGCCAGATGTCGAGGTACTCAGCACGTAGCCTGCCATTGTTCAGGAACCCGCGCAGCGCGGTGACCAGTGGATGTCCGAAATGCGTGTCCGAAGTGAAATAACGCATGTGATTCCTTACTATATTGGGAGATTCCGGTGACTTGCTGACGGTCTGGTCTTTCTGATCGCGCAGCAGGTCGTCGAGCTTCGCATCGATTTCCTTCAGATAATCGGTGATCTCGGAGACGGCTTGTTCCAGTGCCATCTGTGCCATGACGCCGCTGATGCCGGTGAGCATGGCGGGGCTGAGCTGCCTTGGCTGGGTGAATTGCAGATGTTTGATGATGCGTCCGTTCGGTTGCCGTACAACACCGGCTTGGAACGGTCCCTTCTTACAGTTCTTGCCGTATTTGGCAACCAGTTCGGCCGATTCTTTGGTGAGTTTTATCCAACGTCCGCTTTCGGCCATGGCATTGCCGGCTGCCTGTGCGCCTTTGCTGGTCGATGAGATGGTCTGCACGGCTTTGGCTGTGAATGCTTTGGAATCGAAGCCTTCGTCCTTGAGCCAGAGATCTATGGTACCGGCGTCGCCGAGGAAGACGATGCCTTGTTCGTCTTGGATGATGGTGACGCTTTGCGTGTCGTCTGGATTGTTGTTCCCGGTGTTGGCATCGGCATCACTGTCTCCGCCTTCGAATGGGATGAGTTCGTTGGAATCGTCGTCGATCATGGTTATTCCCTTCAAATCCACCTGGTAGCAGTGTACGACTGGCAGACGCGTCGGTGCGCTTGGGAGTGGCGGGGAACAGGTATGAAAGCGGTGGGGAAGTGGTCAGTCTTCGATCTGGGCATCGCCCGAGTCAAGGGACTGGAAGATCTCGTTGAACAGAGCTTCGGTCTGCGTCTGGAGCTTTTCCAGGCGGTTCTTATGCTCGCTGCCGGTTGTGGATCTGTTCATGGTGTCCATAAGACGAAGGCTTTGCAGGGTACTCTTCCATCGTTCGACTGGTGCGTTTACGGGAAATTGGTCGGCGTATTGCTCCAGTGTCTCCTCAATGGCGTCAAGCTGCTTGGCGACTCTTGCGGATGGGCTAAGCGCGGCCGGCAGATGCATGCTCGCGGCGGCCTGCTTAAGCTTGCTGCCTACCTGTTGCTCGCTGACAAGCTGCGCCACCTTCTGCATGTTTTCCGGATTGGCCGCAATGTCGACCGCCGTTTTGACGGCATAGGTCGCCGCCGATGCGACGATCCCCTTCAGAAACCCACCTTTGCGCGCCATTGGTTACCCCTTTCAACACTGACTTCCTACTAGCAGTGTATCGCTCTTCATAGGAGAGCGGTGTGCATTGAAGTGTTGTACCGAAACAAGGCGTAGCTAGTCATTTCATTTGTGGATTTCGTATTCCATTTCCAAATTCAGGATTGTCATTAAGCATCTTTTCAATAGTGTCTCCGATATCGTTATTTCCATCGATTTTCAAGCGATAATGATTCAGCATGATGATTGCTGCATACATGCTATTGGGGGTAAATTTGATATTTCTTGGTCGGTATTTTTTCGGTACGTGGCATTGTATATCCAGAGTTCTATTCCAAAGTTGCATCCAGTGCGCACATATATTGCGTAATACCGAGAAGGAGTGAATGGTTTCGGAGAATGGTCCCCATTGAACACCTATATTTTCAGCGACTTTTTTAGCTGGGGTAATCTCTTTCATATAAACCAGCATGTTGGATATGCGTCCAAAAGACATCACTTCAACTGCAACCCATATAGGGACCTCTTGATAGCGACTCATCGGATCTTTGATGTTTGTATCCGTATAGTGTCCGATCATTCGGCTATTTGATCTTTCGAGATCTCGTATAATTCCATCTACGATTTGTGAAGGTTTCCCCTTTACGTCCACATATGTATCTTCATCGAGATAGAAAGCGGTGTTCCCGAAGAGCCTCCCTAATTCGTGAGCATATTCCGCACGAATGGTTGTCTCTATAACTTCCAATTGTTGTAACAACAAATGTCTGAGCTGTGAGTCGAGCGTCATTAGCTGCCGAATATGTTCGAATGAGACCCCTTTAGCGAATTGATCATCACCATGCGCAGGATCGATTTGGAATTCTCTTGCATATCCTGAGAAACGGTAATAATTGATTTGATGAAGAAATCGCCGTGCTAAATTTTCGTCCTCTATATGTAGTTCGCGTGACTTGAGGAGCGCGATTAGTTCGCTGATGGTCCGGAATGGCTTGTCTCTTTTCATATCTCTTCCTTGGGATAAAAAGAGGCCCACCGCATTTCAGGACGTAAACGTAGCCTTGGGTGGGCGCTGATACATACAAATATATCAGGTTCTGGCATTTTGAACACGCCGTATATGTAGTGTCTCATTAGGGGAGGAGACACTAGCGGCGCTCTATGAGGTTGGTAAATAATCTGTATGCAACTTGCGCGTTTGCAGGTAGAGCTGGAGTGCGGAATGTGCTGTAATGAGCCGTGGTTTTGGCTTTGCTCGTGTGTATTCGCTCTGTTTTGATAGTTGCCAGTTTTTCCTGGTTTCATACCTTGTTGGGCGTCTTGCTGCCAAGGAGCTTCATGGGGCATCGTTGATTTCCTTGGCGATTACGTTGAACCCATCCCGCATGAGCGTGAAGTATGTGATTGGAATCTGGGTGCGTGCAAGTGCGTGAAAATGCGCGGAAATGCGCGAGAGAAGTGCTCGAATCTGCTTTAACAGGCTGCTGCTTTTAATGCAGTCTCTATCTGCTGAGCCCCCTCGTGCTCGCGAAGAAAACATGGCTCATGGTGAATGCGGATTGCCCGCATATTATCCACTGAACAGACAAAGGAGCGAATACCATGGGCGTTAAGCGCAATGCGTCTTATCAGAATGGAGAGAACATGGCTAAGAAAACCGACGAAGAGCTTTACGATGTGGCGATAAATATGATTGGAAGCGTTGCGAAGCTTCCGGTTATTAGGGTTGATAGGGAAGCGTTCCTGCGGCAGCAATTCGCCGATTCGAAATATCTCGATGAGATTCTGAAGCACGGCCCCCAGCATGTGTATACAGCGGAGTCGCTGCGGAAGAAGGCGGACGGGGTGATCAAGAAGTCGACGAATCAGACCACTCTTGCCTCCTTTGTGGCAGGAATCCCCGGTGGCCCTGCCGCCGTTGCCATCGGAGGTGCTGATGTGGCCCAGTACTTTGGTTTTGCGATAAACCTGGCGCAGAAGATAGCCTATCTCTTTGGTGAGGATGATCTTTTATCCGATGAGTCGGAATTGAATGAAGGTGCCAAAATCCGCATTCTCATCTATCTGGGCGTGATGTTCGGGGCGTCAGGTGCGGCGATGCTGGTAGGAAAGCTTGCCAAGGAAGTCGGTAAGAACATGGGCAAGAAGGTCGCGCAACAGGCTCTTATGAAAACGACCTGGTACCCGCTGGTCAAAAAGGTCGGTGCGCTGGTCGGCAAACAGGTAGTGAAGGAATCGGTCGGGAAGGCCGTTACCAAGATCGTGCCCGTTGTCGGTGGCGCCATTTCCGGGGCGATAACCTATGCGACATTCAGGCCTATGGGTGGTCGATTGGCCGATGTGCTGGTACGCAATCTGAATGGCGAATTCGATGAAGAAGGCATGGAGCTTCGCCCGGAATTCAGAAAAGCCGAGTCATTGGAAGATGGTGAGGTCACGATTCATGCGATTGAAATAGATGGCTGAAGAGTGATGGGCTGGGACTAACAGGTAAATTCTGTCAGTTCCCAGCCCATCAGTCTGTCATCGGCTCAAAACGTTTCGTCTACTTTCGCAGATCCCTACAGGCGCTCATCTAGCAGTTATTTGGCAGATATAACATTTACGTTTACGATTGAAGAAATCAAAATAACGTGGAATCTCCTGATTGTTCCTTGATGAGCGTTTCGACGATTCCCGGGACGTTGTGCTTCATCTCGTACTGCCAATATTCATTCACTGCTGACATGGATGATTTGGGCTTCATATCCGGAAGCAAGTGAGAGTGGTCTCTTTGCCATCCAACATGAAAGTCATCTTGTCGCTTTCGAATGAACATGTTGCCTTTGCGTCATCCTGGATTACTTCTGCAAGCGAAGCAAAGGCATCCCGTGCATCATCATCAGACACGTGATTTCTCACTGTCCCATTCATCGCATAGTCAAGCAAATCAAGTGCTGCGTGACGATCGAGCTGATTGTGGAATTGCTTGTTATAGTAATGCTTCAGACAGGAGAAGCATGCATCTTCGCAATCGCAGTTGGTGAGTATGCCTCTAGTCTTGCCGAAGAGTTTCTCGAGATTATGTCCTTTGGAAAGTGTGGACGAGTATCCGGCTCCGCTGGAGAGAGAATCGAAAAGGAACACGTCTGCGAATGCGGATTCGCCACTTCCGTCAAGACGTGAGCGGCTGCCGACGCATAATTCATTGAAATCGATGTCCAACAGGTCGACGGCGGCAAGACGCATCGCTTCGGCAAGCGATACGCGAGCCTTTTCAGCCATCTATTCGATTGACCAACACTCACTTCGCTAGGATTTAGGTGGAGAGCGAATATGATCATATCCGTATTGAACACGTCTCCAATATATATTCCGCTGTCAAAGTCATGCGCGCAGTCAGGCTGCCGGTTCTGCGGAGTCTTAGTATAAGGCGCCTTGATGCGCTTGGCTATACCTGCTGAATCCGTTGTCGGGAAAGCGGCTCCGCACCGGGAGCAAATTGTGAATCCTTCGCTGTTCGGTCCTTTATTAATGACCATGAGGGAGCAGTCATGCCTTTCGCTGTACTTGATATGAGCATAACCGGCATCCGTCATCTCTTCGGAAGGCGTTGCGGAATAGAAGGGTGGTTCCGCAAAGGATAATTCGGAGCGCTCGCTTGCTGATGGGGAAGGCCTTCGTCCTTTGGCGCGAATCCCCATGGCTTGAGGAATGGTTTGTGCTCAAGCCCGGGTTCTTTGCAGAATGGGCAACGGTCGGGTTCTCTCAATTCTTTTTCGTATCCGAACCATCCACAGGTCGGGTTTGTGCAGAGAAGTACCTCGTTGCGGTAATCCTTGTTGTTGAAATATTTCTTTGCTGGTTCGAAAGATTCTCCCTGTTTTTTGGCGAATCTCGACGAATGCGAGTAGATTCCGCCAGAAATGTATCGTTTCTTATTCACAATGAGTTCCCGTCCTGGAGCATATTCGCTGATGGCCATATCGAGTGACCGTTCCGGACGTTGCTCGAGTGTCTTGGCATCGGATGAATCCTCGATATCGAATCCGGTGACGTTACGAGGGAAGGAATACGTTGGAAGTATGGCTGCCTCAAGGAGACTATCCAAAAGACTTTTGCAGGTTTTATTATCTGCGGACAGATAATTTTCTCTGTATTTCCCGAAATCTTCTTTAAGATTGTTCAATTCCTCAGATAGAGCCCGACGGAATCCTTTGGAATCCAGATTCCAATTCTGTGGGATTATCTGTTGCTGGACGATGGTGCCGAAATCGTACGATTCGAGAAGGAATTCCATTCCTTCCAATAGTTTTCGAAGAAATTCTCAATGGTGATGTTCTCCATTGAGAATCCATGTTCGGCGCTGAATCAGTGAGTAGGATGGTCGCCAGATGCCGTCTGATTAGCTTCTCATTATCCACGTCGATGTGTGGCTCTCTCAACTCTCCGCGAACAATGTGATCCGGGTGCTCGAAGTAGTGGTTGTCGAATGGACGGGCATCGACATATGTCACGATGGTGGATATCGAAGAGCCACGACGACCCGCGCGTCCCGCTCTTTGCTGGTAGTTCTCACGCATCGGTGGAATGTTGCGAAGCGCCACTGCGGTAAGGGAGCCGATGTCGATGCCGACTTCCATCGTTGTCGTGCAGGAGAGAACATCCACGGGCTCCTCATTATCGGACGTATAGATGTCTTGGAACCGCATCTCATATTCCTCGGTGGTGGACCAGCTCTCATTCTGACCATCTTTATGGGATAGCTGGGCTGTATGCTCCTCGGTGTTGATTCTTGCACGCAGGGAATCATCGTCACCTTGGAGAATCTTTATTATTGGATCGCGCCAGAACGCAACGGAACTGAAATCCGTGAGTTCATGCATGTCGCCTTGCCGGCAATGGGGGCATTTGCCCCATAAATTATATGGTGCGTTTTTACCGCATCGATCACAAGCTTTCCAATTGCATCCGGATCGATTCTCAACGTAACATAGTGTGGATTCAGATATTTGTATCGGATATTTTTGGTGGACGTTTCCAATGGTCTAATGCACTTTCGAGATATGTCATTTCATTGGCATTAAAACGTTTCTTCAAGATTCATACAGCGAACGTTTCCCCTGCATTTGGCCTTTGAAGATGTTGTCGTGATCTACTCCGTATTCCGTGGAGAAAGGCATTGCCCTATCTCGAGTAGACCATTCAATATTCGGATTCAAGGCGGCGTTATGGATAAGTAGGTATTCGCTCCATGCATAGAAGACGGATTTGAATTCAGAATCGGAAATTCCGATCTCATCAAGATCATCATAGATAAGATCCATGTGATAATCGGATGGTTCAATCCAACCGATTGTCATATCACTGAGGGAACGATAGCGGTCACAGATGAGTGATAAAAGAAGGTAATAATATTCTTGCGGGGCGCCTTCGTCTCCTTCATTTAGGAACCTATCGAAGTGCCGGGAAAATCTTCTCTGGTTTTTCCTTATTTTCTCCATGATAGTTGTGCGATCAGCGCCATAGAAGATGCGTGATTTGTGTTCCGAGACGGTTTTTAGGAACATCGGATAAATCGCACTGACCGTTGCCTCGTCTTCGTACTGCTGGTATAGGTCGTATGCCGCCCGGCACAACAGCTTTCGCATCAGGTCCTTATCGGAGGATTCGGTCAGGTCGAGCGCTATTCTGGCGGCGGCTTGTCTGCTGTCGGAGAAGAGGATCACTTTCTTTCCGGCATTCGGATTCCTTCTTAACTTTTCCGGGTCACTCGAAGGCTCTTGCAGTGAGAATTGTTCAGCGACAACATTGTAGAACGGTTCGTTGCCCTTGGTCGTGAAATCGCTGACGGAAAGACGGCCATTGCATTTCGGACAGGTGGTGAACTGCATCTTTTTGCCGTCCAGGTCTTTGGGTTGGTCGAAAGAGAAGGCCACATGCGAGAAATGAGGCTGTCCGCGATGATCGTCACGGTATATCTTGCCAGATATCGTATTGAGCCATCCTGTCTTGACGTCGTCTGGACAGGAATCTTCTGCTATCGGCATGACAATGATTTCTTTGATCTCACTGTTCCCGACAGGTTTCTCGTTCCAGAAGAAGAAGCCGTCTTCACCGGGATTGGCGTAGCCTTTAAGAAACAGAGCTCCGCAGGTACGGTCGGTGGCCAGTTCGTAGGTCTTTGCGCCGTAGGAACAACGTCCAACCGATCTGTTAATGAACGCCTTGCCGAGTGGCAGATCATCTCTTTTCTCCACATGAGGACATCCGGGATCGGCGCAGACCGTGAGTGACTGGATTCCTCTGATGAAAAGATGCATGCGCGTCGGCAAGAGTGGCCGTCCTTCGTTCAAGGCCAGTGCGGCGATGTTCAGCAGGATGTCGGTCGCCTTGACGGCTTCGGGCTCGTCCTTGAAGATCTCTTTTGCGATTTCGTCCAAAGTCATTGTTCTTTGGCGGAGAATCTCCTCCAACGTTCCGAACTGCTCAATCTTTTGGAGTTCATCTCCAGCCAGTTCCCGCAACGCTTGTTCATCCATGTCCTCCGGCACGGACCGTCCGATCCCCGATAGGAATCGTCGAAGACGCATCATCGACGTATCCGATCCGTCGTCAGCTCCGGCAGTGCTACTACGTCTTTCGCAGAAGGATTCGGGAGCCACGTGTGACTTTCTGTTCTCTGCCTGTGATGATGCGCAGCTTTGAGGCTGTTCTGCCTGCCATGTCCTCGAAGAAGTGTGCGACCGGCTCATGGTTTTCAGGAATGGAAGCGGAAGTCAGTATGAATTGGAAACGATCCATCCGACACCGAGCTTTGCCGCAAGGCGTTTCAGCAGCAGGGCGACCTCGCCTCCAGCAGCGCCTTTATACATATGCGCCTCATCGAGAACGAGCAGCATTTGTTCCTTTGGATTCCGTTCCAACCATTTCGAGGTATTCTTCCAGATACCGTTTTCCGTGGATCGGATAAGCATATACTGCAGCATGGAGTAGTTGGTCACCAAGATGTCCGGCGTATGCCGTTGCATTTCAAAACGCATCAGCATTTCCGCATCCAGTGGACTCCATCCATCTCTACCTTCCGCGATCACATCGGCATAGGCGAGAATATCCTGCTTTTCCGGGAAACGTCCCGTTTCCGACAGATGAAGCTTGTCCTCCTCACTGAGTTCACCGAAATCGCGCCGCAGCGTTTCGGCATATTCCTTGTCGCGTCGCTTGCTCCTTGCGTCACCTGCATAAGGTGTCCTGCCGGTATACATGCCGAATTGGGGACGTCGTACATCCCCGACGGCACTTTTCCATATGTCAAGGAAACTTCCTTGCTTGTCGCCGACCATTTTGCGCAGACGGCCGACCTGATCGGATACAAGCGCGTTCATCGGATACAGAATCAATGCTCTGACCGCCCGGCTTCCTTCCCACGACCGACGGTCGCCGGTCAATCCTATGGCTTCTCCCGCCATTTTGGATACGAGCGGCCACATGAAGCATTCCGTCTTTCCGGAACCGGTTCCCGTGGAGACTAGGACATCATAGCCGTTCCAGAATGATTCGAGGGATTCGATTTGGTGACTGTAAGGTTTGGTGAACACGCCCTTGTCTTTCTCCGCCATAGTCTGGAGAAGGATTCTGATTCGTTCCGGAATCTTGGCATTGCCGATACCTCCTTCGGCAAGCTGATAGGCTTTCGCCGCCTCCAAATACGGTTTCTGGAACAGTGTTCCAGGAGCGGCGAGTGTTTCCTTGCATCTGGAAAGAAGCTCCCGTGTCTTGCCGAAGTATTCGGTCTCGATGTATTCGATGAGTCTATTCGAGATGGCTTTCTCGGCGTCGGCGATACTTAGTTGGACTGGCATGTTTTGCTGTTCCTTACTTTGATTCCGCAGGATTCAAGCATATCCGTGGCGGTTTTCAATAATTCGGTGCGGATGATTCGAAAGACGCAATCATCGGGGGTTTTCTCAGGCCATGTCATGAAATCAAGCCATCTGGATGTCTCGGGTGGAAGCAGGCTGAAAGGCGCTTCGATTCTGGAATGGGCATCATCTAGTTTTTCCACGTCCGCCCAATAGGGATTACCCACTATGTTCCTCAGATGCGTGTATAGCGACGGCCATCGGTAGTTGTCGATGATTCTCGCTTCGATAGTGTTCTGGTGGCTATGTAAGAGGAAGTATGTGTATTTATGGGTCTCCCGTCTCCTCCCAAGACCGATTCCATCCGGTAAAACGGGTTTCGAAGTCCAACAGTCCCTGACGCTCTTTCGGGATGGGTCGGCGTATTCGTTGATTCCTTCGTCGGAGCAAGACGACCAGGCATAGTATTCTCGTGGCAGATTCCACCATTCCGGGTCACATTTGATCCGTGGTTCCGCCTGTTCGCGTTTCGAGAGCATCATTCCCGAAATCGGCAGGGATGTGTCGTTGCCTGTCGTATCGTAGACGCCCAAGAGCGCTTGCAAGTCATTGCCGATTTGAATCGTATGACGGGAAGAACATCTGTATGTTCCGCCGTTGTTCTCGGAGATGATGTCACCGACCATGATGAGTCTGTTGTAGAGGAGTTTGGAAAATGGCGTATAATGCCGTTGGCTTCTAATCCACTGCCCTATAAACGGATATATGGATGAAATCCTGTCGAGCCAAAGGTTCAGTCTTCGTGAAATGATGCCGGGCTGGCATCCGTCAGCACCCATCCGTCCATCGTCCAGGCAAAAGGCTTCGATCCAGAATCTCGAAGCGGAATAAACCGTTCTGATACCGAACGATTCATCCGATTCATTTCGATATCGACTGATTCCAAGGTCCGCGCCCATAATCTTGAGCAAGTCGTCATGCTTCATTGGCTGCATCCTTGTCGATTCTTCTGAGAAGCCGTTCAGCTCGATTCACCTCATCTATGTTTTCGGCGAAGACCATCATTTCTCTCGGTCCGGCGAAGGCATAGACCAGAATGAGCAGATGGTCGGTTGTCCATTGTCGGAAATCGCTCGTCCCTTTTCTTTTTTGCTGATCATCTGCCTTGGTACCATTGCGCCGAAACGCCTCGAGTACCTTGTATGGAAGTACAAGCGCGTTATTTGGCAGCGTGTCTCGAAGATTTTCGTCCAATGATTCCTTGTTTTTGGGTTTGAATTCGACCTGCTCAATGTCAGACAAGTCTTTTGCCTTGTATTGGGCCAGCATCTCATCCGAGGGATCTTGCATGAATCCATCAGTCGGTACATAGAAGATACGTTCCCATAATTCCGGTGCGAGGAGCTTGAGGTTTCCTCTCGCTCCGATTGGGAAAACGATAGTCTTATCGGTTCCCGATCGTACAAGGGAGAACAGGAGTCCCTCGTTCATGGTGTCGATGATATTGTCTATCACCAAGACTGTGCAGTCTACTTGATTTGCCTTCTCCAATACGGCGTCGGCATTGGTCCAATCAATTGGCACTGCGACGTGGTAAGCGGGTTTGCCGGATATCATGAACGACAACGAATTGGCGATGCTGCAGCAGAATGATGAATCCACGGCAAGGAATCTGGTCGCTGCCATTGTAGCCAGTAATCCGTCTGATAATTTTTCCGTGCTGGTTTCCCCGATTGCATATATGCCGGAATCTTCGAGATTGTCGATAAGCGTGCCGCCCGCTTCTACTCCCGGTTCTGCTTTCTTTGATGCGCCAGACAGAGGGCAGGGGAGGGGAATCGAATCGATTGGGCTGTCGGTGGCCGCTTGCATGTTCCGAACGACACTTCGCAGCCCGATTTTCAGAGCAACGTTATTTTCCAGTTCTTTCAGAACCTCGTCCTCATTGCGACGCGTCATCTTTATCTGTTGGTCGAGTTGGGAAAGCTCCTCAACAGACTTCGCATGTTTGGCCTCGTCGTCCGCTTCTCGTTGTCTTAGCGAAGAAAGCATAATGTTCTTTTCGCGTATACGATTCTCGATTTGCTGGAGGGTTTTGTTCCTTTCCTCGATTTCCTGGTCCTTGCTTGTAAGAACAACATCAAGACATTTACGATGGAAGCTTTCGTCTGCCGCCAATACGTGGATGATGATCCGATTCATCAAATCATCGTCAGCGTGTATCAGCCTTTGCACCGCGTGCGAGTACAGTTTTTCATCACGTTCATCGAGAGGCTTTCCCGCATAGGCTTCCAGTGTGGTTGGTGAGTTGATGGTCTCCTTGAACAACGCTGCGATTCTTTGACGCTCGTCTTTGGAATAATTGAAACTGGATTGGTCGCAATACCATTTCAGATAGTCGTCAGCATAATCCTCAAAAGGTCTGATGGGTATGGTGCCTTTGGAGTCCGGAAGGGCGGCTTTTGAATAAAGCATCCGTGCGGTCTTTTCTCCGAACTGTCTAGGCAGTACCAGCACGTCGTCTTCATTGATGATGAAGCAGGGTGCCGTCACCTTTCCGTCATGCATGTATTTCCGTAGCTTCGCCCTTCCATTCTGGAATTCAAATTTGTTGCTCTGGAGCATAGTCGCTTCCAGCATGTTTTTCTTATGGCGCTTGTACACGAGGAGAATCCGCTCTGCTGGTCTGCTTGGTATTCGAATCCGACAGAAAGCATCTCAGAAAGCGCGGCGTTATTGTCTGTCAGATAGACCACCTCGATGAGACCGCGCGGATTGGTGTCATAGGACGAATTATGGAAATCGAAAGGGTCAATTACAGTCGGCCTGTCTGGCTTTGAGGGGTTGGGTCTCCACCTCAGGCGTACGAAATCGTTACTGAAACGTTCGCTATTGCTAGTGATGCTCATTGAATACAGTGTTGCTGGGTCATCTGGATCGTTCTTATCGATCAACGACCGGGATCCAGCCACAGGAAGGGGATATCCGACGCTTGGGAATCATAGTCGGCAAGACGGAGATAATTGTTGACTGTGCCGTCATGGTTGTACCGAACCATGCAGATTGATTCTCTTATGTACTCTTGTTCCCATGCCATTTTTATTCCCCTCTCCTTGCTTGGATTAGTATTTTGTTTTTTGATGTGTTATTTTTCCTGGTTGTGATGCCGGCGCGTCTCATTGTGATTGACATGCCATGGCTTACTTTTCGTAGTTGTAACTTTGAATCAAGCCCAGTGACGGGGCAGGATGCTGACTTTACTGTCATGCCGGCATTGTTGACGCATAGCAGGAAGACCTTGGGAATGTCTTCCTTGCTGCTGCAACCAGAACCAGATCTTTTCGCCTCGCAGGAAGCGTTTTCTCGTTTGCAAGGAGGTTTTCGTTCTGGACGTTCCCTGTTTTCGAGCGTATTTCCACGTTTACAGGGAATAAGCAAGTCAGATCCGGCTTGTCCTCTGATGTTAGGCTCACTGACGCTTCGTCACACTCTGATGTCGAGAATGCCGACAAATCGATTTGATCTTGGCTGATCATTCGCCATGTGTGGAATTCATCCGGTCGGGACACCAAAAAACCGGTATCCAATTCATAAATTGGACGTTCATGTTTTCCTGTTCCAATATATCCGAATGGAGATAAGTAGTTGTCTCCCAGCGCATAGATTTCTGCGGGATGCGTGAGTTGAACGGTTCCAGTATCTTTGTGGCTGGCGTTTCCCTCCGGTTCGTGATATATGACGGATGTGTTCTCGAACAATGGCTGATCGATTCCATTGGAGGTGAGAGATGGAGCCAAAGCAAATCGACTGTTCTTTCCTTGTCAGTAAGGCGGCAGCCGAAATGGGCGAACATATTCGCAGCGGTCTCTCTCTTAGAGGATGACGCGGCAACAGACACACGCCAAACAGTGAAACAGCTGTTTGCTGTAAGAGCCCCGACTTTTTTCGCCGTATCGAAGGATGTGGCAACCGACTTGGACAGTTTCGGCTCCCTTGAATCGATTACAAGATAATAACGTCGTCCCACATACACGTCATTTCCACGTCGGATTCGGATTCCAATATGGTTGGCATGATTTGGCGGAGCGCCGCTGTAGTCGCTGGTGAATACCATGCCGGATTCACAATCTTCAGCTTCCCCGACTCTTCTGCGTATGGATTCAGGAGCTATTACCGTTATCTCATTGCTTAGTTCCAGCGTTGGAAGTTTCCGAATGGGAATACTCAAAGATTCCGCTGCCATCTGCCATACTGGTACGTTCGCCCATTGACCGACATATAAGCCTCTGCGTTCTTTTTGAGATCATCACGTAGTTTTCGTCCGATGCCATACAGTCCTGCCTTCAGCACGTACCGTTTTGTGGATTCTTCTTCGAGATCAAGGAAGATGGGAACGACCGGATTCCTCATGAGGAGGTTTCCGGATCCGTTACCGCTGACATACTCGTCACAGAATTTTGCGAGTTCATCATTTCGGTGATGCTTGAAATAAGTTGTGACTTTTGTGGAGTCCAATGCGGCGAGATCGACTGGACGACCACAGTAAGGGCATTTGAAACGAGCGCCATGGGCGATGCGCTTTCTCCCTTTACTGCTGAGATCATGAGCGAAGACAGTTATCTCTTTGCCATCTTTTAATGTCTTCGCCCGATCCATCGTTTAACCTCCTGTGGTTGATGATGAACGCTGAATGGTCATGTCTGCACTGATCCTTTTATTGTAGGAACGGGTGGAAAGCTTTTGCCAGATTGCTAAAGGGTGTGTTTTCCGGAATTGGACAGATACATAAATCTGTATCTCGGAGAGGGTGGTACGTGGAATTATGTATAAGTTAATGTTTTCAATTGCGTAGGTTGTCTCCGAGAAAACGTCTGTACCCGCTCGCTAATCGGAAATATAGGCATAAGTATGTATGTCGACTTTCCGATGTGTTTGTGTGGGAGCATAATGAGTGTATGACGAAGAGCGCGCTTCCCAAACCGATTATCATGCATCTGCCATATCAGAGTATTGAGAACAGAGTTGAAATTGAGAAAGCCTTATCGGAAAGCTGCGGCGATGTTCCACTGTCGGTCGTCGAACGAAGCACGTTGCATTACCTTTTTGACTATCCCACGGTATATGTGGTTCATTCGGAGAAGAGGAATAAGGATACTGGCTGTTTCGAGTACACGGTATATGTGGGCGAAACGAACAATATTCACAATCGGGCCATGCAGCATTTGCGAAACGATTCGAAAATACGTGATGACTGGAAAGAATTCCATAAGCGTCTGCAGAAAAATCCACGTTCGGTATGGCAGTACGTTATTGGTAATGCGCATTTCAATAAGTCGTTGACCTTGGACGTGGAAAACAGGCTGATGCATTACCTTCTGGGCTCCAATTCAGTAAAGACTTTAAATAATCGCCGCACGAATGCCCAAGGTGACTATTACACGCAGGATGAATTTGAGCAGATTTTCTCGGACATTTGGTTGGAGCTGAATCATCAGGATCCGGAATTGTTTCCTGCGGAGGAGATTATTCGCGATTCAGCCTTGTTCAAGGCGTCACCGTTCCATCAGCTCAGTGAGGATCAGCTTGTTGCGGAAGAATCGATTATGAGCGTATTGTCCGATGTTCTTTCTGACACAGATAACGCGGATACGTCACGATTGATTTTCTTACAGGGGGCTGCTGGTACTGGTAAAACGGTACTGTTTAGCCATCTGTTTTACAGGATCGTCACGGAGATGAATGTTGATGGGTATCTTGATGAGGAGGATGAAGATATCCTGGAAAATGTTTTGGCACAGACAAGAGGCAAGAGTAGGCGTAGGAAGGCCTATATTCTGGTCAACCATGAGCAGCAGGTGCATGTCTATAATCAGATTGCAATCAAGCTGGGACTGCAAAAAGGCAACGATGGAATAGCATTTAAGCCATCCCGGTTTATCAATCAGTTCAGCGAAAAGGCAGGTAATCGGGGTATCCCGGACAGGCCGCGAGGTAAAGCCGATGTCGTGCTCGTCGACGAGGCCCACTTGCTGCTCACGCAGGGCAATCAAGGGTATTCCGGTAAGAACATGCTCCATGATTTGCTTCGTCGTGCAAAAGTGGTCATCGCGGTATTCGACCCGAACCAGATTCTACAGACCTCGCAACGATGGGATGAGAAAGAACTGCGTAAACTTTTTCCGCAGAAAGAGCGCGTTGATATACGAGATGGGCAGTTGGAACAATTCATGCCACTGGACATGTGGGGTGAACGTTACCTATTTAGTCATGTACGTCTGACTAAACAATTCCGAATCGCGGCGGATGAGGCGACAATGCAGTGGATAGACGATTTCGCGGACGGAAAGAGTGTTGGGTCAATTCCTAAAGACCTTGGGGAAAAAGATCGGCAGACAGGTAAATACATTCGTGATCCATTTGAGATAAAGATTTTCGATTCGCCTGTTGAGCTGTTCAAAGCCATCAAAGAAAAAGCGTATTTAAAGGCTGCAGGTGTTGATGGGTGCGGTCTTTCTCGAGTGGTCGCTACCTATGATTGGAAATATAATGGGAATAAAGCCAATGATTCCAGTCCTGATGGACTATGGAATGTAGAAATGTACCGGGACAAGCAGGGGACATGGCATATGGGCTCGGCCCCAGGAGTTCAACGCGGATATGATGCGTCAAATCCGGATGGGAACCCCGATTATTTTTGTCATCCGTGGAACTATGAGATCAAAGTAAATGAGAAAACGCTTTCTTCCAATGAAGTTTGGGCTGAGAATCCGCGTACGCTTAACGAAGTGGGGTCGACGTTCTCTATCCAGGGATTCGACTTGAATTATGTAGCGTTATCATCGGGCCATCAGTCACGTATCGTAATGGTGAAATTGTTTTCGATGAGAAGGGTAGCCGTAATAGGAGCGCGGTAGTTAAGAGAAATGGTTTGGTCAGTTATGCGCAATCCAATCTGCGTAACGAGCTGAACGTCTTGCTCAAACGAGGCGTGCATGGATTGTACCTGTTTGCGGTTGATCCAGAACTGCAGAATGCGCTCAAGAAAGCTGCCAGCAAGTGACGTGCCTGTTTCCAACGTTCTATAGGCGGATCGTCAGGGGAGAGGCACATTCCGCTGAATCTTTCGTATCAGAGCGCAATCCCAGCTGAGACTCTTTCCGTACTGCAGGAAGCCCATGAGCGTTCGGCGAAAGGCGATTTGCGGTTCCATACGGCCGATGAGTTGTTCGATTCCTTGGGAATCTGATTATGCTCGATTGGATTCTGGAAGACGGCACTGCATGGTTTCTCCGTACGGGTACCCATAAGGAGAGATTCGGCAACTGAAGAGATTTCATTGGAATCGTCGATTTATTCCGTAGGTGATGAGCGGAGGTCATGCTTCTCTATGCAGGCCACCAAATACGGGTCAGCGGCAGAATATCGCGCGTCTCCTCATCGGTCTTGTCATACACATCAACATAATGGCGGACGAATCCGTCGAGGTCGAGCAGGCGCATGGAACATTGGAGCGGTCCGCCTCGTATCGGGCTTCTCTGGTGAAACCTCCGGTGGAGACATAAGTCCGTGGTCGTTCGTGCGTAGGCCGCCAATGAAGGAACGGATCGCAGGTGCTCCCATGGCACCCTTGCGGTGTTTGACTTCGACCACGATACGTGGCGATTCCAGTCCAAGGGCATCGGGAGATGCTATGACATCGCGGCCGCCGTCCGGCCCTTTCGGCGTGATCCGAGCGCAATATCCCATGGCTTTGAGCAGTCCTGCCACGAGGCGTTCCATGTCCTCCCAGTCAAGTTGGTTCACGCGGTCCTTGATAAGCTCGATGCCATTATCATATGTGGCGGCGCGGGCGTCCTCATTGTCGTCAGAAGCGTCTTCGCCTGCCGCTTCCTCCGGAATCGGCTGCGAGGTCCCCGTGGCTGATCGGAGGTCGTTCATGACCTCGTCCGACACGGCGAAAATAGTCTGGATGCCGCCGAGGGAGTTTTTGGAGGAT
>ENA-OQAS01000468-OQAS01000468.1-human-gut-metagenome-genome-assembly--contig:-NODE-468-length-20913-cov-8.453767_pt1 | contig 20913 bp, 25 predicted proteins | sample MGYA00242733_ERZ504523 | MGnify/ENA primary metagenome ERZ504523 (study PRJEB26092, sample SAMD00036239) | human gut metagenome | host: Homo sapiens | study: EMG produced TPA metagenomics assembly of...
TAAATCATACTCATCTGCACTCACATGGTGCTCGATGCCTGAGTACAATATTGCTATAGAATTGTCCTCCATCTTGTCTAAAATTCTTTGTCTTCTGCTTTCAAAATCCATTTTGCTGCCTCTTATTTCATATATTTTTTAAAAAGTGAACATTTCAACGTCAGTTTTTCATCAATGACATTCACTTTTATATTCGTATTAATCTAGTTATATTTATCATCTGCATTAATTTCTGACATATACCCAGCAGTTATAATGCCTGCCGGCAACGCAACAATTGCAATTCCAAACAATGAACTAATCATTGTAAGAATTTTTCCTATACCTGATGTAGCATAAATATCCCCATAACCAACTGTTGTCAATGACACGGTTGCCCAATAAATCGCATCAAAAAAACTATTAAAAGTATCTGGTTCGATATTAAACATTACAAGTGCCGTCACAAATATGTATCCCATAGCTAGAAAAGCAACTATTGTAAGACTATCCTTTTGCCTTTTAAATACCCTGACAAGTATATCAATATTTTTTGAATATCTAAAACTCTTAAAGACTCTAAACACCCTAAATGTTTTAATAAGTCTTGTTACTCTTAAAAGTTTAATTCCACTATTAATTATCATAAAAGAAGGTAATATGGATAGCAAATCAATTATAGCCATAGCTGTAAATGGATATTCAATATAAGAAACTTTTCCTTTACCAAGCTTATAATCTGCTGTAAATAGTCTTAACATATAATCACAAACAAATATTATTGTTGTAATCCAATCCATAACATTAAAAACACCATTCTGCTCCTTGAATGCTAATGGTACCAGACTAGCAATGATACACATCATCATAAAAATATCATATGCTTTACTTAACGAATCACCATCTTCACTTACTTCAATAATCTCATATATTCTTCTTCTCATTTTTCTTTATATACCATTCATTAAACTGTTTCGCTAATAATTTTATACTACTTACAGTTGTCACATGTTTATACATTTCATTCGGTTTTATCTTCATTCAGATGATAATCATATTAGCATTATCTCTGCAACATCTTTTATTTAATTCACTCCCTTCAAATAATTTTTCTTATCATTATTTTATAATAATACCACAATTCAAATAAAAAACACCCCAGAACCGAAGTTCTGAGGTGTAATATACTCTTGATATTCTCTTTAATCAATTATTTTTTCTATAGTGTCCTCTTCCTATAAACTCTATAATTCCATTATCTCTTAACATTTGTAATTGCTGTCTTATTTTATCTTTTATATGATGATTGTCCGGATGTTTTCCTGCAAGCATCTTCTCAAAACTATACATCTGCTCTAACGTAAAATCCCTGTCTTCAATTATATTAACACAATTCAACACGTCCAACATCCAGCCCCTTGTTTCCAACTTACTACCACGTAAAAATTCTGTTCTATGCACCTTTTCCATTATCTTTTTAACAGATATTTCCTTTTCATTTTGTACAATGTAAATTCTTCCTTCATTTGGAATCCTGTTCAATAAAATATTACAGCCCGTCCATCCTGCTCTTCTAGCAGTTTCTGCCAATGGCTTTCTCTTTTCTATTATATCCGGTGAAAAGAAATATTTTGGTACCATAACAAAATTTTCAATCTGTAGACTAATTTTATTATAGTGCATAAAGAAAAAATTTGGATTATTGATTGAGGTTATCCTCTCTATCATTGTATTATATGCACCATCATTTATCTTATTACTGATAGATGCGCTTTTACTTTTCAACTCATACTCTTCCTTACAGGATGGACAAAAGAAATCAGCAACTGGCCTGTTATTCTCAAAATGTGAAACATATTTATTTCCACAATATGGACAAAACATATTATTATTTACCCAGTCTTCAGTTATAACTCTTATTTTCTGTGCATTACTTGAATAATTATCAGCTTTTCTTCCATCCATCTGTAAATTCAAAATTATCACTCCAATACCGTTTGATATAATACACTATTAAAGCGTGTTCTTATCTTTTCAATGTTTTCTTTTAAAATTTCTATAAGAATACAACTTCTCTTTTTATTCAATGCAGCTACACCTACGGCTCCACTACCTGCAAACGAGTCTAATATTATTTCTCCCTCATATGTAACATATTCCAATATCTCTTCACAAAGTTGTACCGGTAACTCACTCTGATGTATTTTGTTTTTCCTGGCTACTGGTTGCACATCAAACATAGCAGGCAGCATGCCATTACATCCACTCATATAACATTTTTCCCCGGTTAAATCAGATTTTTTCTTATCAAATCTCATATTTCTAGCTTTTCCTTTGGAAAAAATCATTATATCCTGTGTATTCTTTGCCTTTCTCCCTGTATTGCTCACAAATGTTCCTTTTTTCCATGATACTTCGAATAATAAACAAATCCGGCCGCTTTCGCATATTGCTTAATTTGATAAAGATACTCATAATTATTCTCATTCTCTGCCGGTAATACCTCAACCAAAAAGCATCCTGCTTTTAAAACTCTTGCTTTTTCCTTAAAATCATCAAGTGTATATCTAAAACAATCATATTCTGCAAAAGCCTTGTTCCACCTTTATTTGATTTTTATCTAGCCACGGATGATCTGTCAAAATACAATCAATGCTGTTATCTCCTAGCATAGATAAATCTCTGCCGTCTCCCTCAATTAATATACACTGTTCATCCTTATTGTCAATTGTACAATATACGCCTTTTGATATTCTTTCAAACCTAATACCTATTTTCTCATAAATACGAGCTCTAACTGTTTCCTTCGGTTTATCAGCATTTTGCTGGTATGCCTCATTTAATGAGAAGCTTTCATTATCCTTAAAACAATTAAATATCTTTTCTGCTAATGTCATTTCGCACTACCTCCTTAGATTTTGGATCTTGATCCTATCATAGGAGACGCTCAAATAAAAGTACTATTTTTATCTTTTACCTAAATATTTTATAAATATATTGCACCTATACTCTTTTCTTGCTATTATTAATTCGGTGCTACCCTATTCGGTAGGCGGTTAGTCCTTCAGCAGAGGGACTGTGACCCTCTGATTACATAGAAATCATCTCGTATGAAATCTCATAAAGGAGGGATGCCAATGTTGACTCTTGAAGGTCTCATTGCAGTTTTAAGCTTTGGCTTAACCTGCTTTGGGCTTGGATATACACTCGGTAATAAATCACAAAAAAATAATCGCCCCCGGTCTGGTCAAACTGAGACGATTATTTTAATCAACTTATAAAACCGGGCTAACCGTCTATCGGTAGCACCTTTTATATATATATGATATCATGATATCTAATTTATGTCAAAATAATATTAATCTATTTCTCAATTTTCTTAATTGCACTGTCTTACACAAGACAGGATTTTCCGTGTTAGTTACCTGTACTATATTGGATTATCGCCCCTACTTTTTTACAGTTGCCCCACAAGAAAGCATTTTATTAGATTGTACGCATAATATCAGCATTTTTAAAATTTGTCAACTAAATTTGTGTGCTACTGTAAATCGACCGATTTTCACGACTTTTTGCAAACATTCAGACATAAAGAAAACCCTTGAAAATACTGGATTTCCAAGGGTTTTGATGTTCTTTTGATATTCTTTGTAATTATCTCTTTGAGAGCGTTTTTAGAGCGTGAAAAGCCCATAAATTTGGGATTTGTGTCTGGTAGTGTTACATATCTGTTGTATGCATGGCACTACCCACAGATTCCCAGAACTACTCATCACTCTATCAAAGAAAGGACTATCATTATGAAAAAATACTTTGCTTACTACAACCAACACAAGAACGGAATTGACATTGCTTTTGACGACAATGTACTTCTGTTTATCTCATGTGCCGAAGCAGAAAAGAATCTCCATACTACGCCTAACTCTCAAAGCCTTATTGATAATCTTGCTATTGATGAGCCTCTTAAATATGCTGCACTGGCTCTTGATTGTGAGTTGCAGGACTGGGCTGATGCTATGGATACAAACTGGAATCCCTATTAAATTACTCTATAATCATTTATTTTTGAATGCAGGATTATTGGCAAGTTCCAATAATCCTTGCAATTTTTGTGGTTCCCTGATTATATCCGTCATCACACTAAACATCGCTGCATTACTTTGCTGCTTTTCATTGCTTTCAAGAGCATTTTTATGTTCAATCTGCATTATTTCAATTTTATGTTTATGCTCCTGCTCACATTTTTCAGTTTCAAGCTGATGTTTTTCTTTCAATGATTCAATATCCACTTCATGTTGCTTCATTAACTTTTCTATTTCATGCTTATTACTTTCTTGTAATGTTGCGATTTCTGCTTTGGCTTTTTTATTTGCTGTCAAATAAGAAATAATCCCTGTTATGATAGCTGGTACACATGAGACCCATAATGTATCTAATATTTCTTCCAATTCTTTTTACACCTCCAGTTCTTCAACACTCACCACATAAGTTTGTAGATTTAAACCATATCAATATTTATCTCATATCGTTAACAAATTTACTAAAGTTTATTTTATAGTTGCCTCTATTCTATTCTTCAATCGCAAAGGAATATCTTTTTCATCTTCCCACATAATTGTGTTAATCTGTGCAATATCAAAATGTAATTCAACGCCCTTTTTGCATAACTGAATTACTGTTTTTCCTAATCCCATTGCATATCCCTCTTCAAAATACGCCCCATTATTTCTATGTGTTAAGTCAACAACAACAAATCTACTCTTATTAATTCTACTTAATAACTCTGGCGTTATAAAGCCATTATGTTCAACTTCATCGATAAATATCGCATGATATCCAGCATCAAAAATCCCTTCTCGTATTGCTTCTCTTAATTTTAGAGTTTCACTTCCAAATCTCATTGCTACTAATGCATCTTTTCCATCATTATCTCTTTGTTGTAATTGATCTATCCTATCATAGCCTTTAGGGGTAATAGAAATCTCTCCATAATAACTATCCTTCTTGAAACATCACCATTTATACAGTTTATTCCCTTAACATATCCTATTTCAAACAAATAAGATGTCATATAAAGCGCTTGCTTTACTAATTCTTTATCATCCACAGTTTCTCTATTGTCTGATTTAAACCTTCTAACAAACATACAACTTAGAAGTGATGGAATGTCCAGTTTAATTTCCTGTCCAACAAATTCTGTTAATTCATTTAATTTAAGCAAAATCATATCAACTTTTTGAGAAAAACTTTTTGGAAACCACAATGAAATAATATCCTGATCCATATGGACTGGCATTCCTGCAATATTATTACCATTTCTGAATTCCACTGTATATGTATCACACCATTCTTTTGATTTCGTAGAATAATACCTGTGTTCAACTCTCCCCTGCCGATTTCTGAATCCCTCATAAAACAAAAATGGTGCCAATTCATTATAATCTAATTCTTCATATGCATTATTCTCCATTGAATATTCATACCGTCCACAAACGGGACATTCATAAAAAACTGCAATAGGATTATAACATACTTGCTTAAATATTCCTCTCTTACCGCATACCTGACACTGTTCCATAACATTCATAATTTCTCACCTTTAATAGATTATTAACCTATGCTTTCTTACAACTACTCAAATTATTTTATTAATTTGAATCATTCATCTGTTTCCTCAACAAGTATAATTCCAGATGATTGTTCTCTATTGTCAAAATTATTAATATAATATGCCAATATTTCCATTCTATTTTTTACTCTTTTGAATGAATGCCCACCTTTAGATATCAGCGCAAGCAATCTATACTCTTCTATTACAGTACCTGAATAACCGGAAAAAGCTTTCATTACGCTATCTGCTTTTGCTGAACTGAATGCTGACAATTTTTCATTTATCGCGTCTAATGCTTTTAATTTGTTTTTACAATCAGTTTTAAAATCAACCAATCTCAGAACTATTAAAAGCAATAAAAATTTCATTGCTCTTGCATTACATGAAATATAATTTACAGGTATAGATTCATCATCAGCTATTTCATTTAATGTCTCAATCAAATAGTTTACACTTTTTATCGTATCATCATTTAAATCCTTACAACTATCTAGGAATTTCATGACTTCCTTGTCAGTCACGCCAAAACCTATTTGACCATCTATCAATCCTACAATACTATAGAAAACGCGATCAAACTGCTTCCTTTTATTTTGAAATGCTAACTTTGATAATAAAATTTCTTTTTTTCAATCTGATTCAAATACTTTTCAAGCTCAGTATCTGGTATCGAATTAAGTTAATTCTCCTGCCCTAAGTCTTTCTTGATTCTGCAAGTAACGAAAATACTCCGTTATCTCATCATCAGAAGCATTTGTTATATTTGTAATAGATATATTATATGCTAAAATATTATCTTGTATTGCCTCAGGAAGTTGTTTAAATGAAATAGATATTTTGCCTTTATTATTCATTCTTTTTTTTAGCCTATTTAATTTTTCATCTGTATCTTCCCCCATATATTCTATAATGTATTCTATAATATCTTTAGATATATCACTTTGAATAACATACTCATTTTCAATAAATTTATATATCGTAGTTAGTCTTTGTTGTCCATCTACAACCTCTTGCATAGCTCCTTTTTCATTTTTCTCAGTACGTACTCTTAAACTCACATTTCCAATAGGATAGCTTTTAATAATACTATATAGTAATTTATCTTTAAAATCCGAACTCCATATATATCCCCTTTGATAATTAGGTTGAAGATCAATACCATCTCTTTTATTTATATTCCTAATTTGATTCAATATAGTCTGGATTGGTCTTGAATCATAGGAAAAAGCCATAACAAATGCCATAAAATACCTCCTAATATAATTCTTATAGTTAGGATAACACTATTCAAGGCTTTTTTCAATAGACTCTATTGTTTTTTTAGAATTATATTTTTATTTTTACAATTATTCGTCAATGACTCTATTTGGTATCATAAATATAAGATAATAAACAAATATATATTATAAAAGCACTCCTGAAATCAATCCTGAAGTGCAATTAAACCAAATTAACATATAAATAACAATGCCACTTATAAAATTATTCTAAATCTCCAGTCCATTATACAGACCAGTTTCTCTCACAATACTATTCTCATACCACTCTTTAGGTGACCCGTCTGTTTTATAAGCTGCATCTAACATTTTATATATCTGCGGATACTTAACATCAAATCTTAGTAATGTTTTAAGCTCGGTAGTCTGTATAGGAAGAATTTTCATTCCTGTAATATACTTTGTTCCTGCATTGTTATAATACTCCATAAATCTTCTGGCTCGGAAATCTGATATTACATTATTATTTAAAAATGTTGTGATAAACACACAATATGCTTCGTCTTCATGATGTGCCAAACAATAATCTCCCAAATGTCTTGATACTGGCACCATTTCCATTCTTCTTTGATTTTGACCATCTGCCAGCGTTGCTTCTATTAACAATGTATGTTTAGGATACTCATATGTCATTTCATACTTCCATACTATATCTGCTTCACCGCCTCCAGCATGAGTCTTAGGTAACAAATCCGCTTCTAATGATAAATTCATATATTCCAGAACATCACCTTTTCGTTCGCTGATTATATACCAAGCACATATTCAAATATTGTAGGAATATCTGCATTGTCTGTAACTATGCTTCTTATTTCATCATCATTTCTGCTTTCAAAATCATCAAGCAGTCTAACAATAGTATTTTTATCAAACTTATCATCTATAAGCTTATTAAATCTTGTGTAGCGCTCATCTTTTATAACTTTCTGAGCCATCTCCTTATTTGTAACATTAGTCCCCAGAGCATATCCCAATTGATATAATATATTTATGTCTATATCAAAAATGAGCCTATATCTTTTAGCATTGAATTTTTTGACAATAACTCTGTCTGTTCAAAGGCTATATTTAACAGATTTCCCGCTATAATCTCAATATAACATTGTGGAAGTACATCTAATTTTATGTTATTATCCTCAAACAAAACGACATCTGTTATTTTGAAATATCTTCTGTTCAAATCAAAGTAATCTGATAATGTTGCTCTTGCCTTAAAAATATGCACTACCTTAAAAAATTCTTCATTAAACTGTTCTTCTGTTGTTACCTGTATATTGGAACAGCATTAAGTACAGATAGCCCCTCTCTGGAGATTACACTTCGTGCACTGCTGTTGAAAAATATTTTCTCCAAGCTCCGCCAACCTTACTATTTGTTAATTTCTTTGTAGCTTCATAAAATTCTAATGCAAGATTATCTTTTGAAAATACAATCTTTTTCAATAAGGAATATAAGGTATAATATGGCTTGTCATATTTTGCACTTTTTCTATTGATTCCAATGTTACATATCAATTCTTCTGAGATAGGCTCTGTTTTCAACAAGTTCAACGCCTGCTTATAATTATCTTTTTCCATCAAAACAGATAAGATAATATCATCAAAATCCTTCTCACCGGTCTCACGATATCTCTTTATACTTCTAACTATATTTTTTGTAGTATGCTCATCCACACATAATGGTAAAAGATATGTAAACTCATCATTTGTGAGATATCGCACTTTTCTCTGGGCCATCTAACTCCACTATTGTATGCTACCGTGAAAAATCGACCGATTTTCACGACTTTTTGTAAACATTCAGACATAAAGAAAACCCTTGAAAATACTGAATTTCCAAGGGTTTTGATGTTCTTCTGATATTCGGTTGAATTATCTCTTTGTTAACGTTTTGATAACAAGAAAAGCCCAGAAATAGGGGATTTGTGTATGACAGTGTTGCATATGTGTTGTATGCAGTTAACTGTCCACACATTCCCAGAACTACTCATTACTTTAACAAAGAAAGGACTAATACTATGAAAATACATTTTGCTTACTATAACCAGTACAAGAACGGAATTGATATTGCTTTTGCTGATAATACACTTCTATTCTTATCCTGTGCAGAAGCTGAAAAGAATCTCCATACTACACCTAACTCTCAAAGGCTTATTGATAACCTTGCAATTGATAATCCGCTTATGTATGCTGCACTTGCTCTTGATTGTGAGTTGCAGGATTGGGCTGATGCTATGGATGAGGATTGGAGTCCTTAATCCAAAACATCTTTAACTATATTACTCCAAAATATTTTTCAAAGAATACCTTTAACTTATCAATTACTGTTTGTTTTTTCAAAGCCCTATTTGAGCCACCAGAGAATCTTGAAATTGGAGGTAATATTTTATCAATATCTGTTCCTGTGGTTTTTATTCCTCCATCTCTAAATGAATTCTCTATAAATTTTTGAGCTTCATCATGTTTTAGTTTTTCATCTTGAATAATTTTTTCTAAATCTTTCTCTTTTTGTTTTTTTACAAAATCTTGCCAATCCTTTTCAACATCCGTTTTTACTGTCATTTGGGCAACAAAACCTTCAATTAAAGCTTTTTTGCTACGTAACTCAACGCTTGCATCTATTGATTTGTTAATATTAGCAATAATTGTTTTATCTTCACAGTTCGATTCATGATATTTTACAACAAGCATCAAGATATAATCTATATTGACCTCAACCTGCTTAATAAGTTCTATTTCAAAAACTATATCATCATTAATTCGTTCTTTTTCAATGTCACTTTTTTTAGCATAATCTTGATATAAGTCAATGTAAATACTCTGATAATCTTGTAAATCTATAGCTAATACAGAACTATCATTTTCGAAATCATCAAAACATCTTAAAATATTTCTCAATTTCAAAATACTACCAAATAGTTTGATAAAATTTTTTCGTTATCCTCGCCGATGATTTGACTGCCTATCGGAAATTCATTTACCAGTCTGGTTACAAGCTCGTTATAACCTTCAATATGCTTTCCGTGCTCATCTTCATAGCCTTTCATATACTCATTGTAAGTTTTTAGAATAACCATACCTCTTGCGTTTTTATCCCCAAAAAGTGCTAAGGCATTATTAGTGGCTGTTTCAAGGTTTCTAAAACAAACAATGTTTCCAAATGTTTTAACTGAGTTCAAAATACGATTAGTACGGGAAAACGCTTGTATCAAACCATGATCCTTTAAATTCTTATCTACCATAAGGTATTGAGAGTTGTAGCATCAAATCCCGTTAGAAACATATTGACTACGATCAGCAAATCAATCTCACGATTTTTCATTCTCAATGATACATCTTTATAATAGTTGGGAAATTTATCGGCAGATGTATCATAGCTAACCTTAAACAGCTTATTATAATCATCAATCGCACTGTCAAGAAAATCCCGTGAAGTCTGATCAAGACCACTTGTGTCAAAATTCTCATCTTGCAAGATATCATCCGGATCTTCTTCGTTTGGATTAAAACTGAATATCGTAGCAATATTTAATTTGTGACCCGTTTCCTCCATTTGCTTTTTAAATTCATTGTAGTATGCAATCGCTGCCGGAATAGATGCAACTGCAAAAATCGAATTAAAACCATTTACTTTTGCAGTTGATTTTTGCTCTGATACAGTATTATTCTTTGACATCGCCATTTTTTCTACATTCGTAATCACTTTATGGTCATAATAGGAACGACTTTGATTGCGATAAGTTTTCTGCTCAAAATGTTCAAGAATGTATTGTGTAATCTCAGATACTCTTTTAGGGTCAAGTAAAGCTTTTTCACGGTCAATTGCCTTTACTTGCTTATCGTATAAAAGCTCAGGGTTTTTGATCGTGTTGATATAATCAATTCTAAAAGGCAATACATTACCATCATGGATAGCATCAACAATGGTGTATGCGTGCAGTGGTCTTACTTTATTTCCGTTTTCATCCGGTTCACCGCCGAAAACCTGTGCTGTGGTACGCATATTCGGAGCGTTGGAACTGTTCGAGTTTATTGCAAAAATAGGGGTGCCTGTAAACCCGAAGATATGATAATTTTTAAAGTGCTTTGTAATAGACTTGTGCATATCTCCAAACTGAGAACGATGGCATTCATCAAAAATCATAACAATGTGTTTTTTATAAACTTCATGTTCTTTGTTCTTGGATATGAATTTATCTAACTTTTGAATGGTTGTGATGATGATTCTTGCATTATCATCTTCCATTTGTTTTTGCAGAATTTTAGTAGAGGTGTTGCTGTTGGCAGCACCTTCTTCAAATCTGTCGTATTCTTTCATTGTTTGGTAGTCAAGATCTTTTCTATCGACAACAAATAATACTTTATCAATGAAATTCAATCCTTGAGCAAGCTGTGCGGTTTTAAAGCTGGTTAAAGTCTTGCCGCTTCCGGTGGTATGCCAAATGTAACCGCCTGCCTCTTTTCTGCCGGTTTTTTTGAGATTAGTAGAAACGATAATGCGGTTTAGGATTTTTTCAGTTGCCGCAATTTGATAAGGACGCATTACCAATAGTAAATCATCTGAAGTAAACACACAGTAACGAGTCAAAATATTAAGCAGCGTATGTTTTGCCAAAAAGGTTTTTGTAAAGTCCACAAGGTCCGGGATGGTACGGTTTTTTTCATCCGCCCAATAACTTGTAAATTCAAAGCTATTAGAAGTCTTTTTCTTTTTTGCTGCGTTTTTTCTGCATTATCTTTGATATGCTGAAATCTTGTTGTATTAGAATAATACTTTGTGTGTGTACCATTGGAGATTACAAACAGCTGTACATACTGATACAATCCGCTGCCTGCCCAAAAGCTGTCACGCTGGTATCGATTGATTTGGTTAAACGCTTCTCGAATTGCGTTTCCTCGTTTTTTAAGCTCAATATGCACCAATGGCAATCCGTTTACCAAAATCGTCACATCATAACGAGTATCATGCTTTCCGCCATCTTCTTCATACTGGTTTATTACCTGCAAATGATTGTTATGAATGTTGGTTTTGTCGATCAGTTTGATGTTTTTTACATATCCGTTATCAAGGGTAAGGTTTTGCAGATAATCTTCCTGTATTTTGCGGGTTTTCTCTACAATTCCATCATTACCGTTTGAAATAACGCTGTTGTAAAAGTCGTTCCACTCTTTATCGAAAAAGGTGTAGTTATTCAGTTTTTCAAGCTGTGTACGGAGGTTGTCAATTAAGTCCTGTTCGCTTTTTATAGTAATGTATTCGTAGCCTTGACTGACAAGCGATTTATAAAATCTTGTTCAAGCGCCGCTTCGCTTTGATAGTCGGTGCTTTTCCTTTTTTCGGGTGTGTACTCAGCCACTACTGTACTTTCAGTAGAGCTTGCCACAATTTCAAAGCTATTCATTTTCCGCCGCCTCCTTTTTCTTAAAAGTTAAGAGCTTATCTCGGTAATATTCATATTGCTTTTGTCTTGCTTCAATTTCCAAAGATAAATCATCATATAAGAAGTTAAAATATTTTTCAAAACAGTCAAGATGATTAACTATTTTTTCCTGAATATCAATTGGAGGCAATGTAAGTTCAAATTCTTTCAGCCATCCAGTATTTAAATTTACTTTTGCAGCACCAAAAACTTTTTTTCTAACTTGAGACCAAAATAAATCTGTATTCATCCAATGTTTTAAATAACTATTAGAAACAATATTTTATTTTTATTCTTAAAAAGCCTAAACTTACAAATATGCATAACTTCTCATCGGTGTCAATAATAACAGGATGCCCTAAATTTGACCCAACTCTTGTAAAAAGTATATCTCCTCGTTTTGGTTTTGCATTTGATGTTGCTTTCGCATAATCTATTTCTGAAATATACTTAACATTTTCAAGATCAAGAAAATCTTTTGATGTGTTTTGTGCAGAAATAAATTTAACACCTGAATTCGTATATTTAGGTGTAGCAGTTAAACCTAAATATATGTCACATATTTCTTTTAGTTTAATCTTTTTGCAATCATATTCTTCTTTAAAATTTAGTAATGACTCAGAATAATACTCATACTGCTGTTTTCTTGCAGTGAGTTCCGTAGTGAGTTCCGTAGTGAGTTCCGTAGTGAGTTCCGTAAATTTATCCAATATACGAACGATTTCTTCTTGTACCGGTAAAGGTGGAAGAGGAATTATGAAGTCTTCAGTTACTCGCAAAGAAATTTGAGGTAATGATCCCATTCCTGAAGCTGCTTCTCTGAAGTGTTCAATATTATTTTTCAGAACATAATATAAATATTTTACTTTGATTGGATTATCTGCTGTATATGCCCACATTTCATTTTTAAAAGTAAATGGTTTATCATAATAAACAGCATCAATTACCCCTCTGGACTGCACTAAAACAGCAGGTACTCTCGTAATATTTGCATTAGGTATATCAGCTTCATGAGCAGTGATGACAGTTTTTCCTCCTGCAAAGATTTTGATTTCACCGTCATCAGATGCAATTTCCTTCATTTTGCCCGCAGTAATAGGAGTACCTTTTATTCTTGTATAACTATTTTTTATTTTCTTAAATTCTACCCCATTTGGGCAAAGTTCATTTATAAGTTGTTCTAATTTACTCATTCTCCTCACCTCCGGTATGCCAACCTAAGGTACCTATCGCATCCATTAATTCTCTGTTTGTTTTTATTTTTTCCAGCACACCTGTAACTAATCGATAAAAAGCATCAAATTTTTGTAATGCCTCGTCTTCGTCATAATCTCCATGAACCACATCACTAAGTTCACCAAAGAGTTTGTAGCCATCTTCAGCAAATTCCGAAGGGATAATATTACATTGATCTTTTACTGGTGTAAGAATCTGAATAAATGGTTTAAGATTGCCGTTTGCTTTCCTCGTTTCAATGGGAGGATTTGCAGCCTCTGCTGTTTGAGTAATAATTCTTTCAAAAACCTTTCTCAAATAAACAATAGACCCTGCTCCAAATCCTTCCCTTGCTGCCTTTTTGGCTTTTTCCAAAGCGTTTGTAAAATCACCGTAAGTTTCAGTGTTCAGCGAAACTGATTCAGAAAATTTTTCGCTTCTTTTTGCAATACGCACATAAGGATATTGATTATGTATATTATCTTCCTCCCTGCACTCAAGCAAAAACCACATTTGCACAGAAGCCCCGCAACGAGGACATTCAAGAACACAGTCAATACTGACGGTCTTTTCGTTTACACCAATACAGAACAAGTCTTCCCCGGAATAAAATGTTCGCTGATCGCCGCAATTATTGCAATAATAATTTAATGCAACCTTACCGACCGCAATTTTTTTAGAATTTCCAGTCTTAAGCTTTCTACTGCCCAAAAATCCTTCTATTTGCACATAATCTGTTGTTATCGGTTTTGATAACACATCTGATAATCTCATACATTACGCCTCCTCAATTTCAGCTATAATCGCATCAATTTCGCAACGCAATGTATTTTCACGCTGAACAATTTCAGATATTTGCTTGTTAAGGACAGCTATATCGATAGCTTCTCTTGTATCCTCGCTTTCTACATAAGTTGATACAGATAGATTGTAATCTGCATTTTCAATATCTTCTTTTTTCACAAGAGCAGTAAAATGCTTTTCAGTCTTTCGGTTGATATAAGCGTTTAATATATTCTGAATGTTATCAGGCTCGTTGCTTGATGTTCCATCCCCCAATTTATTGCTGTTGGTAGACTTGACAAATTCCTTTGAAGCGTCAATAAACAGAGTTTGGTTGTCGACTTTGGATCTTTTGAGAACCATAATGCAAGTCGCAATGCTCGTTCCGTAAAAAAGATTATCGGGCAGCTGAATGATACATTCGATATAGTTGTTATCGATCAGGTATTTTCTAATTTTCTGTTCTGCGCCTCCACGATACATAATACCGGGGAAACAAACAATAGCTGCTGTTCCGTCTGTAGCAAGCCAGCTAAGACAATGCATAATAAAAGCAAAGTCCGCTTTTGATTTAGGAGCCAATACACCGGCAGGAGAAAAACGAGGATCGTTTATCAGTGTTCCGTTGTCAGAGCCTTCCCATTTAATGGAATAAGGTGGATTTGAAACGATGGCTTCAAACGGTTCTTCATCCCAATGTTTAGGATCAGTCAAAGTATCACCGTGTTCAATGCTGAATTTATCGTAACCTATGTCGTGCAGGAACATATTGATGCGGCAAAGGTTATAAGTTGTAATGTTGATTTCCTGACCGAAGAATCCATTTCGAACATTATCTTTACCGAGAATTTTTGCAAACTTCAAAAGCAATGAACCACTGCCCACAGCAGGATCGTATACTTTATTTACTTCTGTTTTCATTTTACCGTTATTATCAAGAAGTGAAATTTTTGTCAGAAGCTCAGATACCTCTTGTGGGGTGAAAAATTCACCGCCACTTTTACCGGCATTAGAAGCATACATTCCCATAAGATACTCATAAGTGTCCCCAAACGCATCAATGGAATTATCTTGATAATTACCAAGATCCATATCTCCGATAACAGTAATTAATTTTTTAAGCCTTTTGTTTCTTTTAATAACTGTTGGTCCGAGCTTATTGCTGTTCACATCTATATCATCAAACAGTCCTTTAAAATTTTCTTCGCTTGGACTTCCAATGGCAGAGGCTTCGATGTTCTTAAAAATCTCTTGTAGTTTTTCATTTAGATTTTCGTCCAAGTCACTAATTTCAATTTCCTTACCATTTTTTTCAGACTTTTCTTTAACATCTTTATCTTCTTTTCTAATTTTCAATAATAAATTATTAAACAATTCAGTTGGCTTGATAAAGAATCCCTTTTCTTGCACCATTTCATCTCTAATGCTTTCTGCTACATCATCATCAATCTTGGCATAATCAAACTCATTATTTCCTGCATCCCATTCCCCTTTATTTATGTAACTTGTAAGATTTTCAGATATGTATCTATAAAACAGTATACCTAAAACATACTGTTTAAAATCCCAGCCATCAACGCTGCCCCTAAGTTCATTAGCAAGTGTCCATATTGTACGATAAAGTTCATTTCTTTCTTGTTCTCTTTTATTATCACTCATTTTTGCAATCTCCATTCTTAAGTATTTTTTGTAATTTATGTTTTTTCGCAATTCACTGCACAACTCTTTATCTTTTAATATTTCAGCAATATCAGCAGGCACTTCATTTCGCTCTTGTGCAGCCAAGTCAAAAAATAAATTTCTTTGCTCTTCTGTTGGATTCAACAACTTTAGCATTGCAAATTGTCTTTCTGGAGGAGGTGGATTAACTTTACCACTTAAAATGTCATAAAAATACGGTTTTTTTATACCGAGTGTGGTGTAAAACTTGATATTTGATAAGTTTGCCTCTTTTATCATTTGTGCAAGTAAATTGCAAAATTTAATAGAATTATCATTATCCAAGTAATCACCACCATTTCTAATTTAGTATGTAAGTATACATACTTACATACTATCATTTTCTAATAAAAAATCAACAAGAATCAATCGTGTATTTATTGATTCTTGCTGGTTTTTATAGACGATAGATTTCTTATCTATTATATCTCTATGTGTATTTATATTTTATTCATCCTTTTACTTTTCCCTCATACATCTCCCACAATCTCTTCTGCTCTGCTCCTATCCTCAATATCTCCTGCAAATCCCTCACCATCGCCTCAACATTAGCATCCATCTGCTCAACAGTACCAGTGCGATTACCTGCCGAAATCTCCCATTGAACACTCTCTTTAGAGTAATATTCTTTAGTCTCCACATTCATATATCCATACAACGAATATGAATAGCCACTGCTTTTCTCTAGGAATATCGGTGCTACTTCCCCTTTAGAAGTTTTCCATCTCATCAGCCTTGGAAACCAACACAAGCCTTCTTTTATCAGTTCTTTGAATGCTTCAAGCAGCTTGCCCAGCTCATTCAATATTCCACGGAATGAGTTTCCTGCCTCTATTGTCTTATCTGCTTCGACCTGATTAGCATATTCTTCTATTGTAGGTGCAAATAATCTGAATGACGATACAAAATTCTTGATTCTATCAAGTAATATCTTAGCATCTTCTGCTTTTTCAATAGCACTTGCCAACTCTCCATTTACCAATTGAAGTTCTGACCTCTTTTCGTCAAGTTCCATTGATATCTGTTTTGATTCTCTACTATCCATTTCTGATAGTGACTTAGTAATCCGCCGCATACTTTCCAAGCATGAAATATCAGACTCCAGTTTTTCTTTTTTATCCGTATATTCTTTTTCAATAGCTTTATTTGCCTTAACTGCCCTATCCGATTCTTCCACCTGCTCTTGTAATTGTGTCAAATGCTTTGTCTCCTGAGCTACCTTATACTCTGCAACGGATAAATCATGATTTCGACCTTTCGACTTTTCTTTTATCTGTTCTCCAAACCAGTCATCAACTTCTTTATTTGCCACCTCACGAAGCTCATCTTGTAGCACTCGTGATAACACAGATTTAGTGAATACCTTCCGTTTTGACACTTGCTTGCTAAGACCTTTCTTATATCCATCTGCCACAGGGACTCCAACAATGTGCATATGCGGACTATCCTCATCAAGATGAACCACAGCATTTGCAACTACAAACTGTGGAAGCCTCTTTCTAAGCTCGTCCAGTATTATCTGATATGACAATTTCATATATGACTTCATATCATCAAATTGCTTCCAAAACTCCCTGTCACCTATCTGAATGATTATTTCAACTGCCATATCCTGTTCCTTGCCTGCAACATGTTCAAAATAATCTTCCATTTTTCGGTCTGGTCGTATCTGCTTTTTATTATATTCTTCTAATGCCTCATCGAATTCTTTATGGTATACTGTTTTTACATCATCAATCAGATTTGATGTACCATATATGATACAAATGTTGTCTTTGCTATAATCTGATGATTTATATTTTCTCAGGTTATGCTTTGCAACAGCTGCAAGCTTAGATTTCGATGTAATGGCACTTTTCTTATTGCTCACATGAGCTGTATATGAAATATTTCCCATTCGCATCTCCTTATCTGTACTACCTTTTTATCTGTTAAATCTATCGGAGCAGTGCAGTTATCATCTTGGCTCTGCCACAGATGATAACCCCCTAGCAGTTTTGGCAAGCCAATTGCAGTGGGCTCTCCGAGGGTTTTATATATTATCTTTACCATTACCAAGAGTTTAATAATCTGTACTTTTTATGATTACAGACTCTAAACTCTTTCCTAGAATTTAGAATCTGCTTTTTCAAGCATCCAGATTGTTAAACTCTTTATTCCGGCATTACCCAAGTCCAGTAAATTGTTCCATCTTCTGCTTTTTCTTTATCTGATGTTATACCCAGCTTTTTCTTTGCCGATAAAAGAGTATTTCTCTTAATGCTCCTCTTTGCAGCTTCCATCATTATTTCATTAGATGGAATTACCTTGTTTGAACCAAAGTATTCTTTGATAAAATTCTCTGCTATATCCAGCTTCTTTTTTCCTCTTCCTTCATTACCCGACAGAAGCTCATCTATGGTGATATCATAAGGTCCTATGCAGACCATTCCATTATCCTCCGTCATTTCAAATCCTATTGCATCCCCTGTTGGAGCTAATGAAGATTTATCATGTGCCATTATCCTGATATTCGGTTTATCACGGAGTCTTGCCACCAGCAGAACACTTCTGGCAGTTGCCTGTATATCAATAGAACCAAGTCCTCTGTATGTTGATTTACTGCCAGATGCCTTATTCATATGACCGATAAGAATAATTGCACAATTATGCTTTTCTGCTATTATTCCAAGATGCTTTAACACCGGTCTTATTTCATTTGCTCTATGCATATCAACTGTAGCTCCGATATATGCCTGAATCGGATCAAGAATGATTAACCTCGCCTTAGTCTCAATTATTGCCTGCTCCAGCCTATCATCTGTCATTGATAATTCCTTATCTGTCTCATCAATAACCCGAATCATGGAACAATCTGCTCCTGCCTTTTCTAATCTGGGCTTAATTGTATCTTCAATTCCATCTTCTGCTGTCTGATATATGATATGAATAGGTTCATATTCCTTATCATCGTCACAGGGGAGCGGCAAGCCCCTGCTAAGAGCTGCCGCTAACTTGAGAACCAAAGTTGTCTTTCCTTCTCCCGGATCTCCTTCAATAATTGTTATCTTTCCGTATGGTATATATGGATACCATAGCCATTTTACCTCTTTTGAAACCACATCCTCCATATGAATAAGTTTCAGTTCAACATTCTGTTTTTCAACCATATTCATCCTCCTTGCTATACTGCTTCTTTGTTAAAATATCCTGTTTCTTCCCAAACTTTTTTATCCGGACAATAATAGCTGAACTCATTTGAGCTCCCTACCTTTATTGCCGTTCCAAATTTGAGTAATCCTTGTTGTATTCCCAGCCTTACATACTGTGCGTCCTTCCCTATTGCACTTGCAATCTCTTTTATTGGTACATTTCTCCCTGTAAAAGCTGGTAAATCACCCTGATAGATAACTTCTGGCATCTCTACCACCTCCTCTTTTTATACAGAGCATTTCTTGCTCTGTTATGTTTTGTATTATACAGACCTTTATTTGCTCTGTCAATAGTTTAAAATTTAATGTTGACTATTAAATATTAGTGTGTTACATTTAAAATCACAGGAGGTTGAGGCAATGAATACCGGTAAAAAGATTAAATTAATACGAACCTTTCGTGGTTTAACCCAGAAAGAACTAGGCGAAGCTTGTGGAATACATGAAGTTGCAATCCGTAAGTATGAGCTTGGAAAGAATCTTCCTAAGCCTGAACAGCTTAGAAAAATTGCAGATGCACTTGGTGTCAATGTTAATTCATTGATGGAATTTGATATCGAGGCTGATGGTGATGTACTACCATTACTATTTGCTATTGATGAAACATTTGACATTTCTATCAAGGATTTAGACGGAGAGCCCGGTATATTCTTTACCAATAAGAATCTTGTTCAGTTTCTTAAAGACTGGCAGGCTATGAAAGAATTACTTGATAATGGCAGCCAGACACAGGATAATTACGAAATATGGAAGACTATCCGCCCAAGTGTGACAAAGGTAACCCACGAATAACAATCATTTTATCCGTTTGCTATCAGCTTTCTAGTAAATAGCGAAGATGGTGCTTATGAAGTTACCCAACGGATACGGAAGCGTTGTAAAACTTTCCGGCAAAAGAAGAAAACCTTATCAAGTGAGAAAAACTGTAGGCTGGCACTACGATGAGGCGAAAGACAAACAGGTTCAGGATATGATTACAATTGGATATGCAGCTACCAGAGCTGATGGCTTGCAAATGCTTGCTGATTACAATAATAATCCATTTGATACCAAGGCTACTAAGATGACATTTTCAGATGTCTATGAAGAATGGTCAAAGCGTAAGTTTCCTACTATATCTGAATCTAATGTAAAAGGATACACAGCATCCTATAAATCCTGTGAACCCCTTTACAACAAAATTTTCAAGGATATTAAATTAGTTGATTTACAGACTGTTATTGATACCTGCGGTAAGAATTTTCCTACTCTCAAGAAAATCAAAGTCCTGTTTAACCAGCTATTTGATTATGCTTTGAAAATGATATTTGCAACAAAGATTATTCAAGCTTCGTTGATATTGTTCAATACAAGGATCGTAACCCTAACAAATACGATAGAAACAAGTTTGAGAAAAATGAAATTGATATTATCTGGGAACAAAAGGAAGACAAATATTATCAGATAGTATTGATGCTCCTATATAGCGGAGTCCGTATCTCTGAAATGCTTGATTTGAAGAAAGAGAATGTTCATCTGAATGAACAGTATTTTGATGTTATCTGTAGTAAAACAGAAAATGGTATCAGAAAAGTTCCAATAGCAGACAAAGTTCTGCCATATTACAAAGCTTGGTATGAATCCTGCCCTGAATGTGAATATTTACTTCATACAGAAGCTGGAAAACATTTTGAATACCGAAACTACTACGATAGCTATTTCAAGCCATTGATGGAACAG